>ENA-ORBV01000016-ORBV01000016.1-microbial-mat-metagenome-genome-assembly--contig:-NODE-16-length-306503-cov-11.025739_pt1 | contig 306503 bp, 298 predicted proteins | sample MGYA00237777_ERZ505514 | MGnify/ENA primary metagenome ERZ505514 (study PRJEB26160, sample SAMN06269048) | microbial mat metagenome | isolation source: Oligotrophic lake microbial mat | place...
ACTCCAGCCATCGTAAATGAAATAGGTGGCTGTCCCGTTGATGCTGCGGCTGACCGGGCGGTTTCTGTAATCATAGGTCACCGCCATCGTGTTGGAACCCTTCGTCGCTCCGAGCAATCTGTTCTTTGAATCGTAACTGTAAGAGGCGCTAAAACCCTGCGTGGTCAGGTTTCCTTTGGTGTCATAGAGCAGCACATCACCGGCAGCGGCGCTGTATTGATTCAGAGCATTGGTTGTGTAGGAACCGACACCGGGGGATGATCCCGTGGAAGTCACCGCCGTGCGGTTACCAGTCGGGTCATAGGCAAAGGTCTGGGTATCGCCCGGTTTGCTGACTGCGGTCACTTGATCAATGGCATCGTAGGTGTAGCTCTCGTTCACATTCGGAATGGCCCCGCTGGCGTTCTTGGCCGTTCGGTTCCCCACTGCGTTCAAGGTGTAATCAAACTGGGCGATATTCGAGAGCCATTGGGGTCGCATCTCAACATTCAACATTTCGCGAACTTTTAATCTAGCCTTGGTTTATGAGTTAAGCTATTGATTATTGCCTGACGGAGCGAAGTAGCTCGGCAAAAAAAGGATAGGGAGTCTGCAGCCTTCAGGCGCAGCGAGGAATGTTTATGAGGTCAGTCAATCATTCTTGACCGTAGGTGTCTCCGCTTAATTTACCATCCGTTGAATAACAAACCATTCAAAAAAACCGAAGACTAAAAATACTCTTTCGTCAGGAGCCGGTAGGCTGAGCACGGATCTATCAGTAAATTAGAAGGAAACTTGTTTTCTTCTGGAGGGACGACTTCCCACCTGCCCCGTTACCTTAGTCGGGGCTTCGTCTGCAGCACAGGTGGAACTGGGCCCTCCGAAAGAGAGAAAAAAAGAAGTGCTTTTGCCCTGAGGCTGACCACCTTTCCATCGTTTCGGTACAATAACGCAGTTTAAGGAACAGTTACTCCGGCTTCGCGATATTCACTTATCTTGTTGCGGAGTGTGCGGAGGCTGATGCCCAACAACTCAGCGGCATGGGTGCGGTTGTTTCCACAACGTTGGAGAGCCTTTAAGATCATCTTCTGTTCCATCTGCGCTATGGTTTGCACGCCACCATCCGCTTCCGGGCGGGCTGCCTGCATGTTCACCCCCAGCGGCGTAAAATCCTCCACCCTCAGATCTCCGTTTTCCGTGGATAAAATAACAGCCCTCTCCACCACATTCTGGAGTTCCCTCACGTTGCCCGGCCAGCCGTAGGCTTTCATTCGCATCAACACCTCGCGCCCGGGGGCTTTCATTTTTCTGCCGTGTTTTCGCCCAAACTGCGCGATAAAATAGTCCGCCAACCTGACCAGATCCTCACCACGGTCGCGCAGAGGGGGCAGTTCTATGGGAACGACGTTGAGGCGATAGAACAGATCCTCCCGGAAACGGCCTTCTCTGACTTCATGCATCAAATTACGGTTGGTGGTGGCGATGACACGGATGTCGGCGGAAATCGTCTTGTTTCCCCCAACCCGCTCGAATTCACGCTCCTGCAGGACGCGGAGCAATTTCACCTGGAGATCGGGAGGGATTTCTGAAATTTCATCCAGCAGGAGCGTGCCGGTGTGGGCCAGTTCGAAGCGGCCTTCCCTACGCTGCACCGCTCCGGTGAAGGCACCTTTTTCGTGTCCGAAAAATTCGCTCTCCAGAAGATTGGCGGAGATGGCCGCGCAGTTTACGCGAATGAAAGGTTTGTCCGCCCGTGGGCTGCCATCATGCAGGGCCTTGGCCACGACTTCCTTCCCTGTCCCGCTTTCGCCCTGGATGAGGACCGTGGCATCGGTGACGGCTATCTTGTCAATCAGTTCCTTAACCCTTTGCATGGCCTCGCAAGTTCCCCAGTCGATCCCTCCCCCGGCCGTGGCCCGTGAGGTTACTTCCTGACGCAGATAAGTGTTTTCAGCTTCCAGTTTCCGGACTTCTTCCAGACGCTCAAGAGCAACGCTGAGCCGGGCGCCATCGATCGGCTTGACCAGGTAATCGAAAACTCCCAGACGCAGTGCTTCCACGGCGGAGTCCAGGCTGCCGAACCCGGTCATGACCACAAGCTGCATGGCTGGATAGGTCTTTTTGACTTCCTGGAGAAACTCCAAGCCATTGCCGTCGTTGAGGCGGACATCGCTGATGATCAAATCGAAAGCGTCCTGCTTGAGAATGAGCCGGGCCTGGGCAATAGAGGGGACGGCCAGAACGGAGTAGTTCAACTCTTTCAACAAATCGGCCAGGACTCCCCTGACAGAACTCTCGTCATCCAGAACCAAGATTTTCTCGAGTTTCATACTACGATCACAGACTTGAAAGTAGGCAAATTTTGCCCTGATGGCCAGCTCTAGTTTTAAAAACTGTGGGAAAAGTCGCGATACACACACCATCCATCGGAACTGGTGGGCTGGAAGTCCTTTCCAATCCGCCCAGTCCGGCGGGGAAAGGATTTCCCGCCCTAATCTTGCCCGACTTTGATACTTGGATGTTTAGCTCGAGCGCGACGCTTAAGATTTGACCGTGACCCACGCACGTTTTTTGGCGCTTGTTTCCACAGCATCGAGAACACACTGGTTGATGTAACCGTCTTCAAAGGTGGGCTGAACCGACTTCCCTTTTTTTACGGCATGAACGAAGTCGGCGATGGTGTGAACAAAGGTGTGCTCATAGCCGATGATATGACCGGGAGGCCACCACTGTCCTGCGAAGGGATGAACAGATTCCGTCACAATGATATTGCGGAAACCCTGAACATCCGCTCCATCCCTGCTGTTGAAAAACTGGAGACGATTCATGTCTTCAAAATCAAAAGAAACGGATCCCTTTGAGCCATTGATCTCGATTTGAATGCCGTTTTTCCTCCCTGTGGCGAAACGCGTGGCTTCAAGATTCAACAAGGCACCATTTTTGAACCGTCCAATGGCCAAAGCTGCATCATCCACCGTCACATCCCCCATCACTTTTTTCCCTTTTTTCGCGCCCGCTTTGAGTCCTCCTTCGGATCCGGCGAGAGGTCGTTGCTTGATGAAGGTTTCCATGAGACCGCAGACTTCCTGAATTTCTCCCACCAGATAGCGGCCCAGATCGATAATGTGGGCGTTGATATCTCCATGGGTACCGCTGCCGGCGTATTTACTCTGTAATCGCCAGACCAAAGGAAACTCCGGGTCCACGATCCAATCCTGCAGATAACGCGCACGGAAATGATAAATTTTTCCCAGATCCCCCCGCTCGATCATGCGCTTGGCCAGGGCGATGGCCGGGATGCGGCGGTAGTTGTGGCAGACCATGTTGACAACGCCGGCTTTGTTGACCGCATCCAACATGCCTTTGGCTTCCTTGACGCTGAGAGCCAGGGGTTTTTCACAAAGCACGGCCTTGCCCGCTTTGGCTGCAGCCACGGCAATTTCCGCATGGGTATCATTGCCGGTGCTGATGTCGACCACATCGATGTCGGGGTTGGCCAGGACACGGCGCCAATCGGTTTCAGCATGATCCCAACCCAGTTGCGACGCAGCTTCCCTGACTCCCTTGGGATCACGTCCGCACAGCGTGTGCAGGACAGGCTGGAGTGGCAGTTTGAAAAAATGTCCGGCCTGGCGCCAGGCGTTGGAATGGGTTTTTCCCATGAATTTATAACCGATGAGTCCGATGTTTAATTTTTGTGTGGGCATAAATGGATCAGGTTTCCCCGGGTTTTCAAAATACGGAGCGCAGGGTGATGTAGCGTTTCACTCCGAGACTATCAATTCGGAGCACAACAACCGCACGACCCTGGGTTTTTTCTTTCATGGCCTCGAAATCATTCTTTCCGTTTAGAATCTGCCCATCGACCTCCAGAACCCGCGAACCCGGTTCCAAAGGAACGGAGGGAACGACCTGCAGATAGTCGACCGAGGCGATCGCAAGCCTTTTGGGGAGGACACTTCCACGCGGCGTTCCGGGCTGATCCGGCATTTCCTCCACGCTGATCCCATCCAAAGGCGATACCTTTGCTGAGTCTGAGACGTTCCTCATCGGGATATCATTGTTCCGTGTCACCACCAACTGGATAGGATGGGGCACAGGGGTCAAAGACAGCGTCAGGTTTCCCCCGGCGCGATCCACCTGAAAGGAAACTTCCCCGCCTGAAGGCAAAGCGGCAATCAGCGGGCGAACCTGTCCGTAATGGGAAATGACCGTGGGTCCGATTTTGAGCAGGACATCACCAGGAAGAAGTCCTGCCTGCTCCGCCGGACTGCCCGGCACCACATCGGCAACCAAAGCTCCCATCGGCACTTTTGCCGGACGGACGGAGCCAAGATCCATGGTCAACTGCTGGATATGCAGGCCAGCGTAGGAGCGTATGACCACTTTTCCCTGGGACAACAAGTCGGTCACTTCACGGATCTGGTTTGAGCTGAGAGCCACATACTCGCCTTGGCTTTTGTAGATGCGCGCGGAACTCTGGGCAAGGATGCCGACCATCTCTCCGTCAAGATTCAAGACAAGCCAGCCCGAGCGGGGGGAGGCAGAACCGGCGTCGATCAGGAAATACTGACCAAAGTAACTTTCGTCCAAAACCGGTGGCATGTAGGATGAGGAACTAACCAAGCCCTGGCAAATACGTCCGTTCATGCGGGAATCGGAGCCGACGAGAACCAGAAACTCGCCCAGACCCAGGAAGGAACTGTCTCCCCATTTGATGGCGCGGGTTCCAGAAAGGGGAATTTTAAGAATGGCCAGATCCGTTCCAACATCCGCAGAAACCAGCTCGGCCTGGTACACTTTCCCATCCCAGGTTCTGACCTGTAATGCCGCCGCTGACAGCACAACATGCAACGGGGTCAGGATCAGTCCCTGATCGTTCAGAAATACTCCTGTGCCCACGCTTTCCACCTCAATCCCCAATCCGGAATAATAGTCCGCTATGGCCTGACTATCCACAATAAGAGACTGCCCGTTGCCTGCCTGAATGGAGCGTATCTGCACCACACTGGGGACAGATTTAACGGAAATATCCTCGTAGCGTTTACTGATGAGTTTGAGGGCATCCGGGCCCGGGCTCAGGAGCATGGAAGACTGCATATCCGGCAGACGTTTATCCGCAGAGGCCGCCTGTCCCGCTCCCTTCCGCTTGGACAACCCGGAGATATCGATGGAGGCCAGCCAAAAAATGGTGGCGGTAATCAGTGCCAGCAAAACCAGAACTCCGATCAATCGTTTCATGACAGGCTTCGATTAACCTGGATAGAGAGGGATTTGGCGAGACGTTTTTTATTCAGGACAGCCATGGGAGACTCTTTCATTTTCAGACTCCCGGAACCAGCACAGCCAGGGCGGATTTCTTGATGCTGAAGGTAACGGGAACCTGACCGTGCAGTTCGCCGTCGACTTCAACCGGCACCTCGCGATCCGCAGTCACGCGGATCAGGGGGGATTTGAAATAGGACACGTCTTTAAAACGGGTATGGCTGCCACTGACGATTCCCTGAAAGTAGCGGATCAGATCGATATGGGTCAGGTTTTTAAAAAGGCAGACGTCCAGAAGACCGTCATTCATGCTGGCTTCCGGAAAAAATTGGAACGGGCCCCCGTAGTAGCGTCCGTTTCCCACCAGCATAAAACTGCCCTGGCTTGTTTTAAATCCCTGTGCTTCCACCGTCAGCACAGGAGGTTTTTGGGAGGCCAACTGGGCGGCGGTCACAATATAACTCAAGGGCCCCAGCGCTTTTTTGAAGTTGTGGTCGGTATTCTGCACCGTTTGGGCATCAAATCCCACACCGGCCAATTGCACAAAAGAACGTCCATTGGCTTCGGCCAGATCGAGACGTTTTATGTGTCCTTCACGAATGAGTGCGATGGCTTTTTCCAGCTTGGAGGGGATGCCCAATTCCATGGCAAACACATTGACCGTTCCCACGGGCAGAAGGCCCAAAACCGATTTGCTTCCCGCCATCCCGTTAACGACCTCGTTGATCGTTCCATCCCCACCGGCCGCAATGATCATGTCATCCCCCCGCCCCGCCGCCTGCTTGGCCAGATCACGGGCATGACCCGCACGTTTGGTCGTCAGTAAGTCCGCTTCCGGAAAGAGATCCTGCAGCCGCCGAATCAGATGCCGGGCACGTTCTCCCTTGGCAGCAGGATTTAAGATGATAGTAATAGCTGGCTTGGACGGAATCATGACGTAATGAAATGGGTTAAACGTATACTCGGCTTGCTGGCTCTATGCCTGGTCTTGTCGATGGCTGGGGCCATCGCCTGGGTTCACTATTACCTAAACAGCCCTCGCATGAGCGAGAAGATTCGCCGAATTGTCTCGGAACGCTTTTTTACCAGGCTCGAATTCGACAAAGCGCAGATCAACCTGCTCTCCGGCATGAAAGTCCAGGGTGCCCGGCTTTTGAGCAATGAAGATCCTGCCCGGGAATATGCCTCCCTAGAGGAGGCTGTCCTCGAGTACAGTCCGCTCAGCCTTCTGCACAACACGATCGAGATCAACACCATCCGCCTCAAATCCCCCCTTATCGAATTCCATCAGCGTACAGACGGTCGTTGGCGGATGCCACGCGATGAAGGCAGTTCGGGCCGCGAAATGATTTTCCGCACCAGTATTTTCCGTTTCAACATACTCTTGAACCAATTGTTGCTGGAAAAAGGTGAACTGCGGGTCATGAACTCGAAAAAAGATGTCCTCTTCGCAGCCCGTGAAATCGATGTCAATGGCCAGCTCCAGTTCATCAGCGGCAAAAACGATGCCAAAGGAAATCTTCAGCTTAAAACCCTCGATCTGGGTTCTTATCTGCAAATGACCGACATTCAAGCCTCCTTTGAATTCGCCAACTCCGTCCTGAAATTGCCCAAACTCACGGGACGCGTGCATGGAGGAACCTGCGAAGGTGTGGTTCAACTCAACACGGGGATCGGCGGCAGCAACTTTCTGGTCGACATCAACATGCGGGATATCGACCTGGCCAGCCTGCTCAAAGCCATTCAGAGTGACACCGGCAAGATGGAAGGCCGCCTGCAAATCCAGGCCCATTTGACAGGCGACCTGAACCAAACCTACCCCCTGCAGGGCAGCGGCCAGATCCAGGTGGGACAGGCCAAGCTGGCCGGAATCGCCGGTCTGGACAAACTGGGAGAGCTTCTCAATCTCGCCCAACTGCGCGATATCCCCTTCGATTCCATTCGGGGCACCTTCAAGATCGAGGATCAAAAGATCATTTTCTACGAATTGGAGGCCCGCTCCAAGGATCTTTCCCTGACCGGAACTGGCAGCATTGGATTCGACCGCAAGCTGGATTTTGATGTGCTCCTGATCCTTTCCCCCGAACTTGCCGCTCAGATCCCTGTCAACTCCCAGGCCCAATTCGCCAAGCGTGAAAACGGTTCGCGCACCGTAACCTTCAGGCTGAACGGATCGCTCGACGAACCGGGCAGCAACCTTGGCGAAAAACTATCTGTTCCGGTTGCACCTACAGATCCCAATCAACAGGCTTCCCGTGAGCTCCCAGATCCCCAACCTGTTTCATCCCTGTGAAAAAATCCGGCGGGGCAGGTCAGGTTCGCGTCACCGCAGGTAGTGCCGGGGGACTTTGGCTGAAGGTTCCCCGTGACTTCAATTCCAGGCCTACCCAGAACAGAGTCAAGCAGGCCATTTTTTCAAGTCTGGGGGAGCGGGTTCCAGGGGCCAAGGTTCTGGATCTTTATGCCGGAACCGGCTCCCTCGGCCTCGAAGCCCTCAGCCGCGGGGCGGAAAGTGCTGTCTTCGTGGAAAAAAACCGCCTGCATGCCACCCTTATCCAGGAAAACCTGGTCTACTGCAAACTTCTGGGACAGGTCGTCAACCGCAGCGTCGAAAGCCACCTGGAACAAAAAACTCCTGCCTGCTTCAACCTGATCCTGGCCGACCCTCCTTACATCAAAGGTGTTCACAACCTTTCCAACGACCCCGTCATTATTGCTCTTCGCCGTTTCATTCACCCGGATGGACTTCTTGTCTGGGAACACGACAGCCTCAACCGTTGGGAGGTTAATCCTCACTGGAAACTCCTGAAAACCGCCAGCTACGGTGAATCATCCGTTAGCTACCTGCTTCCGCTTTAAGAAAACACGGATCTATTAGTAATCCTTCGGCGATAAAACAGTGGGGTAAGCAGAGTGTTGTTGGGTGCAATAGGGCCTGTAGCAAGTCAACTGAGCTTTGCGCTGCCCGAATACAGTCAGAACACAAAGGTAACCCACCGGGAGAATGTTCTTCGGGAAATGGAGCAGGCGCTGCCCTGGGTAGGGTTTATGGCCCTGATCGAGCCTCATTATCACAACGGCCAATGGAGACCTCCCGCAGTGGGTACTGAGCGGATGCTGGGCATTTATTTTTCACATCAATGGCACAGGCTGGCTGACGAAGCGTTGGAGGATAACGTATGCGACAGTCAAGCCATGCGCAACGTTGCGGGCATCGACTTGGGCTGGAAATCGGTGCCCGATGCAACCACGCTTTTGAAGTTCCGGCATTTGCCTGGGCGCCAGGAACTGACAGGTCAACTGCTGAAGGCAATAAACGCGCTTTTGGCGGAGAAGCCTTTTTTGAAACTCTGGAGGCACGGCGGTAGATGCTACCATCCTCAATTCCCGTAGTCCCACCAAGAACAAGGCCAAGCAACGTTACCAGGAAATGAACACGACCAAGAAGGGTAACATGCGGTATTTTGACATAAAAGCATACCTTGGTATTGATGCCCAATCCGGCTTGACCCACAGCCTGAGCGGCTCGGCGGCCAACGCCGCCTGATCAGGGCCCTGGCTGAAGGTCTCGAAAAAGAGCTCCTGCGCCAGAATTATTTACTAACAGGCCCTAGTGTCCTGATAGCAAAGTTGCTTCATTAAATTTGCAAAGGAAAAGGCTTGGAACGCGGCGTCATGCGTGGGGGCGTGTCTGAAGGACATCCGGCCCGAAACGCAACAAAGTTCCGGTTCATTTTCTGTGCAACCCCTTGGGGACGTGGTTCTTTTATTCTCCGGACTTCGTTACTCGTTCACCTTCCATCGTTCAGATTGAAGGCTGCCCTCCTGCCCAGCCGGAGAACAAAATCCCCCACGGATTTGACAAAGGTATTTCGCTATCAGAACACTAGATCAATAAAACTGCGATACAGTGACAGGCTGTACCCGCCAGGACAAACAGGTGCCAGATGAAGTGGGTATAGCGGATCCGTTCTGTCGCATAAAAGACGACACCGACTGTATAGGCCAATCCGCCTGCAACCAACCAAAGCATGGCTGCGGTCGACAATCCTGACCACAGGGGCCGAATGGCGACAACAATCAGCCAACCCATAAAAAGATAGAGAGCGGTTGAAATCCAAGGAAATTTTGTCCCCCAGACGCTTTTGAAAACAATACCTGCCAAGGCCAGTCCCCAGACCACTCCGAATAAAGTCCAGCCGAGTGAACCCCGGAGCACCCCAAAGATGAACGGGGTGTAGGTGCCGGCAATAAGTAAATAAATCGCTGAGTGATCCAGGATTTGAAAAACCCTCTTGGCCCGTCCATGGGGAAGGGCATGGTAAAGCGTCGAGCTGAAATAAAGCAGCAATATACTGGCAGCGAATATTGAGGCACCTGCGACCATCCACGTGTTGCCCTGCCTGAGTGCCGTGATGATCAGAACAGGCGCAACGATGATGGCACCGAGCAGTCCCAATCCGTGGCTGATGCTGTTGGCTAACTCCTCCCCCGTGGACTGGCAGGGCTCATTGCTCGGTTCCGTCATAAGTAGAACGTAATACGACAATCGGATGAGGCAAAGACTATCTCAAAGCTCCTGCCAGCCGATCACCTTTCCCTGATCAAAAAAGACGGCAAACGTTTCCACCGTGCGGTGTTCCGTGATGGGATCATACACCGGTGTGGAAAAAAGCCTCCCATTGGCGTCACGGAAATACTGATATCGCATTTGGGGAATCGTGTAACTCTCCAAACGTCCATAAATCCAGGATATCGTGTCTTTGCCCTTGAAGCGGCCCTTACGTTGTTTGAAGGGATGGCCCATGGCAATATAAACAGCGTCCTGGCTCAGACCTTCCGCGATCTTTCCTTCCAGAACGACCCGTTGCTGCTCTTTGCTTAACCGCGAAAACGTGTCAGAACGTTCCCTGGATCGCGTTTCCGGAGTCGAGCAGGAAACGAAAAAAAGCGGGATCAGAAGAAAAAGCATCAGCCGGGGTATTCTCATAGTTCCCAGAAGTCTATCAGTTCGCGGAATGGGAAGCCATAGACAAAAAAACTGTTCAATTCCGCCCACCTTGGGCAGCATTCGCCTTATGGCTTCCGAGTACACAGAAAAGAAAAGTGCCCTTCAGCGGATTTTTTCTTACCAGGTTTTTGCACCCTTGATTCTTGCAGGTGTATTTGTCGCAATGGATTTTATTCCGATTTTTCACCAGTTGGAAAACCTGACCCTGGATCAAAGAATAATTCAAAGAAGTTATTCCCAAGAGGCACCTGATCCCCGAATCCTTTACATCGGCATCGATGATACCGACCTGAATCATCTTGGTGGCTGGCCTATCAAACGCGAAAATTATGCGCGCTTTATCGCATACCTGGAAAACAGCAAGCCCTCCGTTCTGGTTTTCGATCTCCTGTTGGACACCCCCAAGGAAGAAGACGAGTTGTTTGTTCAGGTAGCTTCGGAAACAGCAACCCCCCTTGTCATGGCAGCCTCCAGTGCGCCTAATGTTGCGAGTTACGCGCTCCCGGATGATTTTTCAAATGCCTGGCCTGCCGATGATTCCATCAAGAAGTCTGCCAAAAATCATCTGACGCACATGATTCTTCCCATTCCCGGAATGCGGCCCTACTCCAAGTTTTCCATAGTGGACGTCCCCAAAGACTCTTACGGGGTGGTACGCAAATTACCGATGTACCTTGTAGCCAAAGATCAGGTCATTCCAACCATGGCACTCCAAGCGGTTATGTCATACTGGAAACTGAATCCTGAAAATGTCAGGATTATTCCAGGAGATGCCGTTTACCTGGAATCCGCGATCATCAAAAGAAGGATTCCAATTGATCCCTATGGAAATTATCTGGTCAATTTCCGCTATGACATTGTTTCCGAGAATAGCCCTTTCCACAAGCAGGCAACTTTCAACAATTATACGCTCTTTGGGCTGCTTATCGGTTATCAGGCCAAAAACAATGGAGAAACCCCGCAGAGCGGCCTCCCGGATGTGCGGGACAAAATAGTCCTGCTCGGAACCTCCGCAACAGGAGCAACCGATGTTGGGCCCAGCCCCTTTCAAGCTGAAAGCCCACGTCCTTTGATACATGTCAACATGATAGATAATATCCTAAAGGAAGATTATCTGCGTGAAATATCAAAACCATGGATATGGCTGACTTTTTTTCTCGTTGCCTACACTACAGCCTTTGCCCTCACGCGCAGCAATTTCTGGGTCAGTTCCATCGTCCCTCTGGTGATTATCGGCTTGTATATCGCCGCCGCTTTTTACGTCTTTACTTCACTCAACATCATTATCCCAATTGTAGCGCCCTCGCTTGCTTTTTTCCTCCTCCATGTCGGCTCCGTTGGTAAACAGGTGCTGGAAGAACGTGCCGCCCGTGACCATCTCCGCCGAACCTTCTCCACCTACGTCTCCTCCGGCATTCTCGATGCCATCTATAAAAATCCGGACTCCCTCCAGCTCGGCGGCGGTTACAAGGACGTCACCATCCTCTTCTCTGACATCCGCTCCTTCACCACCATGACGGAATCCATGGACTCGGTAGCCCTGGTTCAACAGTTGAACGAATACTTCACCGAAATGGTCGGCTGTATCAACAAATACAATGGCACACTTCACAAGTTCATCGGCGACGCCATCATGGCCGTGTGGGGCGACGTCGCCTACGCAGGATCCACCGTAGACGCCGGTCAGGCCCTGCGTGCCGCCATCGACATGCGCGAAGCCCTCAAAGTCCTGAATGCCCGATGGGTTCGGGAAGGACGTCCTGAATTCCACATGGGAATCGGTATCAACCACGGAAAAGTCGTCGTGGGCAACATCGGCGCTCCCCAGCGCATGGAGTTCACCGTCATCGGCGATTCCGTCAACCTGGCCTCGCGACTCGAAGGTTTGACCAAGAAGTTCGGCATCGAGATCATGGTGGGCGAATCTGTTTACGATCTTACTCACGAACGTTTCGCCTTCCGCAATCTGGCCAAGGTTCAGGTGGTCGGTAAAACCCAGCCCACAAAAATATTCGAACCTCTTTACGAACTCGGTCAGGAATCCCTTTCCCCCTACAACACCGAGTGGGTACGTTTGTTTGAAGAAGCCTATGCCCGCTTCAGCGAACGACGTTACGATGTGGCTATCAGGCTGTTTGAAGCCTGTTTGAACGAGCATCCGGATAACACCACAACCTTGATGCTGTTGGAAATGTCCCGGAACTTCTCCGAGAACCCACCTCCGGAAGACTGGAACGGTGCCTTCGAATTCACAAGCAAGTGATCACGAATCCGTTCTTTCACAAACATCCGCCTTGAACTGAATGACACCACTGGTGTTTCTTGGATTGAGGTTGGAACCATCCACCGTAGGAAGTTCTCCCGACTGATAGGTGACAGCAGCAGCAAGTGGAGTATGCCCAACCACCCTGCACTGATACAGCCGGAGGCGATTTCACCCCATCCTGGCAGAAAGATTTCCGACCAAGAATCGTAAATATGTTTCCCTGAAGCATGTCGGAACAATGCGGGAACCCGCTGACACATTTGCGGGCGCTTCTTAAGCCAACTTCAGTGATTGACCGCATTTTTGAAGACCTCCAGAGTATATCTTCTCTTGATCGACCATGAAATTGTCCCCACTTTTTCCACTAATTCTTCCCATCATGCTCCTCGCCACATCCTACAGCGCTGAACACCGGTTTTACGTCGGAACCAGCACCAAACCTGAAAAAAGTGAAGGGATCTACACTGGAACTTTCAACAGTTCGACCGGTATCCTCAGTCCGGTCACACTGGCAGTCAAAGTGGATAACCCCACGTTTCTGGCCGCTCACCCCAAGGGAAAATTTCTCTACGCAGTGAGTGAAAGCAAAGAGGCCTCGGTTAATGCTTACCGTATCAGTGCGGATGGAAGCCTTGAGTTGATCAACTCCCAACCATCCGGCGGAGGCGGAGCCTGTCATCTTTCGCTCGATGCCACGGGCAGTTGTCTCATGGTTGCCAATTACGGCGGAGGAAGCATCGCTTCCTTCCCCGTTCTAGTTGACGGCAGCATCGGTGAACGCGCCTCCTTTTTTCAATTGAAGGGGAACGGTCCAAACAACCCCCGGCAAGAAAAACCACACGCCCACCACATTGTGAGCGATCCCAATAACAAGCTGGTCTACGTCTGTGACCTGGGGACGGACAAGATCTGGATTTTTCAGTTGGATGCGAAGAAAGCTCTCCTCACGGAAAACAACCCGCATTTTGGCCAGGCCCCAACCGGCGGAGGTCCGCGACATCTGGTTTTCCACCCAAAGCTTCCCATTATTTATGCCAACAATGAACTGACCCGGACGGTCACAACCTACTCCTGGAATTCCACGACCGGCGAAATCAAATCTCTCCAGGACCTTTCGACTCTGCCTGCGGACGCCGAAGCCAAAGGCAGCAATTCCGAAATCGTCATCCACCCGAACGGTCAGTGGCTTTACGTCTCAAATCGTGTTCATGACAGTATTGCCACCTACACGATCAATAGCTCAGACGGCACGCTGACTTTTCTCGAAGCATTCAATATCGAAGCTGCAATCCCCAGGCACATCACCCTGGATCCCACAGCACAATGGATGATCAGCGGAGGACAGCAGAACGATCTGCTTACAGTCAATCCGGTGGATGGCACCACAGGCAAACTCAAAGCAACCAGCCAGACCCTCCCGGTCTTCGGACCTGCGTGTATCATTTTTGTGCCCTGACTCCGGCTTGTCAGCGTCAACGATTTTTAATGACTTCGCTTCAGAGTGATGCCTTCAACTGCCCGCAACCTGCCGCCACATCAATCCCGCGCCGTTGGCGGATGGTGCAGGGAAACCCCCTGGTCTGAAGGATCGCCTTGAAAGAATCCACCTCGGGCGTGGCACTTTCGCTACCCTCATAGCCCGCTGTTTTATTCAAAGGAATGAGATTCACGTGAGCATCAAGACCCTCAAGCAAAGTTGCCAACTCATGTGCCTGGGCGGATGAATCATTTTCGCATGCAATCAGGGTCCATCCGAAAAAAATCCGCCGTTTGGTTTTCTCCCCGTAAATCCTGCAGGCTTTGATCAACTCGTCCAGGGGCCAGCGTTTGCTCACAGGGATCAAACGAGAACGGTCGGCTTCGTTCGCTCCATGCAGGCTGACAGCCAAATTGTAAGGGCGTCGTTCCTCGGCCATTCTCAAAATACCCGGAACCACGCCGACCGTGCTGATGGAAATACGGGCTGGACCAATGTTCATTCCCCGCGTATCAGAAACGATTCCCATCGCTTTCATGACAGCATCATAGTTATGCAGGGGCTCCCCCATTCCCATGAGCACAATGTTTCTCAGACCGGACTTGCCTTCTGAACGCAGTGCAAATTGCACATGGAGAAGCTGCGAAACAATTTCGCCTACGCTCAAGTGCCGGACAAAACCTGCCTGACCGGTCGCGCAAAAGACGCAACCCATGGCACATCCTGCCTGGGTACTGACACAGGCAGTATAGCGGCCTGGATAATCCATGAGAACCGTTTCGATTGTTTCACCATCAGCGAGACGAAACAGCCATTTCCGTGTGAGTTGATCCGAGCTGTGGATTTCCTGATCAACCTCAAGCAAAGGGCCTAGCCGGGGTTTGATTTCCGCTTGTTGCAGCCAATTCCCCAGGGGCGGTAGAAAATCGTGACGGGTATTTCCGGGAAGAAACCCTTGAAACGATTCCCGATGCATGGCCTTCCAAAGGGTTCGGGTATGAACCGCCTTGACCCCTCTTTTGGTCAACTCCTTCTCGAGCTCTGAATAATCAAGATCCAGGAGGGAATCTGCTTCTGTTTTTAAATAAACCACAAACCAACCATGCCACAGAGACGGCTTTCTGTCATCTCCACCTTCGGCTTTTCAAATTTTCAGGGTTTCCGAATTTCGTAGAGCTTCAAGTTCTTCCCAACGCGCATAAATTTCCTTGATCTTGCGCTCTAGCTCCTGCTGTTCTTTTTCGAGCCGGGGCAAAAGGTCGGGCTGCGTTTTATAAAGCTCCGGATCATACAACTTTTCTGCAAGGGCAGCCTGCTCCGCTTCCATTTTTTCAAGGGCCTTGGGCAATTCTTCCAACTCGCGCCTTTCCCGGTTCAGCAGTGTGCGTGGCTTTTCTTTTTTCGCTTTTGGCTCCGGCGTACTTTCCGGAAGAACCTCCGCAACCTCCACTTTTTCAACCTGTGTTTTCTTCCGATCCCTTAGTCTCACCCAGTCTTCATAGCCGCCGATATATTCGTTGATGAAGCCGTCACCTTCAAAAACAAGGGTGCTCGTCACCACGTTGTCGATGAATGCCCGGTCGTGGGAGACCAGCAGAACCGTCCCGCTGAACTCCACCAACAAATCTTCCAGAAGTTCCATCGTTTCCGCATCCAGGTCGTTGGTCGGTTCATCAAGCACAAGGACATTGGCGGGCTGCAGAAAAAGGCGGGCCAGCAATAGACGATTGCGCTCGCCTCCCGAAAGCATTTTGGCAGGCATGCGGACGCGGTCGGGCGAAAACAGAAAGTCCTGCAGGTAACCGTGAATGTGTTTGGAACGACCCTGGAAAGTCACCGTCTCGGAATTGCCTGCCACATTTTGCGCCACGGTCTTGGTGTCATCAATCTGGTCACGCAACTGATCGAGATAGACGACATCGATCTTGGTTCCCATTTTAACCCAGCCGGACTGGGGCTCCAGTTTGCCTAGAAGCAGTTTGAGGAGGGTTGTTTTCCCGGCACCATTCGGTCCAATGATGCCGATCTTGTCCCCGCGCCAGATGATGGTGGAAAAATCCTGTACAACAGCTTTGTCACCGAAAGAAAACATTACCTTGGAGGCTTCCGCCACTTTTTGTCCTGAGGAATTGCTTTCCTGGATCTGGATATTGGCTGAACCTATTCGGTCACGACGGTCGCTGCGTTCACTTCTAAGGGCTTCCAGTGCCCTGACCCGACCTTCATTCCTGGTCCGCCGGGCTTTGACACCCTGCCGCAGCCAGGCCTCCTCCAACGCCAGCTTCTTGTCGAAAGCCGCCCACTGTTTTTCTTCCGCCTCAAGAGCTGCCGCTTTGCGGACAAGATAGGTATCGTAGTCGCAGGCCCAGCTCGTTAGTGCACCACGGTCCAGTTCGACAATCCGTGTGGCCATCTTCCGCAAGAAAGCACGGTCATGGGTTACAAAAAACAAGGTGATCTGCTTTTCCAACAGAAACCCTTCAAGCCAGAGAATCGACTCGATATCGAGGTGGTTGGTCGGCTCATCCAGAAGCAGGACATCGGGATCACCCACCAGGGCGCGGGCCAGAAGTACGCGGCGTTTCATTCCACCCGAAAGAGACGCGAACATCATTTCCCGGATGGGAAGTTTCATGTGCTCGATCAGGTCGTCGATGCGGACATCGATTTCCCAGTCTTCTTCATGGGTGTCTTTACGAAGTCCGCTCGAAATTACATCAAAGACAGTTCCTTCAAGATTGTCAGGAACTTCTTGGTCCAAGCGGGTCAAAACCGTCCCGGCGGGACAGACCAGTTCGCCGGAATTGGGAGCTTCTTCGCGCGTGATGATACGCATCAGGCTGGTCTTGCCTGCCCCGTTACGGCCCAAGAGACAAACACGTTCCCCGGGGTCAACCTGGAGGTTGGCTTTGTCCAACAGGGGTTTGGTACCGTATTGGAGCGTTATATCTTGAAGTTGAAGCAGGGGCATAGGCGAAAGGAAAAGGTAGCGTCTACTGCCCAAAGGTCACTTTAATTGTGATTCCCTGAGATTCTTCGTTTCCTCGTTGAGAATGAGCTCATTTTGGGCTTATCAAAAAGCGTTCGGATCCGGTATCTGCGCCCGGAGGGAATCGAACCCTCACATCAAGCTTGGGAAGCTCGCATTCTACCACTAAATCACGGGCGCTAAATTCAAGGGTCAGATGACCGTGCCGTCAGGAACAACCGTATCTTTGGGAATGACCACAATGCCATCACGGAAATGGTAGAGAGGATGATCAATGATGCCTGATTTACCTTCGGCCCTGATCACCACATTTTTGCCGATGCGGGTGTTTTTATCGATAATGGCGCCCTCGATGACGGTGTTGGCTCCGATCCCCATCAAGGGACGTCCCATCCTGGCATTTTCTTCCAGACTCCGCACGCTCTCATAATAATCAGCCCCCATAATGATGGAGTCTTTCACGCGCACTCCTTCTTCCAGGCGGCTGCGGATTCCGACGATCGAATGTTCTATCTCCGATTTGGTCAGGATACACCCGTCTGCCACGATCGATTTGACGATGCGACTCTCGTTGATTTTGGACGAAGGCAGAAAACGTCCGCGGGTATATATCGGGGAAGCCGAATCGAAAAAGTCAAACTGCGGCAGAGCTTCAGTCAAATCAAGATTTGCATCGTAAAAAGCGCGGATGGTTCCGATGTCTTCCCAGTATCCCTGGTAAACATAGGAAAAGAGCTTTTTCGAGCCGATTATCTGGGGAATGATGTCTTTTCCAAAATCCTGTTTGGCAGGGTCTGCCAAGGCCTCATTCATGGCCTCACGGTTGAAGACATAAATGCCCATGGAAGCCAGGAAGAGATCCTCATCGTCGGAGCGTCCGATCTCGGCCAGATTCTCGTGCCCCATCTTCAGAGTGTCCAGCACCTCGTCCTGCTTGGGCTTTTCGACAAAACGCACGATCTCCTTTTTTTCGTTGATCTGCATAATACCAAAACTACGGGCTGGCTCACGTGCCACAGGAATGGTGGCCACCGTCACCTCGGCACCGGATTGGATGTGCTGATTGATGATTTCCCGAAAATCCATCCGGTAAAGTTGATCCCCGGAAAGAATCAGAACCAGGTCATAATCATGCGTGCGGAAGTGCATCATGTTCTGTCGGACCGCATCCGCCGTTCCCTGGTACCATCCGCTGCTGTCACCCTTCTGGGTGGCTGCCATGATTTCAATGAAACCACGGGGCTGATAGTCATCAAAGCGGTAACTTTGTTGCACATGACGGTGGAGAGACGAGCTGAGATACTGGGTCAGCAGGAAAATACGCTTGATGCCCGAATTGATGCAAAGGCTGATGGGTATGTCTACCAGACGATACTTGCCCGCAAGGGGAACTGCCGGCTTGGCTCTTTCCTTCGTTAAGGGGAATAAACGCGTTCCCGCGCCTCCCCCCAAAATAACTCCAATAACGCGACTGAGGTCCGGGTAATTTAATGGCATAGACGGATTCCATTGACCTTACCGAAAGACAGAGGGTAAACAAGAGGTTTCTTATTTCTAAATTATATGTGTGGAATTGTCGCTTATACTGGTCAACGAGACGCCCAACCCATCCTTCTGGATGCTCTGGGACGTCTGGAATATCGCGGATATGACTCTGCAGGGATCGCCACTTTAAATGGGGAAGGCCTCATTGTCCGCAAAAAAGCCGGCCGCATCAACGAACTCGCACAGCTCGTGCTGAGAAAGCCCAGCCACGGAACCACCGGCATTAGCCACACCCGTTGGGCGACCCACGGCGAACCGAATGACGTCAACGCTCATCCCCATCTCGACCAGTCGGGAAAAATCGCCATTGTCCATAACGGGGTGATAGAGAATTATCAGATCCTTAAAGAACGGATGATTGCAGCCGGCCATTCTTTTTCTTCGGCCACGGATACGGAAGTCCTGGCCCATTTGATCGGCGAGCACTATGAAGAGTCCACGCTCACTGGCGAAGAGCGTTTTCTCCAGGCCATCCGCACTGCTCTGGGTGAAGTGGAAGGAACCTACGGAATTGCCGCCATCCATGAGGATATTCCCCATTTCATCGTGGGGGCACGTCGCGGCAGCCCGCTTGTGTTAGGGGTGGGAGAAAACGAGCAGTTTCTTTCCAGCGACCATACGGCCCTGCTTCCCTACACCCAGAAAGTCGTTTACCTCAAGGATTTCGACATCGTAACCCTGAGGCCGGGGCGTTTCTCCATTGAAACACTCAGCAACGAAGCCGCCTCCTTTGAAATCAAAGAACTTGATCTGGCACCGGAAGCTGCCGAAAAAGGCCCCTACCCCCATTTCATGCTCAAAGAAATTTTCGAGCAACCCACCGCAATTGAAAATGCCCTTCGTGGAAGGTTGAGCAAAGAAGAAGCTTCCGCGCGTCTCGGAGGCCTGAACCTTAGTAATAACGAACTGCGTGACATCAACCGAATCATCATCCTGGCCTGCGGCACAGCGCTGCATTCCGGGATGGTCGGTGAACACATGATCGAAAGCCTGGCCCAGATCCCTGTTGAAGTGGATTACGCCAGCGAGTTCCGCTATCGCAACTCCCCCTTGGACCGCAACAGCCTTATTTTTACAGTCAGTCAATCCGGCGAGACTGCCGACACACTAGGAGCTTTACGGGAAGGGCAGCGCAAGGGATTCAAGGTTCTAGGCATCTGTAATAACGTCGGCAGCACCATCGCACGCGAATCCAACGGCGGTGTTTACATGCATGCCGGCCCGGAGATCGGGGTGGCCGCCACAAAATCTTTTGTTTCCCAAGTCACCGTATTTGCCCTTCTGGGCCTGATGCTGGGCCGCATCCGATCCATGTCCGCATTTTCTGGACAGGAATTGATCGAAGCCCTGTTGAAGCTGCCGGATCAAGTCCGCGAAATTCTCCAGACGAGCGAGTCTATCCGGCAGGTCGCAGAGAAATATGCAGAAAGCCGCAGCATGCTTTTCCTCGGACGCCAGGCCAATTTTCCCATTGCCTTGGAAGGTGCCCTAAAAATGAAGGAAATCACCTATATCCACGCCGAAGGCTACCCCTCTTCCGAACTCAAGCACGGGGTCATTGCCCTGATCGACAAGCAGACACCTTCCATTTTCATCTGTCCCAAAGATGGCCTCTTCGAAAAGAACATGAACAACCTTCAGGAAATCAAAGCCCGCAGCGGTTCTGTTGTGGCCATAACCACCCAGGGAAACCAGGAAATCAAACGTGTGGCAGATGATGTGATCGAAGTGCCCAAGACCATCGAGCTTTTGCAACCGATCCTGAATGTCATTCCTCTCCAGTTGTTATCCTACCACACGGCCGTCGCTCTGGGACGTGATGTGGACAAACCCCGCAACCTGGCCAAATCCGTCACGGTCGAGTGATAAACGATTTTTGATTTCAGATTTGCAACTTCTTCATTCATCCTTATCCCATGTCCCCAACTATCGGCATCATCGGAGGAAGTGGCCTGTATCACATACAGGGCCTCCAGGATATTTTAGAGAGCAACATCGAAACACCCTTTGGGCCGACTTCCGACGCCATCCGGATCGGAACGCTGAACGGACGCCGCGTAGCCTTTCTAGCAAGACATCGTCGCAACCACTCACTTCTTCCATCGGAAATCCCCTACCGGGCCAATATCTGGGCCCTGAAATCGCTCGGGGTAAGATGGATCATCAGTCTCAGTGCCGTTGGATCGCTCAAAATCGCCCTGGAACCACGGCATTTCGTTTTTCCTCTGCAGTTTTTTGACCGCACCAAAAATAGTGGCGGCCATACCTTTTTCGGAGAAGGTATCGTGGGTCATATCAGTTTCGGCCAGCCTATCTGCCGGAAACTGGCCACGATACTATACCAGTCCGCAGGCTTAAACGGAGCAACGTGCCACTGGGGGGGGACATATGTGAACATGGAAGGACCGGCCTTCTCTACAAGGGCCGAGTCCGGGTTCCACCGCGCCCAGGGTTTTGATGTGATCGGTATGACCAACCTCGCTGAAGCCAAACTGGCCCGCGAAGCCGAAATCAGTTACGCCACCGTCGCCATGGTGACCGATTACGATAGTTGGCACGAAACCGAAGTTAGCGTTGAGGAGGTCATCGGGGTACTGAAAGAGAATGCGCTTCTGGCGGAAAAAACCATCACCCATGCCGTCAGCCAAATCCCCCTGCACGAGGTCACGGACTGTCACCGTGCCCTTAAGAATGCCATCATGACGCCACGCGAAGATTGGCCGCAGAAAAAAGTCGAAGACCTGCGTCCCCTCCTTGCGCCCTATCTCGGACAAGTCGGCAAACACTGATTTCCAGGGTTTTTACCAGTCCTTGGATGAGTCACAACGTGCGGAAATAGATCATTTTCCAAAAAAAGAATGAGTTATGCCAAAAGCATTCTCATCAGGCAGGATTCCCCTTCCGAATCCGTTTACATCATTGAAAGCGGAGTTGTCGAGGTAATGGTCGAAACCCCAGAAAGCAACTGCAGAACCCTGCTAACCTACCTGGGTTCCGGCGATATCATCGGCGAACTGGGTATTCTCAAAAAATAGCCTCGCTCAGCCACGATCCATGCGGTGGTGGATGTTTATTACAGGGAAAACGAACGGACAGATTTTATTGAGTTGTTGATCCGTCTGCCGGGCTTCGGCCTCACTATTGCGCAACGCCTGGCCAACAAAAAAACAAACCTCGCCTACAACAGTTGCTGTATGGATTTCAGCGGAAAAATCCCGCCTTTCGATCTCTGCTCAATCCTGTTCACGATCGAGGGAAGCCGTGCCACCGCAGAATAGAAAATTCTGGATTCTACAAGTAGTATGCAGGGATCCTTTTTCATCCATTACGCTGTTCTGGAACGGCACCGCTTCCTGCATCTGCAGTGAACGGTGGCTTTCTGACAGATGTTTCTCGAATCCAATCCGGAAGGAGCTTTCAGCTTTCGCCGCTATAAAGAACCAACACGTCCGGTCGGTCCGGAGTTTATTACCAACACACCGCTAAACGCACTGCTTTTGCAGGTAGCCCTCGAACACGATCATTTCAAAAAGGTGCCGCGGGAATTGCGCACCTTGGAAGCTTCTTTCTGAAAAAAGAACAGCCCTTTTGAGTGGAAAGATCCGGACAGCCGGGCAACCGCAGAACAGGTTTGGGATTTGTTGAGCCGCGAACTACGGACGCTGCGCTCGATCTGTTCCCGCAGTAACCTTTCACATTCTACATTCAACAACATCCTGCAGGAGTTTGCCAAACGTGGTGATATCGCCATCGTCCCCCGCCTGCCTTTTCCACCTTCCTGAACAAGAGCAAGAACATGGGGAGTGGCAGATCACACCCTGAGGTTGCTGCCCATGGTGCACGGAGAAATTGCAACTTCCCGACACCGCTTGACGCTGCCAAAGAGGCAGGCTAAAACCTTTCGGTGAAATCGAACAGTATTGATGTGTCATACGTGGCCGGATTGGCCCGCCTGGAGTTGAACGCGGATGAAACAGAGAAGTTCCAAAAACAGCTTGGAAATATTCTCGAGTTCGTGGAAGCCCTCCAAAAAATTGATATCTCCTCTGTTCCGGATGCCGCGATCGACTGCAGCCTGACCACCAATGTGCTTCGTGTGGATGAAATTCGTCCCAGCCTGACGGCCGAAGACGTTGTCCGGAATGCTCCCAAGAGTTCCAACAATCTCATTATCATGCCCAAGATCGTTGAATAACCTTCTTCAATTTTCCAACCTTCCAGCCCTTTTTCCCCATGAGTCTTCATACCGAAACCATTGCCAGCCTCCGTCGTAAACTGACGGCCAAAGAAATTTCACCGACCGATATTGTTCAGGATCTACTGAAACGGATTGAGTCCGTTGATCCCAAAGTCCAAGGCTATCTCCGGGTGAATGCTGAAGCCGCCCTGCAGCAGGCCAAAGTGGCCGATCTGAACAGGCCTTTGGGAGGAATTCCCATTGCGATCAAGGACAACATCAACGAAAAAGGCGAGGACTGCACCTGTGCTTCCCAAATTCTCAAAGGTTATATAGCACCCTACGATGCCACTGTTACTGCCCAGTTAAAAGCAGCCGGGGCCATTCTGCTGGGCCGGACGAACATGGACGAGTTTGCCATGGGTTCCTCTACCGAACATTCCTCCTTCCAAAAGACCTCCAACCCCTGGAAACTCGATCATATTCCCGGCGGTAGCAGCGGTGGTTCCGCCGCGGTGGTTGCCGCAAACGAGGCGATAGCCTCCCTGGGCTCGGATACCGGCGGATCGATACGTCAACCTGCGGCCCTGTGCGGCTGCGTGGGTCTCAAACCAACCTATGGCCGCGTTTCCCGTTATGGTTTGGTCGCCTTCGCCTCTTCCCTGGATCAGATCGGTCCATTCACCAAAACGGTGGAAGACAGTGCCCTTCTTTTACAGGCCATTGCGGGCCACGATGTCATGGAAAACACCAGCCGCACGGTGGAGGTTCCTGATTATTCCGCCAGTCTCAAACAACCGGTCAAAGGCCTGCGCATCGGTATTCCAAAAGAATATTTCGGCGAAGGCATCGACCCGGAAGTTGCCGCCGCCATTAAAAAATCAATCGACTGGTTTTCTGCAGAGGGAGCCGAAATCAAAGAAATCTCCCTACCCCACACCCATGCCGCCATTGCGGTTTACTACATCATCGCCACGGCGGAAGCTTCCGCCAACCTGGCCCGTTTTGATGGTGTCCGTTACGGGCATCGAACCTCAACCATCGGTGATCCCCTCACCATCTACTGCAAATCCCGTGCGGAAGGTTTTGGCCCCGAAGTCAAACGCCGCATCATTCTCGGAACCTATGTACTAAGTTCAGGCTACTATGACGCCTACTACAACCGGGCGCAGAAAGTCCGCCAGTTGCTCCGCCGCGATTTCACCAATGCTTTCCAGGGATGTGACGTCATCCTCACCCCGACGGCTCCAACTCCAGCTTTCAAAGTCGGTGAAAAAATGAATGATCCCCTCCAGATGTATCTGGCCGACATCTTTACCATTGCGGTCAACCTGGCTGAAGTGTGCGGAATTTCCATTCCCTGCGGATTCAGTTCAGGAAAACTGCCAATTGGACTTCAACTGATCGGTTCCCATTTCCAGGAAGGCACGCTCTTCCGCGCCGCTCACGCCTACGAACAGGCCCATGATTGGTACAAGCAGCGCCCGTTGCTTTAAGAACTTAAAAATTCAAACCGTAAACTTAAAAAATTCTCCCCATGCAATACGAAGCTGTCATTGGACTTGAAGTCCACGTCCAGGTCAAAACCAACACGAAAATGTTTTGCGGCTGCAAAAACGAATATGGTGGTGAAGTCAACACGCACGTCTGTCCGGTGTGCCTCGGTCTGCCCGGTGCCCTGCCTACGGCGAACGAACACGCCATCGTCAAAACCCTTGCCGCAGGGCTGATGCTAGGTTGTGATATCACACCCCATTCCAAATTCGACCGGAAACATTATTTCTATCCGGACATGCCAAAAAATTATCAGATCACACAGTATGATTGCCCGTTCTGCGTGGGCGGTGGTGTGGTTTTGGAAAAGTTTGCCTTCCCCAAGGATGTCCAAAAAGATGAACAGGCTCTGGCCCAGAAAAAAATCCGTCTGATCCGTATCCATCTGGAAGAGGACGTGGCCAAATCTTTCCACTTTGAAGAGCAGAGCGGGATTGATTTCAACCGTGCCGGAACGCCTTTGATGGAGATTGTATCTGAAGCCGATATTTCCACGCCGGAAGAAGCCTTTGCCTACCTGACAACCCTGCGCCAGATCATGGTTTACGGGGGCATCAGCGATGCCGACATGGAAAAAGGCCAGATGCGATGCGATGTCAACATCAGTGTCCGCCCCGTGGGACAAATAGAATTCGGAACCAAAACCGAGCTTAAGAATCTGAATTCGATTTCAGGTGTTAGACGTGCTTTGCAATTCGAGATTCCCCGCCAGATCGAGGTTGTTTCCAAAGGCGGAACCATCCGTCAGGAAACCCGCCGTTGGGACGACGCCAGGGGCCAAACCACGGTGATGCGGGTGAAAGAAAACGCCCATGATTACCGGTATTTTCCGGAACCGGACCTTCTGCCCGTCCGCACCGACAGGGGATTGAAGACAGAAGCCGAAAAAATGATTCCGGAACTTCCCCGCCAGAAAAAGGAGCGTTTCATGCGCGATTTCGGTCTTAGCGATTACCAGGCCGAAGTTCTGGCCCAGGAACGTGCCCTGGCGGATTACTACGACGACGCGGTCAAAAGTTCCACCCAAGGCGTGTTGATAGCCAACTACATCATCAATGACTTTCTCGCTACGGAACCGGATTTGGGCAACCTTCCCATTCCCCCCTCCCATTTCCGTGAACTGGCGGATCTCGTCGGCGGAAACAAAATCAATTCCAAACAGGCTAAGGAAGTCCTATTAGAAATGTTCGAGTCCCACAAACAGCCCACACAGATTGTCTCAGAAAAAGGACTGGAACAGGTCACGGACACAGCCCAGTTGGAGGCTTTCTGTGATGAAGCAATCGCGGCCAACGAAAAGAGCGTAGCCGACTACAAGTCCGGCAAAACCGGGGCCATCAATGCTCTAAAGGGTTTTGTCATGAAAAAGACCAAGGGTCAGGCCAATCCGGCAGTTATCGATGAAATTCTACGACAAAAATTGCAATAGTTTTGGCCAATGTAAATACATGATGGTCACGAACTAGTTACTATTTTTACCGTCGATGCAGTAATTCCTTGGCAGTCGTCCTGTTCTTCACTTAAATCTACTCAACGAATGGCTGCCAACGACGATTACATTCTCGAGTTGCTCGTCAATTCTGGCCTCATTACTTCTGATGATGCCGCAAATGCCCGGCAGCAAGCCTCTTCCAGCGGACAATCGGTTGCCGACGAACTTGTCAAAGCCGGCCAGGTCACCCGCAACGATATCCTTCAGACCATAGCAACCGATTGCGGTATGGAGTTCATGCCCGAGCTTGAATCGGTCGATGAGGACGCTCTGGAACTGCTGAAAAAAAACCAAGCAAAGCGCTATCGTGTGATACCGCTCCATAAAATGGCCCATGCCATTCAGATTGCCATTTCTGATCCCCTAGACTTTGAAAGCCTTGATGCCCTGCGTTACATCCTTAAAATGGATGTCGAACCCGTTGTTGTCCCCGGGGACAAGATTGACCAGGCAATCAGCCGCTATTATGGTGCCACGGATGAATCGGTTGAGGCGTTAATCGACAGCTACAGTGGCGATGACCTCCAGGTCAAAACAGTCAATGCAGAGTCAGGCGAGAGCGGCGATGCGGCGGAGGGAGATGCACCGATCATCAAAATGGTTTACGGAATGATCATGGATGCCCAGCGTCTCAAGGCGAGCGATATCCATTTGGAACCTCTTGAGAAACGTCTGCGTCTGCGTTACCGCATGGATGGTGTACTTCAGGAGATGCGGGACCCTCCCAAACGGCTGCAGTCCACCATCATCAGTCGCATTAAAATCATGGGAAACATCAGCATTGCTGAAAGACGTCTTCCCCAGGATGGACGTATTTCCCTGGCCCTCCAGGACGGTGGCAGCATCGACCTGCGCGTTTCCACCATTCCGACGGTGCATGGCGAGTCCATCGTTATGCGTATTCTGGACAAAACAGGCCTCACCCTGGGTCTGCCACAGTTGGGATTTCTGTCCGATGACCAGTTGCTGATGGAGCGCATCCTCGGACTGCCTGACGGGATCTTCCTTGTTACTGGGCCTACGGGTTCCGGTAAATCAACGACTCTCTACGCGTGCCTCAACATGCTCAACAAGCCAGACCGCAAGCTGATCACCGTGGAGGATCCGGTGGAGTACGAAATGGCCGGAATCAACCAGGTTCAGGTCAATCACGACGTCGGCATGACCTTCGCCAGCGCACTCCGCGCCATGCTCCGGCAGGCTCCGAACATCATCATGGTAGGGGAAATTCGCGATGTCGAAACGGCCACCATCGCCATCAATGCATCCCTGACCGGACACCTTGTTTTCAGCACGCTTCATACCAATGATGCCCCCAGTGCCGTCACCCGCCTGAGTGATATCGGGGTCAAACCCTTCCTGGTTTCTTCCTCAGTCCGGGCCGTTATGGCCCAGCGCCTTATCCGTAAAGTATGCCCAAATTGCGTTCAAAGCTACGTCCCTTCGGAAATCGAATTACGCGCGCTGAACCTCAACCCCAACCAGGTCGCCCAAGCCAACTTCCGTATGGGACATGGCTGCGACAATTGCCGCGGCACTGGCTACAAGGGTCGTGCCGGGATTTTTGAAATTTTATTGGTTGATGACGAGATCCGGAACCTCATCAATGATCAGGCCAGTGTTTCCCATATCCGTCAGCGGGCCCGTGATCTGGGAATGAGAACCCTGCGCGAAGACGGCATCCGCAAAGTTGTTGCCGGTATGACCACTCCGGAAGAAGTCATTGCCGCTACCATGGGAGACAAGGACTGATTATGGATCCCCATCTGCTAGTATCATTTCTCCGTGATCACGAAATCATCCACGAGGATCAGGCTTCCGATCTTCTCGAGGAGGCACAGCGTTCCGGTAAACAAATCGAAAAGATAATCGTTGATTACGGGATTCTCACGGAAGAAAGCCTCATGCAGCGTCTGGCAGACAGCTTGGGGCTGCCTTTTTACGATCTGGCCAATGCCAATTTCACACCCGAATTGCTTTCTTCCATCCCGCCCAAAACCGTCCGCATGCACGGCACCCTGCCCGTGGCTGTCGACGCCGGAACCATTACGGTGGCGATGCTGGATCCTCTGAATCAGCAGACTGTGGAAGACCTTCGCTTTGCCACCAGCCGTGAGATCTCCGTCATCCTGGCCCCGATTTCACAAGTCGAAGGCTACATCGCCCAGTTTTATGGGACAGAGCAGGGATCGGTAGACGAACTCTTAAACCAGCTGGCGGGCGAAGTAACCGAGTCGGCCGGCAACAACCTGGACGAGGACAGCCTTTCCGTCGCCAGCAGCGCACCGATCGTCAAATACGTCAACACCGTCATTGCCAAAGCCATCCAGGCACAGGCCAGCGACGTTCACTTTGAGCCCTTTGAAAAAGAGTTTAAAATCCGCTATCGCGTTGATGGCGCTCTTTATGAAATGTCGCCTCCTCCCAAGAAACTTGCACTGCCCGTCATTTCCCGCATCAAAGTCATGGCCGGCCTGAACATCGCTGAACGCCGCGTTCCGCAGGACGGACGTATCCAGACGACCATGGCCGGCCGGCAGGTTGACCTTCGTGTTTCCACACTTCCAACCCAGTATGGAGAAAGTGTGGTGCTCCGTGTTCTGGACCGCAGTGTCGTGAATCTGGATTTGGACGCGCTGGGAATGCCGGACGCCATTAAATCCTATATTTCCGAAACGATTCAGAAACCCCACGGCATTTTCATCGTGACCGGCCCAACCGGCTCAGGAAAAACCACAACTCTTTATTCCTGCATCCGTGCCATCAACACGATTGATGTCAAAATTCTTACGGTGGAAGATCCTGTAGAGTATGAACTGGAAGGCATCATGCAACTACAGGCACACGAAAGCATCGGTTTGACCTTTGCCAGAGCCCTCCGTGCCTTTTTGAGACAGGACCCCGACCGGATACTCGTGGGGGAAACACGCGACCTGGAAACCGCCCAGATAGCCATCCAGGCATCACTCACGGGACATTTGGTCTTGACCAGTTTGCACACCAATGACGCCCCAGGAGCGGTGACCCGCCTGATCGATATGGGAGTCGAGCCCTTCCTTATTTCCGCAACCCTGGAGGGGGTTCTTGGGCAGCGGCTAATACGTAAAATTTGTCCCAAGTGCAAAACACCCTTTGAGCCGACGGAAAGCGTGCTTGCACAAATCGGCCTTACAGCGCACGATGTGGGTGACAAGTCCTTCTATTACGGACAGGGATGTGAAGCCTGCAATCAAACCGGATACAAAGGACGTAAAGGTATCTATGAGCTTTTGGATGTTAAAGAACCGATCCGCCAGCTCATTAACAACAAGGCCCCGACCGTGGTCATCCGGCAAAAAGCGATTGAACTGGGGATGACGACTTTGAGACAGGATGGTTTACGCAGCATTTTCGACGGAGAAACAACCATTGAGGAAGTCATCAAATATACCTGAATACCTGTGTCCCTTTTGGAACATTGAAAAAAACTTAATAACGTACGACTATGCCAATCTTTAATTATACAGCCGTTGATTCCACAGGAAAACAAACCACTGGCAGCATTGATGCCGCCAACACAGCGGAGGCAACTGCTCTGGTCAAACAAAAAGGGTTTTTCCCGACCAGTGTCGTGCAGGGAACCGCTTCAAGCGTCTCAAGCTCTATGGGTGCCAGGGACACCGGCAAGAAGTCCTTCAGTTTTGGCACACCCAAAGTCAAAGGCAAAATCCTTATGGTCTTCACCCGCCAGTTGGCCACCCTGATTGACGCCGGTCTCCCCCTTCTCCGTAGTTTGAAGACCCTGATCAAACAGGAAAAAAATGTCGCTCTGCGCAATGCAATGGTTAACCTCTCGGATTCCGTAGAAAGCGGCAACACTTTCTCCGAAGCACTGGCCCAGCATCCCGGAGTCTTCAACAAGCTCTACGTCAACATGGTCAAAGCAGGTGAGCTGGGCGGGGTTCTCGAAATCGTCCTGACCCGTCTGGCTGAGTTCCAGGAAAAGTCCCAACGCATCCGCGGAAAAGTCATTTCAGCCATGGTCTATCCGATTGTGGTTCTGGTGATCGCCGTAGGAATCCTGACCTTTCTGCTACTTTTCATTGTTCCCAAGTTTGAAGCGATCTTCAAAGACATGCTCGGAGACAAAGATCTGCCCCTCCTTACCCAGATCGTCATTAATATCAGCCGCTCGGTTCAGTATCTCTGTTGGCCTCCTTCAGTTCCGCAATTCCCAGGCAGCAGCCTTCCCATTCCCTATCTCCCCATATTGATTGTGTTGCTGGTAATCGCATGGAAGATTTTTTCCAGCACCCCTGCCGGCACAATGGTTCTTGACCGTTTAAAGCTCAGAATGCCCTTGTTTGGTGATCTCATCAGCAAAACATCCATTGCCCGTTTCTCGCGGACTTTGGGAACCTTGGTTTCAAGCGGTGTTCCCATTCTCCAGGCTCTGAATATTACGAAAGAAACCTCAGGTAATTTTATCATCTCCGATGCCATTGCGAAAATCCACGACAGCGTCAAAGAAGGTGAATCCATGGTCGGTCCCTTGGAAGCCAGCGGCCTCTTTCCTCCCATGGTGGTCAGCATGATCCAGGTCGGCGAAGAAACCGGTCAGTTGCCCGACATGTTGACCAAGGTGGCGGATGTATATGAGGAAGAAGTGGACGTGGCGGTCGCAGGTCTAACATCACTTCTGGAACCTATTATGATCGTCTTTCTGGCCGTCGTGGTCGGGACTATTGTCGTCGCCCTGTTCTTGCCGCTGATCAGCATCATCACCCAGTTGACCGGAGCCTGATCGGTTCCGGCGGAAAATAAAATCCTTCTCGAAAAAGCTGCCGACTCTGGCGAGTACGGCAGCTTTTTTATGTCAGGCTGGGTACGCCTGTGAAAAGTCGCCTAAACAGAGGGCATTTGGTTTCACCTGTTGGAAAATGCGAATGTCTTTAATGGATGCCCGACGGAAGACTATTTACTGCCGGGTTTTGTGGCTGGAATGTTCTTCAAATCTTCTGGAAGATTGTCCGGGGAAAAAGTCTCCACTTTGATTTGGAGAAGTGCGATGAAGGGAGCCCCAAAATCCGGTTTATCAGACCCGCTGCGATCCACCAGACAGGCCACAGCTTCGACAATACCCCCACCCTGACGCACCAGTGCACAGGTTTCGTTGACAGCGCTGCCCGTTGTCACCACATCCTCCGCCACCAGGTAACGGGCTCCGGGAATGACAGGGAAACGGCGAATAACAAGTCTGCCTTCGTTTTTTTCGGCAAAAATATGCTTTTTTCCCAGATGTCGGCCCAGGTCATGTCCCACGAGAATACCACCCATGGCGGGCGAGACGATTGTATCCACTGCAACGCTTTTCAATTTTTCCGCCAATGCGGCACTTATTTCATCGGCCAGCACTGGGTATTGTAGCAGGTGGGCACACTGGAAAAAATGGCGGCTGTGAAGTCCGGAGCGCAGAACGAAATGTCCCTCCAGCAGAGCACCGCATTCTTTGAATTTTTGAAGCAGTTGATCGGATGTCATAAGTGATTCCTGAAGGCGATTGCTTCAATTTCCACAATCGCGGCTTTGGGCAGTCCAGAAACCTGGACGGTCGAACGCGCCGGTGGGGATTCCTTGAAAAATTCTGCGTACACGCTGTTCATGGCGGTAAAATCACCAAGGTCAGTGAGAAAAACGGTTGTTTTCAAGACCCGTGATAAGTCCGATCCTCCTGCCTCCAGAACAGCCTCAAGATTCAACAGAACCCTTCGGGTTTGGTCTTCAATTCCGCCCCCTACCAACTGACCAGAAACAGGGTCCAGAGGTATCTGCCCTGCTGTGAAGAGCAATTCCCCGAAGGAAGTGGCCTGTGAATAAGGGCCGACGGCCCCCGGCGCCCCTGCAGAATGGATAATGGATTTGGATTTCATACTCTACTCAGCTACGCAGTCTTAGCCTGATGCCAAGCCTAAAACGCGAATGTATGCTTGAAGTATAACGGCACTATTTGCATGATGGTTGGCATGCAAGTGCCGACCTTTCTTACCATCACCTATGCGGTTATTTTTTTGGGCATTTTGGTGATGGGCGGATTATTCATCTCCATTTTCCGCACATCCTTGAAGAGAATGAAAAACAAGGAGAGCTTTGTTGCCAAGCCCGCTACCGAGGGATTGACGGCCCCCTCCCTCCTTAGTTCCATGCAGAGCCAGATACTTGAGTTACAGGCCACGGAAGTCGAACTCCCGGAACATGCCCAACGGTTCACCTATCTGGTCGAGTTTCTTAAAGAGTCCAAAAATCTTTTACTGGCTGAGGCACCCATGCTCGAACTTTATATTTTGCGCCTTGAAGCATTACCCTCTTCCGATCCGGGCCATCTGCCCACACTTGCAGCCCTTTTCAGTTGGTCCCAATCACGGGCCAAAGCACTGCTCAATGTCCAGGCATGAAGGGCTTGGTCGATACCCACGCTCATCTCGATTTTCCAGATTTCGAACACGATCTTCCCCATATTCTAGACAGGGCCGCAAAAGCCGGGGTTGAAAAAATCATTACGATCGGTACGGGATTAAAATCCAGCCTCTCAGCCATCCACCTGGCCGAACGTTATCCTCAGATTTATGCAGCGATCGGCATCCATCCGGGAAATGTCGAAGAGGAAAGTGAAGAAACTCTGGCCCAACTCGAACCCTTTCTGGGTCACCCCAAGGTTGCAGCCGTAGGAGAATGCGGAACGGACTATCATAACCTATCGGAGCGATCCGAAAACGAAAGCCCAGAAGACCATCAACAACGCGTCGGACAGATCAAGAATAAGCAGTCTTTTTTTTTCAGGGCACAGTTGGAAATGGCCGCACGTCATGGACTCAATATCGTCGTGCACCAGAGGGATAGTTGGGAAGACACAGTGAGGATACTGGGTGGCTACACGGGACGATTGAAGGCCGTTTTCCACTGCTTCGGAGGCAGCCATGAACAGGCAGCCGAACTATTCCGTCTCGGACACCTGGTTTCATTTACCGGAATCATTACCTTCAAGAATGCAGAAGTCGTGCGCCAAACCGCGCGCTCCCTTCCTCCAGGCAGCTACATGATCGAAACCGACTGTCCCTATCTTGCCCCCGTTCCCTTCCGGGGAAAACGCTGCGAACCTGCGTATGTTGCCGGGATCGCCTCCCGGCTTTCCGAAGAAAGAATGATCGAGGAAGAAGAGCTCCGGGAGGAACTCTGGCGGACCAGTCACACTTTTTTCAGGCTTGGAAACTAGCCATTAAATTCCACCCTGATCCTCCTCCAGCGGCTGTAGGTTTCCAGGATCGGAAACGATCTGCACATGCGTCAGGAGTTTTTCCGCGGATTCGTCCAGCGACAGGAGGGAGGTATTCAAATGAACTTCCGGATTGTCAGGTGCCTCGTAAGGGTCGCTTATTCCGGTAAAGTTGGGAATTTCTCCCGCCCTTGCCTTTTTGTAGAGTCCTTTAGGATCACGGGATTCGCAGACCTCAATCGGTGCATCCACAAAAACCTCTACAAAACTGCCCGATCCGATGATCTCGCGGGCTTCTGCACGATCTTTTTGGTAGGGTGAGATAAATGCAGTAATGACTATGATTCCGGCCTGATTAAACAATTTGGCCACTTCACTGATGCGCCTGATGTTTTCAGAACGATCCTCCGGTTCAAACCCAAGATCCCTGTTCAGTCCATGTCGGATATTGTCTCCATCCAGAATAAACGCTGCATGTCCGGACTCCACCAGAGATTTTTCCAACCGTTTGGCAATGGCCGATTTCCCAGAACCACTCAGGCCGGTCAGCCATAGGGTGACACCTTTCTGCCCGAAAAGCCGCTGCCTGTCCTCGGTTAGAACCAGGTTGTTTTCGATTGTAATATTTTTGGATACCGGAGCTTTTTCAGGAAAGCTCTCTGGTAAAACAATCCTGTCAAGGATCATGCCTGCCGCGACGGTCGCGTTGTTGATGCGGTCAATGAGAATGAATGCCCCTGTCTGGTTGTTTTTCTCGTAAGGGTCAAAGGCCAGGGGCCGGTGAAGTTCGACCTGCAGCCGCCCGATTTCGTTGAGCCCTAGTGGCTCCGAGGCAATTTCAACTTCAACTACTCTGCTCATGGTGTTGACATCCACCTTGTAAAGAACATCAGATACGACTGCCGGCGTTGTCTGGGTGGTATGTTTCAGGAGGTAGGTTCCTCCGGGCTTCAAAGCATCTTCGTGCATCCAGACGACCATGGCATCAAATTTTGTCCCTACATGAGGGGCATTTTTCGGGTGTGTCAGCATGTTGCCACGTGAGACATCGATTTCATTATCCAGTGTTAGCACGACCGACATCGGCGGAAACGCCTCCTTTAGATTGCCATCCTGAGTGACGATTGATTTGATTCTGGAGCGTTTCCCGGAAGGCAAAGAGGCCACTTCGTCACCAACCCGGACTATCCCCGATGCCACGGTTCCGGCAAAGCCGCGGAAATCAAGGTTCGGACGCAGCACATATTGGACCGGGAAACGGAAATCAATCAGATTGCGATCCGAGGCAATGTTGACGTTTTCCAAATGGCTCAACAAAGTCGGCCCCTCGTACCATGGGCTTTGTGCACTCCTGTCCACAACGTTGTCCCCTTTCAATGCGGACATCGGGATAAACTGGACATCGGCAAATCCCAGACGCGAGCTGAAATCACAGAAATTCTTCCTGATTTTCAGAAAGACCTCTTCCGACCAGTCCACAAGATCCATTTTATTGATGGCCACAACGACGTGTTTGATGCCCAGAAGCGAGACAATAAAGCTGTGGCGTTTGGTCTGAACAGCCACCCCATGACGCGCATCCACCAGGATGATGGCCAGATTACAGGTTGAGGCACCAGTCGCCATATTCCGGGTGTACTGCTCATGTCCAGGGGTGTCAGCAATGATGAACTTACGCTTGTCTGTAGAAAAATATCGATACGCAACATCGATGGTGATCCCCTGCTCCCTTTCGGCTTTCAAGCCGTCCGTCAGCAAGGCCGGATCGAAGTCCGTTCCGTTGGTCCCATGTACTTTGGAATCCTTCATAACTGCGGCGAGCTGATCTTCGTAGATCATCTTGCTGTCATAAAGAAGGCGGCCGATCAGGGTGGATTTTCCGTCATCGACACTGCCACAGGTCAGGAAGCGGAGGAGATCCTTCTCCTCATGCTGCCTGAGGTAGGCATGGATATCGTGTTCGGCTAGTTGTTTTGAATTCATGGCAATGGTTCCCAGCGGTTATCAGAAATAGCCGTCTTTCTTTTTTTCCTCCATGGAAGCGGCCCCGTCATAATCTATAACCCGGCCCTGCCGCTCAGAAGTTGTGGCCAGAAGCATTTCCTGGATAATCTTTTCAATCGTGTCCGCCTCGGATTCCACGGCCCCGCTAAGAGGGTAACATCCTAATGTGCGGAATCTTACTTTTTTCAAATCCGGCTTTTCTCCCGGTTCGAGTGGGAGACGTTCATCATCCCGCATGATGAGGGTTCCATTCCGTCGAACGACAGGCCTCTCCTTAGCGAAATAAAGGGGAACGATAGGAATATCTTCACGCATGATGTAAAGCCAGATATCCAATTCGGTCCAGTTGGAAAGCGGGAACACACGGATGGACTCACCCTTGTTGACCCGGCTGTTGTAGAGATTCCATAACTCCGGACGCTGGTTCTTTGGATCCCACTGGTGAAAGGGGTTCCTGAAACTGTAAACGCGCTCTTTCGCACGGGATTTTTCCTCATCACGACGGGCACCGCCGAACGCAGCGTCAAATTTGTAATGGTTGAGGGCCTGCTTGAGAGCTTCGGTTTTCATGATCTGGGTATGTTTTTCCGAACCATGTTCGATGGGATTGATCCCCAAACGAAGCCCCTCAGGATTGGACCAGATGAGAACTTCACCGATTTCTTTGCTGACTTTTTCGCGCAGCTCATACATTTCACGAAATTTCCACTTGGTATCAACATGAAGGAGGGGAAAAGGTAACTTACCGGGAAAAAACGCTTTCTGAGCCAATTTCAGCATCACTGCCGAATCCTTCCCTATGGAATAAAGCATGACCGGGTTTTGGAACTCAGCGGCCACTTCCCGAATGATACACATGCTCTCCGCTTCCAATTGTTTCAAGTGCGAGAGCTGATATGTTGTTGCCATAGTTTTGGAGAGGATCGATGAAAGAGTGATCATCCCAAAACTTGGATTTTCGTCAATTAAAATTAAATAGATAGACTTAGTCGGGAATTAGATTATAGTTTACGAAACATAGGTGACAATTAGAGTGATGAGCGTGGCGATTTCTGAAAAATCTGTTTTTTCGACAGAAGCGATAAACGGGCCTGCTTCTGTAAAACCAACGGAACCAAACCTTCCATCCTCTCAAAACCAACTACTTGCCGCACTGAATCCACAGGAAAGGATAGAATGGGCTGTTGCAACTTTTGGTGCCGGTCTGGTTCTTAGCTCGAGCTTTGGGATTCAATCTGCTGTGATGTTGCACCTGGCCACACGGGTGGTGCCGGGTATCCCGGTTATTCTTATTGATACCGGCTATCTTTTTCCAGAAACCTATCGGTTCATCGACGAACTGACCGGACGCCTCAAGTTGAACCTGAACGTCTATCGTTCCGAGCAAAGTCCGGCCTGGCAGGAAACCCGCTACGGGAAACTCTGGGAACAAGGCCTTGAAGGACTGAATAAGTACAACAATCTGAACAAAGTTGAGCCCATGCAGCGTGCCTTACAGGAGCTCAAGGCCACAGCCTGGTTGGCCGGTCTCCGTCGCCAACAGTCCGACAGCCGTAAAGAGCTGAATGTCTACGGTACACAGGATGGCCGGGCCAAAATCCACCCGATTTCTGACTGGAACAACAAACAGATCCATGACTATCTCAAAGCACACGACCTTCCCTATCATCCTTTATGGGAACAGGGTTATGTTTCCGTCGGGGACGTGCATACCACCCGTAAATGGGAAGAGGGCATGACCGAAGAGGAAACCCGCTTCTTCGGTCTAAAGCGTGAATGTGGCCTGCACGAACCAAGCACGTCAGACTTTACCATCTGAGTCTGTTTCAGGGTGCGGTTGACATCTTGGCCGGAACTTTTTCCTTCACATCAAAGACAGCCACGATGGGCCGGTGATCGCTGGCATTATAGGTATTAAATGAGGGCGGATCGTTTTGCCCGGGACGGAAAACGTGGGATTTCTCTTTTTTGAATCGATTGAACAACGGCTGGCTCACAAACATGTAATCGAGGCGCTCGTAGCTTTTGTCCGGAATATAAAAATGTGTCCACCAGTCCCCGAAATAATCCGTCAACCAAAGGTCAAAGACCCTCACGGTGGCATCCTTCGGTCCTAGAATTGTCTTGATCGCCATGCTGCGGTAGGTGTCGTTGAAATCCCCCATGACTATGAGACACTCCTCCGGGTTTGCCGCCAGAAAACGATTCATGGCATTTTTCAGAATCAGGGCTTCGTTCCTACGCACGAATGTCTCCCCTGTTTCACCCGGTGACGACTCGTCATATTCCGGATTAGGCCGTTTCGATTTGAGATGGGCCACCATGGCCCGGAATTTGAAAGTGGGTGTGACTTGGATTTCCGTATTGATGAAACCGCGTCCGACACGCAATTGAACTTTCGTGACCTGCTTTGTTTTTTTGTCGGTTTTTGATACATCGAAGGTTTCAGTGTTCAAATGCTGCTCGGATACAAAGGGATATTTCGAAAGCAAAGCATTCTGGATACGCTCGTCCCCTCCCTTGACCGTGGTCAGGTATGGATAATCCAAGCCGGCTTTCTTGAGTTTGCTCTGAAGTAATTTCAGATACAGGTCGTCGGGCGCCTGCAGGATTTCACTCACTCCCAGAACATCCGGTTTGATCCGGCCCAGGATCGCCAACATGGCCTCGATCTCGGAATCGGGTTTCATGGCATCCTTTTCCGATTTCCCGTTAACAAAGCGGTCGGTAACCCCAAAATTCTGCACATTCCAGTAACAAATCGTAACCTCGGTAATCTCCTCTGCCCATGCGGTGGAAAGAATGAAGCAATAAATAAAAGGGATCAGGTAACGTTTCATAAAAGGAATATGCAGACAGTTTGCGGGAATACGGCAAGAAGGGAGTTGTTACATTTGAGCGACTTCTCTTCAATCAACAGGAAACACTCCAAAGGGTTACACAGGCCTGGATTTATCCGAGGTCTTCAATCTCGCCGCTCTTGACCGCCCGGCAGATGCCACGTTTGGTTTCTTCAACAAAGCAGCACAGGAGTTCCACGTCCGAATTCTGCAATTCGGGTGTGGCGCGGATCGCTTCCAGGGCCTGCAGTCGGTTTTTACCCGCATAATAAAGCAGATTATAGGCTTCCAGAATATGTTTGCGGCGGGCGGCATCGAAACCTTTGCGTTTGAGTCCGACCCGGTTCAGCCCGCAAACCGCATTGGTTGCCACGGCCATGAAATAGGGTGGCACATCCAAACCCAACCGGGTCTGCCCCCTCACCATCGCGTGCTCACCCACCCGCGTAAATTGATGGACCACCGAATCCCCACCTAAAAAGGCATAATCTTTGACCTCAACATGTCCCCCCAGAAGAACATTGTTCACAAGGACGACATGACTACCGATGATGCAATTGTGTGCAATGTGAACGCCGGTCATAAGGTAATTGTTGTTTCCGATTGAGGTGGTGGAACCATCCTTCGTTCCACGATGGATGGTTACATATTCGCGGACGATGTTGTTGTCACCCAGAAGCGTGTAACTTTCACAGTTTTTGTAACCGAGATCCTGGGGTTCGGCTCCGACTATGGCCCCGTATCCGATCTGGTTCCCTGATCCCAACTTGGCGTGGCCCGTAATGATCGCACGTGCCCGTATCTCGCAGCTGGCTCCGATTTCCACATGCTCGTCAATGATCGCATCAGGACCCACGCTGGTTCCCTCTCCGACAATAGCCTTGGGATGGATAAGGGCTCGCGGGTGGATAAGGTTGGAAGTCATGTCAGTGGATTAAAACGTTTTGTAGGCGACTCTTCAAAGATATCCAGATTCTTTGAAACTATAATAGCCTTTTTCTTTCTCACTTGTACTACCCAGAATGATATGATCCAGAAACTCGATCTGAATCAGCTTGGCGGCATCCCTGACCTGCAGCGTGAAGGCAAGGTCGGCGGCACTCGGTGAGGGATCTCCAGAAGGATGATTGTGAACCAGAATAATGCCATAGGCCTGTTGCATCAAGCCAACCCGCAGGACATCACGGGGATGGGCCACGGTTTCATTGATCGTTCCCCGGCTGATTTCCTGCACGCCCAGCATCTTTAACCGGGTGTTGACCGCTATGACCCTTAGCGACTCGTGTGGCAACTGCCGCATTTCCTCACCCAGGAGCCGCTGGACGTGGAGAGGGCCCTCCATCGGTTGATCCAGTGCCTGGCTGCGTGAAAGCCTTACCGCCAGTTCGAAAGCCGCCTTCAATTGCACGGCTTTGGTCATTCCCAAGCCTTTGATTTTGGCCAGTTCCTGTGCCGGTGTTTTGCTGAGATTATCCAGGGTCTGATAACGGATCAGCATTTCTTCGCCGATAACAATCGCCGATTTCCCCTTGGTTCCTGTCCGGATGAGGATGGCCAAAAGCTCTGAAACCGCCAGGCCGGATGATCCGTGTTTCCAAAGCCTTTCCCTGGGCCTGTCCTCGTTGACCATGTCCTTGATTCGTGGCATAGGAAGCGACGTTACGCCAAACTGCTAACAAAATCAACCCGCCTGATCATCCGGTTTGTCTTTTACCACTTTACCACCCCAGGAGATGATTCTCGCCTTGGCCCCCATGGCCTCCGCTTCTTTGATCTGGTTGTTCCTGCCATAAGCCAGCGACATCGTGGCATAAGCCATCTGGTCGTTGGGCCGGAGATTGATGGCTTTCTCTCCCGCCGCCAGGGCCTCCGCCGGACGATTCAGCTTGATCAGGGCCACTGTCAAGGCATGCCAGGCGTCAAACGAATCCGGCTCCAGCTCTGTCGCCTTGCCATACCATTCCGCAGCCTTTTCGAGTTCGCCCATGGCCAACTCACCATTGCCTTCATCCATACAATCTTCAGCAGTGCTCATGGTGGTCAATTCTTCAAAAGTGCCTGAACGGTTTTTTTCAAATCCTCAAAATGTAACAGGTCGTCCCATTCTTTTTGCCTGATCCCCTGTTGATTGAAAACGATGATGCGAAGCTGGTTTTTTGGTTTGTCCCAACCCAGTTGCAGACAGATCTCTCCTTTGAAATCCGCCACTGCGGAAAGGTCAGGACGGGGATTCCGGGTATTGCCCTTTTTCCGGTAAGCCGGGGTCACCCGCAATGCTTCCTGATCCAGATCCTTGATCATGCGCCTGACCGTGTAGCCGGGAGCCCAGTCCGACATGGTTCCACGTAAATCCACCACCACAATGGAACGAAAATTCCCGCGGCCATGGAACAAATCCAGTTCTTTTCCAGTCTGCCGCGTTCTGTCTTGCACGGAAGGATTGCTATAGATGATGACCGTTACCTGGCCGACCGGATTCAGGCTGCGCAGCACGCCGTCGGCATCCTTGGCTTGGATCAGGGGAGCAGCCTCAAGACCCGCGGGCAGCAGAAACAAAAGCAGGTAAAAAAAAGTTTTCATTCGATTTCGAGTATGTATCCCCGCAGGTATTCGCTCTCAGGAATGCCCAGTATAACAGGATGATCATGGCTCTGTCCGCAAATTTCCAACAAACGCGCCGCACGCCCCGCGTCGACAGCCGCTTCCGAAAGCATCTTGCGAAAAAGATCGTAACTGATGTGATGCGAGCAGGCATAGGTCGCCAATATACCCCCGGAAGTGAGTTGTTTCATCGCCCGGAGATTGATCTCTTTATAACCCCGGAGGGCTTCGTCCAGTTTGTCCCTGGATTTGGCGAATGGAGGCGGATCCAGAATCACCAGATCCCAGCTCCCGGCCTTCTGCCTTTTCAGATAATCAAAGGCATTCTCACAGATCCATTTCACCTCACAACCATTTTGGAGCGCATTCTTTTTGGCCATAGCAATCGCTTCGGACGAAGAGTCCACTGCGGTTACGGAAGTAGCGCCGGCTTTGGCACAATGCAGGGCGAAACCGCCCTGGTTACAAAAAACGTCCAAAACCCGCCGTCCCTTGGCATAGGCGGCCACGCGAAGGTGTTGTTCGCATTGGTCCAGGTAAAAGCCCGTCTTCTGACCCGACTGCCAGTCGAAAAGGAATTCTACAGATCCCAAGTTCAACCAGAAGGGATCCGGAGCCGTTCCACGTCCCACCCGGAGATAACGTTCCAATCCTTCTTTTTCCCGGAGAGGTGCGTCGTTCCGCAGAACAATGGCGGATGGTTTTATTTTTTTTTCTAACCAATCAAGAATGCTCTCCATCTGCTGTTCGACACCCATCGTCGAAATCTGAAGCACCAGAACGTCCCCAAAACGATCAACGATCAGCCCGGGGATTCCGTCCGATTCGGACCAGACGAGTCTTCCAGCCTGGAGATCGCCACGTCGCTTAACCGCTTTTTCCAAAGCCGGGTGGAGAAAGGCTGCGTCAAAGACTGTTTTATCCGATGAGATTTTCCGCCACAGAATCTGGGAACAACTGTTGTAAAGTCCTGTGGCAAGAAATTGCCCCTTTGAATCGCGGCATTCGACGGCCTTTCCGTCATGTTCCGGTCCCAGGACTTTTTGCACCTCGTTGGCATAGACCCAGGGATGACCCTGCAGCACACGCTGCCGGCCGCCTGGGTTAAGTTTGATTGAGGCCATAAAGGGACGAATGTAGCCCATTCATACCAACAGAAAAGGAGAATGCACGATTGCTGCGGTAGCAAACGCTTAAGACGAAGGTCAGCCGTTGTTTCCGCAGGACTTGTTGGTTTCCAGGGCAGCCTCGGGATATTCGTAAATATCCCCGCGAAAATTACGCAGAACCAGACGATCACCCGTGCGGGCCACGATGTAGTCCGGATTGAGAGGGATTTTTCCTCCGCCGCCCGGTCCATCGACCACGTATTGGGGAACCGCGTAACCCGTCGTGTGGCCGCGAAGTTTGTCCATGATTTCAAGGCCTTCCTGGATCGAGGTGCGGAGATGCCCGGAACCTTTGATCAAATCACACTGATAAAGGTAATAGGGACGGACGCGGCACATCAGCAGTTTATGAAAAAGTTCCTTCAGAATTTCGGCGTTGTTATTGATGCCTTTGAGGAGAACGGCCTGATTGCCCAGGGGAATACCGGCATCGGCTAAACGCCCCAGGGCATCGCGAACCTCCGAGGTCAGTTCCCGTGGATGGTTGGTGTGGACACTGATCCAAAGCGGGTGGTACTTTTTCAGCATCGCACACAGCTCCGGTGTGATCCGTTGCGGCAGGAAAATGGGAACCCGGGAACCGATACGTATAAACTCAATATGCGGGATGGAGCGCAGGCGGGAGAGAATACCTTCCAGTTTCCTGTCTGAAAAAAGAAGCGGATCCCCACCGGAGAGCAGGACGTCCCGGATTTCCTCGTGTTTCTCCAGATAACGATACGCCTCTTCAAAATCCGTCTCCAACTCCTGCTCACCCACTCCGCTGACCACCCTGCTCCTTGTGCAGTAACGACAATAGGAAGCACAACGGTCTGTCACCAGGAACAAAACCCGATCCGGGTACCGATGTACAAGCCCGGGAACCGGCATGTCACCGTCTTCGCCACAAGGATCGGCCATTTCCTCAGACGAATAACTGGATTCCTCCAAACGCGGGACCACTTGGCGGCGAATGGGGCAGTCTGGATCATCCGGATCAATCAGGTTGAAAAAATGGGGAGTGATGGCCGTTGCCAGTTTGCTGCCCGTCAACAGTGCCCCTGCCCGTTCTTCCGGCGCCAGTCTGAGATGTTTCTCCAAATCCTGAAGGCTGCTGACGCGATTGCGTAACTGCCATGTCCAATCGTTCCATTGTGCAGGGGTGGTTCCGGACCAATGGCCCGGATAAGAGGGAATAAACGTAATTCGGCTCAACAATTTTTCTTGGTAAGTGACCAATTTATTCAGTCTCGTCCCGTTGTCAAATTTTCATAATGGAAGCTGAAACTCTTTTTCAGGCCGTTCTTGCCGTTCCGCAGGACATGGAGCATGTTGTACTCATGCCTAACTCCCTTCCCAAACTTTACGTCAAAACAGGTTGCCCTTGGTGTGAAGATGCCCTGAATTTTCTCGATCAGAAAAAAATCCCCCATGACATCATTGTCGTCACCGGCAATGCCACAGCCATGCAGGAAATGATTGATCTCTCCGGTCAAAGCAAGGCTCCCACCTTGGACTGGGATGGCGATGTCCTGGCCGATTTCGGTGTCGACGAACTCCTGCCCTTCCTCAAAAAACACGCGGCTTTGTGAAAAATCTCGCTGCCGTTTATGCCGAGACCGGCATTCCAGCAGAAGTTTTGAAGCTGGAATCCCGCGTGATACCAGATCCCGGGCCGAACGAGGTATTGATCCGCATGTTGCTGGCTCCTGTCAATCCTTCCGACATCAACATGATGGAAGGCACCTACGGCCTTAAACCTGTACTACCCGCAGTCGGGGGAAACGAAGGTGTCGGGCGGGTGGAAAAATGCGGAAGCGCCGTGAAAACTCTCCTTCCAGGGATGTTGGTCAAACCGGCCACCGGTGCCGGAACCTGGCAACAATGGGTTCTCTGTCATGCCGGGGAATGCCTGGCTTTTCCCGAAAGTTTGAGCCCCCATCAGGCCTCCATGCTCTATGTCAACCCCGCCACAGCCTGGCGCATGCTGCATGATTTTATTCCGCTTCAACCCGGCGACTGGATCATCCAAAATGCCGCGAATTCCGCTGTGGGACGTTCCGCCATACAGATCGCAAGGAGTTTAGGAGTCAAAACGGTCAACCTTGTCCGCAGACCGGAACTGATCGCTGAATTACAGGCATTGGGCGGGGATGCCGTATTGTTGGACTGTCCTGATTCACTAACCCGCATCAAAGAATTAACCGGGGATAAACCGCCTCGATTGGCCCTGAATGCCGTCGGGGGCGACAGCCTCACCCTGCTGTGCAAAACCGTTGCTTCCGGGGCCAAAATCGTCACCTACGGTGCCATGTCCAAACAGCCACTCCGCATCGGCAATGGTCTGCTCATTTTCAAGGATCTTTCCTTTCATGGCTATTGGATCAGCCGCTGGTATGCCAACACTCCGCACGAAGAGATCCACCGGATGTTCGAATCCTTGGCCCAACTCTGTCGGAAAAATCAATTGGAGATCCCTGTCGCCGCCACCTACGACCTGAAAGACGTTGCGACAGCTCTCGCCAGCGCCCAGAAAGACAAACGGAACGGGAAAATACTGTTGCGGATGAACGATTAAGTCTCCAAGCCAAAAAAAAGGCAGCCCAAAGGCTGCCTTTTTGAGTCCCGTCAGGGATGATGATTTGTCTTCGCAATCTACCCGACAGTAATTTTATGATCAGATACCTTTGCCGAGCTTCTTGGCCGCTTCGCGTGTGCGTTGGGCCTTACGATGGCGTTGATCGACAATCTTTGTCTTGCGTTTGCGCAACTGGCCGCCGAGCTTTTCAACCGCAATGTCCACTGCCGCGTAAAGGTCGCGGTGGTGTTCTTCTATATGAATGTCAGGACCCGGGACTGCCAGATGGGCTTTGACCCCGTAGGCTTTCGAGGGGGACTTGGTTTCGTCATGCACCAGGACAATATGGGCACCGATGATTTGGTCGGTCAGATGTTCCAGGTGGCTGACTTTCTGGGCGACATGCGCATGAATGGCGCCGGTCAGTTTGAGGTGTTGGGTACTGATGTGGATTTGCATAAAAGGGTGGTAGGGTAGACAAGTAGAAAACCTTTGCGGGCTGCTGTCACTTCAAATCGAAGTTGCCTGTACCTGTTACTCATGGATTACTTCGCCCCTGACGCTTTCATCATAGCAGCTGCACCCATCCGGCGCAAGGCGCGTGGCGACAACTCGGATAGAAGGGAAAAAATCCGTTGAAAGATTGAAGTCCAACCCACAGCCGATTTCCTGCGCAGCAGAGTCATTCCGGCCCTGACCACTTCATCCACTGACTGACTCTTGGCAAAAAAGCGAGGTTCCATTCCGGCAACCTGCTGGAATTCAGTCGCCACGGGCCCTGGACAAAGCGCACAGACATGGACGCCATGCCCACGGACCTCTTCATAAAGTGCTTCGCTCAGGGAAAGAACATAGGCTTTGCTTGCCGCGTAAACGGAAAAATAAGGTATAGCCTGGAATGCCGCTGTAGATGCCACGTTCAGAATAAAACCTTTTTTACGCTCCACCATGCCCGGCAAAAAAAGACGGCTCAGCATGGTGAGTGCCTGGATATTCACCCGTATCATTCCAGACAAATGCCCTTCTTCGGTATCGGCAAAGCTTTGTTGCCATCCGAACCCTGCATTGTTGATCAAGCCGGCCACCTTCCAGCCTTTTTCCCGGCAAAAAGCCTGGATGACCGCCGGGGCCTCCGGATCGTTCAAATCCTCGCTCAAGACAAAAACAGCTGTTTTCCCCTTGAGTTCTTCCGCCAGCTTTAGAAGCCTTTCTTCACGTCGTGCCACCAAGAGCAACGTTATCCCCTCTTCCGCGAAGGCCCGGGCAAACCCCTCGCCGATCCCACTGCTCGCTCCGGTTATGATGATAACTTCAGTGCTCATGGATATCAGGATAACCCGTTCCCTTTCTTTCCACAAACTTTCCTTGGCTGAACTTTTGCCTTCGAAATATCCTTATCCAAGGATCGACTTCGTTTCATCAATCGCCTTCTGTCCTGTGGTAAACAATCTTCCTCCATTAATTTTGTTGGCTACCGCCTGCCTCTCTCTATGGTTTTCCCATGAATCGCGTCGGGATTGGTTATGATGTCCATCAATTGGTGGAAGGCAGAAAGTGTGTTTTGGGCGGTGTGGATATTCCCCATTCCAAAGGCCTGGATGGCCATTCGGATGCAGATGCCCTTATCCATGCCATTGCCGACGCCCTGCTCGGTGCCATAGGACAGCCCGACATCGGCCACCACTTCCCCAACACCGATCCTCGCTGGAAAAATGTTCCCAGCAAAATCTTTCTTGAGCAGATCCGCGAAATCCTGCGGGGGATGAAGGCCAGCATCAACAACATCGACGCCACCCTCATCTGCGAAGCCCCCAAGATCAATCCCCACATCAAGGCCATGAAAGCCGTCATAGCAGAGGCACTGATGATCCGCATTGACCAGGTAGGCATCAAAGCCACCACCAATGAAACCATGGGCTTCGTCGGACGCCACGAAGGCATCGCAGCCATGGCCGTGGCCAGCGTGGAAACGATCTGATTTTTGTCTGCGTGAAACCCAGGTTCATTTCATTCGAAGGCTCCGAAGGCTGCGGCAAAAGCACGCAGATCGCCAAACTCAGCCAATGGCTGGAGTCACGGAACCAAACAGTCACCTGTCTGCGCGAACCTGGTGGCACTCCCTTGGGCGAGCACGTGCGTGACTTGTTAAAACACAACCCGGCAGGCAACGGCATGGAACCCGAATCCGAGCTTCTGCTTTTTGCCGCCAGCCGGGCCGAGCTTGTCCGTAAAATGATTCAACCCAAATTGGCCGCAGGCTTTTGGGTGATTTGTGATCGCTTCCTGGATTCCACCACGGTCTACCAAGGCTTGGCCCGCAAACTTGATCCCGCACGCGTCGATGCCATCAACCTTTTTGCCGTGGGTCAGACCCTGCCGACACTTACTCTGGTTCTGGATCTCGATGCCGAAGAAGCCCGCGAACGAATGCAGGGACGCAAAGCAGCCCATGACCCTTCCGACCGTATGGAGAATGAGCCTCTCGCCTTTTACCAGTCTGTAACCGAAGGGTATCGCCAACTGGCCCACGACTATCCCGAACGCATCAAGCTGATCCCCGCCCATGGCACGCGCGAAGACGTTTTCCAAACCATCCTCAAGGAGCTTACCCATGCCTTTCCCTGCCTCCTGGATTAAAGAACGGATTAAACAGTCCGCCTTGGAAAAGCGACTGGCCCATGCCTTCCTCCTGACCGGAGCCTCCCTCCCGGAGCTCGAAACACTGTTCGAGGAACTCAGTGCCAGCCTTCTTGATTCGCCCCGCCCTGATCATCCGGATAAACACGTCATTCGACCCGAATCCAAATCCCGCCGTCTCACGGTGGAACAAGTCCGTAATCTGGAACACGAACTACAGCTCAAGGCCCGCGAAGCCAAAGTGAAAATCGCCTGCATCGTTGCCGCCGACCGCATGTGCCTTGGCCAGGCCGAAGCCGCCAATGCCTTCCTCAAAACCCTGGAAGAACCTCCAGCCAACTCCATTATCTTTCTTCTTAGCGACCGGCCCGAGCAACTCCTGCCAACCATCCGCTCCCGCTGTTTGTGCCTTTCTCTGGAATCGGGTGCCCATTCCACACCTTCGATCGACGAACCCTGGATCCATCGCTGGGTTCAGGTCAAAGGAACCCCAGCTGACATGGCCTACCGCCGTGCCGTTCTTCTCGCTGAGATTTGGCGGGAATGCCGGGAAGACGTTGAAAATCGTTTCAAAACCCGGATCAAGGACGAGGAAGAAGGAGCGGATGCCATGCTTGAAGCTGAATTCCTGGTTGCAAGGGATCGTACCATCGAAGCCCTGATCCGTGCCGTTTGGCAAAACGCGCGCTCCCTCCCAGACAAAGGCCCGGCTCTGCACTGCTGCGAAGGCTTGGAAGAGTTGCGCTTTGCCTTGAGTAGGAACATCGACCAGAATCTGGCTTTGGAGCGTTGCTCCCTGCGCATGAGCGGTTTGATTGAAGCTTAGATGCGAATCATCAAGAAAAGCGTAAAAATCATCCAAAATCCTAAAATTCGGCTCAATTAAAGACATTTACGCATCCGCTTTTCACTCGGAATTCCTTCTTAATTTTAACGCAAAATCATCAAAAGAGATTTTTTTCAGGTGAAATCCCAATAATATCGATAAAGCTTAAATCCGTTGACGAGTAGAACTTTTTCTTTCAATCTTTTGGGCGGCAACCCTACTTCATTTATGGATCTTAAAGAAATCAAGACGGTCATCGACCTGATGACCAAAAACGACCTCACCGAATTTGAGTTGGAAAAGGATCAATTCAAGATCCGCATCTGTAAGAGCGGTCAGGGAACCCCGAACTACACGCTTCATGCTCCGGCACCTGTTCTGGCTCCCGCACCGTCCTATGCAGCTCCCGCCCCCGGCCCTATGGCGCCCGCAGCGTCGCCTACTGCCAACCTGCCTTCGATCAGTTCGCCCATGGTCGGGACTTTTTACATATCCCCCTCCCCCGACTCCGCCTGCTACGTCTCTGTCGGCACGGAAGTGAACGAAGAAACCGTCGTCTGCATCATCGAAGCCATGAAAGTCATGAACGAAATCAAGGCCGAGATCAAAGGCGTCATCACCGAAATTGTGGCCGAAAACGGGAAGCCGGTCGAATTCGGCCAACCTCTGTTCCGTATCCGTCCCTCCTGAGTTCCCGTTAATCGTAATCTTCCCAATTCCGAAGAGAAGCCGAGTTCATGTTTGAAAAAGTCTTAATCGCTAACCGCGGAGAAATCGCCCTCCGCATCATCCGGGCCTGCAAAGAACTGGGCGTGCGCTCCGTCGCCGTTTATTCCGAGGCCGATCAGGACTCCCTTCACGTCCAACTCGCCGACGAAGCCATCTGCATCGGCAAAGGCCCCAGCAGCGAAAGCTATCTCAAAATTGACCGCATCATCAGTGCGGCCGAAATCGCTGACGTTGACGCCATCCATCCCGGCTACGGTTTTCTTTCCGAAAAAGCCCACTTTGCGGAAGTCTGCGAGAGCTGCCACATTAAATTCATTGGGCCATCCGCCGACGCCATCCGCCGCATGGGGGACAAAGCCGTGGCCCGTGACACCGCCCGCAAGGCCGGTGTGCCCGTGACACCAGGCAGCGACGGCCCTGTCGAAACGGAACAGGAAGCCGTCAAAGTTGCCAAAAAAATTGGCTATCCCGTCATGATCAAAGCTGTCGCCGGCGGCGGCGGCAAAGGCATGCGCCCTGCGCACAACGACATCAGCCTTGTTCAAGGTTTCCACGCCGCACGGATGGAAGCGGAAAAAGCCTTTGGCAACGGCTCCGTATACATGGAAAAACTGATCATCAACCCGCACCACATCGAGTTCCAGATCATGGCCGATACCAAGGGCAAGATCGTCCATGTGGGCGAACGCGATTGCTCCATCCAGCGCCGCAACCAGAAACTGCTGGAGGAATCCCCATCACCCTTTCTGACCGAATCTCTCCGTAAAAAAATGGGTGCCGCCGCCATCAAACTGGCCAAGGCCGTCAATTACGTAAATGCTGGAACCATCGAATTCCTCATGGATGACGAAGGTAACTTTTACTTCATGGAAATGAACACCCGCATCCAGGTGGAACATCCCGTAACAGAAGAAGTTTACGGCGTTGATCTGGTCAAAGAGCAGATCCGCATCGCCGCCGGTGAGCCACTCCATAAAGATTTCGACGACCTCAAACCGCTCCGCCATGCCATTGAATTCCGGGTCAATGCCGAGGATCCATTCAATAATTTCCTACCCAGCCCAGGCAAGATCGACCTCTATTATGCCCCTGGTGGTCACGGCATCCGCGTTGATTCCCATGTTTACGGCGGCTATAGCATTCCCCCCTACTATGATTCCATGATCGGCAAGATCATCGCCACTGGTCGCGACCGCAAATCCGCCTTGGACCGCCTGAGTCGCGCCTTGGATGAAACCCTTGTCCGTGGCATCCGCACCACCATTCCGCTGGGTCAACTGATCCTGAGGGATGTGGAATTCCGCCGGGGCAAATATTCCACAGCCTTTGTCCAGAACCTCATGGATCAACGTGCCCAGATCCTGCCCACTTACGAACAGAAATAACGGCAGATTTAACGCAAAGTCTTTTAGAGCCCTGAAAGTGAAGCACCTTTCAAACTTTCTGTTGCTACAGCTTCTGTATTTATATCCCTTCCACGATTAGGACGAAATCTCTCTTGGCGACTCCTTGGCTTCTTTAGAACTTGCGCCTTACAATCTTTGCGCCTTTGCATTATAATTCACTCGTGTCTCCGTCTGAAATCATTGAAAAACTCCAAGCCGCCAGGCTCTACGCCATTTTGGACACGGGCTATTCTGATCCACGGCACTGGCCAGACCTGGTGAAAAAGCTCATCACCGGCGGAGTCGGCGTTATCCAGATCAGGGCCAAAAATGCCACTCCCGAAGAAATTCAGGCCTGGGCCCTGAACGTCCAATCAACCCTTCGCGGGGCCCGGATACCGCTCGTCATCAACGACCATCCGGAAATAGCCAAAAACATCAGCGCCGACATCTGCCACGTCGGTCAGGACGATATCTCCGTGGCAGAGGCACGGGAACGCTCCGGAGGCAAAGTCATCGGAAAATCCACCCACAGCCTCGCCCAGGCCGAAGCTGCCCAAAACGAGGGCGCGGATTACATTGGTTTTGGACCCTTGTTTGCCACCCCCACCAAACCGACCTATCCAGCGATTGGATTGGAAGACATCGCGGAAATGAACAGGCGGATCCACATCCCCCATTTTTGCATCGGCGGCATCAAATCGGATAACATTGCCCAACTCAGGGTGGCGGGAGCCGAGAGGGTCGTCATTGTCTCAGGCCTGCTGCAGGCCTCCGACCCAGCAGACTATGCCAAAAGCGTTATTCAAGAACTCAACCCAAAGACAACGACGTGAATCTACCAACCCTCTTCCGTTGGATTTTATCCCTTTCCCTGCTCTTTGCACTCATAGGTTCCGTAATCGATCTGGGGTTCCCCGGCCTGCTGCCCGAAGAGCTTCAACACTATTTAAAAATGGAACATGAATCGGATCTGGTCTGGACTGATTTTCCAATAATAGCCCTCGCGCTATTGCTGCTACTCCTTGTTATTCCTGCTTATGTGGGCCTTTACCTTTGGAAAAACTGGGGACGCACGTTGTTTCTGATTTCCGGGATCCTGGGCTATGGCCTGGCACCCTTCATGGGGCCCTATATTTACTCGGGGCCAGCCTACTTTTTCTTCGACCTGTCTACCGTTCTTTTTGGACTGATTCTGGGCTTGGCCTGGTTTTCGCCAGTGGCTGAAAAATTTAAAAAGCCCACGCCTCCGCCTCTACCCGTCTGAAAGATATGGCAGCAGACTGCGGAAGTTTGTTTGTGGGGTGAATGGGGTTCCTTCGCGAAGAGGCCGAACTTCGTTCGAGTCTTTGGTAGACTTCCCGCTATTGTGAGGACTCCGCGAAGAACGCGGAGCGGAGAGGATTCGAACCTCCGGTAGGTTTTACCCTACAACGGTTTAGCAAACCGTCGCTTTAGACCACTCAGCCACCGCTCCTGATTGGATTTGAAAATGTGCCAGCAACTCTCCAATGGGACAACAAGAAAATGTGTTTCCAGGAAATCCGGGACTTAAGGGGCCTTGAGCCCTTCCAACATAAAATTGCGGGCCAGTGATTTTTTGATGGGCGGCAAGTCCTGTTCCACCTGCCTCAAGCGGTTCCGGATCGCATGTCGATAGACCCCGACATAATCCGGAATGGATCGGTTCCAGGAGAAATCGCAGGACATGGCCTCTTGTTGCATCAGCCGGATGTGGGCAGGTCTGTTGAACCAGGTGTCAAGAGCCCAGCCCACCGAATCATGAAGTGCCGCCGCTTCCATCTGCTCAAAAAGGAACCCCGTGCCGGAACCGTCAATGGCATTGTAAGGCCGTATGGTGTCCTTCAGACCTCCGGTTTCACGGGCTATGGGCAGAGTTCCGTAACGCATGGAATAAAGCTGGGTCAACCCGCATGGCTCGTAGATCGAAGGTATCAGGAAAAAATCACTCCCGGCCACGATTGAATGGCTTAACTCGTTGGAAAAACCGATGGTGGCTGACACTTTGCCAGGGAATCGCCTTGCCAGCCAAAGAAAGTAATCCTGGATATGAACGTCCCCGCTGCCCAGGACAGCCAGTTGAAAATCCATCTGCTCCAGTGCCTGGGTCAACATGCCCCGGAGCAGATCCATACCTTTTTGTTCCACCAAACGGCTGACCAGGCCGATGACCGGGGCGTCCGACTCCGCCAGCCCAAGGCGTCGGCGGAGACCTTCCTTGCAAACGACTTTCCCTGACAGATCATTTGCGGAATAGCTGGAGGGAATCAGCGAATCATGGCGGGGATCCCACTGCGAATAATCCGCTCCGTTCAAAATCCCGAAAAGATCCCCGCGCTTGCGGTTCAAAAAAGGAGACAATCCCCTGCCCCCTTCCGGAGTCAGGATTTCGTTTGCATGGGCCGGGGAAACTGTAGTGATGGCATCCGCATACCAGACCCCTGCCTTCAAAAGATTGGCCCGCCCGTGATCCTCAAAAATATCAGGCTGGAACTGCTCCTTCCCGAAACCCATGAAAGGAATCACTCCGGGTTCATACACTCCCTGGTAACCGATATTATGAATAGTCAGGACAGAAGCGGTTCGGGTAAGGGGCGATAGAAGCCGGTCCCAGGTTTTCAGATACGCTGCGGCAGGGGCCGTTGCCCAGTCGTGCACATGAAGCACATCAGGAATCCAATCCAAATCCTTGCAGATTTGCAGGCAGGCCTTGGAGAAAAGGGCGAAGCGATAGGCGTTATCCCCGTATTCCTGCATCCCTTCATCGTAGATGCCTTGTCGTCCAAAGGCTGACTCATGATCCACCAGCCAAACAGGCACGGCATCGTCCAGTTCACAGGCGTAAATTCCCACCCAGGCCTCGACGCCTCCAAGGTGTACACAGGCAGGCGAAACAAAGTGTATCCCGTATTTTTCCCGGTCAATCGCACGGTAAAGCGGAAGCACAATCCGCGCATCATGGCCGGAAGTCCTCAGCTCTTTGGCCAGTCCTGCCACCACATCCCCGAGTCCTCCCGCCTTCGCCAAGGGCGCGCATTCGGATGCGGCGAAAAGTACTTTCAGGGATTCAAAACGTTGCATGGAATACTTTTCTCTGATTGAACCGGTAAGAGCAAGAACGCAAAAAGCCCGTGAAAAAGAGTTTTCTTAAGTTTCCAAACTATCGATACTGATCTTTGAAAGGAAAGTATTACACAAATCCTTTCTTGTCAGATACTTATAAACAAGACTCGGGATTTTAGCCGCTTGACATTCCTGAAGAATTGGGTCAAATTTCTCATAGTTTACAACCTCTTTAAGAAAGACCCCTATGCTTCAAACGAAAACCTTTCTCAGCATCCTCGGCGTAGTTGTTCTCGTTTTCAGTCTGAACACACTTCAGGCGGCCACCCAGCTTCGTATTAATGCTGCCGGTGATCTTGAAATTCTGGATAGCAAAGGCCTCTTGGTCAAGTCACTCAGCAACGGCTCCATCTCCCAGTCCGTCAAGTCTGACAATCAAGCTTTCAAGGTATCCTACGGTAAAGATCTCAAAGGCCGTTTTACCACGATTGTTTATCCCGATCCTGAAAAACCACAAACAATCTCCCTCAATGTCTTCAAGCAGGATGTAATCATCAGCTCGGATGCCGTCCTGACAGTGGTTGCTGAAAAGGATCTCAACACGGCCAGACTGCAATCAGGGGTACTTGGAAAGATCAGCGTGGCTGGCACGGATTTGGGCGCCGGTAATTCAGTCAATATTCAAAACGGGGCAGTGGTCGCCAACACCCCCCCCGCACCGCAGCCCGCTTCTAAAATAACCCCAACACAAACCCAAACCGCACAAACTCAAAAATCCAAACCAGCAGCCGTAACAATCGCCGAAGCCCCTCAACAAGCACCTGCAACAGCAGAAGATGCTGGGGATTACGCTCCCGAGAATTACGACGGAGCCCACACCCGCAAGATCGAGGGTGATGTCATGATCGCCCCCAAGGGCCAAACGGTTGTGGATGCCATCAAGAACTCTCCCACTACACCCCGCCTTGATCTCAATCAACCCATTACGCCCGGCAGCACCATTCAGACCGGCCCCGACGGAAAAGCTTATATCGCTCCATTCCCCGGTGCGATTCTCATGCTCGAACCCAATACAACGGTTGAGTTCGAAGAACTTGAATGGAAAAAATCCAACGGAAAAGTTGAACGTAAAATGACTGCTTTCGTCAAACAAGGCAGTGTGATTTCCGCCATCAAAGGTATCAAGCCTGAGGAGCTGGATTACAAAGTTAAAACGCCCCATGGGGTTGCTGCTGCCCGCGGCACGGTTTATATCACACGCAACAATGGTTCAAGCACCACGGTTGTTGTGAGCCAAGGCAGGGTTCAGGTTGTAACGGCTAAAGGCACTTTTACAATCGGTGTAGACGCAGGAAACAAGGTAACCTTCACTGCAGACGGCGCGGATGGCCCCACGGATCTCAAAGCCAATGCTGATGATATCCGCCAGGCAGAACTTTTTTTGGCTGCAGTTCAAGAGTTTATTGGCCTAGATACCTGGAGATCTGGAACTGGTAACGGTGACGACAGAAGACGTGCGGCATCACCAGCCTTGGATGCTCTGATTGGTGCCTTCCAGTCAACTTTCGAACCTGACCTGACACCTGCTGAAATGACGCCGACCACCTCACCCCAGCCCCAACCCTAACCCTTGATCCACAATCCTAAACCCTGACATCCTCCCCTGGGCACTTGGCCGGAGAACAAAATAGTTTTTCCTCCTGTTGCGTTAACCACACACAAAAGCCCGCCCCGCAAAGGGCGGGCTTTTCTTTTGACCCACAGCGCAAGATTCTTTTTCCCTTAAATCATTCCATTCACTTGCAACCTGTTTTTCCCATAAATACCACCATCATCAAAATCATTCAAAGCCGTGATCCCCTCATCTGGGGAATGGGCGAGAAGACCATCGGCGATCTGGAAAAAGTCTGGAAGAAAGGACTGGTTCAGGGGCGCAGAAAACGATGCCTACTTGTTGCCATCGATCAGAAGAACCAAGTCGTGCGCGCCTTGGATTTTATCGCCGTGGACAAGGTCGAAGAAAAAGATGAACTGGAAGACACGGACGGACCCTTTATCGGAAGGCGTCTGGATCCTAAAACCCTCAGGCTTTGAGAACTCAGTGCCGCCGTGGCGAAGTCCTTTTACTTCCAGGACACTAAAGACTGCCAACCTGTACAACTTCAACCGAATCCATTTCCCTTTTAAGAAAACGTTCAGCCATGGCGGTGAAATGGGTCGGTTGATCCGTTAAGTAAATACGGTTGGATGCCTCAAATTCTCCAGTGCTGAACCAATCATCCCCAACCAGAGATTTTTGCACGTAACGGGCACAGGCTTCAGCTGAATCCACCAGGGTTACTTCGGGCCCCAACAAACGTGAAAGCAGTGGTTTCAACAAAGGATAATGGGTGCAGGCCAACACCAGTGTATCAACATCGGCATCGCGGAAGGGTTTCAGATATTCCTCCAGGATCAGGTGGGTGGCCGGCTGCTCCAGCCAGTCTTCCTCAATCAAGGGCACGAGAAGCGGGGTCGCCTCGGCCACCAGGTGCAGATCCGGTCGCGCAGTGAGGAGGGCCTTCTGGTAAGCGGCGCTGTTGATTGTACCCGTGGTTCCGATAATGCCGATCCTTCCTTGGCGGGTAGCGGTCAGGGCAGCTTGTACACCGGGCTCAATCACGCCGAAAACCGGGATGGAAAGTTCCTGCTTCAGTGATGATAAGGCGTGGGCGGAGGCAGTGTTGCAGGCAACGACGATGGCTTTGACCCCTTTGGAAATAAGGAACTGGCTGATCTCCCTGGAAAAGCGGATCACGGTTTCCTTGGACTTGTTTCCATAGGGAACCCTCGCCGTATCACCCAGATATGTGATGGATTCTTTGGGCAACAGATCATGAAAAGCCCGAACCACGGTCAGGCCTCCGACACCCGAATCAAAAATACCAAACGCTTTGTTTCGAATCGTCATGTTTATTCTTTGGGTTTTTCATCCTTTTTCACAGACGGGTCATCCTCCTGCTCCGCCGGACGTGGAGCCAAAACAGGCTTGCTCAGGAGAACTTCGGGAGCTTCTGTGCTGACAGGCGCCGGCGATTTTTTCACAGCTTCGGATGGCGTCGGAGCCGCTTCGGGGGTCGGTTCAAGAGGTTCGGGTGCTTCTGTCGGCGTGGGGACAGGAACCGATGTCGGAGTAGGTTCATACTTGGGATTATTTGTTTTGGAAGCAGGTTGAAAACTCAAGGGTGCCCGCTCCAATGGACTGTCCATCAATTTGGCGTAGGATTGAACCGCATTGGCCACGGCCTGGGCCATCTTTTGCCGGTAACTGCCGGTGCTGATTAGTTTAGCGTCCAGGCTGTTGCTGAGGAAGCCCCCCTCCACAAGAACCCCCGGTATGGTGACATTTCTCAAGACCACAAAGCGTGCCCGCTTCAGACCGCGATCCCCTTCTCTCGTATGCATTTTGCTGATCTCCTGATGCATATAATCTGCCAGCACCAGGTTGAGGGTATCCTGTGCGTTCCCGGGTTCGGAAATGCGATCCTTGACCGTGGGACGCCCGGAATCCCCGGTGGAAGAAGAGTATTGAGGTGTCAGGGAATAAGTTTCAACCCCGTGCGCATGGGGAGGCCCCGAATTGTAGTGTAAGCTGACAAAAATCCAGCCCGGATATTTGTTTGCAATGGAAGCCCGCTCTTCCAGAAGGATAAATTCGTCCTGGCTTCGGGTCATTTTGTTCGGAATCCCGGAAGTATCCAACAGGACTTTCAAACGCTTGGCCGTGTCCAATGTGGCATTTTTTTCCAGAGTTCCCGCACGATTCGAAGCCCCTTTGTCCGTGCCGCCGTGGCCGGCGTCGATGATCACCCCTTCCAACTTTTTGCGCGGAGCCATCTCGCCCCGCCTCAGGAGCGGGTCAAAGAGTTTGATCACGTCCAACTTGGATACGAAAGCATTCCCTGCTTCGTCCCTGACAAACGCAAAACTCAACCATACACGCCTGCCATTCCAATACATATCCCGGCTGTTGGGGGTCAGTTGCAATTTCCCGTAAGGGCTGGAAATCTCGAAGGGGTCTTTCTCCGGAACCGCTACCGATTCGAACTGGTAAAAGGCACAGAAGGATTCAAAGGTGACATAGGGCTGCCGTCCAATTTTGACCTCTTCCCATCCCTCGGCATCCAGACGGGCCATGGATGCCGTCAGGACGAAAAAAAGAAAATAGAACCGTATAAATGGCATAGTCCAATTAAGTACAAGGGGATACTCTTCCTTAATCGTGGGGTCTCTTCAAGGGAACATTATCGATGAGACGCGTTTTCCCAACCAGAACCGCTGCACATAGCCTACCCCTGACTGCTTCCACGTACTGAAGCTTCATCCCGGGGACCCGGGCCAAAGCCTGCCGGGCAGCTTTTTCGGCCGAACCCACTGTTTCTTTTCCAGCCGCCTGTTTCAGTATGCGGGGTAAGGCCAATGCCGTTTCATAGTCTCCTGGACTCAGATAACGGTTGCGGGAACTCAGAGCCAGACCCCTGGAATCACGTAAAATAGCTGCCCTGACCACTTTGACCGGAAGGTGCAGGTCCCTCACCACCCGTTCAATCACATCGCATTGCTGGGCATCTTTCTGCCCGAAGACTGCCACGTCCGGCTGCACCAGATTGAGAAGGATGGTGACCACCGAGGCGACCCCGGAAAAATGGCCGGGGCGAAAACTACCGCAGCGTCCAATACTACAGTCATTTTCCAAAACAGAAGTTGAAGCATCCGACGCGTAAAGTCCTGCGGGAACAAAAAGATGCGTCACGCCAGCCTGCCCGGCCAGTTCCTTGTCCCGGTCCAGTGAACGCGGATAGCGGGAAATATCCTCTTCAGGCCCGAACTGCGTCGGGTTGACGTAGATACTCATGACCACGACCGGGCTGTACTTGCGGGCAACCCGCACCAGACTAAGATGCCCCTCATGTAGCGCCCCCATCGTGGGTACAAAAGCGATTTTTTGGCCCTTCCGCCTGATTTGCAAAGCTTCGCGTTGCATTCGGCGGGCAGTCGTAATAAGTTTCATGGCTTTGGGAGAAATACTAAATGTCACAGACCTACATTCAAAACTTATTCGCAGAACGCATCGGTGGCAATCGCTACGGCCTGGATACCGCCATTTATAAATTTGAGAAGATCAAACGCGCCAAGCGCGCCGCCCAAGAGGCGCACCCCGAGGTTGAACTCTTTGATCTGGGTGTGGGTGAACCAGACGAAATGGCGTTCCCCGAAGTCATCGACACCCTGATGTCCGAAGCCAAAAAGCCGGAGAATCGCGGGTACGCCGACAATGGCGGCCCACGTCTGAAAGAAGCGGCTGCGGCGTATATGAAAAAAGTCTGTGGTGTCGAACTGGACGCCGCCAAACATATTCTTCACTCCATCGGCTCCAAAGCTGCCCTCAGCATCCTGCCTGCCGCCTTCATCAATCCCGGCGATGTTGTTCTCATGACCACCCCGGGCTATCCCGTTTTCGGCACTCACGCCAAATACTACGGTGGCATCGTGTACAATCTGCCCTTGACCGAGGCGAACAACTACCTTCCCGATCTGAAGAGCATTCCGGAACCCATGCGTAAACAGGCAAAAGTACTGGTCATCAATTACCCGAACAATCCAACCGGAGCCAGTGCCACACCGGCCTTTTTCGAGGAAGTCGTGGCCTTCGCCAAGGAAAACAACCTCATTGTCATCCACGATGCGGCGTATACGGCACTGGTCTTTGCAGGAAAACCCATGAGCTTCCTTAGCACCCCGGGGGCCATGGATATTGGCATTGAACTCCATTCCACCAGCAAAACCTTCAACATGACCGGATGGCGCTGCGGCTTCGTTGCCGGTAATGAGTTGATTGTCAAAGCCTACGGCGACGTCAAAGACAACACGGATTCCGGGCAGTTCATGGGTATCCAGAATGCCTCGGCCTATTGCTTCGATCATCCGGAAATTACAGAGAAAATAGCTTCCAAATATTCCCGCCGCATGGATCTGCTCGTACCGGTGTTGCGTAAACTGGGCTTTCCGGCCTCCAAGCCAGGCGGATCTTTCTTCCTTTATGTGAAGGCCCCTGTTTCGGCAACCAAGGGTAATGAAACCATCAGCTTCAAATCCGGCGAGGAATTTTCCCAATGGCTGATCCGTGACCATTCGATTTCCACCGTTCCTTGGGATGATGCCGGTTCCTTTGTGCGTTTCAGCGTCACCTTCCAGACCAAATCGGTCGAGGACGAGAAACGTGTCGTGGCCGCTCTGGAAGAACGCTTATCCAAATACACCTTCGCATTTTGACTCACCATTTTCACTCTTCCCGTTTCTCTGAGCACCCGCAGTTATAGCTGTTAATGTCGATAGGGTTTAAATGAAAGGTGAAGGCCATCGCGACGCAGGGTCGCTCCTGCGCCGAGTTTCTTGCAGGAGCCTGCTGGTCATGCGATGGGTGGAACAACAAACCTACAGCGCCTCGTAGGTTCCCTGATCCCGGCGTTTCAGAACTTTGAATCCAGCGTTTTTGGCGGCTGAGAGCGGAAAAGGTTTTAGCACCTTCGGGGTATTGATCTGACTGATGCATTTGCGCACAGCCTTTTTGCAGACAGGGCAGTTGGTCAGTTCCGGACGATCCAGTGGTCGGCGAAGTTCAAAGCTGCCGCCGCAAAGTTTGCAGTCTCCCCCGCACAGCTCATATTGATAAATGGGCATTTAAACCAGCTGATCCAGAGAACGGATCTGATCCCGAAGTGAAGCCGCTTCCTCAAATCGTTCCGTCTCGACCGCTGTCTCAAGCATGCTTTCCAGTTGTTTCCGACGTGTTCCAACCTGGGACATTGGGATTTTACCGAAATGTTGGGTGCCTTTTTGGCAGTCATTGATCACCTCATCCAGCATGGAACTGAATACCTGGTAACACTCAGGGCAGCCGAGCCGTCCGGTCTTGCGGAGATCCTCACTGGTAAATCCACAGCTTTGGCACCTGGCTCCCGTTGTGGATTGGGGGGAAATCATCAGGGACTTGGCCGATATTTCCAGAATTGCCGGACTTTCAATGGAAGCCAAAGGATCCTTCATCCCCTTGGCTTTGGCTAATTTGGACACTTCATCCCAGATATCGAAATCAATCAGGTTCGGGTCATTGACCTGGGGAATGCATCTTTCGCACACGTGAACCTCGATCACCTTGCCATCAATAAGTTTGGTCAGGTGACAGGTCGCGGCATGTCCGGGGCAAAAAGTACACTGCATCCTTTATATGTATCACCCTGCTCCGGAAATTGCAAATGGGAGCTCGATAGTTTAGTGCGGTGAACGAACTAGTCATTGACTTCGCAGCCGACTTCGGGCAACTTTTCAAACCTTAAACCGTTCAACAACAAAGATATTACGCCATGAGAGACCAAGTTATTTTAGAGTGCACCGAAGCCAAAGCGGAGGGTAAGCCCGTTTCCCGCTACATCACCACCCGCAACAAGAAGCTCAAAACCGAGCGTATGCAGGTGAAAAAATACAATCCCAACCTGCGCCGGCACACTCTGCACAAAGAAATCAAGTAATCCCTGATTTTTGGAATTTCCCAAAAACCGGACGACTCCTTGTGGGTTGTCCGGTTTTTTCTTTCTGCTTCGCCAAGCTTTCTGTAGCAGCGCTCTATGGGCGCCTAAGAGTCAGGCTGGATAAATTCGGCTATAGGCAGGGCAAGATTCGAAACGCCCTGCAAATCAACTGCGTTGAGTCGCGACCGGCCCGCTGCTCCGGCGTACGATCAATTCTACCGGCAACACTTTACCCCGCAACTGTTCCTCGCCCCGCTTCCACTGGTGCCAAAGGTTGAAAGCCGCTTTGCCCAGGTCCACCTGGGACTGTCGGATTGTGGTCAACGGCACTTGGCAATGCGCCGCCATCAGCCCGTCACCATACCCCACAACAGATATATCCTCCGGCACTTGGTAGGAATGTTTCCGTAAAATTTCGATCGCCCCCACCGCCACGGCATCGTTCACACAGACCACCGCCGTAAAGGGCACTTTTTCCGCCAGTGCCCGCATCATGGCCAGCTTCCCGCCCTCAACATCGAACCCGGCTAAAAACACCGATTCATCATTCATGCTCAGACCGCCGGCAATGAGGGCCTTGCGGAACCCGCTCATATGTTCAGCGGAGGAACTGGCATTTGCAGGCCCGCTGAAGTAGAGAATTTTTTGATGGCCCGTGTCCAGGAGATGTTTTGTTATTGTTTCACATCCTTTTTGCGCATCATTCACCACCCAGCCCGTCTTGGAATACTGGGCCACATCCGCCGGATACTGGTGCAGAAAAATCAAGGGAACGCCATGATGGGAGGTGACATCCACAAGGGGGGAACGATGCTGCAGTCGGACCAGCGGCAGCACAAAGATGGCCTCCACTTTCCGCTCCAACATTTTATAGAGAGCCGCCATTTCCATGGCCATACTGTTCTGGGACGATGCCACCAACAACTGATAATCACGGGCCGAGGCCTCCTGTTCCATTCCAGACAATACATTGGATCCAAAAGGGTCGTTCAACGCCGGAAAAAGCACTCCCAGCAACTGGGTGGCTCCGCCGCGCAGGCTGCGGGCCAGATGATTCGGAACATAACCAACACGCTTGGCCTCCTGCCTTACCCTCTCTTTGGTCGCTGCCCCGATATCCGGCGCATCACGCAGGGCTTTGGAGACCGCCATGACCGACAGATCAAGGCTGGCGGCGATTTGTTTGAGCGTGACCATGAAACTAAACAACCGGTGGAGCGGGCGTCAGACTTTTGTTTCGGCTTCCGTGATGTGAAAGATGAATTCTTCGGAGTTTTTGGAACTGAACAGCTTGTTCCGGAGGTTTTCTTCTTTGAGGAGACGGGCCAGGGCTCCCACTGCCGCCAGATACTCGGTCACCATGCGTTTGGGAGTGCCGATGACAAAAATCAGCTTGACCGTCTGGTTCGTCGACTCAAAAAGAATGCCCTCTTTACTAACACCAGCCGCAATAACAAGATTTTTAACCGCATCGGTGCGGGCATGAGGGAATGCCGTTTCCATTCCCAGACAGGTGGACTCCAGCTTCTCACGCTGAAGCAACTCGGCGTAAAATCCGTCGAAGTTGGTCATGCTGGGATGATCCTTCAAGAGCCCTGCCACTTCCTTCAAGGCGTCACTCTGGTTTTTCGATTCCAATTGGATCGTCACCAAATGTGGCCTTAACGTCTCGGATATTGCTTTCGCCATAAGTCAGATAAAAGCAGAAGCATAATTAAATGCTCGCACCACTCCAGCCCAATTTTTGCCTCAACACGGAATAAAAATCACTTTCTTCAGGGTAAGCCAACTTCACACACTGCGTAGACCTTTTAACCTCAATCAGATCCCCTGAACGCAGACGCGCACAAATCAATCCGTCCGTTTGCAGGAAAAGGGCCGGACTGCGCTTGGGTATTTCCACCTGCAAGACATCCTCCGAAGAAATCACCATCGGCCGGTTTCCCAGCGCATGGGCGCAGATCGGAGTGATAACAAAAGCCTCCGAAGCCGGACTGAGAATAGGTCCTCCAGCCGAGAGCGAATAGGCCGTGGAACCGGTCGCGGTTGCCATGATCAAGCCGTCGCACAAATAGTGGCCCAGGGCCTGTCCATCGATACTGACCCGCACCCGCACCATGTGGGCATGATTGCCTCGGTTGATCACCACTTCGTTCAGGGCCCAGCCGCGGCAGACGCTCTCCCCCTTCCTCTTCAATTCCACAGAAAGTGCCTGGCGTTCGCTGATAAGAAATTTTCCTTTCAGAATTTCTGGCAAATCCACCTGCAGATTCTCCGCCGGCAACGAGGTCAGAAAACCAAGCGATCCGGCGTTGATCCCGAGAATCGGAAGCTGGCAGCCGTGAGTACGTCTGGCCGCATTAAGCAGCGTGCCATCACCACCCAGAGCGAGGATCATCTGACTGAAACCTGTATCGATATCGCCAAAGTTCAGAGCCAGCTTCCGTTCGCTGGGATACTTGTCGAACCAGGTTGCCGCAACATCTTCCGTCTGGAGAATACGTTTGAGCTGCGGCACCAAACGGCGGGCCTCCGGCTTTTTCCGGTTCAGCACCACGGTCACATGCTGGATTTTTTTGCGCATAAAAGGTATTCCCGATTTCCCGCCTTGCCCTCCACCGGGCATTCCATCGTTCCTGAAACATTCCACCCGCTGGTCTGAGAAAGCAAAGACTTTATTCCTTCCAGAGCGGCCTCCCTGGCTTTGTCATCCTTGACGATGCCTCCCTTTCCGATGTTCTCCCGCCCGGCTTCATATTGAGGTTTGACGAGAAGTAATAGCATAGCACCCGGAGCTCCCATAATCAGTACAGATGGAATGATCAATCGGAGTGAAATAAAAGAAACATCGACACAAATCAGCCCGAAGCTGCCCTCCAGTTCCGGCTCTTTCCAGTCGCGCACATTGACTCCCTCCCGGGACTCCACACGCGGATCGTCCTGCAGTTGTTTGACCAACTGACCATGTCCCACATCCAATGCCAAAACCGAAACCGCGCCCCTTTGCAACAGGCAATCCGTAAACCCGCCCGTGGAAGCCCCCACGTCCAGACAGCGTAGCCCCTCAGCCCTCACATCGAAAAAATCCAATGCCGCCTCCAATTTATAACCGCCCCGGCTGACGTAACGTTCCTGCTCCTTCACCACGAGTTCCTGGAAGTCCTTGATCGCCTTTTTTGCCCTGGTCTCCACTTTCCCGTCAACCAGTACTTTTTCCGACTCAATCAGCCTTTGCGCTTTCTCCCTGCTGCTGACCAACCCACGCAGCACCAGTGTGCGGTCCAAACGTTCTTCACCCATCCCCAACTTTAGCCAGCTTCCGTAACACGGCAAGGAAAGGCTCTGCTGCCCGAGACATACCATCTTGATCGCTGCAGCGACACACCTTGGAAACCTCATCAAACAGTCATCATCCAAACTTTTGCCGTCCTATTTTCTTTTCTCGCGGCGTGTCCAGGAATCTGTGAAAGAATCGGCGCGAATAATACATAATTTCGGCCTAAATAACTTGCGTCACTTATCAAACGATTTACAGTCAAGAAGAATGTATACGAAGAGAAGCTTTGCCCACTACCCTGAAGCCCAAGGGATGTATCGTCCCGACCTGGAACACGACAGCTGCGGCGTCGGTTTTGTCGCCAATATCCATGGCAAAAAATCCTATGACATTCTGGAGAAAGCCCTCGCCTGCGTCTGTAACCTCGTCCACCGCGGCGCGGTCGATGCCGATGCCAAATCCGGCGATGGAGCAGGCATCCTCTCCCAGATTCCCCACAAACTTTTCCGTCGTGAACTCGAGAAAAAAGGCCAGCAGCTTTTCCAGGACTCCGACCTGGGAGTCGGCATGTTTTTCCTCCCCAAGGACGATGTCTACCAGCAGGCACATTGCCGTGCCGTTACCGAGGAAATCCTCGAAGCCAACAACCTCGTACCCGCAGGCTGGCGCACCGTCCCCTCCAACGACAAAGTCATGGGCGACAAAGCAGCTGCCACCGCCCCTCTCATCGAACAAATCTTCGTCATCCGACCTGATGCCAAACTCCTGAACGATGACGCTTTCGAAAGAACACTTTTTTTGTGTCGGAAGCAAATCGAGAACCGGTTGATCCGCGACAAGGTTCATGAGTTCTATATCGCATCCCTCTCCAGCCGCGTAATTATTTACAAAGGAATGTTCACAGCCACCCAGCTTGAACGTTTCTACCTCGATCTCCAGGATCCTCTTTTCGAGACGGCCCTCGCCATTTTCCATCAACGCTACAGCACCAACACCTTTCCAACCTGGGCCTTGTCCCAGCCCTGCCGCATGCTCGCTCACAATGGTGAAATCAACACCATCCGCGGCAATCGCTTCTGGGTCGGTGCCCGTGAAGCAGATCTTGAGTCTGCCTACTGGGGAGCCAAGGTCTCCGACCTCAAACCCGTCATCCAGGCCGGCGGCAGTGATTCAACAAGTCTTGACAATACTCTGGAACTATTAACCCTTTCCGGACGCGATCTCCTCCATACCATGATGATGCTCGTGCCCAGTGCTTTCCGCACGGAAAACCACATCAGCAATGAAGAACGGGCCTTTTACGAATACCATGAAACCCTCGCTGAACCTTGGGACGGCCCCGCCGCCCTGGCCTTCAGTGACGGACGCTTCATTGGTGCCTGCCTCGACCGCAATGGACTCCGCCCCGCCCGCTACAAAATCATGGACGACGGCACCGTGGTCATGAGTTCCGAAGTAGGTGTCGGCAGCATTGCCGAAAAGAAAATCGTGGAAAAAGGCCGCCTTGCCCCCGGCGAAATGATCGCGATCGACACGAAAGAAGGCAAACTTCTGCGCAATCAGGAAATCAAGGAGATGATCAGCAAACGGCAACCCTATGCCGATTGGATCAAGGCAGAATGCCAGACACTCCCCAAAGCCTCAAAACCCGCACAACTAGACGCCAGATCCCTCGATTCGGCTGAACTTCAGGGCGGACTTCTCGCCATGGGCTATCATGACGAGGAAGTCGAGGTCATCCTCAAGCCCATGCTCAAAACCGGTCAGGAACCCATCGGTTCCATGGGCGATGACACCCCTCTGGCAGTTCTTTCCCAACGCCCCCGTTCCCTGTCTCATTATTTTCGCCAACTTTTTGCCCAGGTAACCAATCCCCCGATTGATCCTATCCGCGAACAGCTGGTTATGGACACGCTGGTCTACTGCGGCAAAAAACCGAACTGGCTGGCAGAGACAGCGGAACACGCCCACCAGTTGCGCATCGACACCCCTGTCCTGACCAATGCCGAACTCGAAACCGTCAAAGGCCTGAAGGATCCCAAACTGCAATCGGCCACCATCTCGATCCTCTTCGACAAGTCGGCCGGGTCCACAGCGTTTGAAAAGACCATTGACTCCATCCAGGTCCAGGCGGAACAAGCCATTATTGAAGGGAAATCCCTTATCATTCTGAGCGACCGTGGTCTTTCCCCGGAAAAAGCCGCCGTCCCCATGCTGCTCGCAGTCGGTGGGCTGCACCATTACCTGATCAAACAGGGAAAGCGCATGGCCGTCAGCATCCTGTGTGAAACCGCCGATGCCCACGATGTACATCAATTTGCGTGTCTTATCGGCTTTGGAGCCTCCGCCATCAACCCCTACCTCGTCTGGGATCTGATTCTGCGCCTCAAAGAGAAACCCGATTTTGCCGAAATCGAAGACGCCATTCTTATCAAAAATTACAAATCCTCCATCGACAAAGGACTACTCAAGATCATGTCCAAAATGGGGATTTCCAAACTCTCCAGCTACCAGGGAGTCCAACTCTTCGAGGCCATCGGTCTGGATGACAGCGTGATCAAACGCTTCTTTTGCGGGACAACCTCCTTTATCGGCGGGCTTCGTCTCAATGATATCGCCGCCGAAACACTCCGCCGCCACGAACAGGGCTTTGCCCAGGCCACCGCGGAAAAACTTCCCCAGGAAGGTTTCTACCGCTTCCGCCGTGACGGGGAAATTCATTCCGTCACCCCTCCTGTACTCCAGAGCCTCCACACCTTCACCGGCATGAAGGGCGAAGAAAAAGCAAACAAGCGTGAAGACTATGAAACCTTTGTCAAAGCTCTGGAAGGCAACCGCCCTGTAGCCGTGCGTGACCTGCTCAGATTCAAACCCGGAACCCCGGTCCCTCTTGAAGAAGTGGAAAGCATCGAGGAAATCCGCCAACGCTTCACCACCGCCGGCATGTCCTACGGAGCCCTCTCGCCCGAAGCCCATGAAATGCTCGCCATTGCCATGAACCGCATCGGCGGAAAATCCAATTCCGGAGAAGGAGGCGAAGACCGCTCCCGGTTCAGCCCGATGGAAAATGGCGATTCCAAGAACAGTCGCATCAAGCAGGTGGCCTCAGGGCGTTTCGGCGTTACAGCGGAGTATCTTTCCAGCGCCACGGAAATTGAAATCAAAGTCGCCCAAGGCGCAAAACCCGGAGAAGGCGGCCAGATTCCCGGTCATAAAGTTTCCGCCATCATCGCCAAACTGCGTCACAGCACCCCTGGCGTCATGCTGATCTCCCCACCTCCCCATCATGACATCTACAGCATTGAGGATCTGGCCCAGCTCATCCATGACCTGAAACAGGTAAACCCCAGAGCCAAGGTCTGCGTCAAGCTCGTGGCCGAAGCCGGTGTCGGCACCATCGCGGCTGGTGTGGCCAAGGCCTATGCCGACATCATTCTCGTCAGCGGACACGATGGCGGAACAGGAGCATCACCCCTCTCTTCCATCAAGTTCGCTGGAAGCCCCTGGGAACTCGGCGTTGCTGAAACCCAACAGATCCTTCTCCTGAATGATCTCCGCAACCGCATCACCCTCCGCACCGACGGCGGCATGCGCACCGGTCGTGACATCGTCATTGCCGCCATTCTCGGAGCGGAAGAATTCAACTTCGGTACGGTCGCCCTTTTGGCTCTGGGTTGTGTCTATGTGCGCCAATGTCACCTCAATACCTGCCCGGTCGGTATCGCCACCCAGGACGAAAAATTGCGGGGCAAATTCAAAGGCACGGCCGAAGGTGTCGTGAACTACCTCAACGCCGTCGCCCAGGAAGTCCGCGAAATCATGGCCTCCCTTGGCGTCAACACCATGAACGACCTGATTGGCCGCACCGAGTATCTGGAACAGATCTCGATACCCGATCATCCCAAGGCCAACTCCCTCAACCTCAAAGCACTTCTGCATGTGCCGGAGATTGATGAACTCAAACCCCGTTACCACACTTGGGACAGCAATGAGAAACGGGAGGACCAGTCCCTCGACGAACGCATCCTGCAGGACGTCAAGAGCACACTCCAGACCAACAAAAAAATTTCGCTCAAATACAAAGTTCAGAACGAAAACCGCAGCATCGGAGCCCAGCTCAGCGGAGAAATTGCCTACCGCAACGGTGATCAACTCATGCCGGAAGGAACCATCAATCTCACCATGACCGGCAGTGCAGGCCAAAGCTACGGAGCCTTCCTCGTCCAAGGCATCAGAATGACCCTGAAAGGCGAAGCCAACGATTACGTCGGAAAAGGTATGAGCGGTGGTGTCATCGCCGTGGTTCCCGCTCCGGAAGCCAAGTTCGATCCCGCGACCAACTCCATCTGCGGCAATACCTGCCTCTACGGTGCCACCGGCGGCAAACTTTTTGCCTCAGGAACGGCGGGCGAACGTTTTGCCGTCCGCAACAGCGGTGCCACTGCCGTCGTGGATGCCATCGGCGATCACGGATGCGAATACATGACCAGAGGCGTCATTGTCGTGCTGGGACCCACCGGAAAAAACTTCGGCGCTGGCATGTCCGGCGGCGTGGCGTATGTTCTGGATGAATCAGGCACCTTTGAAAACCTGGTCAACAAAGGCATGGTCACCCTCTCCCGTGTTGAATCTGAAGAAGATAACACCCAGCTCAAAGGCCTCATCTTCGAACACCTCGAAGCCACCGAAAGCAAAAAGTCCAAAGCCCTTCTGGCCGACTGGGAAAAAGTTCGCGGAAAATTCTGGAAGATTGCGCCTGAAGCACCACCTATAACCCCACCCGTTGCCGCAACCAGCAGCCAACCCGCAGCCATACCCGCACATGCGACGATGAAAGTTTAAATGGAAATTGCCAATCAACTTGCGCTATTTCTGGCCAATAAACCCGGAACCCTTTCCAACGTCTGCCGCGTGCTGAGCGAGGCCAAAATCAACATTTACGCCATTAGCACCTCCGACACCATTGACCATTCCGTCGTCAGGCTGATTGTGGACCATCCCAAACGGGCCCTCCAGGTCTTCGAAGAACACGGCGTGCTCGTAGTCGAAAATGATGTCATCATGATCGACGGCGACAACAAGCCCGGCAGTCTGCAAAAGATCGCCCAGGCCCTGACCGATGCAGGCATCAATATCGAATATGCCTATTGCGCCACCAGTCCCAAGTCCAAACGGGGCCTCTTGGTCCTGCGCCCCTCTAACGTGCCAAAGGCCCTGAAGGTCCTCAACACCGCCAAAATCTAGCACCCACACCAGGCCCCAACGGGCGCAAGGTCAACGAGTCGAAAAGTCGTTAACGTGAAGATAAAGCGCTCCCTGCCACAACGCATTTCCTTATTTCAGCTTTTAATGATTTCTGCCAACATCGTTTTATGTCCATATCCGAACCCGATACCTCCTTCGAATTGATGACCAACAAAACCCAGGCTGCCCAGGAACTGTCCACCAGGGATGCCGGAGAAAGCCCTTTCAAAACCGTGGTCGACCCGGCCATGCGTTATCGTCTGAAAAAAGCTCTCTTTGAGCTGATCGACAACCACGACACCTCCCTGGAATCCTATGTGTCCTCAGGACAACTATCTTTGGAGTCGTACAAAGAATACATCGAACTCTTTGCCCGCTGCCTTCGCGAAACCATGGAAACCAAAGAAGGCGTGTCCTATCTCCTGAAATCCTGCGGCTTTGAAGTCGACCCAGCCGAAGTGAACACCCACCCGGAATGGCGCTGGAAAGAATAAAGAAAAGCCAAAGCAGACCCACACAAAAAACGAAAACTGAGACCTGTTTGTTAAACGGGAACTAGACCAGAGGTGAGGGTAAATCTCCATCATTCGCCGATTCTTTCAATAAAGGTATTTGGCACTGTTTCAGTTTTAGGGAGGATTAACCCTCCGCTATCTCGAAAAAACAGCTTCCGTGCAATATGCAAGATTTCGAAAAGTCATTACTTGCCTTTTGCATGAAACAATTTGATATGAGATTGAGAATAGTACATGTAGAAATCTCCTTCTCATTCTCTTTCAATAACTTGCACGATTTATAATTCCACTGGCACGGGATAAGCCTTATACAAGGAATGAAGCATTCAATTCTTAAAGCACCCAGACAATCACACAGCTCAAAATTCCTGCCTTTGGCTTTTGCCGTGCTCGCAGGTTTAACCACACTCGCTTGCAGCAAAAAAACAGATTCGAGCGCTGACATCACTACAGCAGAAACAGTTAAGGCCCAGACACAGGTCAACAATTACGCAAACAACAATACGGAAGAGCAAAAAAAGAAAGTGGAAGTCGCCCTTATCGCCCTGGATCAGGAAATTAAAGAACTTGAACTGCGTGTGGAAGCCACGGCAGGAGAAAATAAAGCCGAAGCCGAATACAAACTGGTTGAGCTGAAAGAGCGCCGCTCAGAAATCAAATCTGATTACACCGAAGCCAAGTTTAATGCTTTGGTTGAGGATATCAAAAACGCCGTCCGTTGAATCAAAACCCCATCTGGAAATTTTCATGAACAAACTACAAATCAAGGGAAACTGGAACATCGTTAAAGGAAAACTGAAACAGGCCTACGCCGATCTTACCGATGACGACCTGGCTTATGTGGAAGGTAAAGAAAATGAACTGAGCGGACGCATTCAGCGCCGACTCGGTAAAACGCAGAGTGATGTTGATCAAATGATCAGCGATTACAGCAGATAAAGCGCATTCATCGTATCGAACATCAACAGAAGGAGTCCTATGTTAAGTTGGAGTATTACATTTTTGGTCGTAGCCCTCTTAGCGGCCCTCCTGGGTTTCGGTGGGATTGCCGGAACGGCGGTGGGAATCGCAAAAATTTTATTTTTTGTCTTCCTTATCCTGTTCATTATCTCATTCGTTATGAGCCGACGCCCGCGCGTCTGACACCGGCAAAGAATAGAAGGGGTTCAATACCTATGCTATTCCCTGCCTGAAAAAAAATTGAGCATAACCCATGCAACTGTAGCGAAGTGGCTGGCAGTTTCTTTCAGGAAGCATTGTTCCCAAGACAACTCTTCTGCCTCTTTTGACGGGAGCAATGATTTTAAAGTGGCCCCCGATTATATACAATTAGGCGGCCGCCCAACTCCTGACCACAGGATTGGCCACTACTCCCGTAAATTTTGTTTTTCCTCGATTCATTCCCTACCAATTTGCCATTTACCTTCTCATCTGTCTGCCCAATGTCATTTCTTACCTTATCGCCCCCTACTTTAAACTGACGGTATCTTATCTTCTCATCTATCAATGGAGCTGAGCAAAAACTATGCGTGTATTAATCATTGACGATGAACCCAACATCCGGCGGACAACGCAGGTTGTTTTACAAACCATGCTGTTTGAAACCGCCCAGGCCGCTGACAGCGCGGAGGCCAAAAAATTGCTCGAAACCGAAACGTTCGACGCCGCCCTGCTTGATCTGCGCCTTGGAAAAGAAAACGGCTTGGAAGTTCTCCAGGAACTCAACAAAATCCAGCCAGATCTGGCCGTCGTCGTCTTCACAGCCCATGCATCCGTCGAAACGGCCGTCGAGGCCATGAAACTGGGGGCCAAGGATTACGTGCAAAAACCCTTCACGCCAGACGAACTGCGTCAGGTCTTTTATCGCATTCAAAAAATGCGAAAACTGGAACGCCGGGTCAGCGAGTTGGAGCACCATATCGAGCAGGAAAATCCTGGCATTGAACAGGAAACCAAAGACACCAACGTACGTAGGATCTACGACTTGGCGGACAAAGTGGCCATCTCCCCCGCCAGTGTCCTGATTCTGGGTGAAAGTGGTACAGGAAAAACTGAACTGGCGCGGCGTATCCACAAAAACAGCGACAGGAAAGAGCGGCCATTAGTCCTGGTGCATTGTCCCAGCCTTTCGCGGGAACTACTGGAAAGCGAACTGTTTGGACATGTCAAAGGAGCCTTCACCGGTGCCGTTAGTGACACGGTCGGCAAAGTGGCCACTGCGGATGGGGGGACTCTTTTTCTGGACGAAATCGGGGAGTTACCCTTGGAATTGCAGTCCAAACTTCTGCGTTTGATCCAGGAGCGTGAATATGAACGGGTGGGCGACACCAAAGTGCGTAAAGCCAACGTGCGTATCATCGCGGCGACCAATCGCCGTCTGGAGGAATCCATCAAGACGGGACATTTCAGGGAGGATCTCTATTACCGACTGAATGTCATGCCGCTCGAAATGCCCCCTCTTCGCGAAAGGCCGTTGGATCTGGAAGAGATTGCCAAAAGGCTGCTCCAGTTTTTCTCCAGACAAATGAAGAAAAAGATCAAAGGATTCTCACCCGAGGTTCTCCAGGCCATGAAAAGTTATAGTTGGCCTGGAAACATCCGTGAACTGCGGAATGCGATTGAGCATGCTGTCATCCTGGCCTCTGATGACACGATCAAACTGGAAGATCTCTCTGAGCAGCTCCGTCGCCGCAGCCAATCGGAAAACGCTGAAGTCCAGGTTGGTTCGATGGTCTCCATCGAAGAACTTGAGAAGCAACATATCCGGATCGTTGTGAAGAAGGCCGGCAGCCTTGAGCAGGCATCGCTGTGTCTGGGCATAGACCCGGCCACACTTTATCGCAAACGCAAGAAATACGGCCTGGACTAACAATCCCTGGTCTTTGCCTGCGCTAAAGTCAGGTCTGGGCTTATTCAAACAAAGTTCCCGCCGGAATCAGATTTTTGCCTCCGGGGAGCTTGCCGTAGCCACAGGCAGGATCACATAAAATTCCGAGCCTTGGCCTTCCTCGCTGCTGGCGCCAATGGTGCCATGGTTGGCCAGAACAATCTCCCGGGCAATGGAAAGTCCCAAGCCTGTCCCGGTTTTCCGTGTTCCCGGCACCCTGAAAAATTTATCGAAAATCCGATCCACATACTCCCCGGGAATTCCGGCACCATGATCCTTGATGGAAAAACGAACATGGTCCTGACCGGCAGCCCCGGCACGAACCTCGATTCCAGATTCAGGAGAGGAATACTTGAGTGCATTGGCCAATAAATTATCGAAAACATAAGCCATTCTCTGGCGGTCAACTGAAACATCGGGAAGGTGGTCTTCGACGAGAAGAGTCAGACGGTGATTGGAGGCCGATGCGCTTTCCTGCACACGTTCCATCGAATGTTGCAAAAGATCTCTTGGGGACACCACTTCGCAATTCATCTGCGGAGGCCCTTCCTCCAAGCGAGTCAAATCCAGGAGATCATTAAGCGTTTTCAGCAGTCGGTCCGTATCTTCACGCGCTGTACTTAAAAGGTTTTTCTGTTGTTCATTCACGGTGCCAACCGACTGCTCCAACAAGAGGTATAGAACCATCCGTATGCTGGTCAGCGGAGTTTTAAGTTCGTGACTTACAGTGGATACCAGGTTTGTTTTGACCTGATCCAGAAGTAGTGCCTGGGTGATTTCTTCCAGAATAATGGCTACACCAAAAGACTTTTCCTGTTCGTGCCGGAGCAGAATTATCCGGGGCATGTAATAATGATCCTGACTTTCAAATTTAAAACAAAGGGCGTCCTTCAAGAGTGTGGGCAGATGATCCTGGCCACTCTTACTCACACGCTCCACCAGTTCCTCTACTTTTTCCGGGAGCCGGGAAACACCGGCAAACATGAGCTGGACGGCCAGCGCATCGGCAGAAGGGTTGCGAAATTCGACTGCCCCTGAAACATCCAGTACGAAGATTGGATCCGGGAAGGAGGCGATAGTCTGCTGGATGGTGCGGTTTAATTGGGTGAGCCGTCCGGTACTTGTTTCCCGATGGTTTTTGAGCTGTTCCGACATTTGATTGAAAGTGCGCGCCAGCACAGAAATTTCGTCTTTGCCATTCATGGGCAGCCTGAGATCCAGATTCCCCTCCCCAACCTTCCTGATTGATTGAGTCAAGGCTTCCAAGGGCGACAGAAATCCCTGGGTGATGCGAATGAACATGTAAATGGCAACAATCAACGCTGTGATCATCGCCAGAATCATCAGGCGGAGGGTGGTGTTGATTTCCTCGCCGGTTTTGGCATTACGCTCCCGGATGCTCACCTGATCATTCTCACGCGCCAAAAGCAGAACCGAGGATGCTGTATTGGTTGTAATCCGCATGCCCTGCATGGAACGAAAGATTTGGTCGTTTTCGTCCTGAACGACCTGCACCCGCAGTCCCAGATCGCGGTAGCGGTCAACGGTGTACAGTCCAACGGCTACCAGGATGACCAGTAGACAAATCATGCCTAGAACCAACCGCGCGCGCAACATGCGACAATCCTAGTTATTCCCGAAAACTTTCACAACCGTATACCTGATGAAGAACCAGCCAGACGGATTTTTGTAGAGGTTTTCACAAACTAGAAGTTCCGGATCAAATCACACCAAAGACCACAAGAAGCAGCAGAATGACCAGCAGAGTTCCCAAACCACCGGCTGGAGCGTAGCCCCAACTTTTGCTATGTGAATAAACCGGTAATGCACCGACAAGCAGGAGGATCAGAATGATGAAGAGAATTGTAGACATAGTTTCCTTAATGTTGAGGTTTCGCTACATCTATTACGCAAAACGCATGCCGCGCGCACTAAAATAGATGTAACTACTTTCTGGAGTCTAACTTACATAAATGAAGTCCTACAGAATTTACCCAACAATCGTGCAGGCTGCATGCCCCTTCTAAACCGTTTGCCGCGTCCTGCAATCCCCTTTACTTGCACCAAAGCTTGCGTTCCTTGAACTCGATACCATTCAGCTTTTTGATAACATGTGCCGCATGCTCTTCCAGGACATCAACAAAACTATGCTTTGATTTCATCCGGATGGCGCCCACGGCATCCCTGGGAATTTTAGCAACCCCGATGATGGCACCGACAATATCCCCGATCTCAACGCCATGTTCCTGGCCCGCGCCGAAGGTAATGCGTTTCATACCCGGCTCACGGGAAACGGCATCCGCTGCTGTCTCGGGTGCCTGGATGTCTTTTTTTTCCAAACGTTCGGCCCATGATTCTCCCTGAACTTTGGGTTTGGGAGCCCACTTCGGTCTTTCCTCACGGGAAGATTCTTTACGCGGTTCACGTTCGCGACGCTGTGGCCGCTCTCTCCCGGAAGAACGCTCGCGTGGCTCCCGTTGCTCGCGGCGTTGCGGTTCCTGGCGCTCTTTATCACGGGCAGGTGCTGCATCTGCGGGACTGGACTGGGCTTTATCGCCCCCGGTTAATAAATGAATGAGAGCCGAGGCAATGTCCGTTGCGGCATAATTCTGGTCGAGGAGACGTTCGATCAAGGCGTCCTGCTTCTTGAATTTTCCTTTTTGCAACGTTTCCTGCAGGGACTCAAAAAAGACGTTGGCACGTTTTTCTTCCACCTCATCGAGCGAAGGAATTTTTTCGCGCCGGATCCGGGCCTTGGTGAAGCGGATGATATTTTGCATCTTATAAATTTCACGTCCGGACACGAAGGTGATGGCACGCCCGGTTCGCCCGGCCCTTCCGGTGCGGCCGATACGATGAATATAGTCCTCTCCGTCATGGGGTAAATCGTAGTTGAAAACAACCTCAATATCATCCACGTCCAGTCCGCGCGCTGCCACATCCGTCGCCACCAAAAATTCCAGACCACGACGGCGAAATTTACCGATGACTTTTTCCCTGGCCACCTGTGTCATGTCACCATGCATCTTGTCGGCGGAATAACCTCTCGCCATCATATGTTCCACCAGTTCGTCCACCATCATTTTGGTCGAACAAAAAATGATCCCGAATTTGATGTCCTGGATATCGATCAAACGGCAAAGCACATCCAGCTTGGAGCGACGATCCACTTCATAGTAGACCTGGTCAATATTGGGAATGGTCATGGCCTGGGCCTCTATCGCTACATTGACCGGTTTACGGGTGAAGGTTTTGATCAGATCCAGAATGGGTTTCGGTAGCGTAGCTGAAAAGAAAACCGTCTGCCGCTCAGCCGGAGCTTTTTTCAGGATGATGCGGATGTCATCGACAAACCCCATGTCCAACATGCGGTCTGCTTCATCAAGGATCACCATTTTGAGGTTGTCCAAATTCAAGGATTTTCGTTCCAAGTGATCCATAACACGCCCTGGCGTCCCAATGATAATCTGGGCACCGTTTTGCAAACCACGGAACTGGCGCTCGTAGGATTGTCCGCCGTAAATGGGCAGCTCACGAACACCACGTTTGAAAAAAGCCAGCTTGGCCACTTCTTCCGCCACCTGCACGGCAAGTTCGCGGGTGGGACAGAGGATCAAAACCTGGGGAGCACGCAGGGATGCGTCGACTTTTTCAATGGCGGGGATGGCGAAAGCTGCGGTTTTTCCCGAACCCGTCTGGGATTGACCAACCACATCGACCCCGGACATCAGAACCGGAATCGAGGCAGTCTGGATCGGCGAGGCCTGCTCATACCCTATTTTCGCGATGGCTTTGAGCACTTCGGAGGAGAGTCCGAGTTCGGTAAATAATTTCTTTTCCATAAACGGTACTACACCGTATTGGAAAACCGCCCATCAAAAAAATACCGGCAAGGGAGAGTGCTCTCCCTGCCGGTATATTAAAGAGTGGATCAGAAGGAATTTAATCTCTGGCTGGCCTGCTGATTTCGTAAATGTGGATGGCCCGCATGCTGCCGCCTTTGGCATAACCACGTGTCTGACCATAGACCTGCACACGGAGGCCGTCCCGACGGTAGGAGTTCTGTAGATTCAGGGGATAATAATTCCTACCACGATCTGACACGATGTAGTAGAAACGTCCTTCGTTGCTATATTCGATCCGTCCTTTGAATTTGTAGGTTTTTTCCGCAACCCTTGCGACCCCTTTATTGCCCATAGTGTCGGAGCGGTCACTTCCACGGGTGGAACAAGCCGTCATAAGGGTTCCTGTGAGTAAAGCAAGAGCGCCTACTAATGCCATTTTTTTGAACTGTTGTCTGAGATGTGTAGTCATACGGCCTTAAAGGCATTCACCATGCCAATTAAGCAACCCCTAATCTATACGACTGGGTGGCAACCTGTTAGAAGTGTTGGAAAGAAGCCCATGGTTATTTCCATCAGGCACGCTGCACGATCCCGACCTGATAGAACGGTATTTTGCAGGATCAGGTGCTTGGTGTACAGTAATTGTGGACCTGCGCCGTTTTGACGGACAGGTGGCATGTTAAAATGGATCTAGCCCACTGCACTTCCTGTCCGTTGACCTTGAAGCAAACAACCAATGAAACAATTCACCATTTAAGACTTCCCATTAATTCCACGTTTTATCAGGCGCCTCCTTGTGGGAATTAGGGCCTGTTAGCGAATAAAATATAATCAAAGCTTCGTCTGGACTTCACCGTGTTTGGCTGCAAAATAAAAAAAGATGCTCGAAGTAAGTGCCGCCACCTTGGATGATTTACCGCAACTCAGCCAGTTGTTGTCCGACCTTTTCAGCATGGAGCCGGAGTTCAAACCAGACACAGATAAACAATCCAGGGCTTTGCGGCAGATTTTGAACAATCCGGCTAGCGGACACATTCTTGTCCTGAAAAACGATGGAGCCACTGTCGGCATGGTCAGTCTCCTCTTCACCGTGAGCACAGCCTCCGGGGGCTCTGCCATTCTTCTGGAGGACATGATCATTCAAAAAGAATTCCGCAGCAAAGGCGCCGGCTCCCTCCTCCTGGGCCACGCCATGGCCTACGCCCGCAAACAGGGTTATCTGCGCATCACCCTTCTCACCGACCGGGTGGCCAACGCTGTCGGCTTTTATGAGAAGCATGGCTTCACCCAGTCGGCCATGGTGCCTATGCGTCTGCATTTCTAAAAAAAAAGAAATCATTTCTTCCGGGCCAAAGCGACGACGCAGGACTTCGCCACACTTTTTCCCGTTGACGGGCTGGTGCGCTTTTCTAAGGTACCTATTCCCTTGCCCTCTCCAATGAGTCAACCTCAAAGGTCTGAACAGGGGAATTAACCAGCATCTTTAACTTATTCACTCGGAGTATTATGATCAAAGTCGGTATTAACGGTTTCGGAAGAATTGGACGTCTTGTATTTCGCGCCATATGCGCCCAGGGACTGCTCGGAAAAGAAATTGAAGTCGTTGCGGTCAATGACCTCGTTTCCGCCGATAACCTGGCCTACCTGGTCAAATACGATTCCACTCAGGGCCGTTTCGATGGTACTGTCACCAGTGAAAAATCATCCCCCTCCCTCGCCGAAGATGACACTCTTGTGGTCAACGGCCACAGGATCAAATGTCTCGCTGTCAGACAAGGCCCCGCCGCCCTACCTTGGAAAGAACTCGGCGTCGATTATGTGATTGAATCCACCGGTCTTTTCACCGAAGCCGAAAAAGCCCGCGGCCATCTCGAAGCCGGAGCCAAGAAGGTCATCATCTCTGCCCCCGGCAAAGGCGAAGACATCACCATCGTCATGGGTGTGAACAATGAAAAGTATGACGCTTCCAAGCACCACATCATTTCCAACGCCAGTTGTACAACCAATTGCCTGGCGCCTGTCGTTCATGTACTCCTGAAAGAAGGTTTTGGTATTGAAGAAGGTCTGATGACCACGGTACACAGCTACACCGCCACCCAAAAAACCGTGGACGGCCCCTCCGCCAAGGACTGGAAAGGTGGACGCAGTGCCGCCATCAATATTATCCCCTCCACCACCGGTGCCGCCAAGGCCGTCGGTTTGGCCATCCCCGAAGTCGCAGGCAAGCTCACCGGCATGTCCTTCCGCGTGCCGACTCCGACCGTCAGCGTGGTTGATCTGACGGTCAAAACCACCAAGGAAACCAGCTACAAGGAAATCTCCGCTGCCATGAAAAAGGCCAGCGAAACCTACCTTAAGGGCATCCTGGCCTACACCGAAGACGAAGTCTGCTCCAGCGACTTCATCCATGATTCCCACTCCAGTATTTTTGACGCAGGATCCGGCATTCAGTTAAACAGCAAGTTTTTCAAGCTTATCAGCTGGTATGACAACGAATGGGGCTACTCCAACCGTTGTGTGGATCTCCTGAAACAGATCGCCAAAAGCTGATTTTCAACGCAAAGACGCCAAGAGGCAAAGACGCAAGAAATTTAAAAAACTTGCGCCTTCAACTTTTGGCGTCTTTGCGTTATTAACCTCCACACTTTCCATCTTCATGAAAAAATCGATCAAAGATATCCCTCTTAAAAACAAGCGCGTTCTTATCCGCGTGGATTTCAACGTACCCCAGGACAAGAAAACCGGTGAAATCACCAATCCCCAGCGCATCGTGGCTGCCTTACCTACGATCCAATACGCTCTGGAACAGGGAGCCTCCGTTGTTTTGATGAGTCATCTGGGCCGTCCGGACGGAAAAGTCACCGCCAAGTTTTCTCTCAAACCCGTCGCAGAAAAACTCCAGGAACTGCTGGGTAAACCCGTCACCTTCCTGAACGACTGCGTCGGAGCCGATGTGGAAAAAGCCTGTGCATCCCTGAAACCCGGTGATGTCGTCCTGCTCGAAAACCTGCGTTTCCATATTGAAGAAGAAGGCAAAGCCAAAAACGAGGACGGAACCTCGACCAAGGCCGATCCGGCCAAGGTTGCCGCGTTCCGCGCCAGTCTGACCAAACTCGGCGACATCTACGTAAACGATGCCTTCGGCACCGCCCACCGCGCCCACTCCTCCGTTGTTGGTGTGGATCTTCCCGATAAAGTCGCTGGCTTCCTCATGCAGAAAGAACTCGACGCTTTTGCCGCCGTTCTCAACAACCCCAAGCGCCCCTTCCTCGCTATTCTCGGTGGCGCCAAAATCGCGGACAAAATACCCCTGATCAAAAACCTTATCGATACCGCAGATGAAATCATCATCGGCGGCGGGATGGCCTACACTTTCAAGAAGGTCCTGCAGGGCATGGAGATCGGCAACAGCCTCTTCGACAGCGAAGGAGCCAAGATTGTCCAGGAACTCGCCGACAAAGCCAAAGAACGTGGCGTGAAGTTGATTTTTCCTGTGGATTACATCTGCGCGGACAAGTTTGATCCCAATGCCAATACCCAACCCGCCGATGACAGCACTGGTATTCCAGCCGGTTGGGAAGGTCTCGATGCCGGTCCCAAATCCATTGCGCTGTATCGCGAATCCATTTTGAAATCCAAAACCATCATCTGGAACGGACCCGCCGGTGTTTTCGAGTTTGAGAAATTTGCCGGAGCCACCAAGGCCATGGCCGAAGCCATGGCGGAAGTAACCGCGTCAGGAGCCATCACAGTCGTAGGTGGAGGTGATACCGCCACGGCGGCCAAGAAATTCAAAGTGGCCGACAAAGTCACCCATTGCTCCACCGGCGGCGGCGCCTCCCTCGAACTTTTGGAAGGTAAATCCCTCCCCGGTGTTGCCGCTCTCGACGAAGCCTGAACCCCTGATCACCTATTTACCAAGCTTTTAGCAAGCCTTTGGAACTTGTAATTTTAACCTTTTAAAAACTTATGCCCATACGTCGCAAAATCATCGCCGGTAACTGGAAAATGAACAAAACCGCCACCGAGTCCAAAATACTCGTGACGGACATTCTGGAGCAACTCGGCAAGTTCGACGAAGCCGAAGTCGTCATCTGCCCGCCCTTTACGGCACTCGTCTCCGCCCAGGAAGCCCTCGGCAGCCGCACCGAAGTCGATCTCGGTGCCCAGAACATGCACTTCGAAACCTCTGGGGCCTACACCGGGGAAATATCAGCCGCCATGCTCAAGGATCTCTTTGTGCGCTTTGTGATACTGGGACACTCCGAACGCCGCCAGTATTTCGGTGAAACCGACGAAAGCGTGAACAAAAAAGCCAAAGCCGCCATTGCCGCCCGCCTTCGTCCGATCATTTGTGTTGGAGAGACCCTGGCCGAGCGTGAAGCCGGCAAAATGGCTGCCGTTGTCACCAAACAGATCGAAGCCTCCTTTGCCGGTTTCAGCGATGAGGACTGGGCCATTACCGTCGTGGCCTACGAACCCGTCTGGGCCATCGGAACCGGTAAAACCGCCAGCCCTGAACAGGCCCAGGAAGTACATGCCCTGATCCGTGCCACCGTTGAATCCATAGGAGGCAAAGCCGTGGCCGATAAAATCCGTATCCAGTACGGCGGAAGCGTCAAACCTGACAATGCCCAGCTTCTCCTGAACCAACCTGATATCGACGGGGCTTTGGTCGGGGGGGCCAGCCTGGATGCCGAGTCCTTTGTGGCCATCATCAAAAACGCTTGTCAAAAAAGCTGATTTCCATAGGTTGCTAAGTCCGCATGAGCATTTTTATCTATCTGGTTACCGCAGTCTTTATCATAATCAGCGTTCTGTTGACCTTGGTGGTTTTGGTTCAAAAACCCCGTTCGGAAGGACTCGGCTCCGCTTTTGGCGGCGGGATGACTGATTCTCTCTTCGGTGCCCAAACCACCGATGTACTGACCAAAGCGACCATTTGGCTTGCCGGACTGTTTTTTGCCTGCACTTTGGGACTGGCTATTCTGTATGCGCACCGCTCTCCTGCTAAAAGCTTTACGGAAGAACTTTCCAAGCCTTCCGTTCCTCTGGAACAGACATTTCCTGCTGCTCCTGAAAAGGCCCCGGCTCCTGTTCCAGCACCTGCTCAATAAGCCTCCTATCTCAACCCGTATTTTCTACGGGTTGGTGCTGGGACTGGTTTTTCTGGCCGGTTGTAATTCACGTTCCAGCGACGCCGCTATTGTCTTCGTGAACGGAGCCGAACCCCAGACGCTCGATCCCTCCAAAATCAGCGGACAGTTGGAAGGCAGACTGGCCAGCAGTCTCTTCGAGGGCCTGACCACACGCGATGCCAGAGGTGATGTCCGCCCCGGTGTGGCCGAATCCTGGGTAGTTTCTCCTGACGCACTAACCTACACCTTTCGTCTCCGAGAAAACGCCGCATGGAGCAATGGTGACCCCTTGACCGCCCATGATTTCCTCTATTCCTGGAAACGGGTACTGGAACCGGAGAACGCTGCGGTTTACGCGGAGATTTTGTTTTTTATTGTGAACGCCGAGGCCTATCAGTCCGGAAAAATCAAAGACTTTGACCAGGTCGGCATCAAGGTGCTCGATGACCGCACCTTGCAGGTCCGCCTGAACGCCCCGACTCCCTTCTTTCCCGGAGTAATCACCTTTGTCACCTATCTTCCGGTTCACAAGGACAGTGTGGAAAAATTCGGGGATGCCTGGATCAAGCCCGCCAACATGGTTAACAACGGCCCCTACCGCCTGATGGACTGGAAAATCAACGACCGCATACAGCTTGTCCGTAACGAAACCTATTGGGACAAAGAAAACGTCAAACTGAAACGTGTCGATGCCCTAGCCACCTCCCAGGGAACCACGGCCATTAATCTCTATCTGACGGGCCAGGCCGATATCCTTTTGGATAAAGGCCTCATCCCCCCTCAAATCCTGGGCGAACTCCGGCAGCGCCCGGACTTCCACACCTTCACTTTTCTTGGAACCTACTTCTATCGTTTCAATACCACCCGCCCACCTCTGAACAACCCCCTTGTTCGCAGAGCACTTGCCGCCTCCATCGACCGGCAACTCATAGTCGAAAAAAGCACCCGCGGAGGCGAATCCGTGGCGCCCACATTCGTCCCTCCCGGCATTCCGGGCTACAGGCAACCCGTCGGGCTTCCCTACAACCCAGAACAGGCCCGGAAATGGCTGGCTGAAGCCGGATACCCGGAAGGCAAAGGATTTCCCCGCCTTTCCATCCTCTACAACTCATCCACCTCCCATGCCTCCATCGCTGTGGAAATCCAGGCCATGTGGAAACGGGAACTCGGCATCAACATCGACCTCCGTCAACAGGAATGGGCCACCTATTTGAAGGCTCTCGACAACCTTGACTACGACATCGCCCGTTCAAGCTGGGTCGGGGATTATTTGGATCCGAACACTTTCCTCGATTGTTTTGTTACTGGCCGGGGCAACAACCGCACCGGCTGGAGCAACAAGCCCTATGACACACTGATGAACAACGCCAACCTCCAGACCGATCAGGCCAAAAGGATGGATCTGATGCAGAAGGCCGAAAAGATTCTGACCGAAGAAGAATCCCCCATCGCACCGCTCTATTTTTATGTTGGTATGCTTTGCTTTGATGCCGACAAAATCGGAGGACTCGAAGGCAACCTGCTGGACGAACACCCGATCCGTGATTGGTATTTGAAGAAGGATCAGAAATCAGTAATCAGTAATCAAAAATAATTTTTTCATGCTTTCCTTTCTCTTCAACCGTCTGGCCCAGGCTCTCCTGGTGATCTTTCTCGTGGTGTCCGTCACTTTCTGCCTGGCACGCCTGATGCCCGGTAATCCTTTCAACGCCGGAGACAAAAAACTCGATGCCCGCGTCGTGGAAAAACTACAGGAAAAATACAATCTCCAGGGGACATTGCCCGAGCAGCTTGGGCGTTACTGGTGGAATCTGGTCACGGAGGGTTATCTAGGCGAATCTTTCCACTTCAAAAATCGTAGTGTGAAGGAAATCATCGCCGAAACCCTGCCCAGATCGTTGGCACTGGGTGCCTGTGCGCTTTTTATCGCCCTCTCTGTCGGCATAGTGGCCGGGAGCATCGCAGCCACCCGCCATAATCAGACCGTGGATCGCCTGACCATGATGGCCGCTTTGTTAGGAATCTGTCTGCCTGGCTTTCTGATGGCACCTTTGGCCGTCCTTCTTTTCTGTATCATTCTGCCTGTCTTTCCCGTGGCCGGATTCGGTTCCCCCGCCCACCTGATTCTTCCCTCACTTTGCCTGGCTGCACCCTTCGCTGCCTACGCCAGCCGTCTCATGCGCACCAGCATGCTCGACGTGCTGCAACAGGATTTCATCCGGACCGCGCGGGCCAAAGGACTGAAGGAACAACGTATCATCTATCGCCACGCCCTGAAAATAGCCATCCTCCCACTGGTCAGTTACACCGGCCCCCTGGCCGCCCATATCCTCACCGGCAGTCTGGTTATCGAAGAAGTGTTTAAGATTCCGGGCCTGGGCCCCTTTTTCGTCAACAGCATCCTGAACCGCGACTACTTCCTCATCTGCGGAACGGTCATCGTTTACTCCGCGCTGCTGCTTTTCATGAATATTCTGGTCGATATGGTCCACGCCCACCTGGACAAAAGGATCAAGGCTTCATGAAGGGTTTTCTGAACAACCGCAGGGTCATCATGATCAGCAGTGGTCTGCTAATCCTTCTGGTACTTCTTGCCGTTGCCGGTCCCATTATCAGCCCTTACCGTTACGACGATACCAATCATCCTTCCCTCCTGGCTCCCTGCGCTGAACACTGGTTCGGCACCGACATCAACGGACGCGATGTCCTGACCCGCACCCTCTACGGGGCCAGGATCTCCATGCTGGTCGGCCTGGTTGGAGCCCTTGTCAGCCTGAGTGTTGGTGTTGTTTACGGAATCATCAGTGGTTACTGCGGGGGACGAATCGATGCCCTGATGATGCGCTTTGTCGATATTCTCTACTCCCTGCCCCGGCTCATCCTGGTTATTTTTGTCATCGCGGTTTTTGACGGTTACGTCAAGGATTTCATGGCCGATCTGGGGCTGGCCCAATGGAGTTCCTGGTCGCGGCTCCTCCTTCTTTTCATGTGCCTGGGTCTGGTCGAATGGCTGACCATGGCACGTATCGTCCGTGGCCAGGTTCTGAGCCTGAGGGAACGACAATTCGTCCAGGCCGCCCACGTGCTTGGTCAAAGCAATCTGCGCATCATGTTCCGACATCTGCTACCCAACCTGAGCGGTATCATCCTGGTCTATCTGACACTGACTATTCCCTCCGTCATTCTGGAAGAGTCGTTCCTGAGTTTCCTGGGACTGGGCGTGCAGGATCCTCAGGCCAGTTGGGGCACGCTCCTGTCCGAAGGAGCCAAATTCATCAACCCCATCAAAATTTCCTGGTGGATGCTGGCGGGACCAGGAATTTTCATGGCAGTGACACTTCTCTCGCTCAATTTTCTGGGCGACGCCTTGCGTGACCGTTTTGACCCCAGATTCCGTAAAGATTAGGGCCTGTTAGAAGAGTTGCAGCCCACGAAACCATTTATAACTTGAAACGCTGGGCAATGGGCATGCGGCGACCGACTCCAAAGGCCTTGCTTGTGACTTTTAAACCGGGGGCGGCCTGGCGTCTCTTGTATTCGCTGAGATCCACTTTACGAAGAATATCCCTGACCAGCACTTCTTCAAAGCCCAGCGCGACTATCTCCTGCACACCTTCCCCTTTCACCACGTAGGCCTCCAGGATGGCATCCAACACCTCGTAAGCCGGCAGCGAATCCTGATCACTCTGGTTCTCTCTCAATTCAGCGCTGGGCACCTTTGTGATGGAAGCTTCGGGAATGATTTCGTCATGCCGATTAATCCAGCGTGCAAGTTCGTACACTTTCATTTTCGGCAGATCGTTGATCACCGCCAGAGCCCCGCACATGTCCCCGTAGAGGGTGCAGTAACCGACCGCCAATTCCGACTTGTTACCTGTGGTCAGCACCAGCCGCCCGGTTTTATTCGAAATCGCCATGAGGGTCAGACCACGGATGCGGGCCTGGAGATTTTCTTCGGTCAGACCCGGCTTGGTTCCGGCAAGAAATAGCTCCAGATGCTGCAGCATGGCCTGATAAGCCGATTCGATCGGAACCGTTTGACGATTGATCTCCAGCTTGTCCGCCAATTTTTCCGCATCGCTGATACTGCCTGCACTGGAATAGTGGCTCGGCATAAGAACGCCCATCACATTGTCCAGTCCCAGGGCATCAACGGCAATGACTGCAGTCAGGGCCGAGTCAATACCTCCGCTCAAACCCAGCACAACCTGTTTGAAACCGCACTTGGCCACATAATCTTTCAACCCAAGTGAAAGGGCCGAAAAAAGCTGTGAATTTTCACAGGGCCAGTTGATGGCGTGTTCTTCATGGCTGTCCGTCTCCACCAGGATCAGGTCTTCCTCAAAAGCCCGTCCCACAGCCAGCAATCCGCCCCGGCTGTTGAAAGCCATGCTCTGGCCATCGAAAATCAATTCATCATTTCCACCAACCGCGTTGACCTGGATCACAGGAATTTTTTCGGAAGAAGCCACTTTGGACAATATATCGCGCCGGAGTTGTCCTTTGCCGGTGTGCCAGGGAGAAGCAGACAAATTCAGCAACAGATCACATCCCTGCGCAACCAGATCTTTCACCGGATCGCGGCGATAGAGTTGCTCCGGCCAGAAATCTTCGTCATTCCAAATATCTTCGCAAATGGTCAAGCCGATACGTTTCCCCTGCCATACCCAGATTTTATTTTCCGTGGCTGGCTCAAAATGCCGGTATTCGTCAAAAACATCGTAGGTGGGCAGAAGCGATTTCCCGACATGATGAATTTCATTTCCGTTATGATAAACCGCAGCGGAATTGAAGAGTGCCTTGCCTGTGCCCGTGGTGTTACGGGACACGATGCCGATGACCAGAGGAATCTGCCCTGCAAAGGATGCCGCCTCGAGATTTGCCCGGTCATTGGCCCGCAGAAAATCAGCCTGGGCCAGAAGATCGCGGGGAGGGTACCCCACGAGATAAAGTTCCGCAGCCAACACCAATTCCGCTCCTTTGGCGACGGCCTTGGTGTAAGCGGTCTTCAGTTTGGACAGATTTCCACTGAAATCCCCCACGGTGGGGTTCAACTGCAGGCAGGCTATTTTCATGTAAAATTGAAACAGAAAAGAATGCAGCCAACGAAGATGTATTATCTCAAGGGTAGCAGCACATTCGCTCCGCCTTGGCCAATCACCACGGTCTGAGGACTTTTTCCGTCCCATTTCTTGGCGATTTCGAGATCAATAACGCGGGGTGAAGTGGCCAAAGCGTCGCCTTTGATTTTTACAGCCTCAGCTTCGGCCTTGGCGTTGACCAAAGTGATTTCGGCTTCTTTTTGGGCTTTCTGCAGTTCGTACTCCTTGGCCAAAGCCTGTTGTTCGGTGACCTGCTTGAGTTCGATGGCTTTTTCCAGTTCATCGGAAAAATCGATGTTGGTGATCGGGATATCGCGCACATCAATAAGTCCAGCGAGTTCTCGTCGGACCTTATCCAGCACGGCCAGTTTGATTTTTTCTCGATTCTTAACCAGTTCCTCGGCCTTATAAAGGGCAGTCACTTGTTTGAGGCTTTCCTGCACACGTGGCTCCACCAATGTACTGTAGGGATTACCGGCAAATTGCTGAAATAGTTCAACGACCTTACTTTCCGGGATGCGGTAGAGCACGGAATAGGCAACAACCACGGTCTGTAGGTCGGAACTAAAGCTGGTAGTTTTACTGGCCACCGTGATTTGTTGCACGGGCATTTTGATGATCTGTTCCACAAATGGCATTTTGAAAGTCAAGCCCTCCCCCTTGGCCACAGGATCAACTTTGCCAAGGGTAACAGAAACCCCACGATGTCCTGGGGGCACAATACTCCAGCAGCCAAAGGCCAGGAACAAAACGACCAACAGTATAAGTCCTCCACCAATCAATCCCGCAAGTCCACGTCCGTCATTCATTATTTTTAGTCTTTCTTTTCGTTGTTTATCAAAATCAATACTGGTTCTGCCACATTTTATCCTTGGGCCCTTCCAGCTTTCCCTCGTCAAACTGGACATCCGATCCACTGACAAAACCACGTTTACCGCGAACAGTCTCCACCAGCACATAGCCGCTGCCTGCTCCCTCTATAACCCGCACCCTCGTTCCACGGCGCAAAGTCATTTCCTTGGGTGTCGTCTGATTGGGTCCCTGTTCAAAAAGTGGAGTGTCGTTTTTAACGTAAAAATTATAGGCCAAGTCACTGCTGCCACCCATTCCGGCACAACCTGCCAGCAGGAAACATAACATGGAAAGAAAGATAGGAAAGGCACGAAATATCATTTTGACAATTTAGATTCCCCATTGAACTTCCGCAACTGAATTGGTGATGAGGTAGTACAGCCGCCGGTGGAGCCCGCTGGTATGAAAAAATCTTCGCTTCCCCCGGATCTCCCGCTAAATTCTTTCTGTGTCATCCTTTCGACTACTGATCCACCCGGCGCAAGACCGTTTTCTCAATATGGCGATCGATGAGGCCCTGCTCCGCCAGGTCTCCGCTCCGGTCTTACGTTTTTATCGCTGGTCGGAACCCGACGCCATCTCCATCGGCTACTTCGACCAATACGCCGATGTTCCTCCGGGCCGGCCTTTTGTGCGCCGGTACACGGGCGGAGGATTGGTGGATCACCGGGCCGATTTTACTTACTCGATCATTGTGCCGCGGGATCATCCCCTGGCCTTACAGGGAACCAGTGGCAGTTATCAGGCCATTCATGAGGCGGTGACACAGGCCTTGAAGCAACAGGGATTCGAAGCAGAATTGGCTCCATGCTGCCTCGAAGCCCAAAGCAAGGCCTGTTTCCAGAAACCGGTCAAATACGACGTGGTCGCCGGAAATTCCAAGCTGGCCGGTGCCGCCCAACGCCGCACCCGGGAAGGCTGTCTCCACCAGGGAAGCGTGCTGGTCAAAAACTTCGATTATGACTCTTTACGGAAAAGCATGCTGCATTTCATGACGCCGCTGCTGGGTGAACTGGGTAGAGAGGGTGGGAGTGAGTTGACTATTGGGGAATCAAGCCTGGCTTCGAAACTTGAAAGCACGCGTTACAGCAGCGAAGACTGGAACAGATCACGTTGAAACTGAGCCTGTCGCTCTGCCCTGCCTCATCTGAAATAAATCCAACCCACCAGCGCCAGTATAGGCAGAAGAATTGGTAAGGAATATTTAATGACGTAGGCAAAGAAACCCGGGGTATGAACCTTGGACTGGTCGGCAATTGATTTCACCATGAAATTCGGACCGTTCCCGATATAGGTCATGGCACCGAAGAAAACCGCCCCGAGAGAAATCGCCATCAACTCGGTTCCGTGCAGTTTCGTATAGGCTTCCAAGTCCCGGAGATTGTCCAGGGAGAGTGTGTGACCGTCCACCGCCGTGTGCTGACTGATTGAGGCGGTAAGGAACGTCAGGTAAGTGGGTGCGTTATCAAGGACTCCGGACAAAGAACCTGTGAGAAAATAAAATTTCAGTGCCGTGTCCACTCCCAGGTCCCGTGCGTGCAGTGCCAGATAATCCAAAGCCGGAACCATTGTGGCAAAAATTCCGAGAAACAACCAGGCAACTTCCTTGATCGGAGCGAAGTTGAATTCATTGGCTCCGTGCACCTGTGCCGCTGTGGTAAAATAGGAGCCTGCCGCTGCCGCGACCATGATAATTTCGCGCCAGGGAGAAGCCAGAAACACAGACCCCAGAATGACAGCCAGGAAAATCAGATTATGCATGCCAAGGAACTTCCAGGAGTCTTCCTCGCCGGCCTGGGCCCGGATTTTTTCCGGGGCTTTCATATAACTCCGCCGGTCAAAAGCATAGAAAACAGTCACCAGAAGAACGATGGTCAGGAGCCATGGCTGCCATAAATTTTGCAGTTCCCACCAAAAGGGAACACCTTTCAGATAACCCAAAAACAGAGGAGGATCTCCTATGGGCGTGAGCGCTCCGCCGACATTACTAACAATGAAAATGAAGAAAACGATATGAAAGGCACTGATCCGGTATTTGTTCATCCGGATCCATGGGCGGATCAACAGCATGGAGGCCCCTGTCGTTCCAATGACATTGGAAAGCACAGCCGCCGCCGTGAGGAATGCCGCGTTCTGCCAGGGTGTGGATTCACCTCGAAAACGTATATGCACACCACCCGCCACGACAAAAAGGGAGCCGATCAGGGTAATGAAACTCAAATACTCATACCCGACATGGATCATCCGCTCTCCCGCATGAAGCCCCAGCACATAGTAAAAAAGCACCAAAGCCCCGAGGACTGCTGAGACATGATGGTAATGATGCTCCCACCAATGTTTATTGATGAATGGCATCAGGGCGATAGCAGCCAGAAGAATTCCAAAGGGCAGGATCATCCAGACACTCGGCCCGCTGTTTCCATTCAGCACGAGAAGCAGTAGCGGTGGCTGAAAGGTATTCATAGCTGGATCTTCCGCAAAAACGATGCGCTTGCGCTTGCGCTTGGCCAGAAAATTCTGTCCGACATGACTTGCAATCCCGGAGCTATTGGCTTTAGTTGTGCAGTCTTTTTAAAAAAGTGAACGTTTCATGCTGACCGCTCTGATTATTACCATTTTTTTGCCGCTGGTTGCAGCCTTCGTGCTGCCGTTCGGCGATTCAGCGTGGCGCAAAAAAGCCGGCTGGCTTCTGCCTCTGCTTCCCTTCACCTGTTTTTGTCTGATCGCCTGGCTGGCCTTTCAAACCGCCGGCACATCACGGGTCATTCTGGAAGCCTCCTGGGTGCCATCCCTTTCTATCAACCTGTCCTTTCTCGTCGACGGACTTTCACTTTTTTTTGGCCTGATTATTACAGGGATCGGCACACTGATTTTTCATTATGCCCGGGCTTATTTTGAAGGTGCCGGGCAGGAAGTGCGGGTCGGAAGATTCTATGGCTGCCTGGCCTTGTTCATGGCGGCGATGCTTGGAACCGTTTTTTCCAACAATCTGATTTCCCTCTTCGTTTTCTGGGAACTGACCGGGATTGCGTCTTTCCTGCTGATCGGTTTTTCCAACGAGAAAAAGGAATCCCGACATGGTGCCCGTATGGCCCTTTTGATAACGGGACTCACAGGTCTCTTCATGTTGGTGGGCTTTATCCTTTTGGGGCAGGCAGGCGGCACTTGGCAGATCGATCAGCTCCTTGATAAAATTCCAACCACGCTTATCTCACCGGCCTACCTCAATGCCGCAATGATTTTGATTCTATTGGGTGCCCTGGGAAAATCTGCCCAATTCCCGTTCCACTTCTGGTTGCCCAATGCCATGGCAGCCCCCACTCCGGTGAGTGCCTACCTCCACTCGGCCACCATGGTGAAACTCGGCATTTTTCTCTGTGCCAGAATGTTCCCCGCACTCAACCAGGCAGAACTCTGGCTACCGATTCTTACCTTCATCTGCTTCGGCACCATGCTGCTCTGCGCGGTGTTGGCTCTCTGCTCCCATGATCTCAAAGCCATCCTGGCTTACTCAACCGTGAGTCAACTGGGTTTCCTGATGGGACTTTACGGAATCGGCTCTGTCATCGGTGTGCGCCTTGACTTTCTGCACATTGCCAGTCACGCCTGCTACAAGGCCTGCCTGTTCATGATTGTCGGCATCATTGACCACTCCTGCCACATCCGCGATATACGACGCCTGGGAGGCCTTTGGCAGGGAAACCGGGCACTCGCCATGGCTTGCCTGATCGCCGCTGCTTCCATGGCAGGAATTCCCGGGACTCTCGGCTTCATCAGCAAAGAACTGGTGATGGCTGATCTTCTTCGAATCTGGGACGCCCAGATCCCCTATGCACCTATCCTCCTGTCCTTTATTCTTCTGGCTTCCGCCATCAAGGTCGCCTTTTCGGCACGACTCTTTTTTCATCTTTTCACGGGCAAACGCCCCAGCGAGTTGGGCCATCGCTGGCACGCACCGTCAACTGCCATTCTGCTTGCCCCCTGCCTGCTGGCGGCCCTGATAGTCATCACCGGTTGTGTTCCTTTCTTGTTGGAGGCTCCATTAAACGCACTTCTGGTCAAGGGAGTCCATTACGGCGTCATCGATAATCTGCATATCTGGCACGGATTCACTGCCGAACTGGGAATCAGCCTGTTAGTCGTTCTGGCCGGCGCAGGCATTTATTTTGCAGCGGAGAAACTTGGCTGGAGATTAAGTATTCCGCTCTGGTTCCGTTTTGATCTTGGCTTCGAATATCTCATACTCGCCTTCAACAAAGGAGCCAAGAAGCTGACGGCCGCCCTGGGTTCTGACCGCCCGATGGACTACCTCCCCATTATCCTGGGATTTTTTATTCTGATTGTTGGCTGGTTCCTGCAGCCGCTTGCGGCAGGAGTCTTGGAAAAGGCTTCCCGCAACCCGGAAATAGATATTTTACGGGCCTTGACGGCTGTCCTGATCGCTGTTTTTGCCTGCGGACCCCTCTATCTGAAACGCTGGACACACCAGTTGCTTTCGCTTTCCGCAGCCGGCTTCCTTATCACGTTTTACTTTCTTCTCTACCGAGCCCCCGATCTGGCCATGACCCAGATTCTTGTCGAGTCCGCCATGCTGATCATGATTCTGCTTTTACTTTCTCGCTTCCCCAAATCTGCCCAGTCCGGGGAGCGCGACGACCATCTCCGCGGCCCCCGCAAACTGATCTGTGCCGCCATTGCATGCGCAAGTGGGTTCGGCATCACCCTTTTCATCCTGGCCTCACAAAACTTCAAAAATAAAACCAACATCGGAAATGCGTTCCTCGAACAAACCCTGCCTCTGGCCAAGGGAACAAATGCCGTGAATACCATCCTGGTCGACTTCCGTGGCTTTGACACTTTGGGGGAAATTGCCGTGTTATTGATTGCCGTTCTGGGCGCTATCGGTCTGGTCATGCGCTACAAAAGGAACGGTGGGCAAACCTCTGAGAGTTCTCTGCGGCCTTCATCCGTAGGACTCGAACATAAAAATGGAGAAGGCCTGTGAAATCCAGTATCTCCTTTCTCCTCAAGGCCAGCACGCCCTTCTTCTTCTTTGGGGTGTTAATCCTGGCTATTTATCTACTTTTACGCGGCCACAATCTTCCCGGTGGTGGCTTCATTGGTGGATTGGCTTTGTCCATGGCCATGTTGTTGCACGGCCTGGCCCATGGCTTCGACAATATGGAGTTTCAGATGCGGATCGATCCCATACGTTTGGCCACCTATGGTCTGGCGCTGTCACTTGGTACTGCGCTGGCCCCTGTTTTTTTCAGGCGTCCGTTCTTTGAGCATTTCCAAACCTATGTCCAATTGCCTTACCTGGGTAAAACGGCTTTCGGTACGCCAATGCTCTTTGATATCGGCGTGTCCATGGTCGTCGTTGGAATAGCCACGAAAGTTATCTTCATCATGGCGCGCTCCACTTCGGGGCGTTGCGGACTTTTGGACAGTGAAGTCGATGATTACGCCAGCCCTTCGGAAACCCCCATCGAAACAGAGGAGAACCGCGGTGCAAATTGAGACAGCCATCCTTGTTGGGTTTCTGTTCGGCGTCTCCATCTATCTGGTGCTGATGAAAAGTTTTGTCAGGATTCTTTTCGGATTTGTACTACTTTCCAATGCCGCAAACCTGTTTTTGCTTTCGATGTCCGGCGATCCCAGCGGCAAAAACGCCCCAATCATCCGTGAAGGCGGACTGCCGGTAGATCCCCTGCCCCAGGCACTGATCCTGACCGCCATTGTCATCAGTTTTGGCGTGACTGCCTATCTGGTCGTTCTTCTTTACCGTCTGTTCCTCGATCAAAAAACCACCAGTGCTGCAGAGCTTTTCCGCGAAGAGACTGAATCGGAAAATGGAGGAAAACGGTGAACCTTCCCATTCTCTTTGTCGTCTTGCCGATGGCCAGCGCTATACTGTTGCTTCTCTGGAGAAAACCTTCCAAGTCCAGACGCATCCTGGGAATGGTCGTAACAGGATTTTTAACGTTGGCTGCTGTCTTCACGGCCATTGATCTCGCAGCCAATGCAACCCGCCTGGTTCTGAATCTGGGTGCCTGGTCCGCCCCCTTGGGAATCGTCCTCGTGATAGATCCTCTCGCTGCCATCATGCTGTCACTCTCAGGCTTCACCGCCCTGACCTGTCTGATCTATGCCGTTTTTGAGGGCACTCCCAAGGCAGAGCATCCGCTGCGGATACCTTTGCTCTTTTTCCTTCTGACCGGAATCAACCTGTCATTCATCACCGGCGATTTATTCAATCTGTTTGTCGCATTTGAAATCATGCTCATCTCTTCCTATTCCCTGCTCACATTGGAAGCGGATGATCGGAATGTGAAACATGCCTTTCCCTATCTGGCGATCAATCTGGTAGGCAGCACGCTGTTCCTGATCGCTTGTGGTATCGCCTACAGCGTCTTCGGATCCCTCAACTTTGCCCATATGGCATCGCAGTCCTCCCAAGTCCTGGAGAATCCCCTTCTTCCGGCACTGGCAGGCTTATTGATGCTGGTTTTCTGCGTGAAGGCCGGATTGTTCCCCCTCTATTTTTGGCTGCCCAACAGTTACCCGATCCTTGCCACTCCCCTGGGTGCTTTTTACGCCGGAATGCTGACCAAAGTCGGGGTTTACGTCCTACTCCGCCTGTTGACCACCGTGATGCCGCACGAACTCAACTACCTTCACCAACTCCTGGCCTGGATGGGTGGAGCCACCATGATTTTCGGGGTCATCGGTGCCGTATCCCGTCATTATGTGCGGGGCATCCTCTCCTTCCACATTCTAAGTCAGATTGGCTATATGGCACTGGCCATAGGACTGTTTACCCCGCTGGCACTCACCGCATGTGTGCTTTACATCATTCACCACATCATCGTAAAAGCCTCACTGTTCCTGGTCGGCGGGACTATCACCTGTTTAAACGGGACTGATGACCTGAACCGGACCGGCGGGTTATGGAAGGCCACACCCGTCCTCGGAATTTGTTTCCTCCTGCAGGCGCTCTCACTTGCAGGCATCCCTCCCTTAAGCGGATTTTGGGGTAAATTCCTGATCTTCAGCGAAGGTCTTGCGGCTGGAGAATATGTTCTGGTGGCTGCGGCATTAATTGCCGGTATCCTCACTCTCTACAGCATGTTAAAAATCTGGCTTGGTGCTTTCTGGGCTCCTGCACCTGAAAGCGGAGTGCGCTTGGACGACCCGCGCTGGAAACCGCTTACTGCGCTGATCTCCTCCATGGCCCTTGTTTCTCTGGCCATCGGCCTGGGTGTCGAGTGGGTTTTCCGTATCGCCAACACCGCCGCCCTCATGGCGATGGATCAGGCTGGATACACCCGGGCTGTTTTCGAAGTTCTCGGCAAAGGAGGTTTGTGATGGCCCGAAGTCTGGCGTCTAATACTTTCTTGGGATTGCTCTGGCTTTTCCTGACGGATGGAGGAATGCCTGAATTTGTGGAAGGCTTTCTGTTCGGCTTTCTGGCCCTCGCCCTCTTTCCAAATATGTTGTCCAGCCATGATTACGTCCGGCGCACCCTGGCCTTGCTGAAATTTTTACTGATCTTTTTTAAAGAATTTGCCGTCGCCAATTGGACCATCGCCAAAGCTGTTCTTATCCGCAAAAACGACGATATCCACCCCAACATCATTACCTACGATGTCGCAGGTCTGGACGCATTCGAAATATACCTTCTCTCCCAAACCATCACCCTGACCCCCGGCACCACCACACTGGATTTGGTAAATGACGGAAAAACACTTCTCATCCATGCCTTTGATGCGGATGATGTGGCAGCGGTCAGAACTTCGATTGATAACTCGCTCCGACGGGGCATTCTGGCATTTACAAGATGAACGTCATTCTGCACATCTGCCAGGTCATCATTGCCCTGTCCATTCTCGCCGGAGTTTACCGTCTGGCTAAAGGGCCCACCGTTTTGGATCGGATCATGGGCTTTGATATGGTGGCCATTTGTGCGGTGGCCTTCATGGTGTTGCTTTCCATTCAATGGAAAACTGACGACTACCTTGAATTGATCCTGATTTTCTCCTTGTTGGGCTTTTCCGGGACTGTCGCCTTTGTCTGTTATCTCGGAAAGAATTATCATTCAGATTATGATCGGGAGAAACCTCCGGAAGGCCCCAATGATCGTTGATATTTTAATGGCCACACTTCTGCTGGGCGGATCCCTGCTGATTTTAGTGGCCGCAATCGGTCTGCAACGGCTCCCGGACATCTTTTGCCGTTCACATGCCCTTGGAAAAGCCATGACCCTAGGAATCACTCTGATGCTGCTGGCTTTGGGACTGGAACTGGGACTGGACACGGCAGGGATCAAAATCGTCCTTATTATCATTTTCCAATTTGTGACAATCCCGATCGCAAGCCACCTTCTCAGCCTGATTGCCTGGGAAAAGAAATTGCCCCGTTGGAAAGAGAAGCCCGTTGATTTTTCAGACAAAAAATCGGAGTGACAGGATTTGAGTGCGCCATAGGCGCACCTTAGGCCTGCGACCTATCGCCTCAGGTGATCGCTCAGCACGCTATGCTATTCAGAAATTCCCTTCCCTTTCCTGACTTTAAAAAGCGTTCGCGTTTCATCGCTTCTGCCCGTGTACAGTGGGTTTCAAGGTGCATGATTGTCCAGGGAATACCATGTTTGGTGGAAAGGCTTTCTCCCCGATTATGGCGGCCCAGCCTGTTTTCAATGTCCTGACACGAACCCACATAGCGGCGGCCCGTTTTCTGGCTTCGAAGAGCGTACGTGTAAAACATACGGGAAATTATCGGAGTGACAGGATTTGAACCTGCGACCTCCTGGTCCCAAACCAGGCGCTCTACCAAGCTAAGCTACACTCCGTCTGCGAAGGGAAATCCTACGCGTGCGGAACCTTCTTGGCAACCTGTTCTTCACAATTTCCCTCAAATTACCCTCAAAAATCGCAAAACAAGGCCCTTGAAAATGCTTGCAAGCTCTGCCGACTTCTCCATGCTCTCAGGTTCTCTATGCCTATCAATCGTAACGAACTCGTCCAAACAGCTCTTAGCAAAGTGGAAGCTCCCGAAATCCTCATTAATATGATTTCCAAGCGCGTCCGCCAACTTGGCATGGGCGAACGGCCTTTGATTGTGGTTGAACCCCGCATGACCTTCATGGATGTCGCCCTCAAAGAAGTGGCAGACGGCAAGCTGGCCTACGAGTTTATTGACGTCAAAGAGTAAGCCCAGGCCTTTGTGCGGATTTTTGATCCGCCAACCATTTCCGTGGTAGGCTGTATCCGGCCATCTGAGAAAAAGACCCTCTGGAAATGAGCAATCACGTCATCGAGATCAATAACCGCAAAGCCGGTCACGATTACACCATCCTGGACTCTTTCGAAGCCGGAGTGGAACTCCAGGGTACCGAAGTTAAATCCATCAGGGACGGCCAGGGAAGTCTCAATGATGCCTTTGCCCGCATCGAAAAAGGGCAGGCCTGGCTCTACAATTTCCACATTGCCCCATATAACAAGGGTAACCGCGAAAACCACGAGGCCAAACGCGTCCGCCGTCTTCTGCTCCACAAGCAGGAAATCCACAAACTTCACGAGGAAACCGCCCTGGCGGGCAAGAGCCTGATACCGCTCAAAGGCTATTTTAAAAACCGGCGTTTCAAAATCCTGATTGGCCTCTGCAAAGCCAAAACCAAAGGTGACAAGAGACAGGACATCAAAAAACGTGATGTGGATCGTGAAATCAAACGGATGAGCTCCACCCAGTTGAAGCGGTCATGAAAAAACGTAAAACGCCCGGCATTGTTCCGGCATGGATTTCTTCCTTAAAGAAAATCCTTCCCGGCATTACCACAACGGAACCGGCCCAGCTCCACGAACACGGCGGCGACGCCTGGATGGCCCACGCCTTACCCCAGGCAGTTGTGACAGCCAGAAATGCCGCAGATGTCCAGAAACTGATGCGATTTTGCTCCAAGCACCGGATACCCGTTACCCCGAGGGGATCCGGGAGGGGCTATGTAGGAGGTTGTGTTCCGGTGCAGGGAGGGGTAAGTCTTTCCTTAAAAAAGATGAACCGTATCCTGGAGATTTCCAAGGAAGACAGCCTGGCCGTGGTTCAGCCCGGAGTCATCACCGGAGAAATTCAATCCAGAGTCAGAAGTCAGGGTCTTTATTACCCTCCGGATCCGGCTTCGGCTGAGGAGAGCTCCATCGGCGGCAACATCGCCACCAATGCCGGAGGCCCACGCTGCTTGAAATACGGGGTAACCCGTAATTACGTCATGGGCCTCCAGGTCGTGCTGGCCGACGGGGAGCTTGTTCATGTGGGCGGACGCACTCAAAAGAACAAACTGGGGTTTAACCTGACCGACCTTTTTCTGGGCTCGGAGGGAATGCTGGGCATCGTGACCCAAGCCACCCTGCGCCTCATCCCCCACCCTCCGGCCCGGGCTTTGATCGTGGCCTCCTTTGCCAAGCCGACCCAGGCCGCCGCTGCCGTCCAAAAAATCCTGGGCTCGGGCTTTCTTCCTTGCGCCCTGGAAATAGCCGATGCCTTCACCCTGGCAGCAGCACGAAAATATACCAGGAACGTGCCGCCCGGTGAAGCTCTCTTAATGGTGGAAATCGACGGACAACCCGAATCCATCCGCTCAGAACTGAGAAAAATTATCCAGCTTCTCAAGGAGCTTTCCTCATTGAGCATTCAGTCCTCATATAAACCGGAAGGAATCGAGAAGCTCTGGGCCGTACGCAAAGCCTTTTCCTACAGTCTGCGTGCAACCGGCCTGACCAAACTGAACGAAGATGTCGTCGTCCCACGCGGAAAATTGCTTTCCCTGTTTGCCTTTTCCAAAACACTCCAGAAAAAATACGGCATCCAAGTCGCCTCCTTCGGACATGCAGGCGATGGGAACATCCATGTCAACCTGATGGTTCCGCCGGAAGAAGCCGCATCCCCCAACACCTCGGCTGCTCTCAATGCCCTCTTCCGCCAAGTTCTCGACTGGGGAGGAACCATCACCGGCGAACATGGTGTCGGATTGGCCAAAAAACCCTGGTGGATTGCCGCCACTACTCCCGGACTGCGATCCCTGCACAAAACTGTAAAAAAAGCCCTGGACCCTCTGGGCCTCCTAAATCCGGGCAAATTCCTGGAATAAACCACCCAAGGAGCCGGACATGTTGCAGCCACAATAATACCCCCATAACCCTATCTTCTTAAGAGTTTCTCAGGGTAAACATTGACGCATCCTTTGCTTTACGGAAATATTAGATACGTATGGCTGAAAATTCACGGGAAGGAGCCCTGGCCGCTTATCTCAACGAGATAGGCAAGCTTCCTCTTGTCACCACGGCTGAAGAAAAAGTACTGGGACGCAAGATCCAGCGCGGAGACAATAAAGCCCGGGAGAAACTGATCCAATCCAATCTCAGGTTAGTCGTCAAAATTGCCCATGATTATGCCAATTATGGCCTACCCCTTCTCGACCTTATTTCAGAGGGAAACATCGGATTGATGAAAGCGGTGGAACGGTTCGACCCTGAACGCAGTAATAAATTCAGCACTTACGCCGCGTGGTGGATCAAACAGGGCATCAAACGGGCTCTGGCCAATCAAAGCAAAACCATCCGTCTGCCCATCCACCTGGTGGATAAAATCGCCAAAATGCGGCGCATTAGCATGCAATTGGCGGAAGAGTTTGGCCGGGAACCAAGCGATGAAGAACTGGCCGAGGAATTGTCGCTCCCCTTGAAAAAAATATGTCAACTGCGGCGTGTTTCATTGCGCACCACATCGCTCAACACGCTGGTAGGGGACGACAACTCGACCGAATTGGCCGATCTTATCGCAGACGAAAACACCCCGGATCCCGCCTCACTTCTTTCAGACCAGTCCCTGCGCGATAACCTCAAAGGTATTCTCCACGTGCTCGATGAGCGCGAACGCACAATCCTTAGCCTTCGTTTTCCAATGATCGACGAAAAACGACAGTTGACTCTTGAGGAGGTCGGTCAAAAGCTCAAAGTGACACGTGAGCGCATTCGCCAGATCCAGAATTCGGCCTTGCAGAAACTCAAGCACGAACTGGACCGCAGAGACGCGCCCCGAAAAAGGAGCGAACGATGATTCCCACCATGCGAAGTGCCACTGAGCGATTGAAGAAATCCGTGCGGGATATTCCTGATTTTCCCAAGCCAGGAATCGTCTTCAAAGATATCACACCGATTCTTCAGGACGGCCAGCTTTTCCGCCTGGCCATTACCCTGTTCTCCGACCGTTATCAGCGCAAAACAATCGACCAGATTGTGGCCATCGACGCGCGGGGCTTTCTTTTTGCCAGCGCTCTGGCCTATGTTCTCGGAACGGGAATTTCACTGGTGCGAAAAAAGGGGAAACTACCCCACAAAACGATAGAAGCCTCCTATGACCTGGAATACGGCAGCAACACCGTCGAGATGCACGTGGATGCCCTCAAAAAAGGACAGCGGGTCCTGATCGTGGATGATGTACTGGCTACGGGCGGAACGATGAAAGCCGCCATTGATCTCGTGGAAAAACTCGAAGCCCAAGTAGTCGAGGTCGCCTTTTTTGCAGAAATCAATTTTTTGGAAGGCAGAAAGAAGCTGGGCAACGTTCCTATATTCTCGGCCATGCAGTTTTGAATCATGTCTATTTCAACACGAACCGGAGATTCGGGCGAGACTAGCCTGATGTATGGAAAGCGGGTACCCAAAGACCATCCCAGAGTGGAAGCCTATGGAACCCTCGACGAATTGAACTCGTCCCTGGGATTGGCACGTGCCACGGCATCGGATCCCTGGATCAAGGAACAATTGCTGGCCACCCAGAAAGATCTTGTCGCCATCATGGGGGAACTGGCCGTGGCGGAAGAAGACCAGGCACGCTATCAGGCGGCATCCTATCCCATGTTGACACCGGACATGCTGGAAAGACTTGACCTCTCGGTCAAACGGATGGAAGACCAATCCATCCGTTTTGAAGGATGGGCCACTCCCGGAGAAACCCTGCATGCAGCAGCTCTCGATGTCGCCCGCACTGTCTGCCGTCGGGGTGAAAGGCATGTCTATCGACTACAAAGAGAAACCCAAAGCGTTCGCGATATCATTATCCAATACCTTAACCGTCTTTCCGATGAGCTTTGGCTTATGGCCCGTCTCGAGGAAAGCCGCCGGGATTAATGACATGATTTATCTTGGAATACGGACTGATCGCATTTAAGATTAACCCCAGGTATGAGCCGCAGAACACGGTTATCCTGTACGGTCCGAATACTTCAGGAAGGACTGGCTGGGATGTATACCGCTTGCATGTATCGAAATGGAAACCAAGTTAATTGCTAGTGGTTTTGGCGCCGGCCTCTTTCCCTTGACGGAAATGCTCCAACACTATGGGCACACAGGACGAACCGGTGCCTTTCTAATTTCATATGGGGAAGATCAGGGGAAAATCCACCTTATGACCGGCATCATCGCCCATGCCGAGACGTCACTACTCAGCGGGGATAATGCCATGTTGGAAATCCTGACCTGGCCCGGACCTAACTATGACTGGGTCGAATCGGAAACCCCGCGCCAGATGACCATGAGTAGTGTTGTGCAGGATTTTCTCTTAAACTTCATCCAGATGCAAAGTTCCGGGGAACTGGATACTCTCCGCAAAGACTCCGCCAATTTCCAGAAGACGCGCAACATCCAGATTGAAGAAAATTTGTATCAGATGAATCTGGACATCTCCAGTAAAGAGCTTAGGCCTTTTACTTACATCATCAAATCACGCCAAGTCAGGATCGGGCGCCATGCCGAAAACGACCTCGTCCTGTCCGACTCTTCCGTTTCACGGAAACACGCCATTCTCATCGTCAACAGTGACGCCATTCTGGTTCGTGATCTCGGCTCCATGAATGGCATTTCCCTGAATGGCCAGAGCCAGACCCAGGGCCTTCTGCATAACGGAGATCTCCTCCGCATCGGAGAGGTTAATATCAACATCTCCATTTCCACCGTGGCAAACTCCGACGCCGTCTAACTGGCCCGCTAAAGAACCCACCGCGTCCAGTGCTTCCCAACTTACAACAGCGTTTTTTCTCCGCAGAACATCCCGAGTTGATGGATCTGCCAAACCTTGATCCCGGAGCACTCGCCCGCGATCTGCAAAATCTTGAAACCATTAACCGTCATTTCGGAGGTCGCCAGGCCACAAGTTTTATCCTCCGTAAGGCGGCAATCGGGCAGAAAAAAAACAGCACGGTTCTCGATTGTGCCTGCGGAGCGGGAGACTTGACGGCCCAACTCTTCCATTCCCTTCCTGGAAGCCATCTCAGCGCCGTCGATCTCCAACCACAGACCCTCGCCTATGCCCGGGAGAAATACGGCAGTCAGAACATTAACTGGCAACAGGCTGATCTAAAACAACTTCCTTTTCAAGATCAGACCTTCGACCTTGTGACCTGCCAGCTTGCCCTACATCATTTTTCAGACACAGATGCCGTCCAGGTGCTGAGTGAACTGAAACGCGTCAGCCGCGGTCTGGTCTTCGTCACAGATCTGACCCGCTCAGCCCTCGGCTACCTTGGAGTCTGGCTTCTCGTCCACACTTGGCTCAGAGATCCCATGACCCGGCACGATGCCCTGCTTTCGGTTCGCCGTGCGTATACCCGGGCCGAATTGGAGAGTTTGGCCAGACAGGCTTCCTGGGAAAAGTTTCAGAGCTGCGGTCTGCCCTGGTTTAGGCAAGCCCTTTGGATGGACTGAAAAACACCTCCGCCGCCATTGCTGGTTTATAAATGCAAGACCTTTTCCCTAATTCCATAAAGGAAGGGACAGGCTTGGGGTCAGGACTCAGAATCAGGCATCCGTGTGTTACCCGGAACATTCAGGATCGGAAAATGAAATAAACCGCTATCAGCACGCACAAACCAGACCGCAGTTAACCAAGTTTGACATGATGGCTCATGTAGAAAACCGCGAAAGGAACAACTACCAGCAAGGTAAGCCTTCTCTGTAGGATCTTTAATTGTGGCAGCGTCATTATCGAAAAGTCCAGTCGGTTGAACGGCACCTGTAACACAAACTCAAAAAGTGATACTAAAACTGGGTAAAATAAAGATTTATAGCGATTTGAATACCGGTGTTTTCGGGTGTCCGTGCAGGCGGAAGTCGTGAATAGATCGGAATGAGCCAGAAGGCCAACCGTGCTGACCGGTTATTCATGCACCAACCTGGTACAAGCCCTCAAGATCAGTAAAGTCCCCATCCGAAAAAAACTCATATCTTTCCACGTTAGCAGCGTAAAAAGTCTTGCAATCAAACTGTAACTTCATAGGGTCAAATCGTAAATTTTGATCAATGCATCTTCGTTCGAACGGGTTATGAAAGGTAAATTTCTGAAGAAAGTAGCTAAAAATCCCAAACTGCTGATTCTTACAGAAATCAAGCGCAGCCAAGGGCTTTCTGTGTCAGAATTATGTGATCGCGTCGGACTCTCTTACATGGGTGTGAAGCAGCACTGCATCGCCCTGGAGCGCGAAGGTTATCTTGACACCTGGCGTCGGCCTAAAGGCATGGGACGCCCTGAAAAAGCATATCGTCTGACAGAAATCGCCCAGGAATTTTTTCCCACAGAGTCCAGCAATTTTACCGCCGAAATTCTGGAGTCCATCCAGGAAGTGTATGGCCCGGCGGCCGCCGATAAAATTCTGTTCAACATCTACAAAAACGAATCCTTTAAAAGCCGCGAAAAAGTCAAAGGTGGAACTCTTGAACAAAAGCTCCGTCAATTGGCCAGTCTCCGCGACGAACGCGGTTACATGAGCGAGTATTTCTATGATCGTGAGGCGGGACAACACCAGATCATTGAATTCAATTCCCCCATTCTATCCTGCATGAATCGCTTCCCCGTCATTCGTGACCTGGAACGCCAGATGTTCGAACAGGTTCTGGACACCAAAGTGGACCGTTCAGAAGAGCGTGTTTCAGGCCTCTTCAAGTGTACGTTCCGCACGAATTCCCTTATTACAGCCTGATAAGAGCATTGGATTCTGGGCCTCCCCTTTTTACCGGCTGCAAGCATCTTCAGCAATCCTGAAGGCGGATAACGAATTGCGGTGATCAGGCCATTGTGACTAATTGCTCAATGGTAACCGGCTCGATAGCGGACTGACCGGAAACGTAACGGGAAAGCTCCTCGACACATTGTTCCGCCATGGCACGGCACTCAAAGCCGATTGATCCTGCTATATGGGGTGTCAAAAAGCAGTTCGGAAGCGCGTAGAGTTCGCTTCCATCCTGGGGCGGCTCAGGCTCGGTGACATCCAAAATCGCAGTCCAATCACCTTTCTTCAATTCTCTGATCAGTGCAGCTTCGTCGATCAGATCGCCCCGTGCCGTATTAATCAGGGTTGTGCCTGCCCTGACAAGAGGTAGATTGTTTCCATTGAGCATGTGATAGGTCTGTTCCGTTTTAGGTGCATGGACACTGATGACGTCGGAATGGCGAAGAAGCCCGTCCAATTCGACCTTCTCAACCCCAAGTTCTGCAGCCTGAGGCGCACTGAGGTGCGGATCGAAAACAAGAATGCGGAGTTGGAGTTTTTTCAACTCGTTAATCACCAGGCGCCCTACTTTGCTGGCCCCGATGATTCCGACAACGGCATGGCCTCCAACACCCACCGTGTGGTAATTCGGCCTGTTCCAGGCTTTTCTTCCCTCGGTATTCAAAGCGCGGGTCATGGGCAGAACGTTTTTAAGTGAAAGAAGAATCATGGAAACCGTGTAATGGCAAACCGGGACCGCATTGCACGAAGCAGTGGTCGTCACCAAAATGTTGCGGTCCCAAACGGCGGGCGTGGCCCACCCTTTCACAGAGCCTGCAGCATAAAAAACAGCCTTAAGATCCGGAGCCTGATCTAAAAGTTCCTGATCCAGCACGGGCATTCCCCATGTTGATAAAACAACCTCAACCCCCTTGATTTTCTCCAGAAAGGAAGCACGGGAGAACACCTCGGGAACAATGGGTTCACAGAGGGCGCCAATCCTTTCGACCAGGGATGGCGTAAGAAACTGTCCGGAATGATTGCCGAACCAGATCAAAGCCGACGTTTTTTTCGGGGGCACGTGCAAACCTGTCTCAGACCAATCCGAGTTTTTGCTCAAGGCTGGCTTTGGAGGTCATGCCGACAATCTGTTCCTTGACCTTACCATCCTCAAAAATCAACAAAGTGGGAATGGCCCTGATGTTATACTGGGAAGACAGTTCTGGATTTTTATCAACGTCCACTTTACCAATCTGGACTTTTCCGATATTGCCGTCGGCGATCTGATCCAGTAGAGGAGCTATCATTTTGCAAGGGCCACACCACTCGGCCCAAAAATCGACCAGGACCAGTCCCTTATTGTTCAGAACTTTTTCCGAAAAATTAGCTCCCGTTAATTCAAATACATTTTCGCTAGCCATAACGAAAGCATGACCATGGGAGAGAAAAAAGCAATACCCCACGATATAAAAAATAGAAAAAACCGTATTTCGTCGATTGCCAAAAACACGATGCCGATTTTTTTGCCGCAAATCCGGGAAATCTGTTTGAGGGATTCCGGCGTGCAGCTCCTGCTGATCCGAACTTAAGTCAGATAATATCGAGCAGGGCCAGAACTTGGACGCCAACACTGATCAGGGCTGTGACAGCGGCGGCAACCGCCAGGCCGAAGCCCCCCTGATCCTGACCACTTCCATAGTTGGAAATTGAAGAAGGCGGCGGTCCGGCCTTTATTGCAGAGGCTGGCGACGGAACTGAAGCAGGTGCTCTGGGACCGCCAAGGGTAGAGGGAGGCGAGGCTTTGGACAAAGGCACGGCAGAAGGTTTGGAACCGAAGGGTACCGCCGGAGCTGGTGCAGTCAAGGAAGAGGGTGCTTTAGGAACACCCGCAGGAGACATGGCAGGTTTCGGAGGAGCCATCTTGGAAAGAATCGGCGATGCTGAAGAGGGGTTCGGAGCTGCGATCAAACTTGTCTTCGATTTAATGTCATCCGGGGTTGATTGAAGTGCCGCAGATGGAGCGGGCAGAGGTGCTCTGAGTCCTGCCGAAGGGGCTACCGGTGCTGCGGGCATTGGAGGTCTGGGAGCCGAAGGCGGAGGTGTGAATGCAGCCGTGGGAGGAGTCGACATAGGGCTCGGAGATACCAGTTTTGGAACGGGAGCTGCAAGAGGAGCCGAGAATGCAGCGGGAGCGGAAGGAGCAGCCGGAAAAGGAGACTTGGGGGCCGAAAGTGGAGATGTGACGGGAAGTACTCCAGCCTTTTGAGCCACATTGACCGTAGGGGAAGAAGAAGCCGGCTTGGCCATTGAGACGGTCGGAGGGGTAATTGGCCTGGGTGCCCCTGGTACACTGCTTGGAGGGGCAAATGGAACAGTCGGCATCATCGGACGGGGAATAGCGGGAGCCGCTTGAGCTACAACTGGCTTAGCTGGTGCCGGAACCATGGCCGATGCCTGGGGAGGACTCAAAGGTGCCGTGAGAGAGGGAGAAGCTGCCGGTGCAGTGGGTGCCTGCGGAGCCGCCATCCTGGGGGCAAAGCTGCCGGAGGGAATGGCCGCTGTAGGGGATTCAAGCGCAGGTCTCGAGGCGGCGGCTGCGCTTGGGGTAATTCCGATCGGTCTTGTGACCGACATCATCATTTTATTGGCCGAAGAGGCAACAGGTGTAGCTCCCGTGGGAGGCCTCAGAGGATTAACAGGAATTGCCGCCATAGGCTGCCCCGCACCCGGCTTGGGGGGGAGGCTGATCCGCATGGTTTCTTTTTTAAGCTTTTTCTGCGTCGTCCTGAGATTCGGCGAGCCTTGGGAATTAATGTTAATCGTTTCCTTGGGAATGACAGCACCTGCGGGCATGATGGGCTTTTGGGCAATACCGGAGGGAGGCGGGGTAGGAAATTTGGCGCCGGTAGGTAAGTTGGGGTTTGGCGGAAAGGGAGGGGTAGCCATATGCTTTATTAATAAATCGCCAAGATACGCTTACGTCAATCACTTTTTAAACAAAAACTGATAAAAACAGAAGCTTAATCAAAATAATGTTTCATTGGGTTAAGATTTTTTTAGAATAGCAGAGCCCACCTTTGGCCCACAAGCCTAATCCGTAAGCTTGCGTGTCAGATTTCAAGGCAGGCCTGCATTTCTACAAGGTGCGCTGCCAAAAGGACTCGAATGCCCGATCCCAGTTTCTTTCCTGCTGCACTTTGGCGGCACTTGCCTGTCGTCCTTCCAAGCTCGAAGGCTGGGAGAGAAAGCATTTCACCGCATCCAACCAAGGAGCCATCTGATTGGCAGGCAAGACCCGTCCTTGCACAGGATTTTGGATCAATTCCTTGGGCCCACCCACGTCTGAAACAAAAACCGGCAGCGCTGAAGACAGTGCTTCAATCACGACATTTCCAAAAGTATCCGTAGTGCTGGGAAACATGAAAAGGTCTGCGGAAGCATAGGCTGCACCCAACTCTTTGCCTCTGAGAACTCCGGTAAAAATCGCATCTGGAACCATCTGTTTCATTTCCGCTTCGAAAGGCCCCTCCCCCACCACGGCAAGGTCGACAAGAGTCCCCTGCTTTCTCAGTTCCAAGAAAAGTTCCGCCAAAAATTTAAGTTCTTTCTCCTTGGAAATGCGCCCAACGTAAAGCATGACCGGATTTCGGGCACCTCTCTTGAACCAGAAATTTTTGTCGCGGTGTCGGTAATGGAATAACTCCGTGTCCAGTCCCCGGGGCAGGATTTCGATCTTTTCCGGAGCAATGCCACGCTCAATCCAGCATCGGCGGTAGTACTCGGAATTGACGTACACCACGTCCATCTGGGAATAGAACCAATACATAAACTTCCACATCAATGTTTCCATCAGATCGTCTTCGGTCAGGATGCGGACATACTGGGGAAAATCGGTGTGGTAGATCCCACTGGTTTTCAAGCCCAGTAGCCTGGCAGCTGCCACCGCCGTCAATCCGACTGGTCCCGGAGTGCTGATGACACATTCGGTAAACTTCTCCCTTTCCATGTAATCAATCATTTCCAAAAGCGGGGGGAAGGTGAGTTTTTGCAGTTCATACTCAGGAAGTTCGAACTCCCCGACCGGCTCAAAGTTTTTGATCGGGATATCTTTGATCTTCAGTTCATTTCTCGAAACCACCACCGTCATGTCGTATCCCAGGTTTTGGGCGGATTTTGTCATGGTGGCAATGGTGCGAGAGACTCCATTGACATCATCAAGGGTGTCGGTGAACCAGGCACGTTTACGATTCTGCAGGCTTGGCGGAAGTCCGCCCAAAAACCTCAGGGCCGCAGGCCTCAGCAGCTGGCGCCTTGACCTCATTCCATAGAAAGAGAAAAAATAGGGTGAAACACTTGCCAGGATGGGCAGCATACCAACTGCAGGCTGAAGGCAATCAAGAAACTCTCCTTTGTTGACCCGGTCCATGATCTGCAGGAAAAGGCGGTAAAAAAGATCGTTGCCGATTTTCGAAGCCATCCGGAAAGTTCTGCGCTCCGGGGTCGGCTCCTCCCTGATGATCGTGTCCAGTTCACGCTTGATGCGGGGATTGAGGAAATACTTAACCACCTCACGGTTGAACGACGGATCGTTCGGTTTGAAAAAATCAATGGCTTTGCCTGAACGAATAGCTTCGCCGACATGCCCGATCCATTCGCCCCAGGAAAGATCAGTTGGATTTTTCCCCTCGAGGAAACGCTGCGCGACTTTTCCCAGGAGATCCATGCCCTTGGGGGCAGTCTTCCCCAGTCTGTCTTTGGCATAGCTGAAAATGACGCGGTAAATGCTGTTTCCCACCCTCTGCACATCCCCCGGGCGCCCGACAGGTTTTCCCTGTCCGGATTGTACGGAACGGAGAAAGTCTTCCAGGGTGTCTGCGTGCTCAACTTCGGTCCAGGCCTGACCATGATAGAGCCCGCCATAATCTTCAGATCCGCCGAAAAAACTTTTTTCCCAGGCTTTCTCATGAGCCGGGGCCAGGTTGTGTGTGTTGGCCAATTCATCCAAAAGAGCGGGAGTCAGCGATTTCAGGCACAGCTCCGTGATTTGTCCGGACAAGGGATCACGTGTCCCGTTCAACGTTTCAAAGAGGTTGAATAGCAGGATGAGTTTCTCGACGTGGGCCACAGTCAGGCGGTCGTTGACGTTGTAGAGCATGTGCGCCACTCCGTGCACGATTTGCTGGGAACGCAGCCAGGCCGAGAGTTCAAAAATGTTTTGTCGCAGCTCAGCAATCCGTGCGTGCTGCTCCTCGGTGATGTTCCAGACCAGGAGTTGAATTTTGCAGGGATCATTCGGGAAATAGGTCGTCACCTTCTCGCTGATAAAGGCACCCGGTCTGTCTGCAATAGCCAGGCAACCTTCGATCCGGTTCAAATCCGTGATCGTGACATACTGGAACCCGTTCTCTTTAAGCTTTCCGTAAAGTTCCACAGGCTGGGTATAACTCTCGGGCACCCCCAGTTTCCGCAGAATCCACTCGGACGGTCGGTCCGAAAAACAGGAATGCACCTGAAGATCACATTTGGGCATAGTCTCGGTACGTTATGGGTTCAAAGCCTTCCGCCAAGGCCATTTCCACCATTTGCTCGATTTGTAACCTCAGCTGCGGCCAGACAAAATCGTTCGGATGCAGGCTCAACCTTATCGTTTCTGTCCGGCGCAACCGCCTGAAAAGGACGGGATTCCAGAAGCTTGAGATGCCCCGCCGCCAGGCTGCCCGGGAACTGTAACAAAGACTCTGACTCTTTCTTTCCCTACCTTTTTGCAATTGAGTAAAATGACCAAGCCTCGTGGTGTACTTGAAGCCGAGGTGTTTGAGCAGTTTGTCCTGTTCTTTGGGCATGAGCCAACCCGGCGCAATAAACCCATCCAAGGGCCAGTTTTGTTCCTCCCATAGCTTCCTGCCCATTTCGATACGGTGTTTCATTTCACCGTCGCTCAGATCCAGAAATTCCGCCTCGTTTGCCGTATAAAAGCGTGTCAGGAAATAGGAGCCCTCTTTGTTGCCGCTCCGGTCATGATAGTAACCATGCAGAACCAGATCATCTCCCGCCAGCCTGCGTTGGCCGAGATAGGCGATGCATTGTTCATCATCCCGCGTCCGCTTGCCATGATGGTAGTGGGGGATGACCAGGATGGAGCATTTGCCCACTCCCCATTTCTCCAGCACGGAAACCTGATCCGCAATCAGTTCCCGGGAGCCTGGATGGAAATCATGCAGGGAAATAATAAGGGATTTCATGACTCCTTTGCCGACTCCTGCTTGCCTTCCTTCCAGAGATCCGTTCCGTACAGGGAGACATTTCTTCCCAGATCCTTGATTACAGTGAAAAGATAAACCGGATCACCCACCAATGCCTTGTATTTGGTGACCTCGACCGCATCTTTCACTTCAAAACCGTAACGGCCAAACATGCGCGGACCGCGGCGTTTTTCAAAGACCACCATCTGGCCGTAAACCGCCTTCTCCCCTTTGTCCGCCAGAAGTTTCAGGAAAGTTTCAATCAGGGCCCTCGTGCCTGAGACATTTTTGAAACCCGGCCGCAGATTGATGTGCATGTGGGCCATTCTTTTCGGTGTCTCCGGAACCTCCCTCCAACCTCTCCATGCCAGCCATTCCACATAACGGCGCGAATGTGCCGGATAGGAGAACAAATAACGCCGGATCAAGCGGGGAATCCGTCCGGGAAGTTTTCCCAGTTCATAGGCTGTCTTTTTTTCGGGAAAACGGCATCCCAGAATATAGCCTTCAACCCGCCCTTCAAACTCAAGCACCACGGCCAGATCTTTTTCCCTGTCCAGATAATATTCTGTGAGAAAATCGGCAAATAGCTCCCGGTCGCTGAAGACCTGGTCGATGGCTTTTCCCAAAAACCCCGTTTCACAACAGATGTTGCGCACGGCTTCCCGGTCCTTCTCCTCATAAAGGCGAATCAAAGGGACGGAGCCTTGTATTTCGTCACTCATTTCAATATGCCTGGTAAAGAGCCCCGTGGGTGAGGCTTTCTTTTTTCCGTTCAATCGCTTTCGCGTACAATTGCCAGATGCGTTCGAAAACCATCGGCCAATCATAACGTTGGCGGACTTCCCTGCCAGCCTCGGCTCCCATAGCCTTCAGATCCATTTCGAGATACCGGAGGATGGCTTCCGCCAGAACCACAGGATCATTGCTGCGGGCCCAATGTTGTAATCCGGAAAATATATTGGCATCCATGTAGCTGCCCCGGATACCGATGACCGGACACGCACAGGCCTGGCTCTCCAAGGCCACCAGGCCAAAAGTCTCGCAAACCCCGGGATGCACAAAGAGGTCCGCCGCCCGGTAATAATCAGCCAGTTGCACAGGATCATTGCAGTAGGATATCCAATGCAGCCGCGAATTACGCTCCCTCGCCCTGAGCAAGGCAGGCTGCTGGGCACCGTCCCCAATGATCAGGAACTCAAGGTCCTTCGGTCCATGCTGGTGAAGCCACTCGATCGACTTCAGTAGGGTCACCGTGTTTTTTTCACCTGCCAAACGTCCAACATACAGCAACAGTCTGGAGTCCGCAGAAATGCCCATCGATTTCCTGACCTCCGGGTTACGGGCCATGGGATGGTAGATTTGCGTGTTTACCCCCAGATGAACGGGCTCGGTGTTTCCCACGCCCCATCCTTCCAGCACTTTTGCCAAAAATTCGGACGGCACCAGGGTCAGATCCAGGCTGCCGTAGAGACGGCAGATGTAGTCTTCCGCATAAGCCATCACAACATCCCTCAGCCAGGGGCCGCAATATTTTAAGACAGTGCGAAGATAGGCTTCAGGGAAATGCGAGTGATAGAATCCTGCGATGGGAATATTCAGTTGCTGGGCGGCATCCAACATACTCCAGCCCAGATGATAGGGATCTCCCGACTCAATGATGTCAGGCTTTTCAGCAAAAACCATCTGCTTGGCCGACTGGACATTGAAGAGTATCCTGTAGCGGGAACTGGCATTGATTTTGGGAGATGCCACGGTGCAGGTGGTCAGACGGCCCTCCCGTATCACTTCGGTTCTTTCTCCCGGAACAATCAGGACATGTTCGTCATTGGTGTGATCACGGATATAACTTCGTTTTTCGGTCAGGTAACGACGCACTCCTCCACCAACCTCAGAGTAAAACTGCGTGGCGTCACAAATTTTCATATTTAAATACGTAAAAAGTCACAGAATGGTGGGCTCAACTCCTGAGAGCAAGCGAAAGAGATTGCCATCCTGTGGCCCAAGTCCAATATTTTTCTTTAGAACCCGCCATGCAACGCAAAGACTTTTTAAAACTGATGACCACCGGTGCCTTGGGCTACCAGTTCTCGGCTCTTCCGCTGTTTTCCGAAACCAACCCCACCAAAGGCGAATACGAAATGAATGCCCATTTTGTGATGCGGGGTCCCGGCTTGGGCAGACGCATCGCCCTGACCTTCGATGATGGTCCATCTCCCGGCATCACCGACGTTGTCCTCAAGGAATTGGCCAAAAGAAATCTCACCGCTACGTTTTTCATGATCGGGAACAAAGTGGAGCGGTATTCAACCCTCGCCAAAGAAGTGTTTGCCGCAGGCCACGAAATCGGCAACCACAGTTACACCCACCCTTCCCTCAGTTCTCTTTCTGCTGAAAAAGTGGGGTACGAACTTCAGAAAACCCAGGACGTCATCGCAGACGTCACAGGCAAAGCACCCGTCTGGTTCAGGCCCCCCTACGGAGCTTTCCGCAAAGACCAGGGGTTCATCCCGCGCTCCAAATCGTTGGGAGTCGCTTACTGGTCGGTGGATCCGCGCGATTGGGCCAGGCCCGGTGTGAGTGCCATTGTTTCCCGGGTGACTGCCGCCACCAACCCCGGCTCGATCGTTTTATTGCACGACCTGCACACCCAGACACGGGACGCTGTCGGATCCATTCTGGACAATCTCATGGAATCCTCATTCACTCTTAGCCGCTTGTCAGGATTCCTGGGTTCCCCCTACGGTCCGGCACATATTGCCTCCCTGGCCAGGAACGTTTAGTCCACCTCTCAGGGAGCTTGGTTGCGGATCAGACTTTCACCACAGCCCCGGACTCGACAGACCCCGTAACCACCACGCCCGGATAAATGTGGGCACCACGCCCGATCAGCGAACCGGGATTCAAAACGCAGTTGCAGCCTACTTGGGCCTGGTCCCCGACAATGGCCCCGAATTTCCTCAGACCCGTATCCAGGCTCTGACCATCCCGGTGCACCTTGATGTTTTTTTGATCCAATCTTAGGTTGGAAAGAACCACCCCTGCTGAAAGATGGGCCTTGTAACCCAGGACGGAATCACCCACGTAGGAAAAATGGGGAACTTCTGCACCGTTGAACATCACGCAGTTTTTGAATTCGCAGCTGTTGCCCAAAATACTGTTGTCTCCCACAATCACATTCTCGCGGATATAGGCACCATGCCGGATTTTGCAGTTTCGCCCGATCCAGGCGGGCCCCGCAATGTAGGCACCGGGCTCGATAATGGTTCCCTCTCCGATAAAAACCCGGTCACCGATAAAGGGCTTACCGATCACTTGCCCCTGAACCTGGGGCTTCAGCCTGAAATTTAGGTAAACTTCAATTTGGGACAAAACCTCCCAAACCTGCCGTGCATTTTCAAAAAGCGTCACATGCTCTGTCTGGGAAAGATCCAGGTAGTCTTCCGGCTTGAAGTTCATTTCCAAACCCTATTGTTTAAAAGCCGAAGGTGAAGCTCCAAGTACGTCTTTTTTGGCGGGCCGCATCAAAACCTCTTCCTGCGCATTGCCGCTGAATCTTCTTTATCGGAAGAGCTGTCTCCCTACCATTGTGTGCATGCGCCTTCTCGGAATTCTGGCTTCGCTCTTGGCACTCGCTTTCTACCTGACCAAGGTCATCCGTTTTCTTTCCCGCAACAAGAGGAAAAGTCGCGGGTCTGAAACAGATAGCGTGGACAGCCGTCTCAAACGGGCAAAACAAGCCAACGTCATAGAAGTAAAAACCGTTGCTTCCGAAAAAACCGACGGCAACCATTGACCTGGAGGGATCGCTCCCAGGAAACTTAGTTTTTACCAGCCCCCGCTAGTGCCAGAAATTGTTCACCCAACTCTTTTGCTTTTTTCAGGTCACTTCGATGACAAGTGATCACCAGAAAAGCCCTGTCATCATCCTTGGAGACCTCTTCCACTTCTACCCCTTCAATGATCACACGTCTTTGGATTTTGACTTTTTTCTGATTGTTCCGGCAACGCAGTTTGATCCAGGGCTCCTGTATCGTTGACACACCTTCAAGTTGGATTTCTACAACCAGTGCCGAAACCGGCACGATCTGGAGCAGTGTGTTTTTCCGCATTTCGTTGAGTTGAAGTTCCTGCCCGAGAGTGAGCAGTCCTTTTTCCTTATCCCACTTCAACACCTGGGTTTCCCCAAGTCTCTTGGCTGAGCTTTCCAGGATTTCTTTCCATTTCGAAAAAACCAGATCGGCCTCATCTGCCCGGAGGCCGACACCCATCCAGGCGAACAACAAGACAAGGCTCAAGAACGATTTCACAACTTCACTATAGATGCCCGGTTTTTGGAAACAAGCGCATATCCGGCATGGTCAGGGTTCCTTGATTAACTTCGGTCTCCACGCACTTTCTCCGCCAGAGTTTTGACGGCTGCTTCAAGGGCAGCCACACGACGGTTCAACTCAAAAACTGAAGGCGTTTCCAGCGTGAAACAACAGTGTGTGTGATATCTGGCCAAATAGAGAGCCTCGGGCCATTCAGGTCGATCCACCATGGCCTGACTCCTTTCAATCCTTCCCTGCACGGCCTCAAAACCATCTATAACAGGACTGGTTTCCACAGGTATGTAACGGGCCATGGCTTCCAACACAGGTATTGCCCAGGCTGGTTCCGGATCTTCCCTCAGAAAGTACAGATAGGATCCACCATACTCCCAATCTTCATGGAGGCATACACATGCATCGAATCTTGGAAGGGTTTTTAAAATATCCACATGCCTGCGGATTTCAGGCGACTGTGGTTGGTTATAATCACGGTTAAGATCCAATCCCTGCGGATTCTCACGTATGCCCCGACTGACACCTTCCGCGTTCAACAAGGGAAAAATCCAAACCTCCAACTCCTCCAGCCACGCTGTGTCTCTGACCAGATTCATCACGGCCCAGGGTCCGGCCGGTTCATCCCCGTGAATCCCGGCGGAAATATAAAAACGTTTGGAATCTGCTTTTCCAGGCCTGTATAACCACAACTGGGTTTCCAGGGATCCCTCAACTTGCCAGCCCGACGACAAGGCTGTCTGTTTCAATTCGTTGATGTAGGGTTCCAAGTCCATCGTCTAGATCCTCATAATCAGGCCTCAGCCGTCGGAACCTCTACCAACTTCCCCGACACAGTGCCATAAAGCCAGACCTTGGCGACCTTCCGGCCACTGACAGACTCCAACATCCTGGCATATGCCTGCAACTGGCCCGCATACATTTCCACCAAACGCTTCAAGGACTGCCCATCGTTTTCGTTAGGACGTGGCCGGTTTGTTTTCCAGTCCAGAACGGCCAGACTTCCGTCTCCCAAAACCACAAGAAGATCCGCTATACCCTCCATCCACTTTGATTCCGTTTGCGGCCAAAGAAAGGGCACTTCCGGTAAAAAGATTTTTCCTTTGCTCATCAGGTTCAGGCGGGCTTCGCTACCCTGCCAACGGTCCAGTTCTTCTTTTCCCCTTTGCAACAACCCAGGATTACCACCCAATTCCACCAGGGACTTGTCAATATATTGCTGCTGGTCTTTCTCCTCTCCAGCCCATGGATACTGTTGCAAAACCGCGTGCCACCATGTCCCATAATCCGTCCCTCCCACTCCCGTCAACAAGGGAGTGACCTCCTTTTCAGATCGCGGCTCGTCATGGATCGCCAGTTCATGAGGCAGAACCCGTAATGGAACGGCTTGGGCTCCAGCCAGGCCCTGCCTTATATCCTCCTCCGAAACCACCAGCTCCACACCTTTTTTCCAGGCAATCTGTTCGACCGGCGTATCCAGCCTGGAAAACAAATCCGTTTCGATTCGCTCCACACTTTCCCAACGGCTCAGGCCGCTGAAGGAAGGCGTCTTCATTTTATAAAATCCGTGACTGTCGGGAATTACCAACAACTTCTTCGCCCGTGTGAGCATCACATAAAAAAGGCGCTGTAATTCCTGTTCCTTGGACGACTTCATCTTTTCCTTGGACTCCTCATCCGACGTCATCCCGCTGAAATGCACTTGAAAACGTTCCCCGGATCGTTCGATCAACGGATAGCTGACCTTGGGCGACCCGATCGCGCGTCCCACTCCCATGACCACGACGACGGGCCATTCCAGTCCTTTCGATTTCTGTGAGGTGAGCAGCTGGATTTCGTCCGGATTACCCGGCGAGAGCAACGGGGGTCTGGCCAGATTTTTTCTCTGCTTCCCTATCCAGGCTGATAGTGTTTTCCCCTCCGCTTCTGCCAGCCGTGCTTCATGCAGAAAATAGTCCAAAGGGCCCGCATCTTCCCCCACCGCCTCGATCCGCTCCTTGAGGTGTAAATCCCCGAAGATCTTCTCCACAAACCCGGAAAGACTGAATTCTTCGTGAACCATCTTTTCTTTCAATCCCTCCTCCAGGCCCGACAAAAGATTCAACGCATCATCCATTCTTGTTCTAAGGGTTCCGCCCTCGGATCTCCCGTTCCCTGTCTGGATACTGACCCCGGATTCACGATACTTTTTCAGAAGCTCCGCATCCGAAACCCCGAACACCTCCCTTAATACGCCGATCAATTCAAAACGATCCGTAGGAGTCGACAGGACATGAAGCAACGCCACCGGCCAGGAGTATCCCGGCAGATCACTGCGCCGCTCCTTGGAGGAAATCAGTCGCGAGGGCAGCCCGTTCTCTTTTAAAACCCTCGAGGCGATGGATAACCAATCAATCCGCGGACAAAGCAGGGCGACCTCAGACCAGCGTTGGATACCCAAACCTTCCAGACCCTGTTCCTTGAGCCATGGAACCACTTGGCGGCATTCCTCCTCGAATTGTTCCGACACTTTATCTGTTTCAGGAGGATTCAACGCAAGCCATAACACACTCCCCTCCGCAGCAGAAGGACGGGCCGTCAAACGCCGGAAATCCACCAAAGGCTGATCCAGGCGCTTTGGAAAAATCGCATTTACCTGCTCGATCACTTTGCCCGGACAGCGCATCGTCACATGGAACTCCAATGATTCACCGCCACTGCCCTCGCGGAAAGCTTTCAAATAACGGCGGTAATGCACCAGTTCCGCACGGCTTCCGTAAATCGCCTGTTGGTCGTCCCCGACAAAACAAAAACGTCCGGGCAAAGGAGCGGGCACATCCATGTCTTTGGGCCAGACAAAGGGTTCGGCATCCAGCGGCCTCGTCAATTCGGTCAGAATATCAAACATACTCGAGTCGGTGTCCTGCGCCTCATCCAAAACAATGATGTAACCCCTGGCCCTCAACCTCCGTAAAATTTCGGCTTTCTCAAACAACTCTCTCGCACTCCCGATCATATCATCATAGGTGAGGAAACCTTCATCCTGACGGAAACGGGCATAAGCCAGGGCCAGATGCCCTGCCAGGTAGGAAGCACGTTTGTTCAACCACAGCAGGTAAGGCGCAAAGCCCTCTTTCAAACCGGCCTGAAACTCCGCTCCCCCCTTCTCTATTCTCGGGAGAGCCAGAAATGCATTTGAAGCCAGATATTCTTCCTGCCACTCGTGTAATATCCTTTTGTTAGGCTCGAGTTCTGCGCTTTTCGATCTGGACGTGTAGGCTTCGCGAAAATCCAGGATGGATGCCTCTCCTTTGGGAATGGCTTTGGTCAGACGCCGCGCGTCATCCGGCCTCAACTGACGTGAGAGCTTAAGGAGGTCCTCGAAGGTATAGTGCCTCAACACGGAGCTAAGAAATGTATCCGGAATAAAAATGGGCAGTTCAATGTCCGTCTCGACAAAACGCTGCCAGAGAGCCTCGTCTTTCTCCTCCAGCAACTGCACGGTTCCCGGAAGTCCCGCGTGACGGCCCTCCTCATGAATCAACTTCAAACAAAAACTGTGGATGGTGCCGAAATAAGCCTGGTTGAATTCCGCCAGCAACTGTTGGGGATGAATGCCTCCTCCCGACATCGTTTCAAAAATTTCCTGCCTTGCCCTTACCCGGAGTTCTTCCGCCGCCAAAACCCCATAGGTCACGACGACCAGCCTGGACAGACGGGTCTCCTCGCCTCGCTGCGCACGCTTCATGTCTTCCTGCGCCATCGCCACAATGCGCTTCACTATGGCAGTCGTCTTACCCGCCCCGGCCGATGCCGAGACACAAAAATTCCGGTCCAGTTCTTGAATGAACCGGTCACGGGCGGATTGGTCTGCCAGTTCGGATTTCAACATTTTAGTTTTTCGACCTTTCAGCTTTTTGTTTCAATGTCTCAGCATCCACTGGCAAGGTCGCCATAGGCAGAACCTCCGAGCCTTCATGCTCGCCATGCAGGGAACCGCTCATCCCGAAAGCCAGTGATTGCTGCAGTCTAGCTGCCAAAGCCAGCCCTTCTAAGGCGGACACCGCATCTTCCTGTGTCAACAGACGCTGCGAGATCTGTTTGGGGCTGAGGCAACGCAAGGTCACCTCCCTGGCCCCCAGGCTCATGGCCAAGGTCAGATACGCACCAAACTGCATACCCTCGCCCTGAGCCAGCTTGACCGGACTGGGCACCTGGGCCTTTCCTGTTTTAAAATCGATAATCTCCGCAAGGGAGTTTTCCCATTCATGACGATCCCTCGCCAGCAAATCCATCCGTCCTTTGACTCTCAAAGGACCAACCGGTGTTTCAATGCTTCCATGAATCTCGAATTCCGAATGCAAATCCACCGAGGCCAGTTGCGGCTGCACCTGTTTCCAGCAGGATTCCGACGCCCAACGTGCCAGATCAAAGACCGTGCGCCACCAAAGCGAGTTCCTTGCTGTCTCCGGCCAGTATTTTTCCTTCAACTCCGCCTCAATGTCCGTGTTCCGCCCCTGGCGCTCTTCTTCGACCCGCCTCCGCACCCACTCATGCACCAGCGTGCCGACGATCCAGTTTTCGCTGCGCACAAAGTCCTGGCTCTCCGCAGACACCGCTCCGAACAATTGTTCCAGGGCAAACGTCGCCGGATAATTCACCGCTGCCTCTAACCTACTAATCGGCCAAGGTTTCGTTGTCGCATTCGGGTAACAGTAGAAATACTCATCGAAAGATAATTCAGGATTGATGCGTGAACTCCTGATCTGCTCGAGATGCCTGAGTTCCTCGTAAAGTTCCGCCCTACTGTCCGTTAACAGCTGATTCTTGATGCTTTTCTCACCTCCAATACGAAAAACACTCTCCTTTCTCACCAATCCCTCCCAACGCTTCAACACTGGTTCCTTCGATTCCTCATCAAGCAGCAGACACTGCAAAAACCACTCGTTTGGATAGTACGGTTTTTCCGGCGATGACGTATTGCGGGATTGGGCCGCCAGCGCGATCTGACCGGCAGTGTTTTCCAGTATATCGAGGAAGCGACGCTGCCCGATCCTGACGCTGTCCATGCTTGTTAGTAGAAGGGAATGGTTCTTTTCACGGCGGTGATTGAGGGCTTCACGCAGAGGATCGTCCAGAAATGCATTTTCGATGGCGCGCTGAGGCCAGATTCCTTCGTTCGATTCCAAAAAGATGACATGTGCCCAGCTCTGATTGACCGCCTGGTCCAGCGTGGTCAAAACCACGCGGGCAAAAGGTTGGTTGGCCCGTTGATCCCTGGCATGACGCGCCGATTCCGTAATCGCGGACACATACTGCAGAAAAGCCCTGCCATTCACAGGCTCAGTCATGAGACCATCCATGCGCGACCAAAGGGGTTCAAGTTTTTCGGTTCCAATCCCGAAAAGTGCGGCAGCCTGTTGCCAACGCGCCTTCAGAACTTCCCAACATTCTTCCTGCGGCCAGCTACCCAATTGCTGCACCAGTTCCGCCATGCTTTGTAACAATGGTGTGTGATCCTCCTGCACTCCCCGCAACAACAAAGCCGTCTGCTGGGTCTGACTTCGGCCAAAGCGGCGATAAAGCTGGCTGCGCAGTTCAATGGGATCAGGTGCCAGCGGATTTAGACGTTTCCACGATTCCACCAATTCCAAAAAGAGCAATACATTACCACCGGAAAGATAGTAGCCCGACAACAGACCTTGCAGTTGCATTTCCAGCGGAGGATGTTCCGGGCGCCCCGCCTCATCATGAAAAGGCAGTCCGGCAGCCAGCATTTGTGAACAAAGTTCCAAGGATAAAGGCCCTGGCGCCGGAACAATCAATGCTATGCGTTCATGACAGGAACCTTCCTTCAGCCAGAGCAAAAGCTGCTTCTGAACCATCGCCACCTGATCATCCGTCGATTCACCGGCCAGAAAAAGCGGCAGGGTCAGGGATCCCTGTCCCTCTCCCCTCCTGACCAGACGCTCTACGAGTTCCTCATTGACCGAACGAAATTCCGATGCCGGACAAATCTCGGCTTCCACCCCGAGAAGTTTTTCCAGGTACGAAACCCAGACCATATCCTGGTCCGGACTGGATCCCCGGGGGGAAGGAACAAGCAGAAGTGAAGTTGTGGCGGATTCAACCGCTGCCTCGAGAAGGGTGGACTCAGGGAAAAACGCCGCATCCCAGCCAAAAATCAGCAGATGGATTTCTGAGTTGCGGGCTGAAACATGCGGATCACGTTTTTTTTCTGGCAAGGAGCAAGTTCCATTAACCAAAGAGCGACGCCGCAACTCGGCGTCGATCGAGGGCGTCCAGGCACCGCTCCGGCCCAGAATTTTCAACCACTCGTCCACTGGCGAAGGTATTTCTCCCAGATCCGTCTCTTCACCGGTCCAACCGGCACGGCCCAGATCGTCCAAGGCCTGAAGACATCCCGTCGGACTCAGAGCAACGGAACGGGCTTCAGGGGAACTCCTTTTCAGGGCCTGGAGGCGAAGAAGAAATTCGAGGCTTTCCCGTCCCAGTGCCCTGGTTTCCAAGTCCAGCTGCATACTCAGTTCCCGGCGTAAGGAGCCGGGCGTCAAAAATTTTACCCCCAATAGAGCCTGACCACTTTCCAGGCAACGGCGGCGAAGCCAACCCGCCTGGGCCCGGGTCGGAACCACCACCCAGGCCTCTGCGCCGGAGAGAACTGCGGACGACTGGTGGCGAAGCCAGGGAAACAACTCCGCCTCCCAGGCATCTTCCACCAGCCGATACATCCTCAAACACCGGGTCATTCCAGTGAAGGTATAAAACCGCAAGATCTTGTCACCCAAAGAATAAAGCCAGAGCAAACCCTTAGGCCACCTGGCTCCTTAATTTGACGCTGTAATGATCCATGAATGCCCAATATCCTCACGCGAGCTGAAGGCTTTTTTCTACTTTTCCTGTTATCTGATCTTGTTAGCCGCCTGCCTTTCTATCGCAACAGAACCTAACGCGGTTCCTATTCCCCGGAACTCCTTGTGGTTGAGTGAATGAGTTTGTGTTCGCGCTGATCCGGGCGTCGCGATCTCTTGCCAAATCGAACATTTCCCTTACCCTTTTCTGCTCCATGCCTGAATTAGCCAAAGCCTACGAACCCGCGCCGGTCGAAGAAAAACTTTACGCCCGCTGGTTGGAGTCGGACTCGTATCATGCCAACCCTGAAAGCAGCAAACCTGCTTATTCCATCGTCATCCCCCCCCCCAATGTGACCGGCGTTCTGACCATGGGTCATGTGCTCAACAACACGATTCAGGACATCCTCTGCCGCAAAGCCCGGCTCGATGGAAAAGAAGTTCTCTGGCTGCCCGGAACCGACCATGCCGGACTGGCCACCCAGACCGCCGTGGAAAAAGCCCTGCGCAAAGTAGAAGAACTTCCCCCGCGGGTGCGCGACGTCCTCGAATCCCTTGACCATGTCTGGGACAAAGCCAACAACAAACCGAAGATGGCTTTAAACCGCCACAACATCGGCCGTGAAGCACTGCTGAAATTGATCTGGGCCTGGACCCTGGACCGCGGAGGCATCATCATCCAGCAACTCAAAAAACTGGGCTGCTCCTGCGACTGGAAACGCGAGCGTTTCACCATGGACGAAGGTTATCACAAGTCTGTGCAGGAGGCTTTCGTCAACCTTTACCACAAGGGTTATATCTACCGCGGCAACCGGATGGTGAACTGGTGTCCGGCCTCCCTTACCGCCATTTCCGACGAGGAAGTCATTCCCACCCCGCAGAAAAGCAAACTTTACACCATGCGTTATGAAGTGGTGGAAACGCCGGGAACCTACCTGGAAATTGCAACGACACGACCCGAAACACTGATGGGAGACACCGCTGTGGCCGTCAATCCCAGAGATGAACGCTACCAAAGTCTGATCGGCCAGCATGTCTGGCGTCCCTTCCCCAGGGCCCAGATTCCCATCGTGGCCGACGAGCACGTGGACTTTGAATTCGGCACAGGTGTTCTGAAAGTGACGCCTGCCCATGACAAAGCAGACTTTGAAATCGGCCAACGCCACAATCTGCCCATCATCGACATCCTGCATCCTGACGGCAAAATCAACTGCCCTGAAGTCCCCGAACTGAACGGCTTGGATCGTTTCGAAGCCCGTAAAAAAGCGGCTGAGATGTTGCAGGAACTCGGTCAATTGGTGAAGGAAGATCCATACGAGAACAATGTTGGTTTCAGCGAACGCGGACAGGTTCCGATTGAGCCGCGTCTTTCGGAACAATGGTTCCTTGATTACCGGAAAATGCTCGGAGGCACCATGATCGAGGAAGCACTTACAATCGTGCGTGGGCAGATCATCCGTATTTATCCCGACCGCTGGGAAAAAGTTTATAACCACTGGCTGGAAAACATCCAGGACTGGTGCCTTTCCCGCCAAGTGTTCTGGGGACACCGGATCCCCGTCTGGCATCCAGACCCGAAACTCGAAACCCCAAACTCGAAACCCAAATGCCAAATCGAATCCCCCGGTGAAGGCTGGACCCAGGACAACGATTCCCTCGACACATGGGCCTCCTCCTGGCTCTGGGCTTATGCGACGATGGATGACGCAACACGGAAGAAATTTTATCCCACCAGCGTACTGGTAACCGGGCCGGACATTATCTTCCTCTGGGTGGCCCGTATGATCATTGCCGGTCTGGAATTCAACCCGGCGGAATCTTCTGCCGACCCTGGCTCCAAGGAATATCTCGAAGCCAACAAAGCTTTCAAAGACGTTTATTTCACCGGGCTGATCCGCGACAAACAGGGCCGCAAGATGAGCAAATCCTTGGGCAACTCCCCCGACCCGCTGGACCTGATTGCACGTTACGGCGCCGATGGAATCCGCTTCGGCCTGATGCGCATCGCCCCTCAGGGACAGGACATCCGCTTCGATGAAAAACAGGTCGAGGAGGGGCGTAACTTCTGCAATAAACTCTGGAATGCCTGCCGTTTCCGCACCATGCAGGGAGACATTGATCCCCAGGCCGATCCGGCGAAACATGCTCTCAGTCCTTTCTCCCAGGATATTCTGCACAAACTGGACCAGGTCATCACCCGGGTGGATGCGGGCTTCAGGAACTACGAGTTCAGTGCCGTGGCTTCCTCACTTTATGAATTTGTCTGGGACGACTTCTGTGCCCGCTACCTGGAAACCGCCAAGGCCGACTTCCAGAATCCGGAATCACCCACCCGCGCCGGAACCCTGGCAACTTTTGACTATGTCATCTCCAAAGTGCTGCGCATGCTGCATCCTTACACGCCCTTTTTGACTGAGGAACTCTGGTTGGAACTGGGTTTTTCCAAAAAAAGTATCCAATTCCACGAGTGGCCCTGCGTTTCCAATTTTAAACTGGAAGACAAGGAGTTAACACTGGCCGGATATATCTATGCCACCATGGATGCTTCCCGCCAGTTAAGGGGAGAATTCCAGATCGCTCTCAACAAGAAGGTGGTCTTCAAATTGAAAAACAGTCTGACGATAGGGGAAGGCGAAACCAAAATCCTTGCCTCCCTGATGAATGCGGAATCCCTGGAGTTGATCGCGAAGCCTTTGGCTAAAACACCCATGTCCATCACTCCCTTGGGCGATCTTTATCTCCCCTTGGAAGGCCTGATCGACCTTGAACAGGAGCGGGTCCGCCTGGAAAAAGAAATCCTCAAAGCCCGAACCGACTGGGAGCGGGAAGAAAAGAAACTTTCCAACGAGAAGATGCTGTCCAATGCCCCGGCGGAAAAGGTGGAAGAATGGAAAAAACTGGCTCGGGAAGCTTCCGAAAAACTGGTCAAACTCGAGGCCCAGCTCTCCCAACTCTGATCTTACCATCATCCTTGATACCTGATTCATGATCCTTTACCTCACTCCTCTTGCATTTGATCCCGAGATTGGCACACTGCATTCTTGCCGCTTATGAAACGGACCTTACCCAGCCTGCTTCTCTGCCTCCTGACCGTCTTGACTGCACGGGCCGAAAAAGCCTGGGATGACGGCTATCGCCCCTTTCAGGATGTCGCCCCTGAATACCTCGAAATCAAAATCATCAAGGTAACATTGAAGGACGGCGGCTCCATGTTCTCCAGCAACTCCAAAGTGGAATTGGAAGCAGACGTAAACCAGGTTTTCCGTTCTACGAGCGGACTTCAGCAAGGCAGTCGCATTGTTATCAACTACACCCGGAAATCCCAGGCGGGCCCGATGACCCTTCAGCCATCCATCCCACGCGAGGGACAGACCGTTCCTGCTTTCCTGCGCAAAAAAAGCGGTTTTTATGAACCCGCCGCCTTGCACCACAGCTTTGAGCCCCTGACCTCACAACAACTCATGCAGTTGAGTAAAACCAGCACTGCGCGGGCAATGGCTATCGCCCTCCCGGTATCTGAACCTGAAAAAAAGCAACCCAAAGTAGAGCTCAGACCAGAGCCCAGAGTAGAGGGGCAGGCAGAGCCAGTTTCCAGCCCAACTGAGCCCATGGCGATTGTTACGGCACTGGAGCCAGCCCCTGCTCTGGAAAACACAGCCCCTGAGCCGACCCCGGCGCCTAAAAAAGTTGCCGCAAAACCTAAAAAACAAGCCAAGGTCACGGAACCCATCGTCATTACCAAAGCGGAAAAAGAAAAAAAAGTACCGGATGTCCCCGTCATTGCCGAGTCCCTTCCAGCCCGCCCCGCTGATCCCTCACCTGAAACCTCACCTGAGCCCTTGCCTGAGCCCATGCTCGAGTCCAAAGCCAAACCTGCCTTGGTCGCGGAAAAGCCCCTTAATCTTCCTCTAGCTGAACCGATTGTCATTAAAACCATCCAACCAACACCCGTTCCTGATGCCGAGCCCAAGATTGCCACAACTAAAGTCACTCCAATTGAAAAACCTGCCGCCCCTCTATTGAGCGTTTTGGAACCCCCGGCAGCCACCGCACCTCTGGCCCCTTCCAGTGCCGCTCTTGACCAGGAAGGACTCAGCGCCTATTCAGCCATTTACGCCAAAATCAAACAGGGCGACAGAGCCGCAGACAGCAATGAAAAGGAACTCGCACTCAATACCTACAAAGAAACTCTCTTGGACCTGGAGCGGCTCAGAAACGGTAAGCCCGACTTTCAGCCTTTCATCGTTGAATACCGCCGAAAAGATCTGGCCCGGAAGATTTCTGCACTTGAAGCTGACCCAGCAAAAAAATAGATCCTCTGCTTGATCTGCGGGGCCGCTTACGTAAGTTAGCCCTATGCCCAGCCCCTCCCCTCTTCTTCTTGGCGCCACTGCTGAAAAACTTCCCGTTTTCCTCCAGCCGCGTATGGCCAACCGCCATGGATTGATCGCAGGTGCCACCGGCACAGGCAAGACCGTCACCCTTCAGACAATGGCTGAAGGTTTCGCCCGCATGGGCTGCTCTGTTTTCACCGCCGATGTCAAAGGAGACCTCTCCGGCGTGGCTTGCTCTGGGAAATCCCATCCCAAGATTGATGAACGGCTCAAACTACTCAACCTGGCAACCTACCAACAACGTGCCTATCCCGCAGTTCTTTGGGATTTGAAAGGAAAGACCGGGCATCCCATCCGTACAACTGTTTCGGAAATGGGCCCCTTGCTTCTGGCCCGCCTTCTGGAGTTAAGCGAACCGCAATCCGACGCACTTCACCTCGTTTTCAAAATAGCCGACGACAAAGGCCTACTCCTTCTGGATCTCAAAGACCTCAAAGCCATGTGCAGTTGGATGAGCGAAAACTCCGATGAATTCGCTGCCGATTACGGAAAAATCGCCGGGTCCACTTTCGGCAGCCTTCTCCGAAAACTTGCAGTACTGGAAGAACAGATCGGCTCAGGCTTTTTTGGCGAACCCGCTCTGGAAATCCGGCAATTGATGCGAAAAGATTTTTCCGGCAACGGCCTTATCCATGTCCTCGATGCACGAGAACTGATTCAGCAGCCACGTCTTTACGCCACCTTCATGCTTTGGCTGCTCTCGGAACTCTTTGAGGATCTCGAGGAAGTGGGAGACCTTGAAGCCCCGCGTCTGGTGTTCTTTTTCGACGAAGCCCATCTGCTTTTCAACGAAGCACCCAAAGCCCTCGTGGGAAAAATCGAGCAAGTGGTCCGGCTGGTGCGGTCCAAGGGCGTCGGCATCTACTTCGTAACGCAGAATCCCATCGACCTTCCTGAAACAGTCCTGGGCCAGTTGGGCAACCGTGTTCAACATGCCCTGCGGGCCTTCACCCCGCGCGACCAAAAAGCCGTCCGGGCCGCCGCTGAAACGTTTCGCAGCAATCCTGCTTTTTCCGTGGAAGAAGTCATCAGCCAGTTGGGTGTTGGCGAGGCGCTGGTCTCCGTGCTGGACGAAACCGGAACTCCCACGGTTGTACAACGTACTTTTATTGCCCCTCCGGAATCACGGATAGGCCCGATCACTGACGATGAGCGCAGAGAACAGCTCGAACGTTCTCCCTATCGTGGAATCTACGACACTCCATTGGATCGCGACTCGGCCTTTGAACTCTTGAAAAAAGCGCGGCAACAGGCTGCCCCCGCTCCGGGTAATGATCCTCCACCAATCCCTTCGTCTGAAAAGGACAGAGAATTAATGGGCGCCTTAGGAGGCAGCGGCTCAAGCCCTTCCAGGTCACCCGCCCGAATCGAACCTGCCGAAAAACGTCCGGTGGGACGCCCGCGCGACACCATGACCGAAGTTCTGACCAAAACAGTCATTCGTAGTGTAGGCTCCTCCATCGGATCCAGCGTGGGAAGAAGTCTGATACGTGGGGTGCTCGGAAGTCTTATTGGCGGTAGAAAACGTTAATCCATCCATGGCCGAGCCGCTCAAGAACCGTTACGGGCCGGAGATTCCCCGGAAGATCTCAGCCATGGTTCTCAAAGTCTATCCAGCCTTTGACTCTGCTGGTTTTATCAAGGATGCCCTTCAGGGATACGAAACCCTGAACCTGATGCAGCGGGGAAGAAAAATCGCCCACACCCTCAAAACACATCTGCCGCAGAACTATGAAAAAGCGGTGGGCATACTCCTCCGCTCTCTAGGAGAACGTCCTCTCAGAACTGGCGACAACCCCCTATCCTCCTTCATCTACATGCCCCACACGTTTTTCGTGGCTGATTATGGGCTGACTTCTTTTGAAGCCTCCATGGAGGCCCAATACGAACTGACCAAACGTTTCACGGCGGAATTCAGCATCCGCGCTTTTCTCACCCATCATGAAAAACAAACGTTGGCACGTTTGAAAATCTGGGCCCGCGACCGTGACGAACATGTTCGCCGTCTGGTGTCCGAAGGAACACGGCCTCGATTGCCCTGGGCACCGCGCCTTCCAGCTTTCCAAAAAAATCCCGGACCCGTCCTGGAACTGCTGGAAATGCTAAAAGACGATCCCGCCCTTTATGTTCGCCGCTCTGTCGCCAATAATCTTAACGATATCGGCAAGGATCATCCTGACATCCTCGCAGAAACCTGCCGTTACTGGCTAAAAAACGCCCCGCAAGAACGTCAATGGCTGATCCGCCACGGCCTGCGTTCCGCTGTCAAACGGGGGGAATCCGGCGCACTGGATGTTCTGGGCTATCGCAAGGCGGCCAGGGTCGTGCTTCAAAGTATCCGTATCAGCCCAAAAAATGCCGTCCGGGGAGCTTCCGTGCGGATCGGGGTGGAAATCGTCAACCCGGAAAAAAACAGGCAGAACGTTCTGGCAGATCTCTGCATCCACTTCGTCAAAGCCAACGGAAAAAGCTCCAAAAAAGTTTTTAAGCTAAACACCTATACCCTGCTGCCAGGTCAGTCTGTGGCTTGTGGGAAAAAGATTTCACTGGCCGACCTGACCACCCGCAAACACTATCCGGGCAAACACCAGGTCGAGATCCTGCTTAATGGCAAAGCCAGGCCTTTGGGGACTTTTGTCCTTACCTGACTCTAAGGCATCATGACCACACCGGACCCGATTTTTATCGCCCACGGTCACAGCCACTGGGCGGTCTTGCTGACCATGTTCCTGTCGGCAGGCGTCATGATTGTCATTGCCCGGCGGAAGCCGGAAGGAACAAGGATCAGGAACATGGCCTGGCTGTTGGCCGCTCTGCTCATCGTAAATATGCTGGCCATGCTGCTTTACGGTATCATTCGGGAACCCCAGGAATGGGTGGATCTTTTGCCTATGCATCTTTGCGATTGGTTATGTCTGATTGCCCCGGCCGCCCTAATTTTCCGGAAACAGTTTCTCTTTGAAATAACCTATTTCCTTGGCCTTGCCGGCACCCTGCACGGCGTGCTCACGCCAGACCTGGCCTACGGATTCCCACACTTTTACTTCTTCACTTTTTTCATCGGCCATTGCGGCATCCTTGTTGCCATCGCTTACCTGACCTTTGGACTGAAGATGCGCCCTTATCCTGTTTCCATCCTCCGCGCCTTTCTCTTCATCCAGTTTTACATGATTTGCGCCGCCGTGGTAAATCTGTTGCTGGATAGTAATTTCGGCTATTTGCGGGCCAAACCGACAAACCCCAGCCTGATCGACCATCTGGGTCCCTGGCCCTGGTATCTGATCAGCCTTGAGGTGCTGGCATTACTTTTTTTCCTGCTCTACTACGCCCCTTGGTGGATACGGGATCACCGGGTTTCCATTAAAACTTTTCTAACAAAATGCAAAGACAGGGCCTCCTCATAGGTTCTGAGCCAGAATTCCCCAATATCAGAGGGGCCTGCCGGAGCCGCCACCTCTAGAAGATCTTCGCGAACGTCGCCCTAACCCGGATCAAACTCGTAGGGATGAGGAACTGTAGGGAGAAAAAGCACCCTATTCTCTTACTCCCTTCCGATTCAAGTCTCCCGATTCTTCCGCTTTGGCGAAAACGATCTCCCTCACTTGTCCGCTTGCCAATCAATAATTTTGAGCGAAACTTATCAGAGTGCCTATGAAAAAGATTCCACCATGGCCGGGCAGAAGAAAAAGCCCGAATCCACTTTTTCACTCCGGCCGACTCCTTGCGTTGAGCCTTTTCATCTCAGCCCCCATCTCCAGTGCCGAGCCCGCTCTGAATTTTCCGGTCAGTTCCGTCACCTTGCCCACCGGCGAAAGCCAAGTTCTGACCTTCCTGATTTCCGAGCCTTACAGCACTGAAACAAGCCCGGAATGGAAAATTGAACCGCCGGGCAGTATTGAAATGTTGGTTCCTCCCAAAGTTTTAGCTGGTGAAAAAATTGGTTTTTTTCGCATCCGACCCACACTAGACGGCCTTGCTACCGTGCAAATTCAAAGTGCCCGACTCGACATACTGGGCCGCCCGAGCCAAAAAAAAGCAGGTCAATCCCGCCTCCCTGAAATCATCACTCCATCTGGTGGTGCGGCCGTCTGGGGAAAAATTCACGCCGCTGTGGAAGTTTTTGCCACGGATAAACAAACGAAGGAAGCCCGGCTAGAGTTGAAGGGATCCGACGGTAAAACCTATCAACCCGATCCAACCCAAAGCTCGCAATCCGGACCCTGGAGGCGGGAGGTGTTTGCCCTGGAAACCGATTCGTGGCCCAAGGGAGTTTATATGCTAAGCCCGCTTCTGACGGGGAATACGGGCAACGCCGTCGCAGGGCCTTCCCTCATCCTGATGCGCGCCGACCCTGATCCCGATCACCAGATTGCCGGGGAGTGTGAAAATCATCTGGAGGTTTCCGAACAGGAACGATTCAAGAACTACCTGCCCAAGGCCGTTGATGAGCCGGGAGCCTCCGGAGGAAAAAGCGTACAGGCCCTGGCAGGAAACCAACCTTGGACGCTGAAAACGGAAATTCGTGAAGGCGGTGATTACCAACTGTTCATGACGGTTCGCGGTGATCCGGCCGGCGGTGCTTTTCCCTCTGTCGGTTTTTATGTGGGCGAACAAGAAAAAACTTCCGGTAATGCCCGTCTGGCCATGCGGGAAAGACACCGTTTGCCCGTGGGTGTACCTGTCCGTCTCGAACAAGGTCCCCATGTTCTAACAGTCCAATTTCGCAACGATTTCTATGTGGAAAAAACAGGTGACCGCAACATGTGGCTGGATCGTTTTGAACTAGCCAAAGTCCGAACCTCCGCCCGAAACAGTGCCTCAGGCCAGGACAGCATGATGATGGGCATGGGGGCGACTGAACCCAAACCCATGATGATGGCCGCTATGGACTCTTCCGAGGCACCTACACAATCCGAGCCGGTGCGTCTCGCTTTCAAAGAGCCCTTAGACGGAAGACAAATCAACGGCCCAGTGACCATCGAGGCCCTCTGCCGCTGGGCCCAGTATAATCCTGCCAACGCACCCGCTGTCGATCTTCTGGTGAACGGACGTAATGCCGGGACCCAGTATGGGACGGATCTCCGCTTTGAAGTGGGACTGGAAAGTTTCCGTCCAGGCAAGAACCACATCCAATTGGTTACAAAACACGGCCCGGCCACTTTCAACAGCTCCGTTCAGCACCTTTTCCTATATGCTCCAGCTCATTGGAAACCGGCAAGCAGCGGCAGGTCCCTGACTTATGGTATTCTGGATCCTTCCTGGGATCTCGGAATGCATCAACGCTGGGAAGGGAAAAACGGCGAGGCGAGGCGCGATGCGGCGTTTTACTCCAACGGCGAATCCTATCTACGCTTACCTAACGATCTGAAAGGGCGTTTCAAAGTGGAATTGGAAGGGCGGGGACAGTCGTTTGAAGGCCCCCCTGTGCTCGAGGTTGTTCTGCGTGCGGAGGGGATTGAAACAAAGGTCGGATCGGTACAGATGGACGGAGGCCGCGTCAAAAAATCAGCCGGCAACGTTGAGTTTGCCGGGGGTGAAAAGCAGCTTGTGGTTCGCTTTGTCAACGATTATGCGAAAGACAAAGGCGACAGGAATGCCTGGCTTCGACGCCTGCTTTTAACCGAGGTGGTTCCACGCTCCAACGAGGACGTTTCCCCCAACCTCCTGGTCTCCTACCCCGGCCTTAACACAGAAGTCGGCTCCTGCGGCCTGGTCGTATTGGATGGCCTGGGTATCCGCAAAGGAGACCGCGCCGAGGTTCTCCTCGGAGACCAGGTTCTGGGTTCGGCCGAAGCTCCGCAGGACGGCTTGGGCTCCTGGCTCGTGCCCTGGCTGTTGAGAACCCCACCAGTCGGACCGGAACGCCTGTGGGTGCGTGTGTTGAATGGGAAAGATACCCCCCCGGTCATGGAAGTTTCCATTCCTGTCCGCTTTGTCGGGCAGGATGTGCTGACGGAATATGACAAAGCCCTTCACCTCCTGAACCGCTTCGGCTACGGACCCGAGCCCGAATTGATGGCCGAGATCCTGGTGAAAGGTGCCGAGACCTGGCTGGAAGCCCGCCTCCGTGAGGATATCGACCAACCCTCCCAGTCTGCCATGCAGGATGCCCTGGCAATACGTTTTCCAGGGGAGGAAAGGCCCAATGACATTTCTGCCAGAGTGCTGGCGGAACTCCAACAAACTTCCAACCCGGTTCGCGCACGTTTCGTCATGTGGGCCGAAAACCATTTTTCCACCTGGCAGCAAAAAGTCGGAGCTCTTAACAAGTGGGAAGAACACGAATCGTTCAACCGCCAGGGCATCGGACGTTTCAAGGATCTTCTTGCCACCTCGGCCAGCAGCCCCGCCATGCTGGTCTACCTCGACCAGCATCGCAGCTTCGCCAAAAAATTGAATGAAAACTATGCCCGTGAAATTCTGGAGTTGCACACTGTCGGAGTGAAAGGCGGCTACAACCAGGAAGACGTGACCTCGCTGGCCAGACTTCTCACCGGCTGGACGCTGAGTGAGGAAGTTTCAACTGGGGGACGCAGCCATGACCTGGTCTCCACCTTCCGCTATGAACCGGGCTTGAACGCCAAAGGCCCGCACCGGGTGATGGGAATGCTTTTCCCGGAGGTGCCTCCCGAGGAACGTTACGACCGCGCATGCATGGCTCTGGAAATGTTGTCCATGCACCCCTCCACCTCCCGCTTTATCTGTCGCAAACTGATTGAGCATTACGTTGTACTGCCGGCACCGGAAGAACTGGTCGCCTCACTTTCCGAGGTGTACCTCTCCAGCGGCGGGGATCTAACCGCAGTGCTGGTAGCAATGACACGGCGTCCTGAGTTTTGGGAAAGCATAAAAACACCCCGAATGACCACGCCTTTGGACTATGCCGTGCGCATGAGCCGTATGATTGACCGGGGGGGAATCCGGGAAACAGGTGCTTTTCTCAAACTCAGTGGCATGGGCCTCTTTGACCGCGCCACACCCGATGGTTATCCCCAGTCTGACGCTTCCTATGCTGATTCCAATGCCCTGCTCCAACGCTGGCGTTGGACTTCCGAATTCCGTTTTGCTCCACTGCGCCAACCTTGGGAACGCCAAGCTCCGGCAACCTGGAGTCCGGATCAACGCCAATGGGCCATTGATTGGATGTCGCTGCGCCTGAACGGGCTCCTTTTGGGCTCACAATCGAACCAGGCCCTGCTGACCTGGCTTGAATCAAAAAACGATGCGCGGGATGACATGAGCACACAATTGGGTATGATGGTGGCACGTGTACCCGAATCCAATTTGCGATAACAAAAAAAAACTATGAACATCACTCGTCGTTACTTCTTGAAATCCTCCGGTGCCCTTGCACTTTACTGCGGTATTTCCCCACTGGATCTGCTAGGCCAGGCGGGCATCTCCTCCGACCAGCTCAATCCCGTGGCCAGGAACAAAACACTGGTCGTAATTTTTCTCCGGGGCGGCATGGATGGACTCAACTTCATCGTTCCCTTTGGCGATCCCGCCTACTACTCCCTGCGCAAAGGACTGGCCCTGGCCAAGCCTGGATCTCCCGATGGCGTGCTCGAACTGACGGATCAATTCGGACTGCATCCACGGGCCGCCGCCCTGCTGCCCTTTCTGAAAAATGGCCTGGCCACCTCCCTACAGGCGGTAGGTTATGCCCAGAACACCCGCTCGCACTTTGAAGAACAGGACGTGTGGGAAACAGGCGTCATCGGCAACACCGTCAACTCCGACGGCTGGCTCAACCGCCATCTCCTCACTTCGGAAGGCCGTGGCCCTGTTCGGGCCGTCTCCATTGGTGATAGCCTTCCCCGCATTCTCCGAGGCAAGGCTCCCGCCGTCGCCATGCGGGGACTGGAAGACCTGACCCTGCCCTCCAAAACCCCCATGGAAGAACTTCAACTGACCGCAGCACTGGAACATGCCTATAGCACCGATCCTGCCTTACACCGGAATGCCGCCATGGACATGCTAGCCCAGACAGGCCAGACCACTTTGGATGGAGCCGCCCAGTTGCGGGACCTGGCCCGGACCCCCTACAAACCCGCCGTCGATTATCCCAAAAATGGCTTTGCCAATAAATTGAAGGAAGCCGCCCGCCTGATCAAAGCCAATCTCGGTGTCGAAGTGCTCGAAATCGGTTACGGCGGCTGGGACACCCACCAGAACCAGGGCGGTGTACAAGGCTCCTTCGGCAACATGATGCAAACCCTCTCCGAAGGACTGGCCGCTTTCACCAGGGACATGGAAGGCCGCATGGACGATGTGCTGGTTCTGACCCTGAGCGATTTCGGACGCACGGCCGCAGAAAACGGAACCGGTGGCACCGACCACGGCTGGGCCAACTGCATGCTGGCCATCGGTGGCCCGGTGATGAAAACCAGCCAAGGCGCAGCCCGCCCCATCTCGGGCCTCTGGCCGGGACTGGCCAGGGAAAACCTGCATGAAAAACGAGACCTCCTCCACACCACGGATTTCCGGGATGTCCTGGGCGAGGTGGTTTCCTCCCACCTGGGGAATACCAATCTCAAGACCATCCTGCCCTCCCACGACTTTAAACCCGTTGGCTTCGTGGCTTAGTTCTTGTAGAAATTTAATTGTATGAGGGCGGGCTCCAAGCCCACTCAGGAAAAGGCGTGGAGCCATGCCATCACAGCTGCTCGTTCTAAATTTTTTGTATTTTTCGGCTACCCAGAAAACTGTCTGTTTAACTGTTTTAGAAAGCTGGCGTCTCTGCATCTTTGCCGCGTTGCGACTTTGCGTTAAGCCTCTCCTCTTCGCTTGAGTCTGGTATTCGACACGTTTCAAGCTACGTTTGGGCACATGTCTTTTGATGTCATCGTGATCGGAGCCGGCCCGGCAGGTTCTATCTGCTCCCGCCACCTGGCCCGGAAAGGCTTTTCAGTTCTTCTTGTCGACAAGGCCCAGTTTCCCCGCCCGAAAATTTGCGGGGATTGCCTGACACCACGCTCCTATAATCTTTGGGAAGAGGAGGATCTTCTCCGCCCTTTTGAATCCCTTCCCCATTATGCCATCACTGATTTTTTTATCTCGGCCGGAACGAATCCCCCCCTTCGCGTTACTCTCTCAGGAAACGACCGCCCTCACCGGGCAGTTTCCCGCACGCTGATGGATGATTGGCTGCTGAGAGAGGCGGAAAAATCCGGGGTTGTTGTCCATGAAAACTCACGGATTCTCGAAATAAACGGTCCTGCCTGCATCGTGACGGATCAGGGAGAATACAAGGCCAGGGTTCTGATCGGTGCGGATGGCCGCAACTCCTGGGTGGCCCGCAGTGCAGGCCTTCCCGTGGGCAAGGCCCTCTGCCGCCGCGTTGCCTGGCAAAGCCGGGCTCCCGCCGCCACTATCGAAAAGGGAGTCCATATGAAATTTTTCGACCAAGGCTACCTCGGAACAGTCCGCCACAACGAACAGGAAGCCAATGTCTGCATCGTGCTCAACCAACCCTGCAAAGCCACGCCCCAGGAAATCGCCTCCCGCTACCTCGGTATCGCGGCTTCTTTGGCCTGGAAAAGTGTGACCCCGCTTTCCCGTATGCCTGGGGAGGTCGCCAGGGAACAGACACTCCTGATAGGTGATGCCGCCAGAATCATCGAACCCTTCACCGGCGAAGGCACTTACATGGCCATGCGCTCAGGCCAGTTGGCTGGGCACTGTACAGCCAAGGCCTTTGAAGGGCGTTCCCTCTATTCGCTGGCCCCCGTTTATATGGAGAAACACCGCGAGCTGTACCGGAAGATGGCATTTCACAACCAACTGACCCGTTGGCTGGCCCTGCACCCAAAAACCGCACAAGCTACTGTCAAAATCCTGCAACACCAGCCCAGGCTACTCGAACTTCTTGTCTACTCCAACCTCTACCAGAAAAACTGAACGCTGAGCTAATCCCGTTCTTTCACTTCACCTTCATCCTCATCATCTCCGCCCTCATCTGTGTCGTCCAGCCCGTGCTCGTCGAATTTCTTTTTCATTTCCTCAAAAACATCCGTGATATCCGAAACCTGATCCCAGACTTTGGCCGATACATAAATCGGCGTCTGGGTTTCCAGTGCAATCGCCAGACAATCACTGGGACGCGCATCGATTTCCGCCAGTTTGCGGTGCACTTCATTCTCGGCCCTCAGAACCAACCGTGCAAAATAGGTGTCGTCCTTCAGATCGTTGATGACGATCTTGACCACTGAAATGGTAAAGGCCTGGAAAATCAGGTTGATCAGATCATGCGTCAGCGGCCTCTGACGTTTTTCACCCCGGAGCAGGAGCGCAATGTTGGTGCCCACTCCGTGATCAACATGAATGCTGAATGTTTTTTCCTCGTTGCCCAAGAAGACCGCCACACCGTTGTTGGAGGGAATCAGCCCCATGATGCGGACCTCGGTTAACGCTTCTGACATTCCCTGAATTTAGTCGTCCCCCTGCAAATAACAAGGCGCGAGAAAGCCCATAGCTGAAAATACCGCTTCCTTGCGGCAAAGGCCCGGGAGAATTTCTTGAATTATTTTCATTCGTCTCATTGCATAACTGAACAACTTGCTTATAAGAACATCTAGACATGCATAAAACTTCTGAATCCTGGTCCATCGAACAAGCCAAGGAACTCTACAGCATTGACCACTGGGGCGGTGATTACTTCAGCGTCAACGACAAAGGCAACATCTCCGTCAGCCCACAACCAGGCCAGGGCTCCGACATCGATCTCTATGAAGTGGTGCAGGAAGCCCGCAACCGCGGACTCCCCTTCCCCCTCCTCGTACGATTTCAGGATCTGCTGCGTAACCAGGTCCGCCGCATCAACGACTGCTTCGGCAACGCCATCCGCGAACTCAACTACCAAGGCCAATACCGCGGCGTATTCCCCATCAAAGTCAACCAGCTCCGCGAGGTGGTGGAAGAAATCAAAGAAGCCGGGCGCCCCTACCATTATGGCCTGGAAGTCGGCTCCAAGCCCGAACTCTTCGCCGCCCTCGCTATCCATGAAGACCAGGAAAGCCTTCTTATCTGCAACGGCTACAAAGATGCCGAGTTCATCCGTATTGCGCTCACCGGACGAAAATTGAACAAAAAAGTCATCATGGTGGTGGAAAAAATAGAGGAACTACAGCGCATCCTCGACATCGCCGAACAAATGGGCGTCGAACCCGGTATCGGCATCCGTGTCCGCCTTCAGACCAAGAGCTCCGGCAAGTGGGCACTCTCCGGCGGAGAGGAAGCCAAATTCGGTCTTTCCACGGCCGACCTGCTCGAAGCCGCCGAACTCCTGAAATCCCGCAATCTTACCCACTGCTTCCAATTGATCCACTTCCATGTCGGATCCCAGATTCCCGACATCATCACGGTCAAAAAAGCCGTTCGTGAGGCCACCCGCTATTATGCCAAACTCCGCAAATTGGGTTTTGAGATCGGCTACATCGACGTGGGTGGGGGACTCGGAGTCGATTACAACGGTACGCGAACCAGTTCGGAAAGTTCCACCAACTACAATCTGGCCGAATATACCCGCGACGTTGTCTACAACATTGCAGACATCTGTGGGGAGGAAAACGTCCCCCATCCCAATATCGTGAGCGAAAGCGGCCGTGCTGTTGTGGCCCACCATTCCGTGTTGGTCGTCGAAGTCTTCGGCAGCATCGAAAAAACCAAGCACGAATTCACTGCCGTCCAGGAAAACGACCACAAGCTGGTCAAGGAACTGGCGGAGATCATGAAAAAGTTGAACAAGCGCAACCGGCGCGAATGCCTCCACCAGGCCCACCAGATCAAGGATGAAGCCAACTCCCGTTTCGAACTCGGCCTCATCGATCTGGAAGCCAAGGCCAAAATCGAAACCGGCTTCTGGCAGCTCTCCAACAACATCATGAAAATGTTCGAAGGTGCCAAAAGCATTCCGCACGAGGTGCAGGAACTCTCCAACCAACTGAGCGAACAATACCTTTGCAACTTTTCAGTTTTCCAGTCTCTCATCGATCACTGGGCGGTCGGACAACTTTTCCCTATAGCACCGATCCATCGCCTCAACGAGAAACCCCTGCATGAAGCCACACTGGTGGATATCACCTGCGACTCCGACGGAAAGATTGACACCTTCATCAATGATGACACCGTCCGCAGTACCCTGCCCATGCACGATTACAAGCCCGGCGTGCCCTACCTGCTCGGCTTCTTCCTCATGGGGGCCTATCAGGATGTTATGGGAGACCTGCACAACCTCTTCGGACCGGTGACCGAAGCCCATGTCTTTCAGGACGAGGATGAAACCTCTGGCTTTTATATCGAAGAAGTCATCCCGGGTTACACGATCGGTCAGGTTTTGAGTGACGTCCAGTATGAGCCCAACCAGTTGGCCCGCCTGCTTAAAGCCCAGATTGACGCCGCCATCAAAGCCAACCTGCTGAAGCCCAATGAAGGCATGCGCCTTCTGGAAGATTACGAAAAGGGTATGACCAAATCGACCTACCTGACCCTTTAACAAGGGAATTGAACAGAGAGATCGCAGCGCATGTAGGATAATTACAAGCCGATTCCCCCGTCCCGACGTAACGGGAGCAGAATCGGCCAAGGGAAACGCTGGGAATTCCATCTTTTTTGGAAAAACCTTTTTTAGCCATTGAGGAACTTGGCGTTCTCCCTGCTAAAATAATTGAAGCTCCCGAAAAATTTCCTCATTTTTCTTGTTGGCAAGGCCAGACCCCTGCGCTAGAACTCTAGGCTCTCTATGACCAAAAAAGTCAAAAATAAGAACAAAAAGGCAGCTATGCCGGTCAAGGTTTCCAAACCCAAACCCAAAGTCAAGGCCAAGGCCAAGGCCAAGGCCAAGCCCGTGGCCGCAAAGCCCTCCATGCCTGTCAAAGTGGTCAAAAAGAGTAAACCATCTACCAAAGCGGTTAAAGCCATTAAAGCTACCAAAGTGGAAAAAGCCCCCAAGGCAGCCAAAGTTCCCAAAATCCCTAAAGCGAAAAAAGCCACTAAGCAGCTCATCAGGCCCCCGGCCGTGACAACGCATGTCAGTTCCCGCAAATTTCCCAGCCCCCCCTTTCCTATCAAAGGACCCAAGCCCTCATTCATCCCTGAACCGGCCACAATTTTACCCGGAGCCAAAAAGCAGACCTTGAACAAGAAGTTCCTTGATCAACAAAAACAGAAGATCCTTGAGCTTCGCGACCACCTTCTGGACCAGATGCAGGGTGTCGCTCAGGACAACCTTCGCGCCCGCGACGAAGGTGCCTCCTCCTCCGCATTTGGCATGCACCAGGCTGATGCCGGATCCGATGCCTACGAAAAAGATTTTGCCCTGAGCCTGCTCTCACAGGAACAGGATGCCCTTTACGAAATTGAGGAAGCCCTCAAACGTATCGAATTGGGTGGTTACGGCATTTGTGAAATGTCCGCCATCCCCATCCCCATCACCCGGCTCGAGGCCATTCCTTTTGCCCGCTATACCCGCGAATGCCAGGAACAGGCTGAAAAAGAAGCCAAGGGCAAAAACCGCTGGGAAACGGCGGCGCAGTTCATGGACTCGACCGATAACTTTTTTGAAGAAGAAGAAGAAGGCGATGAGGAAGAAAAGCCGAAATTGAAAGAATAACTCTATGGGATCCACGATTAAGAAAAACCAACGCCGCCGCCGTCGCTCCGGCCGTATCACCAATCGCAAGCGTATCGATGTCAGCGTCGATGCCCTCGATTATAAAAACCCCGATTTGCTGAAGAAGTTCGTTACGGAAAAGGGTAAAATCCTTCCCCGCCGCATTACCGGCATGACGACCAAGCTCCACCGCAAATTAACCCGCGAAATCAAACGCGCCCGTAACCTCCTGCTGGTTAAATAATTATGTCACGCACTTGCATTATCACAGGTAAAAAACCCACCCGCGGCCATACCATCAATCGCAGCGGTAAAGCCAAGAAAAAGGGCGGTATCGGTACTCACGTTACCAGCAACACACCCCGTGAGTTTGTCCCCAACCTGCGCGCCAAACGTCTCTGGGTTCCCGAACTGAAACGTTTTGTCACCCTGAAACTGTCCGCCCGCGCCATGAAAACCATGGATAAGAATGGTGTTTACGCCACTCTGAAGACTGCCGGACTGGTCTAAGAACCCCCATTTGAAGCTTGATTCCTCCCAGTTGAGGTAACAGGCTGATAAAAAGAACCCTCCATACGGGCTACTCAAGTCCTGTACGGTCAACCACTCACCAGGAGAATCAATCATGTCCTTTAGCGTCGTCAGCAAAAAAAGCGGAAAAACCTACTTCCTTCACAACCGTGTCCAGGAACTCAAAGGTGGCTCAAAAGTCACTCTCTATTATTTTGCCGGAGTTGCGGGTCCAAATGCCCTCGATGCCCTGCCCACCGGATATGTCGTTTCCGAAAACGCCCGCACCGGTCTGCCCCTTCTGAAGAAAGGCTGATCCCGCCTCTTCAGAAAAAAGCGCGTTCCGCCGAAAGGTCGAACGCGCTTTTTTTTTGAACCAAGAGATTGGGGTCACTCAATCATACTTGGCAGAAATTACGGTTCAAGAATAGCTTGCGTTTATGGCACGACAGATACGCATTGAATTTCCCAGAGCCTACTACCACGTAACAGCCTGCGGAGGAAGGTCGGGTGCTTAGGTAGGCGGGAATTGGACGTAATTCGGAAAGTTACCGAAGAGAGATTGTCCCTTCTGCTCCATGGTCACGGCTTGAACCAGGTATTCTCCTCCGACAAAGCAGCCTTTCCAGGATTGCCCTTTGCCTCCGAAAGCTTCCGCATTATCGCCCCGTGACCGCAAGCGATTGACCCCGGTTTTAAAGGCGCGAAGTTGAGGAATAATCTCCGCCGCCAACTGGGGCTTGTCAGTGGCCAAACTGGCGACGAGACAGCCATTGGAGACATTCATCTCCGCCACGAGTTCTTCCAGGCGATCCACGATCACGATGGTGTCAAGCGGCCCAAACGGTTCACTGTGATAAATCTCGCTGTTGCGGGGAACGTTCAGAATGGAGAGCGGTGGGCTGTAGGCGGAGATATCCTGCCCTGGCAGGAACATCGTTTCGTTGAAGACACCTTCATAGATGGAGACCCCGCCTTTGCCTTTAGCCTCACTGTAACGAACCTGAATTTCTTCCACCTTTTTGGAATTGATCAAGGGCCCGAAGTCGTATTTCGGAAGTGGATCCTCTTCTTTTTCAACGAGGAGTGGATGGCCATAGCGCAGGGATTGCAGCACGTCAGTGTAAACGGAAAGGAATTTGGGAAAGAGGTCACGTTGAATGACAAAACGGGCATAAGCCGTGCACCGCTGTTTACCGTACTCGTAGCCTTTTTTGATCTGTTCAGCCAGAAGTTGCCAGTCAGAAAAATCCCAGACGCCGTAGGCATTGACGCCCTCCATTTCGAGCATGTAGCGCTTATGTTGATCAAAGAGGCTTGCAGCAATGACCCCGCCGTTAGTTTTACCCCCAACAAAGGCCAGACATGCCACGTCCTCGTTCCGAACCAAGGCATCGCTGAGTTGACCCCCGGATCCGCTCACAAGCGAGAAAGGAAGTTCCGCGCGGGAGGCGAGCGCGCAGCCGACCGTTAGTGCCACCAGCCCGCCATCGCTGGGAGTTTTGGCAATGACCGCATTCCCCGCTAGCATCTGGACAAGCGCGGCATGCATTAAGACCGAGTAAGGGTAGTTCCAGGATGCGATATTGGAAACAAGCCCTATGGGTTGGCGTCCCTGGAGCATCCCCTCGATATTTTCCACATACCATTCCACACCCGTTACACACCGATCCACATCGTTCAAGGCCAAGTGGAAGGGCTTGCCAATTTCCCAAACCAGAAGTCCAGCCAACAGCTCCCGATGCTGACGCAAGGAATCGACGCACCGGCTCACGCGGGCACGCCTTTCGTCGAGGTCAACCCTGGCCCAGTCTTTGGATTGAAGATGACTGGCGTGAACGGCCCGCTTGGCCGTGTTCAAGTCAATCATGGGAAAAGCAGTTATTAAACTGCAATCCAGGCTGGTGACAAAGTTCTTTGAATGACCTGAACCGATCCAGTTTCCGTCAAAAAAGTTCAAAGGGTTTCCACCGGAATCGAAAGCCTCAGGCACCACGTTACGGGCCTGCTGCAAAAGTTTCACCCAGGTAAAAGAGGACTTCAGTATCTTGCGTTGCATCCTTCAATAGACACTCGTTCTAAAAACTTGCAAATAAAGAAATCCTTTGGGGGGCACTGTGAGATTAACTTGGCTTCCATGAATAAATAGCGAATAGCACGAATAGGCTGGGGATATGGTAGGAGAGGTATTGATTGACATTCCCCCTTCTCCCGGTTGATTTCCAAGAGAGGAAACCTTTCCTTGCCTTTCCCATGCAAATCCTGATGAGATGATGACACTGCGGATTGAAGACATTTTTCGTGCTTTTTGGTTGCAGCATGGTTTTCTGTATCTGCACCAGAAATGAAAATACTCCTTCTCAACAGCACCTTCTGGCCCCTGGTTGGTGGCCCCGAAAGCGTGATGAGGCACCACGCCGAGCTTTTCGCCGCCGCAGGACACGAAGTGCGAGTGGTCACAGGTCACGGACAGGCCAGTCAGGAAACCTATGAGGTGGAGTCCCTGAAAGAGCTTTCTCCTGGTTTTCCATTAAACATCACGGCGAAGCGGGCGGTGGACCAAGGCCAAACCGACAAACATTTCCAGGAACTCAACAAACTTCTGTTGGAAGTGCTCACTCCCTACTATGACTGGGCGGATGCTGTTTTTGTCCATGGGGCACTGACCACCCATTTCAATCTCGCCCTGACCCAGGCCGTCTGGAAACTGGCGGAGAGCAAAAAAACATTCGCATGGGCCCACGACTTCACTGCGACCAACAAGAATTACGCACTACCCAATCCTACTAAAATGCCATGGGCCCTCATGCGGAAAGCCCATCCCAATGTCACCTACGTTGCCGTTAGTGAAAACAGGAAGAAGGAAATCTGTCTGACCCTGAATCTTCCTCCCGATTCCGTTCCAGTGGTCGAGAATGGCGTTTCGTTCCAGGAATTGCTGGAGTTGCAGCCTGAGTTCTACGATTGGCTGATGAAGCAGGATTACCTCCAGCGTGATATTGTTTTTTATTATCCAACCAAACTGATGCAGCGGAAAAACATCGACCAGGCTATTCTATACATGGACGCGATCAAAAAAGCCGGCATCCATCCCATGCTCCTCATCACGGCCAGCCAGGATGTTTATGGCACGGCCGGCCAAAGTTATGAAAGCTACTTGAAGGAATATCCAGCCCAGCTCGGCCTGGAAAAAGACATTTTCTTTTTAAACGATTACAATGACGAAATCGGACAGGTCTGGACCCAGGGCTTCCGTGTGGCTGATGTGCTTCTTTTCCCCTCCGCCTACGAGGGCCATGGTCTGCCTCCCTTGGAGGCCGCCCTTTGTCGGCTTCCCTGTTGGACCCAGCCCCTACCCACCCTGGCCGAGTGGCAGTTGCCGAGCCTTACCATGGTCAAAAATCCCACTGATGCCACCAACGCCGCCATAGGTCTCATGCACTCGCCAGCGCACATTGCCCGGAAAATGGCACTCCGGGAGCATCATTGGACCACTCTTTACTTAAACAAAATCCAAACTCTTCTCCCATAACTGAAACAGCATATGCCTGAAATCATCGTGTCCCACGGCTGGAACAACAACCTTCACCTCAACAACGGAAGCATCGAACTCGTCATCAGTCTCGACGTTGGACCGCGTGTTATCCGTCTGGCCCACGTCGGCGGCCCCAACGTCTTTAAGGAGTATCCCGACCAGCTGGGCAAAAGTGGCGAAGCTGAATGGAAGATACGCGGCGGCCACCGATTCTGGATTTCCCCGGAATCACCCGAGAATGGCTACACTTATGCGCCAGACAATAAACCGGTTCCCTATAAAAAAATCGGACCCAACCACTACAAAATCAGCTCCGGAGCCAATCTTGAAAGTGGCTGGAACAAAGAGCTTGAAGTGCGGCTGGATGCGGATAATGACAGAGTAACCTTAACCCACCGTATTGTGGCCACAAGGGATCTGGACTTCGCCATCGCGCCCTGGGCCCTCAGCGTGATGGCACCGGGCGGCCTGGCCGTGATTCCCCAACCGGAAAAAGGAACACACCCTGCGGATCTCCTGCCAAACCGCCGCCTGGTTCTCTGGCCTTATACGGATGTCTTGGATGCCCGCTACAATTGGTCATGGCCAAACATTCTGGTTCAACAACGGAGCGATGCGGGACCGACCAAGTTCGGGCTCCTGCACAGGACAGGCTGGGTCGGCTACCAATTGGGCGACACCCTTTTTGCCAAAACCATTCCATTCTCCGAAAATTCCATCGAGGCGGGTTATCCCGATATGGGGGTGAACTTCGAGCTCTTCAGCAATGAAGAAATGCTGGAGCTGGAAAGCGTTGCCCCCCTGTCCTTCCTCAAGAGAAACCAAACGTCTGAACATACAGAAACCTGGATTTTGAAAAAAAGCGGGGATATTGACTGGAAAAGCACCTCGCTGCTGGATCTCGTGCAGTGACCACACGGCGAGCGAGGCGAAAATAATTTTTTGTTCTCTACGGCCGCAAACCCTTCCCATTGGTAACCCCCTCCTTTGGACAATTGCGCTCTTGCCAACGACAGACCTACAATCTTAGGCTCTGAGCTGCGATTGTGTGAATATTTCTTGGAAAAACGTTCTGGTTTTTTTAGGCCGAAGGGAAAGCCAGATTCTTTTTCTGGCCGGCCTTTCCATCTACCTCTTCACGCGCCTCATCTCTCTTGAGAGTTTCCCCGTCTATTTTTTTTCTGATGAAGCGGCGGAACAAGTGCGGGCCGCCGCCCTGTGGAAGAATGGTTTTTTTGATGAACACGGACATTTTCTGCCAGTAACCGCCGAGGGTCCCTGGTATCGCTTTGTCTCCATTGCCCATTACATCCAGATGCCCGGGTGGTTGCTCTTCGGCCACAGCATAACGGCGGTGCGGGGTTCAGCCGCGCTTCTGACTGCCTGGGCAGTGTTCGGACTTGCCCTTATTCTGAAACGTCACTTCAACTGCCAGGGTTGGTGGCTGGCTCCCCTTGTTATGGTGACAATGCCAGCCTGGTTTCTTCATTCGCGAACGGCCTTTGAATGTGTCTACACCGTGGTGTTCTACATCTGGTTCTGCTATTTTTATTTGGATTATCTTTCAGGAAAAAAAAATGCCCTCTATTGGGCTTCTGGATTCGGGGCTCTCACCCTCTACTCCTATTCCGCCGGCCCGCTTATAATGCTGGTAACATCCGTGCTGCTTCTGTTCTCGGATTTCAAACACCACCTGAAACATTACAGGACTGTGTTGAAAGCATTCGCCCTCTCCTGTCTCTTTCTAGTTCCTTTGCTTCTGTTTTTCAGCAACTATCCCGATTCTCCTGGCGAACTTATTCAAGACTATTCCCTGTCACTCTCGAACGGGATGCCTTTTTTCTCTAGAATGCACCTCATTCTGAGTGCGTACCTCGCGGGTTTCAGTCACGACTTCTGGTTTGCCTGGGAAGGCAGCAATCTCAGGCACCGTCTGGCCATGCATGGCCATCTGCTTCCGGTCACGGCACCCCTGCTCTATCTGGGTTTGGCACTCAGTCTTTTCCACATCAAAAAGCCATCCTCACGGCTCATCCTTATTTTGATCGCAGCTTCTTCCGCCGGTTCGGCTTTTGTGGAGCCTGTCATTACCCGGAACATGACGTTTCTGGTGCCGGCCTGTATGATGATCATGATTGGGGGGGATTTTCTTCTGCAGCGCGTAAAACTCTTCCATGTCCGTCAGGCCCTTTATTCTGCTATTTTTGTGTTATTGGGCTTCTATACTTTTTTTCTGACGTTTGATTCCCTCAAAAATGGCCCGCGCTGGTTTAACAATTATGGCTTGTACGGCCTGGCCTGGGGCTCCAAAGAAGTCATACGTGACGCCATTCCCGAATACCTGAAACAGAACCCAAATGAGACTGTCCATCTCTCCACCAGATGGATGAACAGTCCTGGATACCTGCTCCAATTTTTTGGATCGCCGGAAAATGTAAAACTGCAGGACTATGAATATTACATCCACAACGAGTTAGAACTGCCGGGAGGTCTTTTTGTCGTCACACAGGAACAGTATGAGGAAATACAGAAATCCCCGATGGTGTCCTACCAGGATCTGGGGAAAATCGTCCTATATCCCGACGGCACCCCTGGCTTCCACTTTGTCCGGTTGAAGTATTCGTCCGACGCCAAACGCCTTTTTGAAATAGCAGCCTACGAACTGCTGCAGCTGCGCGAAAGCACCTTAGTGGTTCCCTCCGGGGAAACCTGGGTCATCAGGAACTGCCCCTTGGATATCGGGGACAGCACTATGTTTTTTGATAGAAACAGGCTTGCTGTTCTGCGCGGTGCCGGAGGCCACCCCTTTGTTCTGGAAATCGATTTCCCCAGCAACAGAAAACTAAACGGGGTGGAGGTGGGATTCAGCCAGGAAAACATTCTGACGGCCATCATCAAGAACGACAAAGGGGCCGAGATCGGAAAATTTTCAATGAAACTGACAAAAGACAACCCGACCTTCCCCTTCCTCCGCCTTGACTTCAAGGGACTGGAAGGAAATGCCCGCTCCGTCCGTCTGGAAATGCGGGAAGACGGGCAGCCAGACTTCGTCAAGGTTTTGATGCACGTCAAGGAAGTCACTTTTTACTGAACAACAGCTTCCCCCACGTATGAAAGAAAACTGGCACTCTAGAACCACCTGCCGCCTGTGCCATTCATCGGATCTGCATCCTTTTCTGGCACTGGGAGAAACTCCGCCCGCAGGAGGCTTCCTGCTGCCTGGAAACGTGCCATCAGAAAGAAAGTATCCCCTGACTCTTTCCTTCTGCCGGAACTGTCACGAAGTGCAGATTCTCGAAACCGTCAACCCACAAATCCTCTTCAAAGACTACCGGTATCTGGCCTCCAGCACGGCCACACTTTCCAGACATTTCCAGGATTATGCCAAGGAAATCACAGGCCGCTTTCTAAAACCCGGGGCTTTGGTGGTCGAAATCGGTTGCAATGACGGCGTGCTACTCAAACCACTGCACGAATATTCCGTCCGTGCCGTCGGAGTTGAACCCGCAGAAAACATAGCTGCTGTTGCCCGGTCGCGAGGTTGCCACATTTATAATGATTTTTTTGATCTTGGGTTGGCAAGGGTCATACGAAATGAACAGGGCGCCTCAGACGCCATTAGTGCCAACAATGTTTTCGCCCATATCGACGATCTACATGGCGTGATGGATGGCATCGACCATCTTCTGGCCCCACACGGAGTATTTCTTTTTGAAGTGCAATGCCTCTTCGACCTTTTGGATGGGTGCCAATACGACATGATCTACCACGAGCATCTGATGTATCATTCCGTTCACGCCCTGAAAAAGTTTTTCGCCCTCTTCGGGATGCATATTTTTGATGTGATCCGCGTTTCCACCCACTGCGGCTCGATCCGGGTTCATGTGCAACGAAACAGTAACCCATCCCCTCAACCGATCGAGAAGCGCCTCCAGATTTATCTAAGCGAAGAAAAGAGCCGCGGTTTTGACCTGGAAAAGACCTTCGACAACTTTGGAGCTTTAGTCCGGAAAAAAAGCGCCAGGCTACACCATTTGGTGAAGACCCTGAATGCCGAAGGTAAACGCGTGGTCGGCTACGGTGCCTCGGGGCGGGCCAGCGTTCATGTCAACATGTCATCCCTGACTCCGGACATACTTTCCTATGTTGTGGACAATTCCCCGGAACGTATCGGACGAGTGATGCCGGGCACGCACAATCCCATTGTTACTGCCGAGGTTTTCCGGGAAGATCCTCCGGACTATGCTGTAGTATTCGCCTACAACTATTTGGAAGAAATCATGCGCAAAGAGGTTACCTTCACTGAGAGGGGTGGAAAATGGATCGTTCCTTTGCCGGAGCCACGGATACTCTGATAGCGATGAGGAAACAGCCACGGGCACTGGTTATTCTGGGATCGGGAGGAATGCTCGGACATGTGGCGGCCCTCCACTTTCTGGAAGTTTATTCTGGCTCCATCCACTGCCAGGCTAAACGGCCAACGGGCATCCAGGCCATTGACCAGAATCTCACGTTGTTGGATGTCCGGGAAACAGAAACGTTCACACGTTGGCTCAAATCCCTGGGCAATGTCACGGTGATCAATGCCATCGCGGGAAAAGCGTCCCGGCCTGGATCAACTCCTGATGAACTTTTGTACCTGAATGCAACATTTCCCCGTCTTCTGGCGGATGAACTGGACAAAAAAAACAACGGCAGCCGTCTGATCCAGATCAGCAGTGATGGTGTATTTCTGGGCGACCAGGGTTCGTACACGGAAAAATCCGTACCTGATGCCACGGATGCCTACGGTTTTGGAAAAATCCTGGGAGAAGTTTTTCACCCACCCCATCTCTGCATCCGGACTTCGTTAATCGGACACTCGCTGGTGCCGGCAAATGGTTTGCTGGATTGGTTTCTTTTCTCAAAGCTTCCTGTAGAAGGTTATCAGAAGGTCTTTTGGAATGGCTTAACTACCTTGGAACTGGTCCGTTTCCTCGCTTATGCCGTACGGAATGAAATCACAGGCCTGCTACACCTGGGAGGCGATAGGCTTTCGAAAAACGATCTACTGTTGAAAATCCGTGAGGTTTACAGCAAGGAAACCCTTGTCACAGCCTCCGATATTCCATGTATCGACAGAAGCCTGCGTTCCCTGCGTACGGACATCAACTACACGGTTCCGCCCGTGACTGCGATGCTCGAAGAATACCGAACCTGGTACAGCACCCGTGTTATACGGGGCGCCTAAGAAGAACACTGTTCTCCTTGTAGAATGTGGCAACCGATCCCGACAAAACACTCTCCACTGCCTTCTCGCCCAGAACCATGGCGTCATGCATATCAATATCGAGGAAAAGTCCCTGCCTACCGGTTGTGATCAATCCGGGAACCGAGGCCAATTCTTCCAGACAACTAGCCAGGCCTTTTTCAAAGTCGATGGCATAGATCGGATACGCATCCTCAAGCTTGGAGCTGTAGAGGTTGAGAATGGACTCGTCCGGGATTTTGAAAAAAGCCAGATCCCTCTTCACCATTTCACGGAACTGGTGGGGCTCCCAGTTCCACATCGGATCCTCCCCGCTACAGCTGATCTCCATGGTCAACACGGTTTTGTCCGGAGGAGCACAAGCGGCTGAAAGATTTTTTTGCTCGGAGATTCTGTGGAAATGAAAACGGTCGTCCACCAGATAGGTCCAATGGGCTCTTGAAAAACGGGGAATATCCAGCACCACGTAAATCAACAGGATATGGCGGAAAGAGAGTCTCGGGGCCAAGGGCAAAAAACGCCCGTCACTTCGACCCAAAACAGTAAGCAATTCCGGCAAAGGGATACTCGAAATGACATAATCACAGTAAATAGGAAGCTTCCCAGTTCCTTCAAGTTCAAGAGAAAAACCGTTTCCATTAGCATGGTGCTGGAGCTTTAGGGGCCTCGATCCGTTCAGCAACTCCCCCCCTCTTCCAATGATACCTTCCACAATTTTCTCATAAACACTACCCATCCCATCACGGTGGTAACCCAGTTCGTTGGTGAAAATGTGCGAGTGCAGCTTCCCTTTTCTATAAATCAGATCATGCAAAAGGGATAGGATGCTGAACCGGGGCAATTTACGTCGGGCAAGCTCCACGGAAAGTTGTCCAGCCGGCACTTTCCACACCCTTTCGGTGTAATTGCCAAAACAGAGGTCGTAAAGAGTTTTCCCGTATTGTTTCAGGCCCCAATCCCGAAAAGATTTCTCGGGAAGCGGAGTGAAAAAATTCCTTACCTTGGCCAGCAGATAATCCCCAAGAATTTTGAGGGAAAAGAACGGGTTGAACTTCCATAGAGCTTCTTTGAAGTTAAAGGGGTAGTTCATGTTCTTCCCCTTCAGGATCAGCTCCATCCTAACAGTTGTTTTTAGATAGTCAGCCCCGGAGTGGGACCTGACCAACTCATTGATGACAGCACTCTTCGGATGGTAGGCATGGGGACCAAAATCGAAAATATAGTCATCCACCTTGCGGCTGGCCCCCTTCCCACCTACCAAGTCTTTTTCTTCGATCAAAACAACACGAAGACCTTTTCGCTGGGCAAAAAAGGCTGCTGCAATACCAGATGGGCCTGCTCCCAAAATGCAGACGGTTGGAGGAGTAGTGTTCATGGCAGATATTTGCAAGGCAGGAAATGCTATCGGTTGATTCTTATTTAAGTGGTCGGAACCGGTCAAGACTTCTTGGTGCTAAGCCGGTCAATAACCCCAAATCCGTTCCAGACAGTTTTTTTTTGCTCTCTGGTATTGCATTACCAAGGCCTGAAGATCAGCAAGGAATTTTTGATGTGGAGAATGCTTCGGTTTACGCCATACTTTGTAGATGTCCAACGTCAACTTTCTCCACTTTATCTCTGCCCTATTTTGGGTTTGGATTTCAGGTTGTCTGATCCTGATCTTCCCCTTCTCAGAAATACGGAATAAGCGGGCCCGGATGGAATGTTCCCTTGATCTCAAAAGAAAAGGGATCCCGGAAAACTGTGCTCTTGGGCGACTTGATTTTTCTTTGGGAAAAGAGCTCAAAATTACCCTGATTCCCATCTTTTTTTGCATTCTGGTCAGCCTGAGCACTCTGTGGAGCAAACTCTCTACCTGAATACCTGGAAAATGCCGGGTGCCCAGATGCTCAAAGTTCTTTTCATTCTTCTCAACCTTTTGGCTTTCCCAGGCCTGGGCACCTTGTGCTCAGGAAGAAAAAAAGCTGGTGTCTGCCAACTAGTCTTGTCCGTAACTGGGTATGCACTGACTCTTTTGGGCGCCGGCATTCTGGTCAACATAATCCTTCATTCCGGGCAGACTCCCGGTGAAATTGCCGAAAAAATTCTAAACGGAACCCTCATGCCCCCGGAGAAACTTTTGATGAACTTAAGTTGGGCCATCATAGGTATCACACTCTTTGGTAGTTCCTGGGTCTGGGCCGCTCTCACTCCCCAGGGACGCATCGTCCCGCCGCCGATTCCCCAGCCTTAGAAGCTGATTTTCTGCTGTTCAAGCAGGTTTTCCCCAGTACTCTTTTCCTTTTTATGGCCAACGAAACCACTGCCATCCAACCGACCCGTGCCCAGGATTTTCCTGAATGGTATCAGCAGGTCATCGCCGCCGCAGATCTCGCTGAAAACTCTGAAGTCCGCGGGTGTATGGTGATCAAACCCTGGGGCTATGGCCTCTGGGAGCGCATCCAACAGCCTCTCGACCGCATGTTCAAGGAGACAGGCCACGAGAACGCCTACTTTCCCCTTTTCATCCCCTTGAGCTATTTGGAGAAGGAAGCCGCTCATGTGGAAGGTTTTGCCAAGGAATGTGCCGTCGTTACCCATCACCGACTCGAAGCCGGTCCTGACGGCAAACTCGTGCCTGCCGGAAAACTGACAGAACCCCTCATCATCCGTCCCACCTCGGAAACAATCATCGGGGCCGCCTACGCCCGCTGGGTACAGTCCTACCGTGATCTTCCCATCCTCATCAACCAATGGGCCAATGTGGTCCGATGGGAAATGCGTCCGCGCCTTTTCCTGAGGACAGCCGAGTTCCTCTGGCAGGAAGGCCACACTGCGCACGAAACCTCCGCAGAGGCCATCGAAGAAACAGAGAAGATGCTGAAGGTCTATGAAAGCTTCGCCAAAGACTATCTGGCCATTCCAGTCCTGACCGGCGAGAAGAGCGAAAGCGAACGCTTTCCAGGGGCCGTGCGTACGCTCTGCATAGAATCCATGGTGCAGGACCGCAAATCCGTGCAGGCTGGAACATCCCATTACCTTGGTCAGAATTTTTCCAAAGCCTCGGGCATCAGTTTTGCCAACCGCAACAACGAACCCGAATTTGCCTACACCACCAGCTGGGGTGTCAGCACCCGCCTGATCGGGACCCTTCTCATGGCACACAGCGATGACAACGGTCTCGTGCTGCCTCCTAAAGTTGCCCCGGCCCAGATCGTGATCCTGCCCGTCACCCCCAAAGACGACAGCAAGGCCCAGGTGCTAGAAGCCTGCGAAAAGCTGGCCAGAGAATTGCGCATGCAATCGTTGGATGGGGAACTTCTACGAATCAAAATCGATACACGCGATAAAGCGGGTGGAGCCAAGAGCTGGGACTGGATCAAGAAGGGCGTGCCTCTACGTGTGGAAATCGGTCCCCGCGATCTTGCTGCCGGAACCGTTTTTGTTGGCCGTCGCGACCAGGACGCCAAAGCGAAACAGTCCTATCCCCAGGCTGACTTCGTGGTACAGGCGTCAGGGATTCTTTCCGAAATCCAGAAAGGTCTTTACGACCGCGCTTTGGATTTTCGTAATACCCACACGCAGAAGATCGACACCAAGGAAGAGTTCTATGCCTTCTTTACCCCAAAGAATGCCAGCAAACCCGAGATCCATGGAGGCTTCGCACTGACTCACTGGTGTGGCGATACTGACGTGGAGGAAAAGATCAAAACGGATCTCAAGGTCACCATCCGCTGTATTCCGTTCGGGGACAACGGGGCCGGAACCTGCCCGTTCAGCGGCAAGCCCAGTAAACAGCGCGTGGTCTTTGCCAAATCGTATTGATGCGCCTGCAGCAGAAGTTAGAAGTCAGGCGTGAAGCAAACGGAGTACGGGTATCCCGCCCGTTGTTCTATAAAAGGCCTGCCGTCTGATTACAACTTGCCTGATATAAATCTTGGAGTTGGACAATGACTTTGCGACCTGAAACGTTTTTCCCCTGCCACGATGAAACCGGCATGATTCCGATGAGGCTGTTGGTTAGGAAAATTTCGTCTGCACGGAACAACTCTTCCGGACCGAAGGCTCCCTCTTCAAGTTCTCCCGCCCAGCTTTCCATAACCCACCGGCGTACCACGCCGTCACGGCAGCCACAGGACAGAGATGGGGTGAAGACTTTGCCATTACTGACCCAGAACAGGTTGGACATGCAGGTCGACGCCAGTTCTTTTTTTTCATTCATTAACACGGCTTCGTCGTGGTCGGCGTCCATCATGACTTTTCGTGCCTGGTAACGTAGAAGGTAGGAAAGCGTTTTGTAGCGTGCTTCCCAGCTTTGGCTGTGCAGGGTCAATTCCGACAAGTGGACGCTGAAACTTTCTTTATGGGTAGGATAGCCCTTTTCCCAAGTGCTTTCTTCGATTTTGGGGGTCAGGTACCAACGCCAGACACCGTGACCTTCCGGGGCCTTTTTCCATCGCTCGAAGCAAGGCTGGCGCAGACCCATTGCATGTGCGGATTCTGACATGTTCTCCAGGTGCATCTGGTGGAAAAGCGCGATTCCATTCTGCACTTTGATGGTCTCAAAGACGCCATATCCCCAGCGAAATCCGGGATCATCAATAGGAATGAACGGAACGGTCACGGGACGGAAACTCCCGCCGGCCGGGTGTTTTGATACAGTTGATAGGCATCCTGCATGGCACGGGCCTTGTAATTGGTTTCCTCAAATTCTTTGACCGGATCGGAATCGATCGTAATTCCGCTGCCGGTCCAGAACGAAAGGCTGCCGCCCCGGTGCTCGCAGGTTCTGATGGACATTGCCAGTTGAACCGAGTCGTCAAACCCGAAATAACCGAAAGCCCCGGTGTAAAAGCCTCTTGTCCTTCCCTCCAACTCGCGGATCACGTCCATCGCCCTAAGTTTGGGGGCACCGGTGATGGAGCCTCCCGGGAAACAGGCCTGAACTGCCTGTAGATGAGAGTGTTCATCCCGTATACGTCCAGCTACAGTGGAAACCAGATGGAAAACATGCGAATAAGTCCTGCAACGCACCAACTCTTTAACTTCCACGCTTCCGTAGTCGCATATGGAACCAAGATCGTTGCGAATAAGATCGGTGATCATGATCAGTTCCGCTACTTCCTTGGCATTGGTTGACAGCTCCAGCGCGTTCCGCCGGTCATCCATGGCATCAGTTCCGCGTGGACGGGTTCCTTTGATGGGCTGGCTTGTGATACGCCTGCCTTGAATGCTTAAAAAAAGCTCGGGGGAGGCCGCGTAAAGTTCGGTATCCTGATAGCGCAAAAAACCGGCATAAGGTGCGCGGGTGGTATGCCAAAGGCTTTTGAAAAAATGTTCGGAGTTCCAGTTCTCCACAGGCAGCTCAAATTTCCGGGCCAGATTAACCTGATAGATGTCACCCTGGCGGATGGACTCCTTGGCCGACTCCACCATGCGGCTGTAATCATTCAGTTCATGGGATGTTTCCCACTTGGAAGCTAACGAGTTGGTGCCTTCCTGGAGTTGTTTGGTCGGCACATAGACGGAATCCGTCGATAACACTTCGAGCTCGCGGTAAAAGCGGAAGCGGAACCCGCCCTCGTAATTGAAATGGCCCACGGCAGCTCCTGGGGGATGCATGCGGTCGTGACCAGGAACCTGATAATGCTTCAGTTTCTCCTCAAGGAGCGGCCAATCGTCTGGAGATCCTACCAGTTCCTCATCCGCATCCTTGAAACCGTAAAAACAGCCCTGCTTCCCGGGCCGGTGGATCAGGGCGGAGTAGAGGTTGAAGTCAATGGGCATCTGTTACTCACTCTCCCATATTTCCGACAAATGCCAAGCCCCGCCCTGCAGAAGTATGTCTTAAACTGAAGACTCAAAGGAAGAAGCCTACTCCTTGATAGCCATACGCAGGGTTTTCAGCAGGTCGTTGAAGGAATAGGGCTTCTCCAAAAAAGCCCGGGGCTGCTCGTTTGTCTTCAACAAAGCTTTGGCCTCCAACTCATGGTAGCCGCTGGAAAGGATAACTTTGATGTCTGGCTGAATTTCTCTCATCTTTCGCATCGCTTCGATCCCGTCCATTACCGGCATGGTCAGATCCAAAAGAACCAAGACAAACTTTTGGCGGTGCTGAGTAAAAAGTTCGACCGCTTCCTTCCCATTCGCCGCCACAATTACATCAAAACCCGCCTTTTCCAGTAGGCGACGGGTGACCCGTTGCACGGAAATTTCATCATCGGCCAATAAGATCATCCCTTTTCCCCGCCAAGCCTGCTGAATAACATTCCCAACTATTTTTACCCCCGGTGTCTGATTTTCTATTGTTGGTAGCCAGACGGTAAATTCCGAACCTTCCCCAAAAGTGCTTAGGGCTCGTAAAAAACCGCTATGACTTTTGACAATCCCAAGCACCGCGGCCAGACCCAAACCCCGCCCGGTAAATTTGGTCGTGAAAAACGGATCAAAGATGCGGGACATGGTCTGTTCGCTCATACCGCAGCCATTATCAAGGATTTTAAAGTAAACATAGGTTCCGGAGGTAAGAGTGGAGCCTGCACTGATGTTCTGGATAAACGAGGTTTCACAATTCTCAAAGCCTGTCTCGATGACAACAAGGCCGTGCTTTTCTTCCACCGCTTCAGCTGCATTCAGAACCAAATTCATCAGGATCTGTTGAATCTGGGTCTGATCGCCTTCAATCAGGGGAAGCCGGTCCTTCAGTCGAAGATCCAACGAGGCACGCTTGGCCAGCGAAACTACAAGAAGATCCATGGTCTCATGAAGAAGCGCGTTCAAATCAATGGATTTGGTGACAAATTTTGCCTTGCCCGTGTAGGCGAGAAGTTGCGAACAAAGATCGGCGGCCCTCTGTGTCGTCTCATCGATCGACAACAGGAAAGGCCGGGATAGTGCATCCTGTGACACCTCCATCAAGGCCAGCTCCGCATTTCCACGGATGATGGTTAAGAGATTGTTGAAATCATGGGCAATTCCACCCGCCATGACCCCTAGGCTCTCCAGCTTTTGGGCCTGCTGCATCTGTAGTTCCAAAATGCGACGGTCTTCCTCTGCTTTCTTCGTTTCTGTGATATCCCGGCAGGTACTGAGAACCGTTTCCACCTGGTTCTGCGCTCCAAACTCCGGAACCAGCCGACAATCGAGCCAGAGTTTGTCCTTGCCGGAATAACTCTCCAGTAAAAGACGCCTGGCCCTGTTCGTCGTGAACACCTCTCGTATCCCCTCCTCCCATTCCTTGGCCATTTCCAGGGTGAAACCGGCCTGATGCAGGGTGACATTATGTAAATCACGAACCCTGTTGTCGACAAAGCGGGCAGCCGCAAGGTTGACATAGATAATCTGCAGCGACTGATCGTGCCGAATAATCAGATCCATGGAATTTTCCGTCAGTGCGCGATAGGCCGATTCGCGTTTTTTGACCTCCATGGTTCTCAGACTGACCATCATCCTGAGCTGAATGTTCCATCCGGCCACGATCAGAAGAACCACCACAAGCAGCACCGCCACAAAAATGATTTCCGAGCGTTTTCGTTCGAAAAAACTTTCTTCAGACACCGGATTGGTTCCCAACCACTTGCGGTAGATCTGGTCAAAAATACCACGCTTTTTGGCCTCATGAATACCTTTGTTCAGTATTCCCAGCAGAACCTCGTTCCCTCTTTTGACAGCCATGCAGTTACTGCCCTCATAAAGTGGTTTTCCAACGATCTTGAATTTGGCATTCAATTTGGCCCCGGTCGCCTCAAAGAGGACAATCTGTTCATCCCCGATCATGGCCTCAGCTTTTCCTTTCAACACCAGTTCAAGGGCACCTGCAAAATCCTTGGAGTAAACGATTCTAACAGGGATCTTGTTTTTCTTGAGAAACTCCTCCGCATAATCACCCCGCTGCATTGCGATGATCTTGTTTGTCAGATGCTCTCCATTTTCGATATCAGGAGTCGAAACAGGGACAAAGATGGAGGCCGGAACATTGACTATGACCTCGGTGAAGTCGAAGCGGCTTTTCCGTTCTTCGGAGTAAAAAAGACTGGTTAATACATCGGCGTGTCCCAGCAACACGTTTTTCTGGGCCTCGAGAAGATTGGTGTGGGTAAAACGCGGCGTAAATCCGATCTCCGCACCCATCCAGCGTACCAGCTCAACACAAATCCCGGTACTCTGCCCGTCTGTGTCGAGAAACTCAAAAGGCGGATAATTCTCCTGACTGACAAAGGTTATGACGGGATGCTTTTTGAGAAATTCCTGTTCTGCCTTGCTGAGGACAATATCTCCCCTCAGTTGGGAAGCCCAACCGGACAACAAAGCCAGGCAGACAATCCACCCGTAGGACAGGAAACCCTTTTTACCCCTTGATTTTTTCATACCCTCAATACCCATTCAGAGCCACCGGAAACTGAATTCAAGTATTATGAAGCAGGTTTCGGGCTTGCACTGAATCCTTTTTACGAAAAAAGTCGTACTTTATTAACATTGAAAGGGCAGCTTGTCGAGCCACAAGGGCAAAAGTTCCCCGCGATTAAAGATTTTCAAGCCCCCCGCTCTTCTCCAAAGTTATTGCCGATGTCCACTATCCCATGTCTAACCTCACGTATCCTGAGTTTCCGTGACGCCCGTAATTGGAAGGTTTATCACGGGCCCAAGGAAATGGCCGTCGCCATCTCCGTAGAAGCCTCAGAGCTGCTCCAGCATTTTGTTTGGCAGGATCCAAGCCAGTCTGAGCAACGCGTGTTACAGAAAAAAGAGGAAATCGCCTCGGAAATGGCGGACATCGCAATTCTTTTGTTTGAAATGGCCCATAACAGCGGTGTGGATCTTGAAAACGCCATCCTGCAAAAACTGGAGAGGAACGAGAAGCGGTATCCCGTGGACAAAGCCAAAGATTCCAACAAAAAATACAACGAACTGTGAGCAACCCTTTCAATCCTGATCCTCTGCCCGATCCAGCCGTGAACCCGGTCAGGAAACGGCGGCCCCGTTACTCCGGAAAAAATCCCAGGAAATTCGAAGAAAAATACAAGGAACACCGGCCTGAAGAATATCCGGAAACCGTGGCCAAAGTCATCGCCTCCGGTAAAACCCCCGCCGGCACCCATATTCCTATCATGGTAAAGGAGATCCTGGGAATTTTGGCTCCCTCGCCTGGGAAAACCTATGTGGACTGCACACTGGGGTACGGAGGCCATGCCCGGGAAATCCTTACCCGTATCCAGCCGGGAGGCCTGCTCATCGGGATGGATGTCGATCCCCTGGAGCAACCGAAGACGGAAGCGCGTCTGCGCGAAGCAGGCTATGGTCCTGACACGTTCAAGGTGCTACGCAGCAATTTTGCCGGCATCCGGCGTGCACTGGCCTGGGACAGCCTGAAGGGGGTTGATGGAATCCTCGCTGACCTTGGGGTTTCCTCCATGCAACTGGATACTCCAGACCGTGGTTTTTCAGTCAAATGGGACGGACCTTTGGACATGCGCATGAATCCTGACAAAGGCATCCCCGCATCCCGTCTGCTGCAAGACTGCACTGCCGAGGAGTTATGTCGGATCTTCCAGGAGAATGCCGACGAACCCCATGCTCTACGCCTCAGCCAGAAGCTATACGGAAAAGTCTTCGCCCGTACAACCGAGTTGGCCACAGCACTTCAGCAGGTGCTGGGAACCCTTCCTGAAGAGGAAAGAACCCTCTCTATACGCCGGGTTTTTCAGGCACTCCGCATCGAAGTAAACCAGGAGTTCGCCGCTCTGGAAACCCTGCTTAAACATCTGCCGGACTGCCTTAAACCCGGAGGAAAGGTTGTAGTCCTGACCTTCCATTCCGGCGAAGATCGTCGCGTAAAAAAGGCTTTTCAACAAGGCCTGCATCAAGGTCTCTATTCGGACATTTCCGATGAAGTTACCCGCCCCGGTCCAGAGGAATGCAGACTAAATCCCCGGGCCAGTTCCACCAAGCTGCGTTGGGCCCTGAAAGCCGGGTCAGAGTGACGTTCAGGTAAAAAGTCCCCCCCGGCCCAAATGAGGGCTTGTCGAATAGAATTCAGGGTTTAACCATTTAGCCATGAGTGAAGCATCCACCGTCAACGTCGGACTGGTTCAATTTACCTGTTCTGCTGATCCTCAAGCCAATCTGGCCAAGGCAGTTGCGCGTTGCAAAGAAGCCGCAGAAAAAGGGGCCCAGATCATCTGTTTGCAGGAACTTTTTCGCACGGAATACTTTTGTCGCACCGAAGAGCATGATCATTTTGACCTGGCCGAATCCATCCCAGGACCCAGCACGGAAGCCTTGAGCAACGTGGCCAGGGAACATCAGGTTGTTATCATTGCCAGCCTCTTCGAAAAACGTGCCAAGGGTCTCTACCACAACACGGCCGCAGTCCTGGATGCCGACGGATCACTTCTGGGTATTTACCGGAAAATGCATATCCCGGAAGACCCCGCCTTTTTTGAAAAATTCTACTTCACCCCGGGCGACTTGGGATTCAAGACCTTCAAAACACGTTATGCCGAGATCGGCGTCCTGGTCTGCTGGGATCAATGGTATCCGGAAGCAGCACGTATCACGGCCCTTAAAGGAGCCGATATCCTCTTCTACCCCACCGCCATCGGATGGGCCCACGACGAAAAACCTGAAATCAAAAAATGCCAGGCCGATGCATGGCAGACCATTCAGCGCAGCCACGCCATTGCCAACGGGGTGTTTGTGGCAGCAGTCAACCGGGTAGGATCGGAAGGACATCTCGATTTCTGGGGAGGATCCTTTGTCTGCGATCCTTTCGGCGAAATCCTTGAATTGGGGTCGCAGGACAAGGAAGAAATTCTCATCGTTCCCTGCGAATTGAACGAAGTCGACGTCACACGCCGCCACTGGCCTTTCGTGCGGGACCGCCGTATTGATGCTTACGGTGACATCACCAAACGTTACATTGATTGAGTAGAAGAACTTGCGCCTTTGCCACGTTGCGTCTTTGCGCTAGGGTCCATTCTCATGAATCCCGTTTTCGACTCCTCACTTTTTGATTTCAGCGGCTACCGAATGCCCGCTGAATGGGAGCCGCATGAAGCGACCTGGCTGGCCTGGCCCGATAACATCGAGACCTGGCCCGAACACATGGATCAGGCGCGCGACGTCTATGCTCAGATGATATCGGCCTTAAGCCATCACGAGAAAGTCTATGTCCTGGTTAAAAGCTGCGAGTCGGATGACCTGCTTGAAGAAAAGCTAAGCAAGGCTGGCTGCAAGCGGTTCAACGTGCAGATCTGTCATTTCCCCTACAACGATTCGTGGATGCGCGATGCGGGACCGATCTTTATCACAAATCCCGCGGCCCCACAGCCGATTATCGCCAACGATTTCATTTTCAATGCGTGGGGGAAAAAATATGAACCTTACAACGACGACGATGCCATTCCCCGGCACGCCAGTCGGCTACTGCAGATTCCCATGATCCGCCACGACCTCGTCCTTGAAGGCGGCTCCATTGACGTCAATGGCAAGGGCAGCGTCCTGACCACCAAGCAATGCCTCTTGAACAAAAACCGGAATCCGCATCTCACGCAGGAGCAGATCGAGGAAAAACTGAAACGTTTCCTGGGCCTGAGCAACATCCTCTGGCTGGACGAAGGAATTGAAGGCGACGACACGGACGGCCATGTGGACGACATCACCCGCTTCGTCAATCCATCCCGCATCCTGACCGTGGTGGAAACCGACAAATCCGACGCGAATTATGCTCCGCTGAAGACCAATGCCGACAAACTCCGCAGCATGCGGGATCAGAATGGCGATCCTTTCGAAGTAATCGAACTTCCCATGCCTGACAAATGGGTGGAAGGTCCCTTTGGCCGCTCACCTGCCAGCTATGCCAATTTCCTCATCGCGAATGATTGCGTGCTCGTGCCTGTTTATTCGGCCCCGAACGAGAACGAAGCCCTATCGCTGTTCAAGGACGCCTTCGTTGGCCGCGAAATCATTCCCATTGAATGCACGGCTCTGGTGGCAGGCCTCGGATCCATACATTGCGTGACCCAGCAGCAGCCCAAAGCCTGAAAATCGGGTCAGCCCCTATTACCCTGTTCCTTGCAGAATACCAACTCCCTGAAAAAATACCCTGCACTTTGCAGCTAAAAAGGGTCACCTCAGTTCCCGTTCAGGCCTGCTTAAGTCGCTACTCCACAGGATCTTGGACAATAAAGTCTCATCCTGGCATAGCCTCTGCGTTTCTACTTAAAGAATCATGGAACTCGGGGTCGGCCTATGTTTCAAACAAACATCAACCAAGGAAAATCATATGGCTATTTCAACCAAAACATCCACATCGAGTAAAATCGTCGGGGCACTCTTCAAGGACCGCGAAGATGCCAATAAAGCAGTCGATGACCTATTAGAAAAAGGATATCTTTCCGAAGACATCGCCGTCTCGCATGTCGCCGACAAGTCCTGCGGCTGCAGCGAAAATCGCAAGGAAGCATTAAAATCCGTCGGCTATTCTGACACGGATCATAAATATCTCGCCAACGAAATTGAAAAAGGAAAGACCTTGGTCTCGGTGACCCATGTTCCTGCGGCCAAGACAGGCGAGGTCGTTTCCGTACTCGACCACAACGGTGCCCATTACAATCCGGACGGCGACCGCAATGTCCGTGATGATGTTGTCGGTATGACAACGGGAGCCGCAATTGGTATGGCGGCGGGCGCCTTTGCCGGTCCGCTCGGTGCAGCCCTAGGCGCTCTGGCAGGAACTGCGGTCGGAGCTACCGTTGGTTCCATCATGGAACAGACCGAGTAAAAAAATGCCGGAAAAACTGCAGCATAAAGTTGACGTATGTGGCTTTCTGCTGAAAAAACCGTGAAAAATTCCAACAAAAAAAATCCCCTGAAAAGTGCCCAGCAGGCTTCGTCGCCTTCCACTCCGGATTTAGGAAATGAACTCAAGAAGGCCAGCCAGGACTACGAACGAAGCGAAGGCGCCAAGAAGGAAAAGGCAAGGCAGGACGTTCAGAAATTTTCCGAAGAAAAAAAGCGCCAGACAGGCGACGCCAACCCGCCGGCCTAAAGTTGTGAACAAGTCCAAAGAACAGGGTAGATCCAAACCATCCGAAAGGCAGCGCCCGGCCCAGCATCAGAAACGCCAGCCCGGAAGCGAAAAGCTGATGAAGCCCACGCCGGTCCATTTTAACCGTGCCATCAAGGGAAGCACCAAGTTATCCGGAAAGACGGCCCTGATTACCGGAGGCGACAGCGGCATTGGAAAAGCCTGCGCTCTCGCTTATGCCCGGGAGGGAGCCCATGTGGCCATTGTTTACCTTAATGAAACAGCCGATGCTCTCGACACACAGAGCCAGATCGAAAAGGAGTTAGGAGGAAAATGCCTTCTGATCAAAGGAGATATCCGGAAGGAATCGTTCTGTAAAAAAGCAGTGCTGCAAACGGTCAAAACCTTTGGCCGTCTGGACATCCTTATTAACAACGCGGCGGAACAGCATCCGCAGAAATCCATTTTGGATATCAGTGCCGATCAGCTACGACGCACTTTCGAAACCAATCTTTTCTCGATGTTTTATTTCGTGAAAGCCTCCCTGCCCCACCTGAAAAAACGGAAAGGGGCCACGGTCATCAACACCGCCTCGGTCACCGCCTATCGCGGAAGTCCGGGCCTGCTGGATTATTCGGCGACCAAAGGCGCCATTGTTTCCTTCACCCGATCTTTATCCCAGCAGTTGATCAAGGACGGCATACGCGTCAACGGCGTCGCTCCGGGCCCCATCTGGACACCGCTTATTCCATCCACTTATCCTGCCAAGGAAGTCAAAACCTTCGGTGGCGATACCCCGATCGGTCGGGCCGGGCAGCCTTGGGAATGCGCCGAGTGTTATGTTTTTCTCGCGTCCTTGGATTCGTCCTATATGAACGGGCAGATGTTGCATCCCAACGGCGGCGAGATCATCAACGGTTGAGTAGATCGCTGAAAAAGGAGAAGGGCGCCTGTTTTCACAGACGCCCTTCATTTAGGCGATAAGCCGAATTTTGTTCCCCGGTTTTTAAAGCCGGGGCAGTGACCATTTATCTTACCGGATTGCTCCGATACCCTGTTTGCACAGAGTGCGACCTACCTGGAAGCTGGAACCCTTGCGGGCTCCGGACCTGGCCGGTTTACTTCCTGTTTGGCCTTGCACCACCAGAGGTTTATCCTGCCCCATTGATTACTCGTTGGGCGGTAGGCTCTTACCCCACCGTTTCACCCTTACCCCCCTTGCGGGAGGCGGTTTCTTTTCTGTGACACTGTCTGTCAATCCGGTCTCCCGGATCTCCCCCGTTTTCACAGGGCTGGTTGCCATACGGTGTTCGGACTTTCCTATCCAACTTTCGTCAGATCGGTCACTTGCCTGATTTAAACCTAGATAAGATCCCAAAGAAAACAAGGATGCGTCTGGGTTTTTCCCTTGTCGGTTGTCTTACAAAGATGGTCTGCATTTTTTCATCTTTGACGAAGGCAACACAAACCAAAGCGCAGCCGCAAATCCTAGGAGTGCCATCGACAACAACTGTCCTTTGGTCAGGAAACCGAGATAGTAAATCCCCCAATCCGGTTCCCTGAAAAATTCACAAATGATCCGGGCCAGTGCATAGGACCCCAGAAAGAGAAGGGAAACCCTTCCCGGTGCGGGGTTCCTGGAGCGAAGAAAAAGCATTACAATGAACAGCAACAAGCCCTCCCCGAAAGCTTCATAAAGCTGGGAAGGATGCCGGGGTAACCTCATGGGATCATCCGGGAAAAGAACGGCCCAGGACATCGTGCTAGGGCGACCCCACAGTTCGCCATTGATGAAGTTGGCGATACGCCCAAAAAACAAACCGATTGGTGTCAAAACCGCGATATTATCTGCCAGAGGCCAGAACCCGATCCTGCGGCTGCGGCTGAATAGATAAACGGCCAGAATAACCCCGATGAATCCACCGTGGCTGGCCATTCCGCTGATACCCCCCTCTCTCCAGAAGGCAATAATGCTGAGCGGATCCTGCAGAGTTCTGCCCCAGTCTTCGTAAAAAAACACATACCCCAGGCGCCCACCGACCAAAACGCCCAGCACCAGCCAAGTCAGGAGGTCACTTTCCTCCCCGGGCTTCAGTTCCGACCAGCCTTTGCGTTGGAACACCCGCAGGCCGTACCAAGCCCCAAAAAAGCCCATCATGTAGGCCAAGCCGTAGTAGCGGATGCCCCAATTCCCCGACCACTGCCAGAGAAAGGGGCTGAAATCATGAACAAAGTAAGCCATCCTCATGTCTCTAGCCCTCGTCAACCCATCTGTAAAGGAACTCAGGGAACAGAATTGGTGTCCCCACGACACACACTGCTTCCACGTTCTTCGACTTTTTCTTAAATTCTTCTTGCACAGCTTATTGATTCGGGCATTTTAGGAAGCTCTTAAAAAGGAATTTACGTATGTTTGCAGTGATTCGTAGTGGTAGTAAGCAATATAAAGTCAGCGAAGGAGAAATCCTCGATGTGGAGCTTTTCGACACCGAAGAAGGTAAGGAAGCCATCCTCAATGACGTGCTCATGATTGGTAACGGCGACGTTGTCACAGTCGGCCAGCCCGTCATCGCCGGCGCCTCCGTCACGGCTGAAATCATCGGCGAAGTCAAAGGCGATAAAGTTATCGCTTTCAAATACAAGCGCCGCAAAGGTTACCACCGCACCGTCGGTCATCGCCAGAAGCGTCTCCGCCTCAAGATCAACAAAATCGTCGGCTGATTGAACGAATTCCAGGAGTTTTATGGCACATAAAAAAGGTCAAGGATCTACACAGAATGGGCGCGACAGCGTAAGCAAGCGCCTTGGTACCAAGAAATACGGTGGAGAACATGTTCTCGCCGGTAACATCATCGTCCGCCAGCGCGGCACAAAGTTCCGCGCAGGAACCAACGTCGGCATGGGCCGCGATCATACCCTCTTCGCCCTCACGGAAGGCAAGGTAAAGTTCGACAAACCCAACCGCCGCATCAGCGTGGTTGACCTCGCCGCTTCCTGAGATCCGGTCTTTCGACTGAAATCAAAAAACCCCGCGTCACTGCGGGGCTTTTTTTGCGCCTCAGGCTTTTCCGGGAGTCTTGTCCCGTATCAACATCCACGTCATAACGCACAAACCGGCCAACATCAGCACGCTCAGGCCCATGAAAAAGTGGCCACTGCCCAGAATCGGCAGCAGAAAATAAACCGGCAACGACATGGTCAGAAACCAAAAAGCCAAAGCCGTTCTGGAGTGGCCCATATCCATAATTAGCAGGCAGGTAACAAGATAATGACAACCGTAGTGAGGCCATGACACCGGAGAACAAAAGGCCGCCCAGGAAATCACCATGGCCAGACAAGGAACCTGCCAGCGGCTATCCCGGGCCCTATAACCCAACAGCAGTGCCATGACCAGAGCCACCAGGGCCGGAATGACACGCTCTATCTGCCCATTAGGTAACTGCAGGTTGAGTGCCTGTTCCAGCTTATAGATCAATCCGGTAAATCCGGCATTGTTGGTCAGGAGTTTTTCCCCGTGGGATATGACCTCCATCCCTTTGTCGAGCCATTGCAGGTAAAGGGTTGTAGAAAAAAATGCCAAGGGCAGGAGAACAGTCACTACAAAGCCGCAGATGAAACCCACCATCGCCTTTGTTTTTTTAGCCGCAGCAAAATAGAAGAAGGCCAGCCCCGGATAAACTTTGAGTCCGGCCGCCACCCCGCAGACAAACCCGGATGAAAATTCATGCTTTCGGTGGAGGCACCAACATGCAAGAACCAACATCGCTGCGAGCAAGCCCGAGATTTGCCCGTGCCGGATCCAATCCCACACGGGAAAGGAGCCCAATACCAGCAAAGGAACGCCGGCCATCCGTATCCAATTCATGGATTTTATGGACGTATCCAAATCCCTGGCTCTCAAGAAAGGGATCATAGCCAAGGCCCAGGCAAAAAAGAAAAATCCACCAAGCATCCAGATCCACCAACCGGTCTGCGGATTGAAAAAAGCCAGAGGTAACAGGAACAGCAACAGAGGAGGAGGATTGCTGGCCTGTCGAATAACAAACTCACTGCTCCAATCAAAACCTTCGCCCACAGGATGCCGGGCCATGTCAATGCCGTAAGGGCTGCTTTCCGTCAGAAACAACCGTCCGGTGCACCAGTAATGACTGTAATCCCCCAATTTCCAAAGCGGTGGGGAATCGAAGACAAAGGAGATGGCCACGAAACCCGAAAAGCAGACAGCAAAAAACATCCAGCTGCTTTTCCGTGTTACCATAAGGAAAGTTTTATCACGTGCGGGATAGCGGAAACCAGCCCATTCCTTTCATCAACAACTTCAGGTTTTGGAAGGGTCTGCTGCCGTTTCCGCCAGCTGTTCCCAAAGCCTGCGTTCCTCCGCTGTAATGCTGTCCGGTATCTCGATGCTGATTTTCAAAAACAAGTCTTGGCGTTCTTTTTTGTTGTCAGGAAGCCCCTTCCCACGGAGACGTAGTTGGGTTCCCTGTTGCACGGCCGGTGGAACATTCACGGAAACCTTTTCACCATCGAGTGTCGTCACGGTGACCTTGGTTCCCAGCACCGCTTCCCATGGAGCCAGATCCAGGTCGTAAAACAGATCATGGTCTTTTACCCGGTAATGGGGATGCCGGGCAAATTTGATTTTCAGGTAAAGATCCCCGGCTTGACCCTGACCTAGCCCCGGCTCTCCCTGTCCGGCGAGGCGTATACGCTGACCTTCACGCACTCCGGCCGGAATCCGTATCTTGAGGGTGTGTAGTTTGCCTTCACCTCCTTGCGTATCTGATTTTCTGAGGGAAACCGACCGCTCGGTGCCGCGCAGTGCTTCCTCCAATGTTACCAGAATCTCGGCCTCAACATCCTCCCCGTCCGCCGAAACGGCCCGCCTCTGCTGAAAACCTCCTCCCTCTGCCCTGCCGCCAGAGGGATTTCCCCCGGCCCCACCGAAAAACTGCTCGAAGAAATCACTAAAACCTGTGCCTTCAAAGTGGTACTCCGTGCCTCCTTGTGTTCGCCGTCCGGCCCCGCCGGGAAATCCCCTGTTGAAACCGCCGCCTGGGAACCCTGCCTGTGGTTGATCCCAGGATGAGCCGAGTTGGTCGTATTTTTTACGCTTGTCCGCATCGCCCAACACTTCATAGGCCTCATTGATCTCTTTGAACTTGGTCTCGGCGGTTTTCTTGTTCTTGGCCACATCCGGATGGTGCACTTTGGCCAGTTTGCGGAAGGCCCGCCGGATCTCTTCCTGGGTGGCGGTTTTTGCAACGCCCAGACTTTTATAATAATCTTTGAATTCCATAAATCCTATTTGTTAGAGGCACTTTGAACGCGCCATTGGGTCGGGCGTAGTCCGGTTTGTTGCCGGAACCAGCGCGCGAAATAATTCTGATCGGAGAATCCCAAGCGCTGCGCCACATCCTGCACCTTCAGGGATTGGGTCAAAAGTTGCCTGGCTTGTTTGATTCTCATCTGATCACGAAGATGTCCCATGCTGGAGCCAGATGCCTGTTTTAGCAAGCGATTGAGATGATCACGCTGATACCCGGCTCGCTGGGCGATCTGACTGAGAGGCATGGATCGTGTCGCAGGGTCTTCGAGAATGGTTCTTACACGACGGACGATGGGCGGAGACAATGTCGATTGGGAAGGAGCGAGCCATCCGATGTTCCGTAGGAGGATATCCAGCACGAGTAGCACCACGCCGGCTTTTCGGATCTGTCCCGAATCATCCCTCATCTGCATCAGACGGGAAAGAAGCTGTTTTACCTCGGATAATTCATCGGGCCGAAGCTGACCATGACGGCTGGGCCGGTAACCGGTCCCTTGGAGATCCAAATCAAGCACCAGGCATAAAGGTCTAAGTCCTTGGAGCTCTTTGAATGCATGCGGCAGACCTGGCTCAAACCACAAAATGCTTCCGGCCCTGACCTGATAACCCTGTCCATCAACCAACTGGACTCCGCGCCCACCCAGGTAAAGCAATACTTGGAAATAGTCATGGTGATGTTGCTCTACTGAAGTAAGTTCTTTTAAATGTCGATTCAACTGAAGACGACGTACAGAAAGCTGCTGCATCTGGATGTCCAAGTCCTGTAGAAAAAGGGGCTGAAAGTCTTTCATAATGTCTTTCTCTTATGAATAGCCCAAATATCACTGAAATAAAGTCGAATTTGTGCTATTAATTAAGGCTCTTTGCTAATGGATTTCTTTGGACTAAGGTAGGTTTTAGTCATGAACCAAGCCGTAATCCTTATCACCGGTGCCAGCCGCGGTCTGGGCCGTGGCATCGCCCTCCACGCAGCCAAATCTGGACATAACGTCGCCATCAACTACGCCGGTAACAAAGTCGCAGCCGAAGAAACCGCCAAACTCTGCCGCGAATTGGCGTCCTCCCCAAGCCAACAATTCGACATCTTTCAAGCCGATATCGGTATCAGCGCCGACCGTCAACGATTGGTGCAGGAAGTTCTGGCTCGTTTTGGCCGACTCGATGCCTTGGTGAACAACGCCGGTATCGCTCCCCGCGTCAGGGCCGATTTGACAGAAATGAGCGAAGAGTCATTTGATGAAGTCCTCGGTATCAATCTTAAAGGGCCTTTTTTCCTTACCCAGGCCGTGGTCAATCACTGGTTGAAAACCACGGACAAACCCCGCCTGAAAGCTGGCTTCAAGGTTTTGTTTATCTCCTCCATCTCGGCCTATACCGCCTCCGTCAACCGGGGCGAATATTGTATTTCCAAAGCAGGCCTGTCCATGGTCACCCAGCTTTTTGCAACGCGGTTGGCTGAACAAGGTGTGCAGGTTTTCGAAATCCGCCCGGGCATCATGGAAACCGATATGACCAGCGGTGTTAAAGAAAAGTACGATGCGCTCCTGGCACAGGGTCTGGTTCCGCAAAAACGTTGGGGCAAACCCGAGGACATCGGCTTGGCGGTCGAAGCCATCCTTTCCGGAAGCTTCCCCTTCTCAACCGGCGAAGTCGTCAATGTCGACGGAGGCTTCCATCTAAAACGGCTCTGATAACTTTAAACCGACAAACGTAAAACCGTAAACTTTCGCCTTATATGATCAACATCGACAAAGCCCCCAAGCTCGAATCCCTTTCGCCAGCCCTCGATCAAATGTTCTCCCTGGCCAAAGAAAAAATCAGTTCCATTGACCAGAATTACGATGAGGGGAAAGGTTCCCCCGTCTTCACCATCAAGGGAAAATACACCACGCGCGGTTGGACCGAGTGGACTGAAGGCTTCCGCTACGGCATTGCTGTTCTCCACTTTGACGCCACGGGAGATGAAAGCAGTCTGAAATCCGGCCGTGACCGCACCGTGGCCCGCATGGCTTCCCACGTCAGCCACATCGGCGTACATGACCACGGTTTCAACAATCTCTCCACCTACGGCAACCTTCGCCGCCTTATGTTGGAAGGGCGCATTCCAGCCAACGAATGGGAAAAAAACTTTTACGAACTGGCCATCAAGATTTCCGGTGCGGTGCAGGCAGCCCGTTGGACCAACCGCCATGAAGGAGGCTTCATCCATAGTTTCAACGGCCCCCATTCCCTGTTCGTCGACACCATCCGTTCCTGCCGCATCCTAATGACGGCACATAGGCTCGGCCATGTCCTGATGGGTGAAGGCGACAAAACCATCAGTCTTCTGGATCGTGCGCTGCAGCACATCGAGTCCACCGCGCTTTACAGTGTTTATTACGGGGAAGGTCGTGACAGCTACGACGTCAACGGACGCACCGCGCACGAATGTGTCTTCAACACCAAAGACGGTGCCTTCCGTTGTCCCAACTCGCAGCAGGGTTATTCCGGTTTCACGACATGGACCCGCGGACAATCCTGGGCCACGCTTGGTTTTGCCGAAGAACTCGAACTTCTCGCAGCCACCGATGCCAGGGAATACGAGCCCTACGGAGGGAAATCCAAATGGGAGACCCTCATGTTCAAGGCTGCCAAAGCCTGTGCAGATAACTTCATCGAGAACACCCCCACCGACGGCATCAGCTACTGGGATCAGGGTGGACCTAACCTGCACAAGCTCGGGGATTATCTCAACCGCCCCGCCGATCCCTATAATGCCTACGAACCCGTGGATTCCACGGCCTCTGCCATCACCGCCCAGGGTCTGTTCCGACTCGCAGCCTATCTTGAAGCGAAAGGCGACAAAACCGCTGCTGCACGTTATGAAAAAGCAGCTCTTGTCACCTCGGCATCCCTTTTGCAGGAGCCCTATCTTTCCACGAAGAAAGAACATCAGGGACTCTTGCTACACAGCATCTATCATCAACCCAACGGCTGGGATTATCGTCCTGAAAAAGACAAAGCTGCCTACGGCGAATCCTCCATGTGGGGCGATTACCATCTGATGGAATTGGGCGTCTATCTCCAGCGTAAAATCAACAAAAAAAACTATCTCACGTTCTTCGCATAAACTTCTAAATTCAAACTTCTATCATGATGATTCTAACCGACCTCGCAAAAATGGAAGGGCGCCGTTATCCCGCCCGTCGCCGCACGCAAAATCTTGTCGGAGGCCTCGCCCCCGTCCAGGCTGCCAACTTCAGCATGGGTAATGTCACCCTAGATCCGGATGGCGGCCAGGTCCCATGGCATAACCAGGAACAGGAAGAAGTTTACTTCATTGTCGAAGGCACCGGTGAGATGTGCCTGGGCGAAGAAAAACAGACCGTAACAACAGGACAGGCCGTCTACATTCCTTCCGGTGTTTTCCACCAGTTGACTAACATTGGCACGGCACCTCTCCGCATGATCTATTGCTACGGCCCCGCCGGAGATGTCGCCCACTGGCGACAGGAGCTCGATGGCACCCTGCCCAAAGCCGGCATCGACGTCCCTGCACTACCCCCTGGCGCCCAACCCCAATGCACCAAAAAACCTGAATAATAAAAAAACACCTACAAACAGTAAATCTCAACCTTGACGCCTTGGCGTCTTTGCGCGGGTTTCCCCTCCTTATGAAAGAACACAAAATCGGAATCATCATGAACGGCGTCACCGGGCGCATGGGCACCAACCAGCACCTTATCCGTTCCATCGACGCCATCATCAAACAGGGCGGCGTCAAAGTCAGCCCCAGCGAAATCATCATGCCCGACCCTATCCTGGTGGGACGCAATGAAGACAAACTGAAAGAACTCTGCGCAAGAACCTCCGTCAAGAAGTGGACCACGAATCTTGATGAGGTCATGGCCGACAAATCCTACCAGGTTTACTTCGATGCCCAGACTACGGGTCGCCGCGCCGAAGGCGTTCACAAGGCCGTCGCCGCCGGCAAGCACGTCTATTGCGAAAAACCAACTGCCGTCGATACCAAAACCGCCCTCGATCTCTACCACCTCTGCAAAAAAGCCGGCGTGAAAAACGGCGTGGTGCAGGACAAGCTGTGGCTTCCAGGCATGCTGAAAATCAAGCGCCTTCAAGAACAGGGCTTCTTCGGCAAGATCCTCTCGATCCGCGGCGAGTTCGGCTATTGGGTCTACGAAGGCCATAACATCCCCGCCCAGCGTCCCTCTTGGAACTACCGTAAGGAAGACGACGGCGGTATCATCGTCGACATGCTCTGCCATTGGCGTTATGTCCTCGACAACCTCTTCGGCGAAGTCAAAGCCGTCTCGTGCATCGGTGCGACCCACATCCCTGAACGTATCGACGAACAAGGCAAAGCCTACAAGTGCACGGCGGACGATTCCGCCTATGCCACCTTCGAACTGGCCGGTGGTGTCATTGCTCACTTCAATTCGTCATGGACTGTCCGCGTCCGCCGCGATGATCTGCTTACGTTACAGGTGGACGGAACCCACGGCTCCGCCGTCTGCGGCTTGCGTGAATGCTGGACCCAGCATTACGGCAACACGCCCAAACCCGTCTGGAATCCGGACATCGCCAACCCCATCAACTTCTACGAAGGCTGGAGCAAAGTTCCTGAACAAGAAACCTACGACAATGCGTTTAAAGTCCAGTGGGAATTGTTCCTGCGCCACATCGCGTTAGACGAACCTTTCCGCTGGTCACTGCTGGAGGGCGCCAAAGGTGTTCAATTGGCGGAAAAAGGGATTGAATCCTGGGAGAAGAGAGCCTGGGTCAATATCGATCCGCTGAGCTGAGGATCCGTTCAATAAAAAGCCCCGTTGTTCATTCAACGGGGCTTTTTTGCGCCACTGTGTCATCCTGAGTTTCGAAGGACTCACAGGCCACACCCAGGGATGTCGCTGAATTCATGAGGACAAATCTCTCTTGAGAGGATGCGTGCGGGTTCTTGACTACGTTCACGGTAAGGAAGAAACTAGGCCTTCCCAACTGGAGCTTTCTTGGGATCGTAATAAATTTTGATCTCCGCCTTCCTGTCTCCAATCAACTGCTGTGCTCTTTTGAGAGCGTTACGTGTGGCGACATTCGGATTCTGAGGTGAACCCATGAAAAAGTTTTCGCGACCAAGATAATCAATCAGTCCAGAATTTTTCACCACCCGGTACACGTCTTTCCGTGCTCCACTGATGATGAGATGGCGGTCACTTTCCCGCATGTAACGAATCAATTCTTCCAGGGCCAGCACACTTGTCGCATCCAGATGATAGGCATTTTTCAGGCGAAGAATGATCACCTTGAGATTGGAATCTTCGCAGACCCTCCTGACCTGGTCCCGGAAAAGTTCCGAAGCGCCGAAAAAAAGGTCCCCTTCCACATGGACAATGGAAATTTCCGGATTGGTTCTGGTCTGGGCCTTGTCCATCTCCTGGAGATTCCCCTGCTCGTTAAAACTGTATTCTACCAGTTCAGGCTCGCTCGCTTTACGCAGAAAGAGGACGATGGAGGCCGCCACACCTAGGTAGATGGCGAAATCGAGAGCGAACAGCAGGCCTGCTGCCAGCGTGATCAAAAAAACAATCCGATCCGAGCGCGTGGAGCGGAAGGCCACTTTGATCTGATCTTTGTTGATCAGGGACAATCCGACAATAATGACAATGACCGCCAACGCTGGCTTGGGGATGTAAACAAACAAGGGGCCCAAAAGAAGAACAGCCCCGGCGCAAAGCAACCCACTGATAATACTGGACATGGGTGTCAGCGCACCACTTTTCCAGTTGAGATTCGAGCGGGTCAAAGAACCGGAGGCGGGCATGCCGGAAAAAATGGAGCAGGCCAAATTGGCCGCACCCACTCCCAGCATTTCCTGGTTACTATCAAGCCGGTCACCTGCACGATTGGCGATGGACTTCCCGATGGAGTTGGCCTCCAGAACACAAAGAAAGGCAATGGCCAAAGCAGAGCTGGCCAATTGGCTCATCATCTCAAAATCAAGAACAGGAAAGGAAACGGGCCAATGTCCCATCGGAATACCTCCAAGATTCTCCACCTGTAGTCCCGCCTTGGACAATATCCAGGCCAAAATGGAGGCCAGAACCAGGGTAACAGCCACCGTTGGCAGTCGCTTGAAATGACGCGCCGTCAGAATCCAGATGACAGCCGTCAGCAATCCGATGGTCAAGGAAGGCCAATGGGTCTGGGGTAAATACTGTATGGTTTTCAGACAAACATCGCCGAAAGCCCCCGCCCCTTCCAGCGGATAGCCCAACACGTTGTGGATCTGATTGGCCACAATCAGCGTTGCGGCGGCTGTAATGTAGGCAATCACCACGGTTTGTGACACATACTGGAAAAGAGTCGCTACCCTCAAAAAAGCTCCGGCAATGAGAAACAACCCCACCAAAAGCAGAAGCATGCTCATGGTCTGCACTTTGTCGGCGGCCGGGCCCAGGACAAGAAAGGTGCTCAAAATCAGAACCGAAGTCGCATTGGTTGGGCCAATAACGGTAAAGCGGGAGCTGGCAAAAAAAGGTGCCACGATGGAGGCAACGGCAGAACCGTAAATGCCATATTCAATCGGAAGGCCCGCCATGAGAGCAAACGCTATTCCCTGGGGAAAGGCCAGAACCGCAACATTGCCTGCGGCACGTAGATCTTTACGGAATGTGGCTTTACTGTAGGAGCGGAAAAAGCTGCGATTGGGAAAAAAGGCCAGTTGGCTGTATTCCAACGCCTGCGTTAACAGCCTACGTGTTTTAACAGCGTATTGATAGTAAGTGTTCGGCTCTTTCAACGAAACAGAACCCTTCCCGGCTCTGTTCCCACCATGCCGTGTAGGAGGGTAAAGTGAAAGCCCAAAAAATCACCCTGTCTGTGCCGCCACACAAACAAGATGTGAAACCAAGAAACGAATTAGCGAGGGCTGATCATCTGGATCTGCACAACCGGAGCCTTCTCGTGTTTACCAAGGGTAAGAGGCTTATCCTTGGGTGCAAAGAAAATGAGGATAATCAGGATGGCCACAATATTGACCACTTTGATTATCGGATTAATGGCAGGACCCGAAGTGTCCTTGTAAGGGTCTCCCACCGTATCTGTGGTTATAGCAGCTGCGTGGACTTTTTTTTATTATCCCAGGCTCCACCGCTGTAAGTCATAGTAATTACTACCCCAATAAATGGAAGTTGCCGTGGAAGGCTTCCCGTCGATATCAAGACCCTGGGGAAAAAGAGTATGGGTGACGGGCCAAAGGATGCCGCTGTGATCAACGCACTCACCAAAACTTCGCCACGCAGAAGCTGAGCCGGGCCTACCTCTCTTGAATTCACCAACATAATACCGGCAATCGCTCCGATCACCGAGGGGGACCCAACAATAAACAAATAGGCAATCGCCGCCTGCACCACGGCAGGATCCGAACCTTCTTTGCTGCTAAGGAGCAGGAAAGCCGTCAGGACTGCCCCGATCAAACTGACCACATAGGTTTCAAGAAAATCCGTTGCCATACCCGCGCAGTCACCCACGTTGTCGCCCACGTTGTCCGCGATGGTGTCGGGATTTCTAGGATCATCTTCCCAAGGTTACTTTCAAATTTTCCGACGAGATCCGCCCCGACATCGGCCGCCTTGGCGTAATTACCTCCGCCAAGACGGGCAAAAACACTGATAAGGCTGCTTCCCAAGGCCAATCCAATGAGACTGTCGACGGCGGGCTTAGGGCCCAGCAAATGGGAAATGAGTAGAAAGAAAAGACCCACACTCAACAAGGCCAAACCCGCCACCAACATCCCGGTGATAGCACCGGCGTTGAAGGCAACACGCAACGCTTTGGATCGGCTGACGGTCGCGGCAAAAGTTGTCCTCGCATTGGCAAGAACCGCGATCCGCATTCCGAGGTAGCCGGCCAAGAGACTGCAGGCAGCACCCCAAAAAAAACCTGCGCTGACCGCCCAGTCAAACCTTGAAAAAAAAGAAGGATACACAACCCCACAGAGATAACACTGATGGTGATAACCTGCCGGTTGAGATACGCCTTCGTGCCATCTTGAATGGCCAGGGCAATCTTCCTCATTTTTCGTTGCCCGGCGGCTGTTTTAGTATCCAAGCGATCAACCCACCCGCAAAGGCCAGACTGATAATCGATGACACCAACGAAAGTGCACCCCAAAGTCACTTAACATGTTTTCCATAGGATAGTTAAAAGTTTCCAGCCCCATTATTAGATGACTAACAAGAGAATGGAAATACCTCGGGCACGCAATCCTTTTTTCTTCGCGTGACTCTGCTCAATTTCTTAGTCTTCTCCAATTACTTGCAACTTTCCCATCCGACTGAAAAGTTAAAGTAATTTCATATTCGCGGGCCAAATCTCGAATGGATTCGAAAGTGACGCCTTCCAGTACCACCGGCATCATTTTCTGATAATATTCGTGGCGCCGAAGCAGGAGAACATTCGGCTTGAGCCAGCTCAGGGGCTCCGTGTAGATCTGACCCGGGATGGCACCTCTCAGCTCCATATCTTTCAACTGATTAGGGCTGGCATCCAGAGAAAGTTCAACGCGGACGAAGGAGTCACCCTGAAGTTGATAAACGGCAACCTGCTTTTTCAGAGGCGGCGGAGTCGGCTTATCAAACAAATTGCCTTGTCGCACATTCAAGTCGCTGCTTAAACAGACTACCCGTTTCGAATCCGATGACCACAAAGCTTCTCCTTCACGCTCCGCACCCGTGCCAATATCACCAGGCATGAGATTACAGAGAACACGCCCGCTTTTTTTTTCGATCAATTCCGCTTCCACAACTTTGGAACCCGCCAAATCCAGGCCGTTACTGAAAACTTTGCGGATGGCGTATCGTCCGTCCGGTGAAGGCCAATCAATCATCTCAGTCTGAAAAAGTAGGGCTGATGTCTTGGGAAAATGAAGGCTCAGATAAAGGCCGGTCGGCGTTGTCGTGCCACTGTAAAGAATCTCTCCACGCACCATCATCCGGTAAGACAGGGGCTGGGCTTTTAAAAATTGGGCAAACTTCTCATCTCCCAGAAGGTGGTAAACCACGGTGGGAAGATTACCCACACTCTCGGCTGCGGCTCCATCAGCAGCCCACACAATCTCGAAGAATTTTTTCAACAATTCGAAATCCCCACGTGCTGCAAGCCGAGAATCTCGCGCGTAAGAAAATCCACGTGACTGCGCCAACTCATCAATCTCCGAGGGCTCTGCCAGATCCGCCTCATCGATCGGCAGATCTTTCTCCGTAAAATGAAGCCTTAGGGCGCGGGTCTGAACCCAGCCGGATCTGCCTGATTTCAGATGGACTTCGCTCCAGTGTTCATCCCACTCAAAAGGGAAGATCTCCCCATTTTTAGCCCGATAAATGACAGGAGCCTTCAGGTTTTTACCGGCATAGACCTTGGCCAGGCCGGAAGGATCATGGATTTGCGCATACTCATCAGCCCTTATATCGGACAAAAAAAGCCCGATGAAACAAAAAATCAGAAGAAAGACCGCTTTGATGACCATCACTGACTCTACCGCTTGCCCTAAACTAGGGAAGCAATTACCTCAGAAAGTGCCGGGCTTGTCCGGATAGTAGTTGAAGAGTCAGGTGATTGTTAGGTTGAGTTGCTAACAGATCAGTGGCATAAACTACAGTCGCGGCGGGAGATTTTGTTTCTGGCCAAGGCGCGGGGAGCGGGCATCCCCGCAGGGGGCTGTGAGCGGGGAGCAACACCGGCCAGGGGCAAAAGCTCCCCCGCCCTACGGGTTGAGCCTGTAGTCTATCCCACGGATCTATTGGTAAATCAGGTAATCCGGTTGATGCCCTTGACGGTAGGCCTCCTGTTTTCCTCGATCCCCAAGCTTTTGCTGCGCCATATCCAGCGTTTCAGAGGTGACTTTTCCAGATAAAATACGATACTTCTTTTTCATCGGGTCGGTTTCCTTTGTGGTTTATGCTTATTCTTCACCGCTGATCCTGTCAGATCAGCAGCAAAGGAACCAACCGACTCTTTTCAACTATTTACAGGACATCTCCGCGAAAACCGGGGATGAACCAAATGGGACTGTTACAGAATTTTCTCACGTAAACAGATCCAGGATTATTGATATAAATGAAGTCCCGCTTTGGTTTGGGCATTCGCCAGTGTCCCACCAGAACGACATGCATAAGGGATAAATCGAATTCTCCCTTTTCTAGTTGACGGCTCTAGTGCCTGAGGGCACTCTTTTCCGCTCAATATGGCTATTTACGACAAAACGAGTATCATCTCGGAAAACCGACGCAGTGATAAGGACACAGGCTCCGCCGATGTCCAAGTTGCAATCTTGACCACCCGCATCAACCTTTTGACGGATCACCTGAAGAAGTCCTCCAAGGATCATTCGTCCCGTCGCGGCCTGATCACCATGGTCAGCAAACGCCGCAAACTTCTTGATTACATCAGCCGCACGGACAAACCGCGCTATGAGTCTCTGATCAAGAAACTCAACATCAGAAAATAATCCAACCTGCACCCAGGAGTCCGGTAAGATCCAGGCGACATGAGAGCATTCCTTCATTGAATGTTTTCATGTCCTCTGACCTTACGGGCCCCAACAGGTTGACCCAACAAAAACCATGGCCTCTGCCTTCGGCAAGCCTTGTTCCTACCTTCATGGCAGGGGCAGAATAAGAAATCAGACCTATGTCAACATCCCCCATCAGTGTAACAGCCCACATCGGCTCCCAGGAAATTGTCTTTGAAACAGGCAAATTGGCCCGCTTGGCCGACGGCGCTGTCACAGTCCGCCTCGCCGACACCATCGTAATCGTCACCGCCGTTTCCGCCACCACCATCAAAGAAGGACAGGACTTCTTCCCCCTCACCGTCGAATATAAAGAAAAAGCCGCAGCCGTGGGACGTTTCCCCGGTGGTTATTTCAAGCGTGAAGGCCGCCCTTCCGAAAAAGAAATCCTGACCTGCCGCATGACGGATCGCCCCCTGCGTCCCCTCTTCCCCAAGGGTTATCTCTACGACACCCAGATCATCGCCCTGCTGCTCTCCGCTGACGGAGTCAACGATCCCGACATCCTTTCCATCAACGGTGCTTCCGCCGCCCTCATGGTTTCAGACATCCCCTTCGCCGGCCCCATCGGCGCCGTCCGCGTCGCCCGGGTCAATGGCCAGTTCATTGCCAACCCGACCCACGACCAGTTGCTGAAAAGCGATCTTGATCTCGTCTATGTCGGCACCGAAACCGAACCCGTCATGATCGAAGGCAGCGGCTTGGAAATCCCCGAAGCCGATTTTAATGCCTCCCTCACTTTCGCCCAAGAACAGGTTGTCATCCTGGTCAAGGCCCAGAAAGAACTCGCCGCCCACGTCAACAAACCCAAGCGCCAGGTTCCCCTCATGGTGGTCAAGGACGAGTTGCTCGAAATCGCCTACGAAGTCGCCGGTTCCCGTATTGAAGATGCAATTTATCGCCCCAGCAAAGTCGAACGTGCCAATGCCGTCGGCGCTTTGAAAACAGAAGTTAAAACCAAGATCCTGGAAAAATTCCCGAGCGCCAGCGGTTTCGAAATTAGCCAGGCCTTCGATTACCTGCAGAAGAAAGCCTTCCGCCTCAGCATCCTCGACAAGCAGAAACGCTGTGACGGCCGCGGCATTGATATTCTCCGCAAGCTGAGCGGTGAAACAGCTGTCCTACCTCGTGTGCACGGATCCGCCATCTTCGCCCGTGGCGAAACCCAGGGTCTCTGCATCACCACTCTGGCTCCTGTGGACGAAGCCCAGACCATAGACGCCTATACCGGCGGCGAGGAAAGCAAGCGCTTCATCCTTCACTACAACTTCCCTCCCTTCAGCGTCGGCGAAACCGGCCGCTTCGGTGGACAGAACCGCCGCGAAATCGGCCACGGTGCGCTCGCCGAGCGTTCCCTTCTGGCTGTCATTCCCCCTGAAGATACCTTCCCCTACGCCATCCGCATTACCGCAGAGATCATGGAATCCAACGGTTCCACCTCCATGGCCAGCGTTTGCGGCGGTTGCCTCTCCCTCATGGATGCAGGTGTGCCCATCAAAGCCCCGGTCGCCGGTATATCCGTCGGCCTGGTCACGGAGTTTGCCGAAGACGAAAAGACCATGAAGCGCCATCTCCTCCTGACCGACATCATCGGTTCGGAGGATCACTTCGGCGACATGGATTTCAAACTTTGCGGAACACGCAAAGGTGTCACTGGTTTCCAATTGGACCTCAAACTGGCCGGCGTACCCATGGAACTTCTCCAGCGCGCTGTCATTCAGGCCACAGAAGCCCGCTACAAGATCCTCGATTTCATGGACAGTGTCATCTCCGAGCATCGCAGCGATGTTTCCAAGTACGCACCCCGTATTGAAGTCGTAAAGATCAGCCCCGACAAGATCGGCATGCTGATCGGACCTGGCGGCAAGAACATCAAGGGCATCACGGCCGAGACTGGCACAGAGATCAACATTGATGACGACGGCACCGTCCGCATCTATTGCAACAACCCTGAAGGAATGAAGCGCGCCCTCGAAATCATCGAAGGCATGACCGGCCAGATCGAAGTCGGCAAGCTCTACCGTGGCAAGGTAGTTTCCATCAAGGATTTCGGCGCTTTCGTCGAAGTGTTCCCCGGCCAGGACGGTCTGGTCCACATTTCCGAACTGTCCGACGCCCGGGTCAACCGCACGGAAGACGTGGTCAAAGTCGGCGAAGAAGTCTGGGTCAAATGTGTCGGTGTGGATGAAAAAGGCCGCGTGAAACTCTCGCGCAAAGCCGCTCTCAAAGAGATGTCCAAACCCGCGGAACCCGCACCCGTCGCCTGAACCAAACAATCAAACAACTTATTGGCTGTAGCCGGGGTCTCTGACTCCGGTTCCGGTCTCAACAAAATCAGACAAAACTGGAGAAAACATCATGGCCATTGCAACAGGAACCAAAGCCCCCGACTTCACCCTCAAAAGCAAACAGGGTGATACCATCAGCGACATCAAGCTCAGCGATAACTTCGGAAAAAAGAACACGGTTGTTCTTTTCTTTCCCCTCGCCTTCACGGGTGTCTGTACCCAGGAAATGTGCGACGTCAGCCAGGGCCTCAGTGCCTATGCCGACCTAGGCGCGACCATCTACGCCATCAGCATCGACAGCCCCTTCTCCCAGGATGCCTGGGCCCAGAAGGAAAAGATTACCATCCCACTTCTCAGCGATCTGAATAAAAAGACCGCCGAAGCCTATGGTGTTCTTTTGCCTGACCTGGCCGGATTCGGTGCTGCCAGTGCACGTGCTGCCTTCGTCATCGACAAGCAGGGCGTCATCAAATATAGCGAACAGACTCCTACTCCGAAAGATCTTCCGAACTTCAACGCGATCAAAGATGTTTTGAAAGCCCTGTAAGGTTTATTCGTCTTCCACAAAACCCCTGCCTCGTTTTCGAGGCAGGGGTTTTTCTGTTTTGTTGTAGGCCGGGGCACTGGCCCGTTGCCTGTCGGGTGACCCGGCTTTCTCGAAACACTTCGTCCCCCAGATGAACCCATCGCGACACAAGGTCGCTCCTACCCCGGAGTACTGTAGAAGCGACCTTGTGTCGCGATAGGTGGGTGCTTTTGTCGCCCAGTACTTTTAATTAGGAATACATAGGAACCCCAAAAGACCGGGATAAGCACGCCGATCTGTTCTCTTGCACAATCCTATTCGCCGTATTACCATACAACCATGATGAAAACGACGCTGATTTTGCCGGATGATGTGACGGAGGCTTTGCGCCTAGAATCTGCGCGTCGTGGCGGACGTAAGGCAGCCTCCCTCTCCAGCCTGGTCACGGACGCCGTCCGCAAAGTTTACCCTTCATCCATACCGCGAGCCCGGAAAATCGAGTTGCAACCGGGACGGGTCATCATCGGAGCTGGGACAAAAAAACCTTCGATCACTCCACAGGACGTGGCCAAAGCTCTCTATGATGATGAGTCATGAAATTTCTTCTGGATAACGACGTTTTCTTTGCCTCCATTTACGCCGGACACATCCATCACCTCACAGCCCGGCGTTGGCTCGATTCACATAAAAAGGAAGGTTGGGGTATTGCATCCGAAACCTACCTTTCGGCACTGCGCCTCCTCATGAATCCTGCCGTCATGGGCGGATCACCCCTCTCTTCCAAGGAATCCCTACAAGCCGTGGAAACTGAATTGTCAGGAGAACATCCCGGCCTTGTTTATTGCGCAAGAAAACGTCCTGATAAAAAATTGCTGGAAAAAGCATCAGGACACCGACAGATCAGGGACATCTGGTTGATTCAAATCGCACGGGAAACAGACGCAACATTAGTCACCTTTGATTCAGGCAACGCCAAAAATTGGCCTGAAGATATCCTGATACCAACCTAAACCAGCCGGTAAGAGGACTACCCCTTCATCCGGGGTGTGGATATTTTTCACGTTCGATGCCAAAAAGAAAAAATCGCAGAGGCCGAAGGACTTAGAGTTCCGCTTTAGAATATGATATTAGAATAAAAAGTCTTTTGAAACTAACGAGTATTTTTAGAATTAGCTCCAGGGAGCCGTGGGAAGGCAGGTAGGATTGTTACGTGTTTCACAGGCTATCCGTATTCCAAAACTTCATCAGTGTTTCCATCAAAGATGTTTAATCTTTAATGGAAAAAACTGATACCTGCTGTACCCATACTTGACATATTTATGCATATATATATTTTGTATCCTATGCATAGGACTTCCATTCTATTACCCCTTGAGCTCAAGAGAAAAGCTGAACTCGAGGCCGGCAAAAAGGGCATTTCCCTTGGAGAAATGATCCGTCGCGGACTCAAGTCGGATATTGACGGCTCACGCCATCAATCAACTGTGATCCCCGCCTTTTTTCAACGTCAACCATGGGGAAAGAAGACTCCCGTCGATCTCTCAGCCCACCACGATGACTATCTTTACGGAGAATCAGCCTGAAAACTCTTTTCATTGATACAGGCGCTTTTCTGGCAAAAGAATTGGGATCAGACCAGCATCATGCGAATGCCTCAAAGTTATGGCTATCCCTTGTCCGCTCCGCCCAATTCCGCCTGGTAACCTCGGAACATGTTATGGACGAGACGATGACTCTGTTGGCCCGTAGAGCCTCCCCGGCCTTCGCCGCCTCTTGGCTAGAGGATTTGCTCAATGGCAGTGGCATCACAATCCTTCGTAATCTGGACGAAGAGTGGCAAAACGCCGGAAAAACCATGCGAAAATATGCCGACCAGAATGTTTCCATGACCGATTGCCTCAATTTTCTCGTCTTAAAAAGAGAAAAAATCCGTGACGTTTTCGGATTCGACCATCATTTCGAATCCGCTGGTTTCCGCCTCTGGAAAGCTACTTAGGCGGCACGTGAGGATCCAGTATTCCTTAAATCAAGGAAAAGAGTTCCTCTTTTCCTGTAGAAAGCCTTGTTCCAAGGTTTTCTTTTTGATGGAATCCGGCACTGACCCTGCTTAGATATTCCTCATCTATGGCACATCCTTTTGCTTCGACTGAAAAAACATTCCAATCCTCCGGCAATTCCTACCGCTACTACTCCCTTCCCGATCTTGCCTCTTCCACCGGCAAAAATCTTTCCAACCTTCCCCTCAGCATCCGCATCGTCCTCGAATCCATCCTGCGTAACTGCGATGGGTTGAAAGTTTCCAAAGAAGCCGTTCATGCCTTGGCCGGCTGGAAAGCCGTCTCCGAACGCACGGAAGAAATTCCCTTTGTTGTCGCACGCATCGTCCTTCAGGACTTCACTGGCGTTCCCTTGCTGGTTGATCTGGCCGCCATGCGCTCAGCCGTGGCCAAGCTTGGCAAAAACCCCAAGATGATCGAACCCCTCGTGCCCGTGGATTTGGTCGTGGATCACTCCGTCCAGGTGGACTTCGCCGGTTCAGCCGATTCCCTCAAGCAGAACCTTGAACTCGAATTCACCCGCAACCGCGAGCGTTACCAGTTTCTGAAATGGGGAATGCAGGCTTTCGAAACCTTCAAAGTCGTTCCTCCCGGCATCGGAATCGTTCACCAAGTCAACCTGGAATACCTAGCCAAAGGCATTCTCAGCCAAGGCAACGTCGTCTATCCTGACACTCTCGTTGGGACCGACTCGCACACAACCATGATCAACGGCCTCGGCATCGTAGGCTGGGGCGTGGGCGGAATCGAAGCTGAAGCCGGCATGCTCGGTCAACCCGTCTATTTCCTGACGCCGGACGTCGTGGGAGTCTATCTCACCGGCGCTCTCCGCGAAGGCGTCACCGCCACCGACCTGGCCCTGACCCTCACCCAGCTTCTGCGCAAAGCCAAGGTCGTTGGCAAGTTCGTTGAATTCTACGGACCCGGCGCCGCCGCGCTACCCGTCGTGGATCGTGCCACCATTGCCAACATGGCCCCGGAATACGGCGCCACCATGGGCTTCTTCCCCATCGATGAGGAATGCTCCAAATACCTCCGCGCAACCGGACGTCCGGAAGAACACATCGCACTCTACGAGGCCTACTATAAGGCCCAGAACCTCTGGGGCATTCCACAAAAAGGTGAAATCGAATATTCCTCAGGCCTCGAACTCGATCTCGGCACCGTCGTTCCCAGCGTCGCCGGACCCAAACGTCCCCAGGACCGCATCGAACTGCAGGACATGCGCAACGAATTCACACTCGCCTTCTCCCGTGCGGTGACGGACAACGGCTTCGGGAAAAACCCCGACGACCTGGCCAGCATTGTTTTGGTAGACAGCAAGGGCACCGAGCCTTCCCACCCCGGCGGCGGAAGCCATCACCCCGTCTCGGCTGCCAACTCTGAAGACCAAGACACCAATCCGGTCACTGAGCGTGAAATGGCCAACAACCGTCCAACACCGGGTCAGGTCCATGTTCCGGGTGAAAAGATGGAGGGCGAAATCCGCAACGGCTCCGTACTGATTGCGGCCATAACCAGTTGCACCAACACCTCCAACCCCAGCGTCATGCTCGCCGCCGGCCTCTTGGCCAAGAAAGCCGTGGAAAAAGGACTGAGCGTCAACCCAGTCGTCAAAACGTCCCTGGCTCCGGGTTCACGCGTTGTCACTGATTATTTGGACAAAACCGGTCTTCAACCCTACCTGGACAAACTTGGTTTCCAGACCGTGGGTTACGGCTGCACAACCTGTATCGGCAACTCCGGCCCTCTTGCCGCACCCATTGAGGAAGCCGTTGTCAAAAACGATCTGGTGGCCGCTTCTGTCCTTTCTGGAAACCGCAACTTTGAGGCCCGCGTCCACCAGAACATCAAGGCTAACTTCCTGATGTCACCTCCCCTCGTGGTGGCCTTTGCCTTGGCCGGCCGCGTCGATATCGATCTCTCTACCGAACCACTGGGTGAAGATAAGGACGGAAATCCCGTTTACCTGAAAGACCTCTGGCCCACACTACAGGAAGTGCGCGACCAGATGCAGTCCGCTCTCAAACCCGAAGTCTTTCGCAAACTCTACAAGGACTTCGCCTCCCAGAATCCCAAGTGGAACGAGATTCCTGCCTCCACCGGTAACATCTACGAATGGGATCGCAAATCCACCTATATCCAAGAGCCTCCTTTTTTCGAAAACTTCTCCATGAATGCGGGTAGCATCGGCGAAATCAAAAACGCCAAGCCCATGGGTATCTTTGGTGATTCCGTTACCACGGATCACATCTCCCCTGCCGGTGCCATCAAGAAAAGCTCACCGGCGGGCGTTTACCTCATGGACAACGGGGTTGGCTTCGAAGACTTCAACAGCTACGGCTCACGCCGTGGCAACGACCGCGTCATGACCCGTGGAACCTTCGCCAACGTCCGCATCAAAAACCTGATGGTTCCCGGTGTTGAGGGTGGTGTTACCAACTACAAGGGCGAAACCATGGCCATCTACGATGCGGCCATGAAGCACAAAGCGGAGGGCACTCCCCTCATTGTGATCGGTGGAAAAGAATACGGCACCGGGTCTTCCCGCGACTGGGCAGCCAAGGGCACCAACCTGCTCGGAGTCAAAGTCGTCATCTCGGAAAGCTTCGAACGCATTCACCGCAGCAATCTGGTCGGCATGGGCGTTCTTCCCTGCTGCTTCGAGGAAGGAACCACCGCCAAGACCTTGAATCTGGACGGTAGCGAGACCTTCTCAGTCCTCGGTCTGAACGAAAACGTAAAACCCCAACAGAAACTGACCCTTGAGATCGTCCGTGCCGACGGCAGTGCCGAGCAGATTCAGGTTGTCTGCCGAATCGATACCCCGATCGAAGTCGAATACTACCGCCACGGTGGAATCCTGCCATACGTCCTGCGCCAGTTAATCAATGAATCGACATCGACCCAGGCCCCTTCCAAAATCAAAAACCCTGCTCCTAAAGCCAAGGCCAAACCCAAAGCGAAAGCAGTTGCCAAACCCGCAGCGAAGCCCATCTCCCCAAAGAAAAAGAAGAAGGCTGAGAAGAAAGCTAAAAAAGTACGAGCCAAGAAGAAAGCCAAAGTCTTGGCCTTGAAGAAAAAGAGCAAAAAAACTGCGGTAAAAAAAGACAAGAAGGTGAAGAAGCTCAAGAAGGCCGAGAAGAAAACCCTCAAAAGAGTTTTGGCTAAAAAGAGCAAGTCCACCAAAAAACTGAAAAAGACCGCCCAAAAAGCCCTTAATGCCGTTCTTAAAAAGAAAAGGAAGTAAGAACCTGCCGACCTCTTTAAAGCCGTATGCCTGGACGCTCAGGCAGGTGAGTTTTTGATTCTCAGGCCGTTTTCTTATGCTTTTCTTGAAAAAATTGAATCAGCCTCGGCCAGGCTTTCTTTCCCGCCGATGTCGAACCACTGACCGGGAACTTTCCAGGTGTAAAAGGGCAAACGCAGATAAAGCCATTGCACCAGACGCCCAGGCTGGTCGGGATTGTTCCCTTCCAAAATGTATTGTTTGATCAGGGGAATCACCGTCGAAGGATAGTAATAAAGCGCAATGCCGGTCAGCGTGCTCTTGGGGTTGGGGGACTTTTCCTCAAAGTGGGTAATCACACCCTTGTCGTCCACGGAAATGCTGTTGTATTTTTTGACCAACTCCCAGTCTTTCACATCATAAACGCCAAGCACGGGAGCTTTCTGCGCGGCGCAGGCCCGACCAAAATCCACCAGAGATTGGTCGAAGAGATTATCACCGGCCACCACCATTAAATCCCCCTCAATCTTTTCGCGTTCAATCACCAGGTTGATGTCTCCAATCGCCCCCAGCTTATCTTCATCGGAAGTGGAGCCATCATTGATGATCTTAAAGTCATAAGTCGCGCCTTTCTTGTCGTAGGAGGCAGACCAATCTTCAAAATGTTTGATGAATTTATTGTTCGTCACAACCAAAACACGCTCGATGCCTTCAATCCCGCTAAGATGATCGAGAACATGATTGATCATGGGTTTGCCACCGACCGGCAGAAGCGGTTTGGGCTGATTTTGAGTCAGAGGATAGAGACGCGTGGCGTAACCGGCTGCGAGAATAAGAAGTTGCATACAAAACAGTGATAATTCCCGGTGGGAGAAGGTCAATCCTATCCTGAACAGGATCACTACCCATTTTCTTTGAATCAGCTGGAGCCTTTAGGCGTCATACCCTCTTGACAGACTTAAGTACCTCTTCTTGATTGAATCTATGAATAAACCCCTTTTGAGCTCTCTGTTATCCCTCCCCCTTCTTATCAGTTGCGCCACAGCACCGGAACCCTCCGTCCGTTATGTGGATCCCGGCGCCCAGGGAACTGTTCAAACCACCGGGATTGAATCCCAGGATATCGCCATGGCTGCACAAAAAGCAGCGCAATCCATCGTCAATATCCCACAGATCACCAAGGCCCCCAAGCCTCCTGTCATCATCATTACCCCAGTCTCGAACCGCAGTTCCAGCCCCATCGACACAGATCTCTACACCACCAAGTTACGCGGCTCCCTGATGCAATATGCCAACGGGAAAGTGCAATTCCTGGCCCGCGACATCTCTTCCGAACTCAACAACAAAGAACAGAAACTCCGCGAAAAGGGAGCGGTTGCCGGAGCCAGTAAGGACGGAACCAACCGTGTCGGTGCCACCTACCAATACATTCTTACGGCCGACCTGCAGGGCATCTCCACCGCCAGCAGCAGGGGCTCCAGTGATTATTTTCTCATCTCTTTCAAATTGGTCGATTTTCAGGACATTCTGATCTGGGAAAGCCAATACGAGATCAAAAAAGAAGGCCGGGAAAGTGGAGTCTATCGTTAGATTGTGAAACCCAATCCGGCCATCGCCCTTCCACTGTCGGCCCTCTGCCTTCTGATTTCCTGCGCGGGTCCGGGGGCACCCAGATCCGCCTCCGGCACGCGTATTGATCCCATTGCCCTCTCCTCCGCAGAGCAAACCGTGACCCAACGCAACATCCCGGAGGAACTCAGGGCCGATTATATCGCCCTCTACAGTCAGGGCAGGCAGAACGCCGTGCTTCACGCCATGCGGGCAGGCCTTTCAGCACTTCGCATCGGACGCTACGATCTGGCCAAGGAAACCTTCGACCAGGCCATTCGCGAAGTTGAAGCCCTTCAGGAGGGAGCAGAACAGGCCAAGCGGGCCAAAAGCAAATTTGTTGCAGAGCGGGAAAAGTGGTTCAAAGGCGAAAGTCATGAACGTTCAGCCCTCTATTTTTACCGGGGCCTGATCTACTTGAACGACCAGGACTTCGGAAACGCCGCCGCCTGTTTCAAACGCTCGCAGATCCAGGATATCACAGCAGATGACCAGACCGGCTTTTCCGGGGATTGGTATGGTAGTGAAATCGCCCTGGCTCTGGCCTCTTACCTGAACGGTTTCCCTTCCGATGCGGATGCAGCCCGTCAAAGAGCCCGCACCTTTCAAAGCAAACAGGGCGAGGTTCCCTGGCCCTCCTCCCAGACAAACACACTGATCGTGGTGGAAGTGGGTAAAGGTCCGATCAAATACCGCGGAGGCCGCCAAGGCGAGCAGCTGCGTTACAGCGAGGAACTCCCTGCCACCAGGCAGTTGCGGATCTCAAGCCCCGCACCCCATTTGAAATCAGCTGCGGCCGAAAATCTTTTCTTTCAGGCAATCACAAGGGGCGACCGTCAGGTCGACCATATCCTTGGCGATAAAGCGTCCTTTAAAGAAGACACCGGAAGCGCCACCGTCGGACTGGCAGCCGGAGCCATTGTTGCTTCGCAGGTCGACCGTTCCGGTATCGCCGCCGGTGTGCTCGGACTCGCTGCGATCGGCACAGCCATAGCATCTGCCGCCAGCGATCCTTCCGCCGATATACGTGAATGGGACAACCTTCCCCACTCCATCTATCTGCTCAGCCTGAATCTGCCAGATCCTAAAACTCCGGTGCAGATCGAAACACTCGATGCAGGCGGAACTGTTTTGAATACTTACATCTTGGCAGACGTCACAGATACCAAGAAAGAAAAACGCTTGAATATACGCTTTCTACGGTTGAAGAATTGATTATGAAAACCATCCCGAGCCACCTGTCCGCGATCCCGACCTCATGCCTGCTTCTTCTTGCCCTTGTCGTCATGAGCTCCTGCACCCACGGTCCTTACACCCCCAAATCAGAGCCTCAAAAGCCTGAGGCCCGCGGACTTCCCATTGTTTTCCTGGATAAAGACCTTCGCCGCAGCCTCTCGGTCGATGTTCCAGTGGCAACCAGCACCACGCCTGCCGGAAACATGCAAGTGCAGGTTCCTTTCCGGAACCGAACCAACAATGAAGTGGTCTATATCCAGGTACAAACCTTGTTCAGGAACAGCAGCGGAACCGTTCTCTACTCGGAACCCGGAAGCGAGCCTGCCTGGACCAATCTCATGGTTACACCCAACCAGTCCGCCTACTACAAGCAGTCCTCATTGACCAGGGAGGCCACTGGATTCACCATCCGCGTCCGTTACCAGGCCAGGCCCCATTGACCTACGGATACTAGAGCCATCAGGGCTGCCGCACTCTGATTTCTGCCCAGGCTTTGATGTATTTTTTATTGTCTTCGCCAAGATCCCGGATGATCTCGCTCTTAAGCAAAATCTCTTCAGGAACAAACAAGGCGCTGTTGCCCCGCAAGTCTTCAGCAAGGTGCTCATAGGAAGCCCGGTTCGGGCAAAGATAAAAAACAAAAGCGGTGTTCCGGGCCGCATGGGCTGGCTCATGCAGGAAATCAATAAAGGCATAGGCCAGTTCTTTGTTTTTTGCTTTTTTGAGAATCACCAGATCATCGCAGGAAATGGAGGTGCCCTCCACCGGCTGAACAAAAACTATATCCTCGTTTCTGTCCATGACCTGCAGCACATCCCCGCTGTATCCGTGAACCAGGATGAATTCCCCTGCAGCCAGACCAAACCTGTAATAACTGCTGTCTAAACGCGAAGCTGTTTTCTTCCATTTTAACACCAGATTTTTCGCCTCTTCTATTTCCACTTCGTTGCGGGAATTCAGACTGTAACCCAGATACTTCAGGGCCGCACCCATCGTCTCCCGCATGTCATCCATCAACGTGGCTCTGTCCCGGATATCCTCACTTTCCAGCATGCCCCAACTGGGCCTGAAGTCGGGAACCTTGCTTTTCAAATAGGCAATGCCGGTATTGGAAAGCATGTAGGGAACACTGTAGGCCATCGTTTTATCCAGGGCCAGATGTTGCAGATACTCCCGGTCGATGTGTTTCAGATTGGGAATTTTTGTTTGATCCAGCTCTTCCAGCATTCCGTCGCGCTCCATAATAGCAGCCATATAACTGCTCGTGATAAGCATGTCATATCCGGAAAGCCCCGCCTCCAGTTTGGCGTAAACGGACTTATTGGTCTGATAGGTATCCACCACCACACGGCAGTCGTATTTCTTTTCAAAAGCAACTATGAGGCCGGGATCAATATAATCCTCCCACGCAAGCACACGCAGAACCGGTCTGGTCGTCGTGCAGGCTGTTTGGAAGAGGGTCAAAGCCAACAGACCGATCATGCCGAAAGAGAGAAACCACTTTTTCCTGTTGTCTCGCTCGCGTTTCATGATGCTTACTGCCCAGCTTATGCCCGTCGAATCAAGACTCAAGGATGAAGCGTAAGATGAAGCGTAAGATAAATAAAAGAGCGTTTCAAAAAACTAAATGAACCCATGACTTGGCGGATATTTATGCATTTACAACGTAAATCGGCTCTTCATGATTATTCAAGTCAATCCTATGAGCAACGAAGAGCCTACCGAGACTCCCTCATCTTCCGAGGTGAAAGTGTCTGAAGATGCCTATCTTAATCAGCTCAGGCGTTCGATGGCTGGCTTTTTAGCCCACAAAATCTCTTTTTCATTGTTTCAAGCGGGAAGAAACCAACAGCTTCGGAGCACCTTGGAGCACCTGGTGGGCGAACGACTGAGGGAGCAACAAATTACCTTGGAGCCTCGACTTTTGGAACGTCTGATCAACGATATTTACAGTGGGTTGCCGGTTCAAAAACCTGTTCCAAAAACGGAACCCGAAGAGCTGACAGCGGAGAAACTCCGGCCTGTCGTAGCCTCCTATCTGGCGCAACATATCAGCAATGATCTCCTGTTGCCCGGCCACGAAATGGCACTCTCCCGCAAAATCCAATTGCTTGTGGATGAAAAAATGGCTCTGGATCAGCTTCAGGTCAGCGACGAAATCCGATACAAGCTGCTCACCCAGCTCTGTCAGGGAATGAACCTCTCCGCCCCCCCGGCTCCCGAGGGTCTTTCGCTGCCATCCGAGACACCCACCCCACCCGTTTCGCCGCCTTTACCGCCAGCGCCTGTAGCTCCTCCTGTGCTCCTGCCGCCCGCAAAACCGCTTCCCCCGAAAGCTCCACCCGCTACCACATCCGCTCTTCCTCCTGTTCCACCCGAACGTTCCCCTACCAAAAAAGTACCCAAACTCTCCATGCGTGCTCATCCGGTGGAGGAAGGCAGAGAGGTGGAGGAGATCGCCTTTACGGAAGAACACAAACGTCACCTACTTTTCACCCTGGGAACCAAGCTTGATCCGTCCGTTATGGACACAGGCGACCAAAAGAAAATCTACCAGCACATCATGGCTGTTCTGGATCATGTTAGTGCCGAGGAAAATGTGGAACTGGACGATGAAATCAAAGAACTACTCATCCATGCCCTGCTCAACGGGGAAGGCCTGGAATTCCAGCTTTAAGTGCCTTATCTGAGACCTTTTCCCCGCCTCCGCCCAGTGAAAAGCGTGCAAACATTCCACTGGTTTTCCTCCCCCAGTCCGCTAAGTTGTATTGCTTATGAATATTGCCATTGAAGAAGTGTCAGCCTGCCGCCGCCGCCTGCGCATTGAAGTGCCTGCCAGCGATGTGGACGCCGAGTTGAACAAGATTACCGACGAATTTCAAAAAATGGCCCAGATCAAGGGTTTTCGCGCTGGCAAAGCCCCCCGCTCCGTGGTGGAAAAAAAATACAGCAAGGACATTGAAGAAGAGGTCAAAAAGAAGATCGTCCCCCGGGCCTATCGCGAAGCCCTGAAGAGCAAAAATCTCAAGGTCATTAGCGCACCCCAAGTGGAAGAACTTCAGTTTAAACGCGGTGTCAGCCTCAGCTTCTCCACTATCGTGGATTTGGCTCCCGAATTTTCCCTGCCCGAATACAAGGGTCTTAAAATCAAAAAAGCAGACAGCGAAGTCACGGATGAAGACGTTGAAAAGGTGATCAACAATATCCTCGACCAGAATGCCGATTATCAGGACGTCGTGGGTCGCCCCGTTGCCGAGAAAGATTTTGCCATCATTTCCTATGAAGGAACCGTTGAGGGCAATCCCATCAGCGAACTGCTTCCCGATGTGCCGAACCTGAACAAGCAGGAAAAGTTCTGGCTTCTCATCCAGGACGGTATTTTCCTTCCTGATTTCGGCAAGCAACTGATCGGTTCCAATGTGGGCGACAGCAAAACGGTCACGATTAAATTCGCCGACGATTTTCCCCAGGAACCCGTCCGTGGAAAGGAAGGCGTCTACCAAGTGAAGATTGACGAGCTAAAGGCAAAAATCCTTCCGGCCTTTGATGACACCATCGCCGAAAAAGTGGCCAAGACAACCGCTGAAGTATTGAAGAGCCGTATCCGCGAAAACATTGGCCGTGACAAAGAACAGCGCGCACGTTCCGAACAGGTCAAGCAGATCCTCGACCAGCTCAAGGATAACACCACCTTTGAACTGCCTGAATCGGCCGTCCAGAACCAGACCCAGCGTGCCGTGTATGACATCGTCCGCGAAAACCAGATGCGTGGCATCCCTCCGGAAATGCTGGAACAGCACAAGGGTGACATTTTTGCCGCCGCCCAGACTTCGGCCAAGGAACAGGTCAAGATCGGTTTCATCCTTTCCCAGATTGCCGATGCGGAAAAAATCGAAGTCAAATCTGACGAGATCCTGGAAATTGTCCACGGTTACGCGCAGCAGGAAAAGGTTCCCGTCCAGAAAATGATCAAACAGCTTCAGGAGAACAACGGCATCGACCAGATTGAGGACGAAATCCGCAACCGTAAAACTGTAGATTTCCTCTTGCAATCCGCCATAACTGAATAGTCTTACGTTTATGCAATCACCACTCAATCTGACCACCATCCAAAACAACTACATACTCCCGAAGGTCGTGGAGCAAACAGGGCGTGGCACCGAAACATGGGACGTATTCTCGCGTCTTATGAAAGACCGCGTCATTTTTCTTGGCACCCAGATTGATGATTTTGTGGGGAATGCCATTACGGCCCAGTTGCTTTATTTACAGATGGAAGATCCGAAAAAAGATATCCACATGTACATCCAGTCACCCGGAGGCTACGTCACCGCTGGCATGGCCATCTATGACACCATGCAGTATGTCACCTGTGATATCTGCACTTATTGCATCGGTCAGGCGGCCAGCATGGGCGCTGTCCTGCTCGCAGCAGGAACCAAAGGCAAACGCTATGCCCTCCCCAACGCCCGGATCATGATTCACCAGCCTCTTGGCGGTGCCCAAGGCCAGGCCACAGACATCAGCATCCAAGCCCAGGAAATCCTACGCACCAAAAAACGTCTCAATGAAATCCTGGCTTTCCACACCGGTCAATCTTACGACCAAGTGGAGAAAGATACAGACCGCGACCGCTTCATGTCGGCCGAAGACGCCAAAATCTACGGGCTGGTAGACAGCGTCGTGGCCTCCAAAAAGCAAGTCGCTCCGGTAGTCTAGGATGTAAACCCCATGGCCAGGCCCAACAATCTGACGATGTGCTCTTTCTGCGGAAAGAGCCACGCGGAAGTGAAAAAACTCATCGCGGGCCCGGGAGTTTACATTTGCGACAGCTGCATCAATATCTGCAAAAACATTCTGGACAAAGAACTGACCGACATTGAGCCGGCCAATTCTTCCCAACCCCGGATGCTCAAACCGGCTGAGATCCGGATGGAGCTCGACCGTCATGTCATCGGCCAGGACTCCGCCAAACGTTCCCTCGCCGTTGCCGTACACAACCACTACAAACGCATTCAACACCAACGGGAAAAAGCAACCACCCTGCCGGGGATTGCGTCCGAACAGGACGATGTCGAACTGGAAAAAAGCAATATCGTGCTTATCGGTCCCACCGGGTCAGGAAAAACACTTCTGGCCAAAACTCTGGCCCGTATCCTGGATGTTCCCTTCTGCATTGCCGATGCCACGACCCTGACAGAGGCAGGGTATGTCGGTGAAGATGTTGAGTCCATTATTCTGCGCCTGCTTCAGAATGCCGATTATGATGTCAAACGGGCGGAACGCGGAATTGTCTATATCGATGAAATTGATAAGATCGGAAAGAAAACAGAAAACGTCTCTATCACCCGCGACGTCTCCGGTGAAGGGGTTCAGCAGGCCCTTTTAAAAATCCTCGAAGGTAGCGTCTGCAATGTTCCGCCGCAGGGGGGCCGCAAACACCCTCACCAGGAATATATCCAGGTCAATACGGAAAATATCCTCTTCATCTGCGGTGGTGCCTTTATCGGGCTGGAAAATATCGTCCAGCGCAGACTTGGAGGGCGTTCCATGGGCTTTAGCCAGGCCTCTACTGCGGTTAATCAGGATTCTTGCGAAACAGCCTTAAAAGTTGAGCCCGAAGATCTGCTCCGCTTCGGCATGATTCCTGAATTCATTGGCCGACTTCCGATCATCAGTGTCCTGCAGGAGTTGAACGAAGCTGAACTGATTTCTGTCCTGAAAGACACCAAGAACGCCCTGACCAAACAATACGGCAAGCTGATGGCCATGGACGGTATCAACCTTGTTTTCACCAAGGACGCCCTGAAAGCCCTGGCCCAACAGGCCAAAACCCGCGGCACCGGGGCTCGGGCCCTCCGCGCCCTTTTGGAAAACATCATGCGGGATGTTATGTATGACCTGCCCTCCCAGCAGGACATCGTGGAAGTCACCATCAACCGAGCCTCCGTTGAAGGCCAGAAACAGCCTCTTGTCCGTAAGAAGGAAGACAAAGAAGCAGCCTGAATCCGAAGGATACTTCGGCCTCCCTCCCTAAGCAGAAAAAACGGGTTCTTTCCCGTGCCAAATTCTTGCCTGTATTCCAATCTCCGTGCAAGATGCTGCCTTTGTCTGTTTATGGCTATCAGTGTTGAAGAAGGTTATCGCCGCTGCTCCGATCTGGCTCGTTCCCATTATGAGAACTTTCCCGTGGGAAGGCTCGTGCCTGCTGAACTGCGTCCCCATGTACATGCCGTCTATGCCTTTTCACGGGTGGCCGATGACCTTGCCGATGAAGGCTATGCCGATCCCAGACTAAAACCGGAAAATGCCGCAGAAATTCTGAGCCAGCCCGAACGCCTGGAGAAACTCCGGGCTTACCGCCGTGTTCTGGACGCGACTATTAAAGGAGAAGAACCGTCCGAAGAATACGCCTGGATTTTTATTCCCCTGCGCAACACCCTTCAGAAACTCAACCTTCCTCCCGGCCTTTTTTACGACCTGCTCTCCGCGTTTGAACAAGACATTATCAAACGCCGCTATGACAATTTTGAAGAAGTTCAGGATTATTGTAGCCGCAGTGCCAATCCCATCGGCCGTCTGGTTCTGCTTCTGCACGGCTATCGCCAACCAGAGCTTCATGAACTTTCAGACCACATCTGCACAGGACTGCAACTGGCCAATTTTTGGCAGGATATTTCAGTGGATCTGGGAAAAGACCGCATCTATCTTCCCCAGGATGACCTGCAGCGTTTCCATGTGACCGAAGAGCAACTCTTTGCCGGCGAAGCGACAGACGCCTTTCTCAACCTCATTCAATTCCAGGTCGAACGGACCTGGCAACTTTTTCGCAAAGGCAAACCTCTTGCCTCCCACCTCTCCCTCAAACTCGCCTGGGAAATCCGAATGACCTGGCTCGGAGGCACGACTATTCTGAAAAAAATCAAACAACAAGACTTTGACACTCTCAGCCGACGTCCCAAATTAGGCAAAGGAGACATGGTTCTCCTTTTATTGAAATCCTTTTTCTCGCACTGATACCTTCCATGGCCACGATGTCGTCACAGACCATTACACAAAAAAGCGGATCCAATCTGGCTCTATCCTTTTTTTGCCTGCCCCCAGCCAAACGCAAGGCTATGTCGACCTTTTACGCCTATTGCCGTATTGCCGATGACATTGTCGATGAAACCGGAACCACAGAAGCGGAAAAGCGCCGACAGTTAGCCGATCTCCGTTCCGAAATCAAATCCTGCTATGAGGGAACCCCGGCAACCGAACTCGGTTTTGAGCTGAAGGAAATCATTCGCGAGTATCTGATCCCCCCCCAGCCATTCCTGGATCTTCTTGATGGGGTGGAAATGGACCTGAATAAAAACCGCTACGCCAATTTCGAAGAACTTTCCCTCTATTGTTACCGGGTGGCTTCGGCGGTCGGGCTGGTTTCGATCGAGATATTCGGTTTTTCCCACCCGCAATCCAAAGACTATGCCGTTGCTCTGGGCATGGCCCTGCAGCTCACCAATATCCTCCGAGATGTCCGACAGGATCTGGATCAATACGACCGTATCTACCTCCCCCAGGAGGAACTCAAAGCCTGCGGGGTGAGCGAGGATGACCTGCGTTCCGATGAATTGACCACGGCCAAACAGCGTTTGTTCAGGCTTCAACATTTCCGGGCCAGCCACTATTTCAACAAAGCCTCACGCCTGCTTCCCGCCACAGACCGGCCCAATTTTATTGCCGCCGAGCTGATGACCGAGGTCTATCACCGTCTTTTGACTAAAATCAAAAATCGGAACTTCAACATTCTGGCCTCACCCGTCAAACTCAACAAAATACAGAAGGTTATCGCCGTGGCCTATGCTTCCAAAAAGGGTGCTGCCATCAATCGTGTCAGTCGGCCCAAACCGAAAAAAATCGCCGTCTGGGGCGCAGGTTTTTCCGGCATTTCCGCAGCCATCCACCTGGCCAGGGCAGGCCATCAAGTCGATATCTACGAAAGTCGTTCGTATCTGGGAGGCCGGGCCCACAGCTTCACCGATGTCAAAACAGGATTAACGTTTGATAACGGCCAACACGTCTTCATGGGATGTTACCACAGCTGCCTGGAACTTTTTGATATCATGGGGATCACGGACAAATTGGCCATGCAAGCCAGTTTGGAAGTCCCTTTCCTGAGTCCGGGCGGCCAACTCGATAAATTAAAAGCCTCTTCCCTTCCGGCCCCCTTCAATCTCCTGACAGCGCTGTATAATTATGGCGAACTTTCCTGGATGGACCGGCTTTCCATCGGACGACTGGGCCTGGCTTTGAAAATAGGATTAAAACCTTCCCCCGACCTCACGGCCATGGATTGGTTTCGCCAACACGGACAAACCCCTAACAGCATTCGTGCACTGTGGGAGCCTTTCTGTGTAGCCGCCCTGAACGAGCCCTGCCAGAGTGCCAGTGCTCTGCTTCTTTACGAGACCTTGAAACGTTCCCTCTTCGGCTCGAAATCAGACGCAGCCATTTATGTCAGCCGCGTCGGACTCAGCGATCTTTTGACTCCCGAAACCGAAATTTTCCTGCGATCAACCGGTTCCCGCCTGATTCTCAATGAAGGAGTCCGTTCGGTTCAGTGGGCAGCCCAATCCATTGAGTCCTTCACCACCAGCAGTGGCCAGACTATTCAGGCCGATGCCTATGTCAGCGCCCTGCCCTGGATGACGCTAAAATCGCTGCTTCCTCCCGAACACAAAATGACCCGGGATCTGGCCGCCATCGACTCCTCTCCCATCATTTCACTTAATATCATCTGTGATTGTGAAATTACCACGGAGCCTTTCGTTGGACTCCTGGACTCACCGTTGCATTGGATCTTTGACCGCAGCTCGCATCTGGTTGGAACTGCGGAAAAAGGTTACATGTATGCCCTGGTGGTCAGTGCTGCGGGAAACCTGATGGATCTCAAGCAGGAAGAATTTGTGAAGTTGATGTGGTCGGAAATCAACCGCTTCTTCCCACAGACCAAAAACGGAACAATCCTTCGCCACATCATCTATAAGTCGAAGGATGCCACCTTCGCAGCACAGCCGGAGACGGAGTCCAGACGTTACGGTTCCAAATCACCGTGGAAGAACCTTTTTCTAGCTGGTGACTGGACAAAAACAGGATTACCCGGAACCTTGGAAGGTGCCGCCTGGAGCGGAGCCCACGTGGTGCAGGCAGTGGATCGAAGCTGATAAATTCCCAAGACCAGATGATGTAAGGAACCGCACCCCGTCACCCATTTTTAAAAAGGCGGGAAGCGGAGAGCTCTTCCCCTGCTCCTTGGACTCAAACCATCACAGCCTGCTGATCCGTTGGCGCTGGTGCATCGACCCACTTGCCATTTTCCTTGATCAGATCGACCAACTTGTCCACCGCTTCGGCTTCAGGAATATTAAACTTAACGGGTTTTTTTCCGATGTAGAGGTTGATCTTGTTGGGAGCTCCTCCGACATAGCCGAAATCGGCGTCGGCCATTTCACCCGGACCATTCACAATACAACCCATGACGGCAATCTTGACACCTTTAAGATGGAGTGTGGCCTCCTTTATTTTGGCAGTAGTGCTTTGTAAATCGAACAAGGTGCGGCCACAGGAAGGACACGCGACGTAATCCGTCTTGAAGATACGGTTGCCTGCGGCTTGAAGAATGTTGTAACCGAGACGGATGTTGGCACCAGGAGCTTTTTCTTGGCGCAGCAAAATGGCATCACCGATACCGTCGCAGAGTAACGATCCAATGTGAATTGACGAACTCAACATCGTGCTGAGAATATCCATGTCCTTTTCCGGGTGCAGCGTATCTTTCAGCAAAACGGGATGGCGGGGGTGAATTCTGGAAGCCAGGATACGGAAAGCGGTCGCGACATTCAGGTCGCTGCCATCTTTGACCGTGACGACGACAGGAGACTCCATGTCGTTGATGGCTTGAATCTGTTTTTCGTCGTGAAGATCCACTTCCTGCACGCCTGATGTTTCATAAACGATTTCCGGAGAGGTGTCGCCCATCTGCGCAAAACGGGGCTTCAATGTTTCGTATAGGCCGTGTTCGGAAACCACCTTGGCATTTTCGGTTCCACCCAGCGTGAATCCTTGGATGGTCATGGGTGCACTGTTGCGGCGGGAATAAACAAAAGGATCAAAGCTTAGTGCATAGTTATCATTGACCTGACCCTGGCTGGAAAGATTTTTGGCATATTCCACCAGGGCTTTGCCCACAGGAATCTCGTGCACGCTGTCTTCCGTCAGCGACACACGGATGGTGTCACCCAGACCATCCAGAAGAAGGGATCCGATACCGATGGCGCTCTTGATGCGGCCATCTTCGCCTTCACCCGCTTCGGTCACCCCGAGGTGGATCGGATAATTCCAATCCGCACCCTGTTCGTTCAATTTGGCCACCAAGAGGCGGTAAGCGTTGATCATGACCTTGGGGTTGGAGGACTTCATGGAAAACACGAAGTTATGGTAATCGTTTTTCCGGGCGATACGGGCAAACTCCAATGCGCTTTCCACCATTCCCAGCGGTGTGTCGCCATAACGGTTCATGATACGGTCGGAAAGTGAACCGTGGTTGGTTCCGATACGCATGGCAATACCGCGGGATTTGCAGAGCTCAACCAAAGGAATGAAGGTCTCCTCAATACGGACAAGTTCTTCGTCGTATTGGTCGTCGGTATATTCGCGGACTTGAAATTTTTTCTTATCGGCAAAATTACCCGGATTGATGCGAACCTTGTCGATCCACTGCGCGGCTTCCATCGCGGCATCCGGCTTAAAATGGATATCCGCAACAATCGGCACATCACAGCCTGTGGCCAACAGCTCGGCCTTGATGTTTTTGAGATTGGCGGCGTCCTTGACAGTCGGGGCGGTAATGCGGACAAGCTGGCAACCCACGGCCACCAATTCCAGGCTCTGCTTCACACAGGCGGCGGTGTCCATGGTGTCGCAGGTCAGCATGGATTGAACGACGATGGGATTTTTCCCGCCCATTTTGACGTTACCGACAATTACTTCCCGCGTTTCACGGCGGCGATACACAAAAGGATTCTGACAATAATGGAGAGACATAATTATTTGGGTTGAGGTGCCGCCTGTTCAAATTGAAGCTCTTTTACCGGTCCGGACTTGTTTGATTCGTAGAAATTTTTCACCCGGCGAGCCGAGCGGCTCAGATCGAAAAACGTCACATAAAGGAAGAAACAAAGGATCAGAACAAACGACGCGATGTGGAGCAGTTCGATGATTTTGGGATCAGCAGGACGTTTTCTGATCCATTCCGCAATCGAGAGCACGATATGTCCACCATCAAGAATTGGCAGAGGCAACAGGTTCATGATCGCGAGATTAACGTTCAGCACAACCGAGAAAAAGAGGACAAGTCGCCAATCAACTGTTAGTAAATTCATCAGTTTGTCGAAAATGCCGACCGGACCACTCAGGTGACGAAATCCCACACCTGACTTGGGGCTGCTTAAAGCCTCAAGCGTCCGTTGGATGGTAAAAATACCGTTCAAAATCTGTTCCGTGGGAGGAATGTGCACGACTTTGATATCCATAACATCCCATCCGATACCGATCAGTCTTTTTTGTGTTGTTTTCTCCAGAGCAGGTAAAACGGATATCTGCAGGGTTTCTTCGCCCCGTTTGATCGTCAGCAGGGACTCTCCTTGAGCTTTCCCCATCAGATAACCTACCTGTCCGGGACTTTTGACTGTTTCTCCATTCACCTCTGTGATGACGTCACCTTTTTTGATTCCTGCCTTGTCCGCAGGGGAACCCGCGTAAACTATTCCGGTAACGGCAACACGGGAGGGATAGTTTTCAATGCCAATCATCCGGAGTTTTTCCATTTCAGGATCAGGATCGACAACCGGCCTGATAATGAAGGTTTTCACTTCCATGTCGCGCAAAACAGTCACCTGAACCTTTTCGTCTTTGGCCAGCAAGAGAGATTCCACCACTCCATCATATCGACCCTGCCAACGGCTTACGTTCCTTCCATCCACCTCCAACACCTCATCGCCAGGCAGAATGCCTGCCAGCTTGGCAGGGCTACCGGGCTCCACGTACCCGATAGTCTTCGTCAGAGAACCCTGGTTCTGGGGAACTCCAACCGCGTAACAAAGAAAGGCAAAAGCCACGGCCAATAAAAAACTGAACAAAGGGCCGGCAAAAGCCGTGATGATTTTGGCGGAGGGTTTGGCCGGCGGTAACGCATTCAGATCTTGTTTCGAATCTCCCTCAACCATTTCCATCGCTGCCATTTGCGGGAGTTTAACGAAGCCACCAAAAGGGAAAACCCTGAGGTTGTAATCAACCCCTTTCCATCGGAAACCTAAAACTTTTTTTCCCATCCCGATGGCGAATTCTTCAACCACGAGACCCTGCCAGCGCGCAGCTAGAAAGTGGCCCAGTTCGTGCACGAATACCGTGATACTGAAGAGGATAAAAGCCGCAACGAAGGTAAGAAAAAACGTCAATATTACTTCTAATGTCATTTGTTTAAAATCTCTTTAGCTAACTTTCGTGCCCATTGGTCAGCCTGAATTATAGCACCCAGGTCGGGTGAGGCAATGTTCTCGTGAGCCACCATAACCCTTTCCACTGTCTCCCAAATCTGTGGAAAGCCCGCTTTTTCCTGCAAGAAACGCTCAACAGCCACCTCATTGGCTGCGTTCATGACTGCCGGCAGGGTTCCACCAACCGTCCCGGCCTCACGGGCCAGTCTTAATGCCGGAAAACGCACCGGATCCGGAGCCTCAAACAGGATCTGACCCAAGCTGGCAAAATCCAACTGCGGCAGCCCTGTCGGCAGCCGTCTGGGATAGGTTACCGCATACTGGATCGGAAAACACATGTCTGTTTGGCTCAACTGGGCCAAAACCGAGTGATCCACAAATTCCACCATCGAATGGACGATGCTTTGCGGATGCACAATCACTTCAATCCTACCCATCTCCACACCGAACAACCAGCGGGCCTCAATCATTTCAAGCCCTTTGTTGAACATACTGGCCGAATCAATGGTGATCTTACGGCCCATGTCCCAGGTCGGATGCTTCAAGGCCTGCGCCACCGTCACTTTGGCCAGGTCTTCCGCCTTGGTCTGCCGGAAAGGGCCTCCCGATGCAGTCAGAATCAAACGCCGAACCTCCCGCTCCGGTGCCTCATGAAGACACTGGAAAATGGCATTGTGCTCGCTGTCCACCGGCAGGACAGCCAGCCCTTTGCGTTTAGCCAGATTCATGACAGCTTCCCCTGCCATGACCAGAATCTCCTTGCTCGCCACGGCGAGCTCCTTGTCTGTTTCCAATGCCGCCAAAGCAGGTTCCAGTCCCCCTGTTCCCACGATGGCCACCAACACCATATCCGCATCCGTCTCACGAACCAGATCAACAAGCCCCCTGGTTCCACGGTGAAGTCGGCATCCTGTGGGCAACGCTGTAGAAACCTCATCGGCAGAGGCGTTGTCCACCACGGCAACGGCTTCGGGCCCGAATTCCTTCACCTGTTCAAGCAGGGGGCCAACGCTCTGGTTGACGGCCAGGCCGACGATCTTCATTTCCCCCGGCAAACGCCTCGCCACCTTGGCGGTGCTCAGACCAATGGAACCACTGGCTCCCAAAACAATAAGTCGTTTCATATGAGATTCCTAACTAATTAAAAGTAGATACGAATAAAACAAAGGCCCGGTGTAGAGAAGACTGTCCACCAGATCCAAGGCCCCGCCGATGCCGGGAATGACCGCCCCGGAATCCTTGCTCTGGGAGTCACGTTTGATGACTGATTCTGCCAGATCCCCGACGACACTGACCAGCGAGAGCATCGCCCCCAGAATCCATGCATGAATGCCTCCGATGACAGCCAGAGGCTCCGGCAGAAGCCAGGTCAACAGCACACTCAGAGCCACCGCTGTGGCAATCCCCCCGGCAAAACCCTCCCAGGTTTTCTTGGGGCTGATAGTGGGGATCATTTTGTGCCGTCCCAGACAGGAACCCCAGAGATACGCCCCGATGTCGGTAACTTTGGTCACAGCGACAAGATAAATTGCAAGCAGGATGCCATCCCCACCTGGAACGGGTTCATTAAAAATGATTTTGGGAATGAAATGAAACAAATACGGTATGTAAAAAAAACCGAACAAGGTCAGAGCCACTGTGGTAACCGCTGTCGTCTGTTTTTTCTCGAAAACCTGCCTGCTCAGGATGAAAAGAATCGCACAAAGAATGGAAAACGTCTCCAGTGCCTGGGTGTTGTCGGGCTCATTGGGCAGGAAAACCAGGCAGACATAGGTAATCACAAAAAAGGTGGCCCCGCAAACCAGTCCAGCCTTCTTGAAAACCTTCAGCCCTTTGGCTTCCTGCATCACATAAAATTCCCATTGGGCAATCAACCCCAGCAGCGAAACCAGCACAAAAAGCGCACTGCGGTATTCCTGCCAGACCATAACGGACAAGAGGATAATCAGCAAAATTGAAGAGATGAGTCTGGAGCGGAACATGCGAAGAAACTCAGACCGCTCCGAAGCGGCGCTGACGTTGATTGTAAGAACGGAGCGAATTGAAAAATTCCTCCCGCCCGAAATCCGGCCAGAGAACCTGGGTCACATACAATTCGGTGTAGGAGATCTGCCAGAGAAGAAAATTACTCAAACGCATCTCTCCACTGGTGCGGATCAAGAGATCGGGATCGGGAATTCCGTTGGTATACAGGTGATCCGAGATTGCCTTTTCATTGATCTGGCTGGTTTTCAATTCTCCGGTACGAACCTTTTCTGCCAGTTGGCGTGTGGCTTCCACCATTTCGACCCGCCCGCTGTAGCTTAAAGCGAGCACCAGGGTAAGCCCGGTGTTGCTGGAAGTCGATGCAATGGTTCTCTGTAACTGTTTCAGAACCTTCTCTGGAAGATCCGTCAAACGTCCTATGGCCATCAGGCGGATATTGTTTTTGTTGAGCGTTTTTTCGTATTGTTTCAGCGTCTGAACCAGCAGGGACATCAGCCCCTTGACCTCGTTGGCAGGGCGTGTCCAGTTTTCCACGGAAAAGGCGTAGAGGGTAAGGAATTCCACTTTGGCTTCCGCTGCCGCTTTGGCGGTTTCCTCCACCGCTTTGGCCCCGCGTTTGTGCCCTTCCAAGCGTGGGAGCTTACGACTTCCGGCCCAACGGCCGTTTCCATCCATGATGACTGCCACATGGCGCGGAATCCGCTCAAAAGCCGGCAGGTCACTCCGCGCCTCAGGCTTCATGGGAAAAAGGTCTGTTCCCGTCGCGGACCGACAGAAATAATCGACAATTTGGCTCCACTGAACTCTTCAATGGCTCTGAGGTAGGTTCTCGCTTCAATGGGCAGTCGCCCAAATTGAAGGCATTGGGATGTGTCCTTCTGCCAACCTTTGAAGGTTTTATAAACCGGTTTGCAGCGGGCCAACTGCTCGATGGAAGCCGGTGGATAGTGTATCATTTTGCCGTTAAGCCTGTAGGCTACGCACAACTTGATTTCTTTCAGCTGATCAAGGCCATCCAGGTTGGTAAGTGCGAGTTCGGTCACTCCGTTGATCCGGGTGGCAAAGCGGACCAACACCGCGTCAAACCATCCGCAACGACGGGCACGCCCTGTGGTGGCCCCGAACTCGCGCCCCATTTCGTGGAGCAGGTCCGAAAGCAGATTCGATTCTGTGGCAAAAGGGCCCTCGCCAACGCGCGTAGTGTAGGCCTTAAGGGTTCCGATGACGTTTTTCACCGCATTGGGAGGCAATCCCGATCCGGTGCAGGCCCCGCCGGAAGTGGTATTGGAGGATGTGACATAGGGATAGGTTCCGCAATCGATGTCCAAAAAGGTTCCCTGCGCTCCTTCAAAAAGCATGCTCTTTTTGTTTTCCAGCAATCCGTGGATTTTAGCGATGGTGTCACAGATATAAGGCTTCAGCACAGCCGCAGCCGCTTTGTATTCCTTAATGATAGCGGCGGCAGAAACCGTTTTCCATCCCTTAAGGCGGCAAAGTTGGTTAACCTCGGAAACACGCTCTTTGATTTTTTCTTCCATCAAAGGAATATTCAACAGATCGTGGGTGCGGAGACCAACACGGGCGATCTTGTCCCCGTAGGTTGGACCTATCCCCCGTTTGGTGGTACCGATCATTTTCCCCTTGGCCGCCGTCTCGCGCCCGGCATCGAGGTTACGGTGATAGGGCATGACCACGTGGGCGCGGTCACTGACAAACAATCGTCCTTTGGTTTTGACCCCGCGCGACTCCAAACCGTTGATTTCTTTGACCAGGGAAACCGGATCGATCACGGTGCCGTGGCCGATGATGCAGGTTTTGCCTTTACGGAGAATGCCGGAAGGAACGAGGTGCAGGACGAATTTTTCAGAACCGATTTCCACCGTGTGACCAGCATTGTTTCCTCCCTGGGAACGAACCACGGCATCGTGGGACTCCATCAAAAAATCGATAATCTTGCCTTTACCTTCATCCCCCCACTGGGAGCCAACGAGCACTGTATTCATGTAAAAAATCCTTAACGTCCGACACTGAAATATTCAAAACCCAGCAGCTTCATTTCCTCGGGGATCAGAAGGTTCCGTCCGTCGAAAACAAGAGGGGTGCGCATGAGTGATTTGATCTTGAGCCAGTCAAGTTCTTTAAAATCATTCCACTCGGTGGCCACAACCAAGGCATCCGCATCTTTGGCCACTTCATAGGGATCCTCCACCAGAGGGATCTTGGGATAAGAGATAGCGCATTTTTCCATAGCTTTGGGGTCGAAGGCCTTGAGAATGGCCCCCTCTTCCATCATTTTCAGGGCGAGGTTGATTCCAACACTGGAGCGAATGTCATCCGTATTTCCCTTAAAAGCGAGACCCAATTGCCCGATTTTTTTATCACGGAAGACCCAGAGTGCTTTGCGCATTTTCTTGAGGAATCGATCCAACTGATCGGCGTTGATCCGCTCCACTTCTTTGAGCAATCCGAAGCTGTAACCCAGATCTTCGGAAATGCGGATAAAGGCGGAGAGATCTTTGGGGAAGCAGGAACCACCATAGCCCAGGCCAGCATAGAGAAAATCGCGTCCTATACGTTTGTCAGCGCCCATCCCATCCGCGACCTTACCGATATCCGCGCCGGAAGCTTCACAGATCGCAGCCACGGCGTTGATGTAGCTGATTTTCAGGGCGAGAAAGCTGTTGCTCGCATGTTTGATCAGTTCGGCGCTGTTCAAATCCGTCACCATGATGGGCGCATTGAACGGCTGATATACTTCCTTCATGATCGCAGCAGAGCGCTCGCCATTTGTCCCAATCACGATACGGTCGGGATTCATCAAGTCCGCGACGGCACTTCCTTCACGCAAAAACTCGGGATTACTCACCACATCAAACTCCACGTTCCCTTTACGATAGCGGCGAATGGTCTCTGCCACCTTCTCTCCCGTTTTAACGGGAACGGTGCTTTTATCGACAATCACACGGTAACCGGTGAGCACTTCGGCGATACTTCGAGCAACCTTCTCCACATAACTAAGATCAACACTGCCGTCAGGTTGGGGAGGCGTTGGAACTGCAATAAAAATCACATCTCCGTTCTCTACACCCTCCGCTATGGAAGACGTGAACTTGAGACGACCCAACTGAACGTTCTTTCGAACCAGAGTTTCCAAGCCCGGTTCATAGATCGGAATAATGCCGTCCTGAAGTTGTTTAACCTTTTTTTCGTCATTGTCCACGCAGGTCACGTGGTGGCCAACTTCAGCAAAACACGTTCCCGTCACGAGTCCGACATAGCCGGAACCTACAATCGTTAATTTCATTCTGGATTAGTTGTTGACGGAGATATTGGCCGCTGGGAAGGCCTTCAACGTCAGGCTGAGATAGACAGTGAATTCGTCTTCACCATTATTAATATTATCCCGGAACGCCGTACTAACGGCTGTGCTCCAGGCCCCCAAATCACGATAAATCGAGTAACGCTGTTCGGACAAGGTTCCGGTGTCGGCTTCGAAATACAAGTCCTGCGAAACTTTCCAGTTTTCGTTCAGGCGCCAAAAAGTTCCGACACTGAATACATGACTGTCCGCCAGAACAAATGCGGGCGCCCCAGTAATGGCAGGATAGTTGACATTGCTCAGATAAAAGTGGCCTACGCGGAAGTCCACTGCCGGATGAACCTGCCAGGTCAGGCTGTTGTTGATTTCATCAAACTCATCACCGGACAAACCGAGGGCGGAGTAATGATCCACCGTCAGCCAAGGCAGGGGTTTGAAGGCCACTTCGTTGTACACATGGCTAAGAACGTCCTGACTAAGAATGCCCATTTCACGGCTTTGACTGAAGTTTTGCTGCGTATAGAAAGCCCAATCCACCAGATCCCAGTTTTTCCCGTCACGTTTTGTTTGGATTTTGTTGCGTATTCCGTTGCGCAGGGAATTCTGATTGTCGATGGAATCGATTGAGTTGAACGATGAAAAATAGGTGGGCTGAAGGCGGGTCGAGGGAATACGTTCGTCAAAGCCGCGAAATTCCAACGGATCAAGATTCGTGTCCGGCATGTAGGAATAATCGGCAAAAGGCTGGAACACGTGGCGTATACCGTCGATTCCAAGACCAGGATTCTTGATGTCACTCCAGGTTTTTGAAACCTTGAACGTGGCCTCCATCCCGGCATTCAGAGCAAGACGTGTTTCGTCGCCACCGGGATCATTGCTCAGGGGATTGTTGTTGCGGGTATAGGCCGTTCCCCGGGCACCGGCTCTGGGAGTGAGGGAAAGCCAGCCGAAATACTGGCGTGGGTAGGAAAGCTGGTGAAAGGTGTCGTAACGAACCGCACTGTAGTTGGAACCTGATGCCCGGTCGTCGCGGTCAAACTGGCGTTCGAAATTGACCACACTGGACTCACCTTCGTAACTAAGGAATGTGTTGAAAAAAGACTGTCTTTTGAATTCAAGAATGAACTCGGGTTTGCGCTCGACCGTTTCAAAAAGGTTGTTGGCCTGGGCACGGGCCAATATGGTTGCGGTGAAATTAGGATCATAGTAGACCAGATCGGCAAAATTGTCCGGTTGTTGATCCTTGCGGAACTCGTCCCGGAAAAAATCCTCGGTAATGTTGCGGTCACTCCAAACATTGATATCGGCGGTCGTCGTAAATTCGGAACTCAGTTGGTACTTGTGCTTATAGGCGTAGCGATAACGCTTTTCCTCGGGAATAACGGTGCGGGTCGTGGAAGGAAATCCAATATCAGGGCTGTCGTCACTGACATAGAAGGACTTGAATTCGCCCTTGTCTCCTGGCCGGGGATTGAAATCCAGATCCACCCCTCCGCCTGCCCCGCGTCTTGAAAAATAACCAATGTGTGGTGTCACTATCCACCGGGGATCCAGGGCCACGCTGTAACCGACGTTAATGTAGGTTCCCAACCGCGACGTGCTTCCCACCGTCAGGTCAAAATTGTCCTGCTCACGGTTCAAAGGTGCCGCCACATAAGGAAGCCACATGACCGGTACACTTCCAATGTAGACGGCAACATTCTTGAAGACCACACGGTCGTCCGGATAAATCTCAATGGTGTTGGCTTTGAGTGTGTAGGAGGGTGTTTCACGGTTTTCAGTGGCCACCCCACCGCCACGAATAACAAATTTGTTAGGATTAGGCGATTCCACTTTGTTTCCGTAGGCGTAAATACGATCCTGAACCATACGAAAATCGGAAGAGTTGACCTGTTTGCTGTCCAGATTGTAGGTCAGGAACTCACCCCGATAAATTTTCGATTGGGCGAAAATGCGGACATTCCCCTTGGCCATGAGTTCACGTGATTTTCGGTCAAAGGAAACACTGTCCGCATAAATCACATCCTGGCCGTGCCTGACCACCACATTGCCCTCGGCATAGGCAATTCCGCCTTCATAACGGTTTTCACCATCAGCAGTGATTTCAATAGGAAGGCTTTGCGAAGGTTCAGAGGTTGCCGCTGTTAGAAGCGGAGCCAGTGCCAAAAGCCAAACAAAAAATAGTCCCAAGCGTTTCAAGAGAAAGGAGTTAATAGCATTGCAGATGCTTTCATGCCAACAAGAAAAATGGCCATACGCGATAATTCCAGTCCAAAACGTAAAAAGCCCCCTAAAGTGCCTTTCAAAGCCTTTTAGAGCCCTTTAGAGCCTTTCCCAAAAAATCAGTTCAATCCTTTTTAACCCAGGCACAACGCTGAAAGCTGCGACCTTCCTCCATAAAGTGTCTTTCAAAGTCTGTTTTAGGGTCGGTTGAAGCGTCCCAAGGCCCCCTTTTCTCAAACAAAGTCCCTGCTTCCCCCCACACTTTCAGCGCCCAATCAAAATACTCCGCATGATCCGTGGTGAAACGAACCTCCCCACCGGAAACCAGAGACTGATGCATCGTTTTTAGGAACTCGGACTGAATCAGGCGGTTTTTATGGTGCCTGCGCTTGGGCCAAGGATCCGGAAACATGATATGGATAATGTCCACGCTGCCCTCTGGACACATCCATTTCAGAAAATAGGCCGACTCCAATCTTAAAATACGAACATTTGCCAATCCGCGACGGCTGATCCTCTTGGCAATCTTTCGCGCTCTGCCCAACAGTCTCTCCGTGGCCACAAAATTCCGACTAGGACGTTCCGCCGCATAATCCAGCAAAAATCCACCATCTCCGGCGCCTAGCTCAATTTCCAAGGGATGCCTGTTCCCGAAAACCTCAGCCCAGTCGAGTTTCTCCAATATTTTCTCATTCGAAAGCCACGGTGCCTCACACTCTGACTCCTTGATGTTTGTCACTTTTTCCCTGTCTATCATCGTCTTTAAGAAAGATTTTTACTGTTCTACGCTTTACAAACGAATAAATCCATAGTTTCATTTCACTTCACTGAAATGGCTGGATAGCTCAGTCGGTAGAGCAGTGGACTGAAAATCCACGTGTCCCCGGTTCGAACCCGGGTCCAGCCACTTTTCCCATGCCACTTCCGGCACCCAATCGTCACAGAAAAGAAGCGATTTATCTTGGAACTTTCAGCGTAAATCTTAAATATCAGCCCCATGCGAGTACTTCTCACCGGTATGGTTGCAGGAATGGACGACTACGATGTTCTGCAAAAAGTTGTAGCCCTCGGACAGAGAAACAATCGCGACATCAAAGTCTACGACGCCGTTAAAGAATTCACCAAATCCGGGAGCAAACCCCTCGAACGCCTGCTCGGTACCACCGATTACGTCTTCGAACTCACCCGCGAGCGTGAGTACGAAAAAATCGGCTATGACATCCAAAAAAACGGCTATACCGATGTTATCGTCCGGGCTCCGGCAACCATCGAGTGGAACCGCATCAACCGCAAATTCAAAGACCAGCGCATCATCCGCGATTTCATCAAGCCCGACATCATCGTGACCCTTATTGATGCCGAATGGGAAATCAAGGCCAAACTCGACAACAAAAGCAGCTGTGACCTCTTCATCCACGCCTTGAAAGAGCGTAACCATACACTCTACGAAATCCTGTCCTGGATGCATGAAGAAGTAAGTCTTTCAGAAGACTGGGCCAAGTACATGAACATACCTCACTACGTGATTGCTGTGGGAGAGCCGCCCGAGTGCCTATACAAACTCGCCACCACCACCAATCCCTGGGTTGTCTATGCCAGTTATTCCATGACCTATGCCACGCCTGATATGCGCCTGGAAGTCAACAAGGTGATCAACCGCCTGAGGGAATACGCCGTTGTCATTGATCCCCAGACCGTCGAAATCGGAACCAATTACGACAATGAAACCCAAGCCAACCGTGAAGCCATCTACGCGTACACGGTTCATCGTGACCTTCATTGGTATGTAGGAAAAGTTCATGCCGTTGTCGCCATCCACCCCTACCCTGAAAGGCCCCCGCTCTCTGCCGGAATGATGGATGAACTCGGCCATGCCCGCGACTACATGAAGGCCCGCTACATGATTTTCCCGAAAGGCTTCAGCCCTTTCACCACGGATAGTTACATCGAAAAGGGCCATCTCTTCGAAAAAGAGGACGAGTTTTTCAATTACCTGGAAAATGTCGAGGGCCGTAAAAAGTTCGTCGGCGACTTCCACTGTCAAGGCGACCTCAAACTCTGACACCTATTTATGCCTTCCAACACCAACCTCGCCGGACTGATCGACCACACCCTCCTCCGTTCCGATGCCACGCTGCCAGAGATCGAAAAACTCTGCGCCGAAGCCCAAGAACACCGTTTCTTCTCCGTCTGCATTAATCCTTATTGGATCAGCAGTGTTCGCCCCATCCTGAAGGGATCCGATGTCAAAATCTGTACAGTTGTAGGTTTTCCTCTCGGAGCCACTCTTCCCCAGGCCAAAGCGCATGAAACACGGGATGTAGTGGCCGCCGGGGCCGACGAAATCGACATGGTGCTGAACATTGGGGCCGCCCTTGAGGGTCACTGGAATTTCATCGAACATGAAGTGCATGAAGTTGTTTCCAAGGCCAAAGGATTGGTTGTTAAAGTCATCCTGGAAACCTGCCTGCTCAATCCGGAACAAATCGTCGCGGCCTGCCTGGCCTGTGAACGTGCGGGAGCCTCCTTCGTCAAGACTTCCACCGGGTTCAGCAAGAGCGGGGCCACAGTGGAGTCGGTACAAATCATGAATAAAACAGTCGGGGGAAGACTCGGCATCAAAGCTTCGGGAGGAGTCCGCAACAAAGAAGATGCCATGGCCATGCTTCAGGCCGGTGCGACCCGATTGGGAACCTCAGCCGGGGTGACCTTGGTGACGGGCGGAACCTCTGTCGGCTCCTATTAATTCCCAGACCCTTCCCTCTTCCCGCTGGAAAGATAGATTTAACGCCGACACTCTGCTATCTCAAAACTGGGAATGAGTGAGAGGTATCCCCATCGTGACCTTAGTACGGCCTGTTACAGGCTTCCCCGGATCCCAGATTGTATTATCTCTCTGGATTATTCCCCGCCCCTCCTTTACCCTGAAGCCATGGACAGCCACACGGAGTCAAAGACCTCTTCACAGCCACCGTTTACAGATCCCATACAACTCCGAATCCCGGCCCTGAATCTTATCAATGGTTCCCACCCAGGAATTCTCAGCACAATCGACGAAAGGGGCTACCCCAGTTCACGCTGGATGGCGACCCTCTCCGCAGACGATTTTCCCCTCTTCTACACCCTGACATCCCCGCAGAGCCACAAGCTTGTACACCTCACAAAGCATCCCCAGGTCAGCTGGTTCTTTTTCAACGAAGACCGCACGCTGACCGTTTCATTAAAAGGACAGGCCCGTATTCTGGAGGATGTCCCCACGCTCAAGCGCATCTGGAAACACGTGCAGGACAAATCCCTCGCCTACTTCCTGAAACAATACAGCGAGGGGATAGGTTTCGTTGCCATCGAAACACAAGTGCAGGATGCCGAATGCAGCTCCCCTGGCGCGAATCTCCGCCTGCACTTGGATCTCAACGAGGTGGCCACCCACAGCCGCTCAAGGTCTTCACTCTGATTGGTAGCGGGATCTGGCACCAAGCCTGAATGACTTCGGGAAGTCTTTGCCCAGGATTTCAAAACGAACCTGGGCCTCGGGTTCCCGACCAATAATTTCCCGGAAAAAAACGTTGAACGGAATCGAACACTGTATTCTTCGTTGATCCTTGTTTACCTTCGGGTTCAAATCCACAATACCCGGTTTTTTCCGGAGTTTGGCAGCCAGATCTCGGGCAAAAGCCTGGGCTTCTTCCAGTGGTTTGTTTTTGATCCCAGCATTCAGCCTTTCAATCTCTTCAAACGTAATCCCACCCCACCAGCGGTTCCAATCCTCCGGTCTTATGGTTAGGTGATGCAAAGCCTTCAGCCGGGCCAGGCCTTCCTTTTTGTCCGCTTCATAAAAACCAATCACCATTTCAAAGGGCTCCGATATTTTCCTCTGGCGCAGTGCATCTCCCAGATAAACACTGTTTCCCCAGCGGATACACTTGACGGAAACCGGCCGGCCTGTGGCCGTATTGAACTCTGCCGGTATATCCCATTTACTGGTATAGGAGGTTTCGAAATTTTCTTTTCCGGTAAACTGCCGGATCACCTTCTGTTCAAAACGATAACCTTGGGACTGTTGCTCCTCCGCCCAGGCTTCTTGGAAAAAGAAAAAGGCCAGAACCAACAAAAAGCCCCGCACTACAGCAGGGCTTTTGTTTGGAATATACGTTCCGCAGATCATAGACGACAAATCAGCAACTCGCGCTCATAGACCATCTCCTTCGGCAGATGGTCATGAAGTTTCAGAAACAATTCCTCATGCTGCAGGGTCAGGAGCTTCCAACGCTCGCGATCCACCGCCATGACTTCATTCCACTGCTCCTTGGAGTAATTCACTCCTGTCCAGTCAATGTCCTCGTAATGCGGCACCCAGCCCAGCGGGGTTTCTTTGGAGATCCCACGGCCATGCACACGATCCACAATCCATTTGAGGACACGCATGTTTTCGCCGAATCCGGGCCAGAGGAACTTGCCGTCTTTGCCTTTACGGAACCAGTTGACGTGGAAGATACGGGGGGGTTCACTGAGCTTCTTGCCCATATTGATCCAGTGGCGGATGTAGTCACCCATGTGATAGCCGCAGAAGGGCAGCATGGCGAAAGGATCTGCGCGAAGCTGTCCCATCACACCGGCTGCCGCTGCGGTCATTTCCGAGCCCATGGTGGCACCCAGATACACGCCGTGGGTCCAGTTATAGGCCTGAAAAATCAGCGGCACTTCCGACATACGACGACCACCGAAAATAAAGGCACTGACGGGCACACCTTTGGGATCTTCCCAGGCTGGATCGATGGTGGGACATTGGCCTGCGGGTGAGGTAAAACGGGCATTGGGATGTGCTGCCTTTCGTCCGCAATCCGGGGTCCAGGGATTTCCGTTCCAGTCGGTCAGTTTCGCCGGAGGAGTATCGGTCATCTCCTCCCACCAGACGTCGCCATCTTCGGTCAGTGCGCAATTGGTGAAAATGCTGTTCTTAGAGCAGGCAGTCATCGCATTCGGATTCGATTTGTTCGAAGTCCCTGGAGCCACGCCGAAGTAACCGGCCTCGGGATTGATGGCATAGAGACGTCCGTCCGGGCCGGGTTTGATCCAGGCGATGTCATCACCGACAGTCCAGACCTTCCAACCCTGATCCAACATGGGTTTGGGCGGAATGAGCATGGCGAAGTTGGTTTTGCCGCAGGCCGAGGGGAAAGCCGCCGCCACGTAGGTTTTTTGACCTTGGGGGTCTTCCACACCCAGGATGAGCATGTGTTCAGCCATCCAGCCCTCGTCACGCGCCATATTGGAGGCGATACGCAGGGCGAAACATTTTTTACCCAACAGGGCATTCCCACCGTAACCGCTTCCGAAGGACCAGATTTCGCGGGTTTCCGGGAAGTGAACGATATATTTGTTGTCCTTGTTGCAGGGCCACGCCACGTCTTTTTGACCTTTCTCCAAAGGTGCACCGACAGAATGTAAACAGGGCACGACAAAACGGTCGGCTTTATTAATCAGATCAAAAACGGGTTGTCCCATCCGGGTCATGATGCGCATGTTGGTGGCAACGTAAGGCGAGTCGGAGAGTTCCACCCCGATATGACTGATCGGAGATCCGATGGGGCCCATGCTGAACGGAATGACGTACATGGTTCTTCCATGCATACAGCCTTTAAAAAGCTCTTTGAGCTTTTTCTTCATATCCACCGGATCCTGCCAGTTGTTGGTCGGGCCTGCCTCGGAAGGGCTGCGGGAACAAATAAAGGTGCGATCTTCCACCCGGGCCACATCACCGGGATCTGAAAAAGCCAGATACGAACCGGGGCGCTTGGCCGGGTTTAGTTTTTTGAATGTGCCTGCCTGCACCAGGCTCTCGCAGAGAGTATCGTATTCTTCCTGGGAGCCATCGCAAAAATGAACCTGATCGGGCTCGCAGAGGAGCACCATTTTATCGATCCACTTGAGGAGAGCGGGGTTGTTTGTTTTACCTTTACCGACTGATTTGCATGTCATGATTTGTATTTCGTGTTGGGATTTTTGAGGATCACCGAGGGCTCAACTTTGGATCAACATCCATGCCTGAACTATTACAAATTCTTCTTTATGTGTAAAGAGTGATATTAGTTTTTTTAATTCAAGGTGAGATTGGTGCGGCTTTAGCTATTTCCAACCTTGGGAAGAGCACTTGAGGCTCCCCAACTTGGACACCGGCCAAATCCCCAGGCCAGGAAGGCGGTCCACTCTTCACCCTGGGGATCAGATTCCGTCCCAACTGAAAGGCGATCTTAGCGGCAGTGGCCGGCAGGAGCGGCTCCAATTCTCCAACCAAAAGATCCAGGGTGGCGGCCAGTTCATGCAGGACATGATCCAGTTCCTTTTGCTTGGATTCGTCTTTGGCCATCTTGAAAGGAGCCGTGACATCCACATACTGATTGGCCCGCATGAACGCCTTCCAAAGTTCCATCACCGCCACATGAATCTGTAGTTTGTCCATGTTTTCGCGGTAGGTTCGGATAGATCCTAGAATATCACTCCGGAAACTTTCCTGATCCGGAGTCAATTCCGCACTGGCGGCAGGAATCACTCCTGCACGATAACGCTTGATCATGGAAATCGCCCGGTTGACCAGATTCCCCAGAGTATTGCCCAACTCGCTCTGATAACGCAGCTTGAACTGATCGATGGAAAAATCCGCATCATAGCCCACCGCCATCTCTCTCATGACAAAATAACGGAACGCATCCACCCCATAAAGATCGATCAACTCCAAGGGATCCACCACATTGCCGACGGACTTGCTCATCTTCTCTTTGTTCTGTGTCCACCAGCCGTGCACCACCAGCTGTTTCGGCATTTCAACCCCGATGGCTTTCAGCATGGCCGGCCAGTAAATCGCATGCGGGGGAACCAGGATGTCTTTCCCGATGACATGCACCGCAGGCCATTTATCCCCCACTTTTCCAGACTCGTAACCCAGCACGGAAATATAGTTCACCAACGCATCAAACCAGACATAGGTCACCTGTTCAGCGTCGAAGGGCAATGGAATACCCCAACTCAAACGCGCGGAAGGACGCGAAATGCAAAGGTCGGGAATCGGATCCTGAAGGGCGCCGAGCACTTCCTTGGTGCGGAACGAGGGATAAATGAAGTCGGGATTCTTTTCATAAAACTCCACCAGCCAGGACTGGTACTTCGATAGTTTGAAAAAGTAATTTTTTTCCTGAAGGAAGACCACCTCACCGAAGCTTTCCGGGAATTCGCCCTTTACACGGTCTTTTTCGGTCAGGAACTGTTCGGTTCTCGGACTGTAATATCCCTCGTAGTTGGCCGAATAAATTTCGCCCGCATCAAAAAGCTGCTGTAGCACAGTCTGCACGACTTTCTTATGCCGGGTTTCCGTGGTGCGGATGAAATCATCGTAGGAAACATTCAGCCTGTCATAAAGAGACCTGAAATGGCCGGCCATTTCATCACAGAACTCCTGCGGGGCCCGATTCTGTTTGGCCGCGCTCTGCTGGACCTTCATTCCATGTTCGTCCACCCCGGTCAGGAAATAGACATCCCGTCCCAAACGGCGCTGGTGACGAGCCATAACATCGGTCAGCACTTTTTCGTAGGCATGGCCGACATGAGGCAAGCCATTCACATAATCAATGGCAGTGGTGATATAATAGGTGTTGGATTCTGACATAAGCTAGGCGAACCAATGTAAAGACTTAAGTAAGCGCCACAAGCACCTTTCCGGGGCAAAAATTAGAAAAGAATTTAACGCAAAGAGCGCAAAGGTTCTAAGACGCAACAATCGGATAACGGATAGGAATCAAAAATTATTTTTAAAAAAGCGAAGTTCCCGTTACACCTGCATGAGTTGCTCCTTGGAAGCTGTGAAAGAAGTCCTGATACCCTGCGTGACGAGTGCGGCCCTTTGGGCTGGGGTCAGAAAGCCATCCCGCTTTGTTGCTCGCCGGTTCTTGGTAGATTTTATACCTGCTCCATCCTGGCTTCTCGCCGGACAGCTTTCTGACCTCCATAGTTTTAACGAAGGTATTGCGTTATCAATTCTTCAAGCAAACAGAATTTTTTGCGCTTTTTCGCGAATTTCGCAGGCCTGGTGTCCTGGTCTTAAATTCCCTTGTTCCTACATCAGACTCACCGCATCAATATCAATACTCATCCTAATCCCATCAGGCCATTCTTTAGGCAACAGCTGCTGCTTGAGCACACGGCTCAGGGCCGGCATATTTTTGGTCAGCAGAAAAAGCTGGAAACGATAATGGTCTTTTATTTTGGGAATGGGCGCCGGCGATGGTTCGGGAATCTCCGTGTCTTTTCCCGCAACCTCTTTCAAAAGTTTCGCCGCCACCTCAATGCAATACTTGGTCTTTTCTTCTGAACGACCCCGGAACTTGATCAAAGCCGCCCTCCTGAATGGAGGATAACCATGGGCCTTTCGGTAATCCAGTTCCTGCTCCAGGAATCCATCAACATCATGGTGCCGCGCAAACTGGATGGACGGATGGAAAGGTGTATAGGTCTGGATGAAAACCTCTCCCGGCTTTTCTCCACGTCCCGCACGTCCCGCAACCTGCACCAGTTGCTGGAACACACGCTCAGACGCGCGGAAATCCGGAAGTTGCAGGGCCAGATCGCAATTGATCACCCCCACGCATGTAACGTTGGGAAAATGCAGGCCTTTGGCAATCATCTGGGTGCCAACAAGGATTTCAGTCCGGCCCTCGCGAAAATCCTGCAAAGCTTTCTGGTAGGCACTCTTTCCCCGCATGCTGTCCGAATCCATGCGGCAGACTTTGGCCCCGGTAAAAGCTTTGCTGATGCTCTCTTCAATGCGCTGGGTTCCCAGACCGGCCAGACGATACTGCTCAAACCCGCATTCCGGACAGGCCTGCGGCGCCTGTTTTTCATAATCGCAGAGATGGCAGCGGAGCTGATGCCTCGCACGATGATAGGTCATCGGAACAGCACAGTGCGGACATTCGGCCACGTAACCACATTTCGGACACTGCAGGCTGGTCGCATAACCGCGACGATTAAGAAAAAGAATGGTCTGCTCTTTTTGTTCCAGACGAAGTTGGACAGCGGCACGCAACCGCTCCGCGATCCCCACCCGCTGATCTTTCTCCGGTTTTTCTTTGCGCAGGTCGAGAATATGAATCACCGGCATCTTGATGTCCAAAACGCGTTTCTTCAAGTGAACCAGTCTGTACTTTCCTGCAACGCTGTTGTGGTAGGATTCCAGAGAGGGTGTTGCCGACCCCAACACCACCGGCACATGCTCCAAAGCCCCCCGCATGACCGCCAGATCGCGTGCATGATAATGGGGGGATTCCTCCTGCTTGTAACTGGCCTCATGCTCCTCATCGATGATAATGACACCCATCTTTTGGATAGGGGCAAAGATGGCCGAACGCGCTCCGATGATCACCCTGGCCTTTCCACTCCGTATCAATTGCCACTGGTCATGTCGCTCACCCGCGCTGAGGTGGCTGTGCAAAACGGCCGTCCTCACCTCCAGACTTTCAAAACGACTGCGAAAGTGCTCCACGGTCTGCGGCGTCAGTGCAATTTCCGGCACCAGAACCAGGGCACTTTTTCCTTCCTCCAGAACCTGACGAATGATTTGCAGATAAACTTCGGTCTTACCACTCCCTGTCACCCCCTGCAGCAGGATGGGACGTGCTGGCGTCTTGAGCGATTCTTCCCGATAAACCCGGAGAGCTTCTTGCTGATCCACATTCAGAACCAGGTCCTCGCTGGCTTTGATCAGCCCGGCTAAGGGATCACGTTCCATTTTTTCGCGGGATAGCACAATTAGCTGCCTTTCCTCCAAAGCCTTCCAGATACCCAGGGAAACCCCGCTCTGTTTGGAAAGATCTGCCAACCATCCACCTCCCTGTTCATAGGCATGTTGCCAGCCCCGCCATTGGGCCCGGGCGGATTTTAAGAGCTGGGAGACCTGTTCCAGCTGTAAGTGTCCGGGCACCTGTACCCAAAGGCGTTTTTTGTAGGAATCTTCTTTCGCCCGCACGGTATCGGGCAGCATCCCCTTCAAAGCCTGGGCTTGGTCACAACAGTAATAGTCTGCCATCCAACGGGCCAGTTTAATGAGGTTTTCAGGAATCAACGGCTCTTCGCCCACCACGTCAATCACGTCCCGGCATTTTTCCACTTCCGGTTTCGACGGAAAATCAACGGCATAGGCCAACACCTCCCTGTTTCCCCAAGGCACCCGGAGTCTCGACCCCAATTGAACCCGCCCAGCCAACGCGGAGGGCAGTGTGTAATCAAACATCCTATCCAGAGCCATTTCCGGAACAACCCGCACGAAACATAGTGCAGGCTTTTGGTCGGGAAAGAGGTCGGACATCGCCCGCATCTTACTCAAGCATGTTGATTCAGCAACTCTGTTGCATCTTGCACCTACCGCCAAACATGGAATACTCCAAGCCGATGTCCCGAAAAAAACGTAGCTATTGGCCTGTTCTGGTGGGTGTGCTGATCCCGCCGCTGCTGGTTGTGCTTGCCGCTTGGTGGTGGGGAAATATCCAACGGGAACAAGACAGACAGTTCAATGCAGTCATCGCCTCCGCCTCGGAAAAGTACAAGCTGGAACCCCAGTTGATACGTGCTGTTATCTGGAGAGAAAGTGATTTCGATACGCGAGCCTACGGAATGGCCGAGGAACGTGGACTGATGCAGGTCACCCCCATTGCGGCAGGAGAGTGGGCCAAGGCGGAAAACGTGGAAAATTTCAGGACGGTCGACCTGTTTGATTCCCGCACCGGCATCATGGCCGGCAGTTGGTATCTCAGCAGGGCAATTTCCCGTTGGGCGGACAGCGATGTGCCGATGGTTTTTGCTCTTGCCGAATACAATGCCGGAAGAACCAACGCAAGGCGCTGGGCCGAAGATCTGCCAAGCCCGACCGCAGCCTTATTCATCGAGAAAATCGATTTTCCAACCACCAAGAAATACGTTCTGGATGTCCTTGATCGTTACCACTACTACCGGGAACATCCGGATCCGCAGGTCTGGGAGGTGGTCTGGAGTAAAGCCAGCGGGTATTGGTGGAGATGGCTGGAGCGCCGCCAAGTTCGCAAGATCAAAGAGCAGCAGGCCAAGCCCTGAAAACATCCTGGCTGCTGTTCTACTCAGGATCCTCCTGCACGCAAGCCACGCTTTAGCTTGCAGATACCCTATCTTTCTCTACGATTTAAATAGTTGGGAGCGCGGTTTCTTATGCCACTCACAAAAGATACCATTCGCCTTTCGTTCGACTCCAAAGATCGCGCGCTTTCCCTGCTAAAAACACTGATCCGTACGCGTTATTTCCCAGCAGGACTTCCCAACTCCGCAGAATTGAGTCGGCTTCTGAGAATTCCAAGAACATCGATTAGCTATGCTTTGGAATGTTATGTCAGTGATGCGCTGATCAAAGCCAAACCGGGCAACTCCGGTTATAGCTACTGCCCTCACGCCACTCCAACCTCTGGCGGGGTACTTTTCGTTGTCAACACCGACATCCTGCGTGGCTGGTACAGCCTGTTCCAGGACTGGTTGATCGGATTGGAACAGACACTTTTTGAAGAGGGCTACGAAACCCGTGTCCTATCCGATTTCAATTCACCCTTGGAAAAAATCGACCGTATCTTTGAGGCCCGGGAACAAGGTGTCATGGGCCTGATTCTGGCCAGCCGCGCGGAACCCGCAGTGATCGAAAGCGTTGTCAAAGCAAGGATTCCCTCCGTCATTCTTGGCAACTCCACCATTAACCAACAGGATCTGGGCTGCGTCTGCACAGACAACCGCTCAGGCATTGAAAAACTTCTCCGGCACCTGATGGCCGAAGGCCACAGCCGCATCGCGATGTACGTCAACGGACTCAGTTTTCATGACGGATTCCGGGAACGCTTCACCGCCTACCAACATGGCTTGCGCCAGAATGGGATGGAAGCCCTGATGGATCTTGTTTTTTATGAACCCCACACTGAAGTGACGGCGCGCCGTGCCGCAGAGATTTTTTACGGGCTGCCCACCCGTCCCACTGCCATCCTGTGCAGTTCAGACCGGGAAGCATTTGAACTGATCGCCGAACTAAAACATCTCCGGATCGAGGTCCCCAAAGAGGTTAGTGTTGTCGGTTTTGACAACAACCACTATGGCCAGATCCTCGACCCTCCCATCACCACCATTGACATCTATTCGTCACAGATGGGCCGTGTGGCCGGCAATTACCTTCTGAATGAAATGCAGGCTGCCCAGTTACCTGTCAAAATCCTGCTGCCGACCGAACTAATCCTGAGATCTTCCACCCGAAGCTCCACCTCTCCCCCCAAAGGTAAGACCGAGACGGCCCCCACCCCGGTAAGCAGCCAGATTTTAACCTTTTGATTCTCTCCGGTGGTTGCAGTCCACGGAAAAATAGGACAGGCTGTAACCATGGCTCAATCTCTTCTCCGCCTCACTGTTCTTGCCACTTTCGTTTACGTCGCATCCTTTAGCCTGGCAGCCGATGCTCGAATTGAAAAACCCTTCATCCACGAACAAAAAAACGCCGAAACCTTCCAGGCCAAACCTTTCGTGCGGGTCGCCACCTGGAACATCGAGTGGTTTCCCGCCGGTATGCGAAAAAGCGCCAAAGAAAATGTGGAATGGCAGGTTGCCGCCGTAGCGGCAATGCTCAAAGAGTTTAACCCCGACATCCTTCTCACCCAAGAAACACGCAATCTAGGCGCCCTGATCACTCTGAACAACAACCTGGGCAGCCATGCCTACAATTTTATCGCCTCCTCCTGGTTTAACAGTGAAAACCAGGAACGCCTTCTCTCTGATAAAGTCCAACAGCAAACCGGACTTCTCTCCCGCCCCGCTTGGAAGGATATCTGGGAGGTCGACTTCGCCACGCTAACCGGTGAGATCCGGCCCACCAGGGGCTGGTTGGCCATGCGCTATGAAATCGGCAATCTGAAATTTGTCGTCTACAACGGACACAAAAAAAGTAATTTCGGTGCCGAGAATGAAAAAGATCGCGCCTCGAATTATGCGAAAAGACTCGCCGCCATTCGGGAACTGAAACGCGATTTCTACCGCCTGGGACTTGATCCTTACCGGGATAAAATCCTGGTCTGCGGTGACTTCAATACTGACTATTTCGCCAAAGAATTTGAAGATGAAGAAACGTTCAAAGAGCTCCGCGACATGGGATTCAGGCACTCTTTCGGCAGCAAGAAGCGGAGTGAAATCGTCACACTACCTGCCCGTGTCGGAGAACCTTATCCGGACGGAACCTTTGATTACATCTGGTTCTCCGCAGGGTGGGGTGAAAATATACCTGTGGCTCAGATTCTTTCCAAAGGCGCCAGCAAACGAAAGGATGTTTTCGGAGGGGACGAGCCCGGCCTGGCCAGCGATCACTATCCTGTCTATGTTGACATTCCTGTAAAATATCCCTGATCCTGCTCTTTTTCTTACTCCAAAAATGAACCCGCTTCCAAGCGTATTCCCCGGGCAAGCTCGTCGGCACGCATCCGTTTACGGCCTTCCAATTGCACCTCGCGTAACAACAGTCCGCCCACCTCTGCGGCAACCAGTATTCCGTGCTCGTCCACTTTGACGATTTCGCCGGGCCTTCCTTTCGCACGGCGCGAAAGAATAGTTTTAAAGACCTTCAGGACCTTTTTTTCACCTTCAACAAGAAGATGGTTGTAAGCCCCGGGCCATGGATTCATCGAACGAATGTGGGCATCTACTAACAACTGGGGGAAATCCCAGTCAATTTTTCCGTCTTCCTTCGTCATTTTTTTGACATAGGTTGCCTGGGCATCCGGCTGCGGAATACGGGGAGCCCTGCCTTTACCGATAAGCTCAAGGGACTTTAGCAACAAATCCGGCCCGGCATCGGCCAACCGGTCGTGCAGGCTGCCTGCGGTCTCATCGCGGTGAAGTTTTATACTTTCCTGCAAAAGGATATCCCCGGTGTCCAGGCCTTCGTCCATCCACATGACCGTCATTCCGCTTACGGCATCACGGTTTTTGATCGCAGCCTGGATGCAGGCGGCTCCCCGGTACTTGGGCAGAAGAGATGCGTGAAGATTGAGACAACCGATACGGGGACACTTCAGAACCGGGCTTTTCAAGATCTGACCATATGCGCATACCACCATGATATCCGGCCGGAGATAAGCTACCTGCTCAAGTACTGGGGCAGTATTGATTTTTTCCGGCTGATAAACAGGAAGGTGATAGGAAAGGGCTACCTGTTTGACCGGGGATGCCAGTAATTCCTGGTGCCGACCGGCTGGCCTGTCCGGCTGGGTCAAAATCCCAACCACCTGATGATCTCCAGAGTTCAGGAGTGCTTTCAAGGACGGCACGCCGATTTCTCCAGTGCCTGTAAAGAGGATACGCATGCGGGCTATATGATCCGGTTCAAAAATCAATCCGCGGTGTTGACGTGCTCCAGGATTCTACGCAGGACCTCGTAAGGAAACTGTGTTGCATCCAGGTCCACGGTTTTTTCAGCGCCATAATAATCGAGCATGGGCTTGGATTCGTCCTGATATTTTTTTAAACGGGCACGGATGATTTCTTCATTTGCGTCATCCAGACGGTTGTCTTTCAGCGCACGGCGCCGCATACGTTCCACCAACATTTCGCGGTTGGGACAGGATAGATGGAAAATCTTTTTAACCAGCAGATCGGACTCCAGAATTTGCGCCTGCTCCAGATTCCGGGGAATACCATCCAGAACGAGATGATCCACCTCAGGCTTGAAACGGCCAAGGGTCACCATGTTTTGCAGGTGGTTCTGCCATAGCTGAATGGTCAGGTCATTGGGGACCAGTTCCCCTCTGCTGGAATACTCCATGAACGCGCGCCCCAGTTGCGTCCGAAGATCCAATGCCCGGAACACATCGCCACATGCCAGGTGATAAAATCCTGGAATAGAGCCCAGAATACGTCCTTGAGTTCCTTTGCCGGAGCCGGGAGCACCAAAAATCAGGAATGCGCGATATTTCATTTAAGCGATTGCACCAAATATGACGACACACCTCAATCGAAGATTTGATTTTTTTGCTGCTTAAAGCCTACTTGTCTCGGGATGCAACAAAAGCACTTGCCCAGCCGCCAAAAAAACGTTAATTTCATAAGTATGCGCCAGACCTTGACAAGCTTATCCAGCTTTAGTGCAGCTCTTCTGCTGTCGCGCATTCTGATTTTTACCCGAATTTAAAGCCAATTTACCCTTGGGTTTGGCTTTGCATGTTCCGTATAAAATCCTGACCCCCTGCTTACATGAAATCATCTATCACGCTCTACGACACGACCTTACGCGATGGTGCCCAAGGTGAAGGCATCCATTTTTCTCTCTTGGACAAGCTGCGGGTTGCCCGACGTTTGGCTGAATTCGGTGTTCACTATATTGAAGGAGGCTGGCCTGGCTCCAATGAAAAGGATCTGGCCTTTTTCCAGGAAGCCGCCAAAGAATCTTGGGGCCAGACTAAAATCGCCGCTTTCGGCAGCACCTGTAAACCGGGCATGAAGGCTTCCGAGGATCCCCAAGTGCTTCTCCTTTTGGAAGCAGCAACCCCTGTTGTGACCTTTTTCGGCAAATCATGGCTCCTGCACGTGGAAAAAGTTCTGCGTACCACTGCCGAAGAAAACCTCCGTATGATTGCCGATACGGTTGCAGTCCTCAAAAAGAACGGACGCGAAGTCATCTACGATGCCGAGCATTTCTTTGACGGGTACAAAGCTAATGCCGATTATGCCCTAAGCACCCTGCGGGCTGCCGCCGAAGCCGGTGCCGACTACATCGTGCTTTGCGATACCAACGGAGGAACCCTGCCCCACGAGATCGCTGAAATCACTGGGGTTGTTGCTTCCTCCATCAAAACCAAGGTAGGCATCCACACCCACAACGATTGCGGCCTCGGCGTCGCCAATGCCGTCTCCGCCGTGCTGGAGGGTGCCACCCAGATCCAAGGCACCATCAACGGTTATGGAGAGAGGACTGGAAACTGCAACCTCACCTCCGTTATCCCTATCCTTGAATTGAAACTCAACCACCCTGTTCTTCCCGAAGGAAAACTCAGGCAATTGAGCGAACTCTCCTGCTTTGTGGATGAGGTGGCGAATCAAAATCACGATAATCGCGCCCCCTTCGTCGGTTTATCATCCTTTGCCCACAAGGGGGGTATGCATGTTAATGCCGTCAACAAAACAGATGTCAGCTACGAACATATCGAACCCGCTCTGGTGGGGAACCATCAGCGTATTCTGGTGGGTGAATTGTCCGGCCGCACCAATGTCATGCTCAAAGCCCGTGAACTTGGCATTGAACTGGACGAAAAACATCCCGCCACACGTGGAATTCTTGAAGAAATCAAACGCATGGAGAAAGAAGGCTACGAATTCGAAGCAGCAGACGCTTCTTTCGAACTGCTGGTACGCCGTCACCTCGACGGGTTCAAATCTTCTTTTGAACTCGGGGAATACCATGTCTCCATGAGAAAGAGTGCCACGGACGGCTTCACCAATTGCGAAGCCACAGTCAAAGTCCAGATCGATGGGGAATCGATCCACACCGTCTCGGATGGTGACGGCCCGGTAAATGCCTTGGACAACAGCCTCCGCCGTGCCCTGATCCAGAAATATCCCGGTGTTTCACGCTTCCATCTGATCGATTACAAAGTCCGCATCATGGACTCCTCCTCGGGAACCGCTGCCCGTACCCGTGTTTTGGTCATTTCAAGTGATGGTCACCGGGAATGGGGCACTGTGGGGGTTTCCGGTAATGTCATCGAGGCTAGTTGGTTGGCCCTCTGCGACAGCGTGCAATACTATCTCTTGCAGTTGCAGGCCGGGAAACCCTCCTGACTATTTCTGTCAGGCAGCCTGCTCATTCGAACCATCGGGTATTGGAACTTTAACGAAGAATTCCACCTTCGCCGTCGTCCTCGTCATTATCCCCTGCCAGTTCGGAGCGCTTTTGCTCCCTCTTAAGGATAACCATCCAGCCCAAGCTGAGAGAAAAAATCAGGAAACCTAAAGGCAACAACATCAATGTAACACCGGCAGCCCACCCAAGAACCCTGAGTTGCTCCACCGGGGAGGCCCCATCAGCCGTGATGAAACTAACAATACACATTCCAAGGGGAACCACGGTCAATAGCAGTCCAACCCCTGTCAACATGTTTGCCTTATCAATCAACTTAACATAATCTTTGGTCATGTGATCACCTCGTAGGAGAGTCTATACCAGCCTATAAAGTCCACACCTGTCAATGGCCTTTTGCACAATCGGCACCTTGATTCGTGATGTCCCGGATCCGCTTCTGAAGGGAATGCAACACAGTCTGTACTTCATGGACGGATTTTTCACACTTTTGGAAATAATCGATAAATTTTGTATCGTGTCCGCCGTACTTGCCAAGGAGTGATAGGTAACCCACCAGAGGACTCAACTCGTTGCTTAGCTGATGCACCTCACCCCGGACGCCTGACCACTCGTTTTGTCCAAGCCATAATTCCAGAATCTGCCAATCCATGGCCCGGGTGATCTTGAGGTTGAGAGTATCCGATTCCACAACAACGACCCGTCCCCCCGCCAGTTCCACCGTGGAAGCATCATCCGTCACAGCCGCCTTCTCATGGATGACCTTTTCGTAGGATCGGATGATCAAATCCTTCTCAAAAATCTGGGGTGTCTCCATTAACCAGACTTTGGAGCGGTCAATGGTTGCGCCTATTTCTCCATCTTCACCAACCTCTTTCAGAGTATCGGTTGCACGGTGGGCCGCAACTGCAGCTCCTGTCTTAAAAGAAGCCTCCAGCGTCCGCTCAATCATTGATAGCGATAGAAGAGGTCTTGCCGCATCATGGATCAAAACGCGTTCACAGCCCTGTCCCACATTCTTGAGCCCTTCGTAGACAGAATCCTGACGCTCCGCCCCTCCCTCCACCACACGGACTGGTTTGGACCCGCTCTCCTTACTAACGATATCCACAATCGCAGAAACCATGTCTTTGCGGGTGACGATCACAATTTCCGTCACACGGGAAGAAGCCAAAAGACTTTTCAGGGAATAGGACAGAACCGGACGACCACACAGGGGTGTCAGAATCTTGTCAAATCCGAGCCTTTGGCTCCGCCCCGCTGCGAGCAATATGGCTGAACAGCTACTCATCTGGGCTTGCGCACTCCAGGAGGCTGGCTCTTGTCCTTATCTTCGTTCACCTTGGCTTCATCCACGCTGAGATCCTTGTAAAAAAGAACTCCACGACTTCTGAGATTGATGCTCAGCTGCTTCATTTCACCGATGGTGGCCCGCAGATCATTGGCCACTTTTTCATCTTTCATCAACATGTAGATGGCACCCTTGCCCGACTCAGCTTCGGACATAAAGCTATCCATGCGTCCCAGCAGACTTTTGGCGTTTTTAACGGCCTCACGGACGTCTTCAGCGAACTGGTCGGTCAGTAAATTTTTTTGTACATTCTCGGATATGGCATCCAAACGTTCGGCAAGGTCGCCCAATCCCTTGGTTTCCGATCCTTGCACCACTGCCCCCGGCTCGATGTAGCTTCTGGAATCTTCGGAAGGCGGGATCACATCAATGAATCTGTCCCCCAGTAATCCATAGGAACCCACCTTGAACTTGGAGTTTTTGTCGATTTTGATGTCATTGCGGATCTTGAGAAAAAGTTCTACACTTTGTCCCCCTCCAGAGATGGCAGGAAAGTCCGCCACAGTTCCCACCTTGGCTCCCCGGTAAAGCACCTGCGAATTTTTCAGCACTCCACCACTGTTGGCGAACTGAACAGTAATGTCATAGTTTGCGCGGCTGAATTGCCCCAAACGCCCGAAGGTCACCACAAGAATCCCGGCGGCCAGCAGCCCGAAAAGAAAAAAGGCGCCCACTTTGATTTCCAGATTGTTGTCTTTCATAGTCGTAATTTCCTTATCAAACGATCGCATCCGAGTCTTCGGAGATACCCTGCACAAAATTCTTCACCAGAGGATCCTCCGAAGCCTGCACTTCCTTCGGCGTTCCCTCAAAATAAATTTTACCCTGGTGAAGGTAACACATCCGGTCGGCAACATGGTAGGCACTTGTCATATCGTGAGTCACTACAATGGATGCCATTTCCAGCTTCTCGGACAAGCGGTAGATCAGTTTGTTAATGCTGTCCGCTACAATGGGGTCCAGGCCCGTGGTCGGTTCGTCATAGAGCATCAATTCGGGACGGCTGATAACAGCGCGCGCCAGTGCCACACGTTTTTTCATGCCTCCACTCAATTCGCCCGGCATCTTCTTCTGCTGCCCGGGTAAATCCACCATATCGAGAGCCTCATCCAATTTGTTTTTGATCTCCTTCTCAGAAAATCCACCATGCTCCAGCAATGGGAAGGCCAGATTTTCTGCGACTGACATGGAATCAAAAAGGGCCCCGTTCTGGAAAAGCATGCCTATCTTGCGTCGATAGGGATTGAGTTCTTCCTCGGAAAGTTCCGAAAGGTTCGTTCCTTGATAAAGCACCTTGCCCGCATCCGGTTGTAGCAGTCCCATAATGAGGCGAAGTAATACGCTCTTGCCCCCACCGCTACGGCCAATGATGACCAGGCGTTCTGCTTTCGCCACGTTGAAATCAACCCCCTTTAAAACCGGGCTGCGGTTCAGCGTCTTCTTCAGCTCTTTGACCTCAAGTAACATTTCAATCTCCCAGGAATAGGTTGTTGAGCAGGATGGTGAAAAAGAAGTTCGAGACCAGGATGGCCAAAGACGAGTTTACGACGGCTTCGGTGGTGGTTCGACCGACGCCCGCCGTTCCCATCTCAGGATTGAATCCCTTATGGCAGGAGATCACGGCAATGATAATGCCGAAAAGCAGACCCTTCGACAAACCGATCATTACATCACCCATGTCGGTGAATTTAATGGTGTTATCCATGTAGTAGGCACCATCAACCCCCAGAATCGGTACAGCCACAAGGTAACCGCAGCCGATCCCCACAACCAAAGCCATGCCTGTCAGGATGGGTGCTGAAACAAGAAGGCCCAGAAAGCGGGGAACGGCCAGGTATTCGACAGGATAAACCCCCATGGCACGGAGGGCATCAATCTGCTCAGTGTTCTTCATCGAAGAGATTTCAGCCGCCATCGCAGCACCAACACGCCCCGCCAACAGGAGACAACATAGGACAGGCCCCAGTTCCCGGCACACCGCGACAGAGACAGTCGGCCCCACTGCCGATTCCATGCCCAGTTTGACAAACTGGAAATGAACCTGTGCGGCAAAAACAGCGCCAACCGAGGCTCCAGTGGTCAGGATGACAAACTGGGACTTCAAACCAATTAAATACATCTGTTCCAGAAATAGCCGCCAGCGAAAGCGGTAAGTGAACAAACACCGCATGATATTGAGGAAAAGCAGGAGAATTTCGCCGGAGGCACGAACACCCCCAATCAGCCAGCGGCCGACCGCTGTCGTCGTATTTTCCAGAGCAGGATTCACAAGGTTTTCTAAGGGGTCAAGCCCCCTCCGACAAGGCTAGAGTTTTACTCTTCTGGCTACAGTTGCCTATCCGGCTTTTTCTTGAACACAACCAAACAGACCCACTTGCCTTTCTTCAATACTTGCAAAACCTTCAAGTCGAGCTTTCGAATAGTCCGGAGAACATCTCCGAGTTGGGTCTTCAACACGCCGGAAAGGACCATCTCCCCGCCAGGTTTCAACCAACGTTTCATTTTGGGCAAAACCTCCTGTAATAGATCAGAAAAAAGATTGGCTGAGATCAGGTCAAAGGGTTTGGCTGCGGCCTCCCAAGTTTTGACATCGGCCCTGGTCCAGCGGATTTTTCCGGAAATGGGATTCATTCGTTGGTTGTCCCGCGCGGTGCGTATGCTTTCCGGGTCAAAATCTATTGCCACCACTTCATGCCCCTGCATAGCGGCAGCCAAAGCCAGAATACCGCTGCCTGTGCCGAGATCCAAAAAACGCCGTGCATCTCCCTTGCTTCGCTTCAAAATCTGTCTCAGGCACATTCCCGTGGTCGCATGATCCCCACTGCCAAAAGCCATACCTGCGGGAATCAGAAGGCGGGGCAATTTGCGCCAACGAAAGGGAACCTTCCCATCCGAGATCACACAAAGCCAGGGGGGAAAAGGTAGCACGATGGGTTTGGAGGATGCTTTGAACCAGGCCGCAGCACTGATTTTGACAAGCCTTCCTCCATGAAATGCGACCAGTTGACGGCAACACTTCTCTGTCTGCCCAAACACCTGAAGCCGTGCTTTCTTTTGCGTGGAAAAAACAGACAGGACACAGTTTTCCGCACCAACCCAGGCCACACGCTCCAGCCAGGTTTCCTCCTTCCCAACGGGAATCAGACGCTCCCAAACTAACAAAGTTTCAGGTTTCACGGTTCCAGTTTAAAGTTCAGAGAGCAGAGCAGGAGCTGTTCGATAAACTCAGCAGCCGTTATGAAAAGAAAAAATCTGAAATCTTCGACCGTCACTGGATGAGTTTGCGGATCGGAACGAAGTCCTGGCGCGAAATCACGATATCCGTCTTTAGATATTGGCTGATCACAAAGGGCTTGATCGCCCAATAAATATCGTCGTCTTTCCGCGCCTGAACAAAAATCAGATACTCGCCCGGTGGCATGTCTGTACTTTTTTCAAGATTACGAAGCAGGTATTTTCCTTCCAGATCGGCGTTCCACTCGCGAAGAATGTTGTTGGCAGGAATCCTCATCAGGTCAGAAAGGAAAGGCTTTTCAACATCCCTGAGCATCTGCTGTTCTTCAACCTCGTCCTGTTGGCGACGATTGACCTCTTCCTGCAAAGAAGCGAGATCCACATTCAGGGCATTCAGATCAACCTTGAAAGTTTCAATCCGTTTTTCAGCATCCTCGATTCTGGGGCCCGGGGATTGTTTGATCGTCATGGCTTTCTCTTTGATCTCCAGCTGCTTCCTGGACCAGTCCTTATCAAAATCGCGCCAACGCTTCAGAATGTCTTCGCTGAAAATGCGCTGTTCATCCACATTGACGGTCTTGGCCGCGCCATAAAGAGACAACCTGAAGGCGTTGACCGCAACCTCCAGCGCGTCCAATTCCTTGTTGCGCTCATATTTGAGCCCCAAATCCGCAGCCCTTTTTTCGATCTCTTTATGCAACGTTTCTTTTTGGTCGGCATAAGCCTTGTCCAGGTTTCCGCTTTCCTCCCCCCACAGAAGTTCCAGCTTTTTCTCGCCCTCCGCAATGTACGCGGGTATGGAGTTCCTAAGTTTTTGAACTTCAGCTGTCAGGATACGTTTTTTTTCTTCGCGCCCCGCCAGATCGGCTTTGGCGGCAGCCAGATCGGCTTCGATTCCCTGCAAACGTATCTCCATAGGATCACGACGTTCCGCGTAGTCACGTTTGATCTGACTTACCTGGCCGTCAAAATGATAGACAATCAAAGGGATTCCGGTGAGGGTCAGATCGTCTATGGATAAGACGACTTCCGCCGTTGTTTCCCGTGTGATGTGATAGATGTAAAACCCCAGCCCAACCAGAAGCATCAGAGCCACGGCAATACCCAGCCAAAGGAGAAGTCCCCTCTTTTTACCTTCACCGGAAACGGCTTCTGGGACTTTGGCCTGCTCCATCATGCCTTCAACGGGAGGAAACACGACCACTGGCCGCTTCCTGCGGTTCGGATCAAGCTCCACCTTTTTAATGATGGCTTTTCCTGAAGCTCCAGGTGGGGTTGCAACTGCGGGAGCCAGGCTGGAAGGGGCGGGCGATGAGACAGGTGCTGAAGAACGTACAACGGGCGTGACTGGTATAACAACGGCGGGTGCTGGCACTTGGGCTTCCGAAGGCTTTTTGTCCGTGAGTGACGCGGGTGCCGGGACAGCTGCCGAAGCTTTAATTGGTAGGACTGATTTGACAGGCGTGGGTGTCACGGGCTGGCTTTTCAGCGCCGAGCTGCCACCCGGTACGAACTCCGGAACTTTGACAACAGCCGGAGTTTGGGGGATTGCCAAAACGGGTGCCGTCTTCTTCTCTTGGGCGGGAAGTGTCGGAACTTGTAACGTTGGCACCGGAGTTTTTAGCTTCTCAGGCTCAGTAGACACCTGCTTTTTTCCGATTTTCGGCGGTGGCGGAGGTACTAAAGCAGCCTCCTGTTTGGGAGGAACTGGTGCCGGTAGGGATACCAGTACCCCCTGATTTGCCGATGGCAGGATCGGAGGCGTTTTCGAGGGAGGTGTCAGGGCCGGCGGCTTGGCGATGACTGCTTGAGTGGGCGGAAGGCCCTGAATACGGCCCTTTTTGTCGGACTTGGAAAAAAATTCGAATTCACGACTAAGATCCGCAGACTTATGCACCTGGGGCTTTTGGGAACGGGGAGCGGAAGGAGCAGCAAAAGAAGCACCCGACGGCTGCGCTCTGGATATAGTCTGTTTGTCTGATAGGAAAACTTCAAATTCATCCCGGAAATGTTTGGCCTTGCCCGGGGTTGAAACGGAGGAAGACGGGCTCGGGGCCGGTAACTGGGGAGCAGGTTGCAGCGTAATAGGGGCTGGCAGCGGAATGCTTTCCTGCGTTTTAGATGCTGATTCTACAGCAGGACGAAGCGCGGGATTAATCAGATCCTGCGAAGGCACGGAAGGTTCTTTCTCCTTAACCTTAAAAGGATTTCCCAGGCCGGAAAGGAGCCCCTTCTTTTTTTCAGGGAGATCGTTAGACATTTTTATTGGCCTGAGGGTAAGATCCTAAAATCTTCAACCAAAGGGTTTTGCGTCGGATTTGAACCAATGCACGTTTTAAATTAGCTTGCTGGCTATGCCCTTTGACATCAACAAAAAACAGATACTCCCATTCCTTCTGCATCGCAGGCCTTGATTCGATTTTTTCAAGGTTCAGTTTGTTTTGGGAGAAAAACTCCAAAACCTGACTTAAGGCCCCCACTTCGTGGGATACAGTGAAAAGTAGGCTGGTTTTGTCATTCCTGGATTTGGACGGAGCGGTGCGGCTGAGAATCAGGAAGCGGGTCAGGTTTCGGGCCACGTCCTGGATGTTCTGGTGCAGAACTTTCAACCCGTAATGACGGGCGGCAAACTGGCTGGCGATGGCGGCGGCTGTGTTGTCCTCCAGCACCTTCTGGGATCCTGCGGAATTGCTCGAGACTTCAATAAGGTCAGCGGAAGGATAATGTTTCAAAAGCCACTGGCGGCACTGTCCCAGCGACTGTGGATGGGCATAGACTTTTTTGACTTCCTTGCATTCGTTGGAAACCATAAGCATGTGTTTGACATGGAGGTAGATCTCACCGCAGATCATCAGGTCGGTGGAAATCAGTGCGTCATGTGTGGCATTAACGCCGCCCTCGATGGAGTTCTCGATGGGCACCACGCAACAGTCCGCTTCGTTACGCTGGATCATGGCGAAAATTTCCGGGATGGTCCGGGCTGGGAGATACGTATCGCTGGAACCAAACCGTTCCAGTGCGGCCTGGTGGCAGTAGGAAGCTTCCGGGCCGAGATAGGAAATGTTCAGGCTTTTCTGCATGGAGCGGGAGGAGGAGAGGATCTCGCGGTAGATGGCACGAAGCGTGGGATTGGGGATTGGGCCCTTATTCTTCTTTTCCAACTGGGACAATAAAAGTTCTTCACGTTCAGGCGCGAAGACAGCCTGGCCAGAGGCTTTCTTGATCTTGCCGACTTCCTGAGCCATTTCTGTCCGCTTGTTCAGCAGGTTCAGAAGCTCCGTATCGATCTGGTCAATTTTCTTGCGTATGTCCTGCAGGTTCATGGAGAAGTTCAGGTTGTTGCGGGGTTTCCGGAGCCGGAGGATCGGGCAGTTTCACCCGTTTTAGTTCTTCCACGTTGGGAAGATCATTCAGGTCGCGCAGGCCGAAGTGCTCAAGGAAGTAGGTCGTTGTTTCATAGATGAGAGGACGGCCCGGGACGTCGGCACGGCCCGCCACACGAATGACGCCACGATCCACAAGGGTTTCTAAGACGCCGCCGACAGCAACACCGCGGACCGCTTCAATTTCCGCACGGGAAATGGGCTGGCGATAAGCGATGACAGCCAATGTTTCAAGAGCCGGCGCACTGAGCCTAGGCGGCTTGGCTTCGTCAAACATGGCGGAGATCCAGGGTGCAAATTCTTCACGGGTCGCCAGGCGATACCCGCCCGCAACAGAAACCAGTTGGATGCCCGTGTCGGTCAGACGACGGCTGTAATCTTCCATCCATTGGCGGATATTTTCCGGCGACAGGGACTGTTCATCAAAAACGATACCGGCGGTTTCCCCTCCCCTTTTCAGCAGAACGGAAAGGTCTTCCTCGGACAAAGGACGGTTGGCAGCGAAAAGAATCGCCTCAATAATTTTTAAAGGTTCCATTATGAAAGTGTGACCGTCGGACCCCGGTAGATTTCGATTTCGCCGAAAACATCGGATTGACGGGCCTTAAGTTGTTTTAGACGAACCAGTTCCAGCAAAGCAAGAAAGGTTACGACTATCTCAGGGCGGGAGGTCACATCGTTGAAGAGTGTTGTGAACAAAAGGGTCTCCGTCTTATCCATCAGGTTCAGGATCGACTGCATCTTGTCGGACACGGTGTACTTCTCTTCGTAGATCTCACGAAAGCCTTCTTTTTCGCGGGCACGGTCCAGAATACGTTGGAAAGCTTTGACCAGATCGAAAACACCAACTTCGCCCAATCCCAAAGGAATAATGGAAACGGGTTTCTCGTCTACATCGCGGAAATAAAGCTTATCCTGACGCGTCTGGCGGAGATGCAACTCAAACGAAGCATCTTTGAACTTTTTGTATTCGACAAGTTGGCGAATGAGTTCCCAGCGGGGATCCTCCCCTTCTTCAGGTTCCTCTTCGGCCATCTGCTGATCCTCGGGCAAAAGGGTACGGCTCTTGATGTAAAGCAAGGTGGCCGCAACCACCAGAAAATCGCCGGCCACTTCCAGGTCCATCTCCCGCATTTCGTTGAGATGCTCGAGATATTGTTCCGTGATCTTACCAATCTGGATGTCGTAAATGCTCATCTCCTCTTTCTTGATGAGATAAAGCAACAGGTCGAGCGGCCCGTCGAAAACAGGCAGACTCACTCTCCAACCAGGAAGATCCGGATTCAACATAACAATCTATTCAGAAATCAGACAATACCCACGGCGCGGCGGGCTTTGGCCAGAACCTTGTCTGACGTGGCCCGGGCTTCCCGTGCTCCACGATGCAGAACATTCAAGACAAAGTCCGGGTTTTTGGCCAGTTCGCTTCTTCGGGCCCGCAAAGGGCCGAAAGACTCCCAGAGCATGCCGAAGAGCTGTTTTTTGTAATCCCCATATCCAACTCCACCACGTAACATGCTGGCTTCCATATCCGACACCTGATCAGCGGTCGCAACACAACGGGCCAAAGCCAGAATTACCGAATCCTGCACTGGTTTGGGGTCAGCCACAGCCGTGGAATCTGTTTTGATAGCCATCACACGCTTCTTGAATTCGTTCTCGGGGGCAAAGAGCCCTATGGTATTCCCGTAGGATTTGGACATTTTTTGGCCATCAATGCCGGGCAAGGTGGCAGCTTCTCCGCGAATGGCTGGTTCTGGAATTTTAAAGGTTTCACCATAGGCCTGATTAAACTTCTGGGCCAAATCACGGGCCACTTCCAAATGCTGTTTCTGGTCTTTCCCAACCGGAACAATGTCGGATTCGTAAAGGAGGATATCGGCCGCCATCAAGACTGGATAGGCGAATAAACCATGGTTTGGGCTAATTCCGCGCTCAACTTTATCCTTATAGCTATGACAACGTTCCAATAAACCCATGGGTGTAATAGTGGATAAATACCAGGCCAGCTCATGGACTTCCGGAACCGCGCTTTGCCTGAATAAAACGGTCTTTTCCGGATCCAGACCACAGGCCAGAAAATCCGTGGCCACCTCAATGGAGCGCGAACTCAACTGGGAGGGATCTTCCAGTGAAGTCAGTGCGTGGTAATCCGCGATGAAATAATAGCACTCCCCTTTGGACTGCAATTCAACCGAAGGAAGCATCATTCCGAAATAATTGCCCAAATGGGGGGCACCGGAAGGCTGTATACCACTCAAGATACGCATCCTAAGGAAATGCCAAAGCTTGGCTCACTAAGCGAGACTATTTTACTGATATTTAGATAAATTCCGTCCGTCACAGGATGTGAGGCGTTAAGACCTGCTCCGGCCCCCTGTCGGGGTGAAACGCTGCTCTGCAGGGTAGGGAGAAGCGCTTCCCCTACAACTTGGCCCTGACATAGCCGGGCCCGCCAGCAGATTCCGATCTGTGGGTGCGTCCACAAAAAAGGCAGCGACCTTGCGGGCGCTGCCTTTTGGGGATCCGATTAAAACCGAATCAGGCTTTGGATTCTTCCTTCTTTGCCTTGGGTTTGGCGGCAGCTTTTTTGGCCTTTGCAGGTGCCTTCTCAGCCTTGGTGTCGGTCGCAGTATCAGCAGCAGGGGCAGCATCAGCGGCGGGAGCCAGGAAATCCACAAACTCAATCAGGGCCATGCTGGCAGCGTCACTGCGGCGGGGACCAGTTTTGAGGATGCGGGTGTAACCTCCAGGACGCTCCTTGAAGCGGGGCGCAATGTCAGCAAAAAGCTTTTTGACCACATCCTCGTTGCCAAGGAGACGGGCCAGAGCCAGGCGACGCTGATGCAGACCACCCTTTTTGCCGAGAGTCACGAGCTTTTCCACGATGGGACGCAAAGCTTTGGCCTTGGGCAATGTTGTTTTGATGCGGTTGTGCAGGATCAGGCTGCCCGCCATGTTGGCCAACATCGAGTCTCGATGCTGCGACTTACGGCCGAGTTTGACTGTTTTGGTGCGATGTCTCATTTATTTGATCTCTGCTACGGCGTCTGCCGGGATTTCAACCAAGCCTGGCTCGAAATGCATGCCGAGAGAAAGTCCCAGCTGAGTCAGCTTGTCTTTGATTTCGTTCAAGGATTTCTTACCGAAGTTGCGGTATTTGAGCATTTCGGCCTCGGACTTGAGAGCCAACTGGCCAACGGTTGTGATGTTGGCGTTGTTCAGGCAGTTGGCGGCACGAACAGAAAGTTCGATTTCGTTGACGCTCATGTTCAAAAGTTTCTTCAGGGCACTGTCCTGGGTGCCACTGGCCTGTTTGGGCTCTTCAAACTCGATCGGCTCTTTGTCAAAGTTGACAAAAATGTCGAGGTGATGCCGCAGAATGGCGGAAGCCTGAAGAAGAGACTCATCAGGATTCAAACGGCCGTCCGTCCAGACTTCAAGGACAAGCTTGTCGTAATCGGTGCGTTGGCCGACGCGGGTGGCCTCCACGTTGTACTTCACCTTTCTGACGGGAGAAAATAGGGAGTCAATCGGGATCACTCCAATGGTCTGTTCAGTCGGCTTGTTTTCGTCGGCGCTGGTATAACCACGTCCTACTTTGATTTCCAGTTCGGCTTCGAGTTTGATTTTTTTGTCGAGGGTGCAGATAATCTGCTCGGGGTTGACAACTTCAACACCGGTCTCGAGGGTGATGTCGCCAGCGGTGATATCACCTTCCTTGTTCACATTCAGGAACAGGATACGTGGCTCGCGGTTGGCCATCTTGAACTTGATTTTTTTCAGGTTGAGAATGATGTCGGTGACATCCTGCACAACACCGGGAAGCGTGGCGAATTCATGGAGGGCACCTTCGATTTTCACCGAAGTAATCGCAGCACCTTCGAGCGAGCTCAGAAGCACGCGGCGGAGAGAGTTGCCCAGAGTGTGGCCATAACCTTGTTCAAAGGGTTCGGCGATGAATTTTGCGTAAGTTGCTGTTGCGGACTCTTCGTCCTTAACCAAGCGATTCGGAAGTTCGAATCTTGCCAATTTGAGTGCCATAGTACTGTTTTTCCTTTATCCGGGTTACCCTGGAACCGCGACAGGCGGCCCAGGACCAACGGATTCTGTTTGTTATAAAATGTAAACCAATCAACGGGAGAAAAGTTCGACGACCAGACGTTCGTTGACGTTGATGCCGATTTCTTCGCGCGTAGGCAGGCGGACGATGGTGCCCTTGAGGTTGTCTTTATCTACCGTGACCCAGTCAGGAACAATGCGGAGCTGGGAGGCTTCAATGCTCATAACCACGATCTGGCGCGATTTGGGGCTGGTGCGGATCTCAATGATGTCACCGGGCTTGACCTGGAAGCTGGGGATGGCGGCTTTGACACCGTTCACCTTGGCATGGCCATGGGTCACAAACTGGCGGGCCAGACGGCGGGTCTTGGCGAAACCCAGGCGATAGACGACGTTGTCCAAGCGGGTTTCGAGGAGCTGCAAAAGGGTATCACCAGTCACACCACGGCGCTGGGCAGCGATTTCGAAATAACGTCGGAACTGGGCTTCGAGAACACCATAGGTGAGCTTGAGCTTCTGTTTTTCGCTGAGAGCGAGACCGTATTCCGAAGACTTGCGGCGTTTCTGGCCATGAACTCCGGGTGGGTAATTGCGGCGTTCCAAAGCTTTGGAACCACCAAAAATATCCATGCCGAAACGACGGCTGATTTTGCTGCGGGGACCTGTATAACGTGCCATAATATTACTCTTTTCTAAGCGGGTGCATTAAACGCGGCGGGCCTTGCGGAGGCGGCAGCCGTTGTGGGGAATCGGGGTCACGTCTTTGATCGTGCTGATTTCGAGGCCCATCGCCTGCAGGGCGCGGACGGCGGACTCGCGACCCATTCCAGGGCCTTTAACGCGGACTTCAACTTCTTTCAATCCGTGGGACATGGCTTGGCGGCAGGCATCCTGGGCAATAACCTGGGCAACGTAGGCGGTGGACTTTTTGGAGCCGCGGAAACCGCACTTTCCAGCGCTGGACCAGCCAAGAAGGTTGCCATTGGCATCGGTGATGGAAATGATCGTGTTGTTGAAAGAAGCGGAGATATGGGCAATACCCACACTGATGTTCTTGCTGCCCTTGGCCTTGACAATCTTGGGCTTCGGATCCATTGCGGGATCGAGGCTCAGGCTCAATTCCTCAACAGGAACGGGGGCTGATGCGGCTTCTTTTTTCTCACCCTTGGGGGCACCCTTTGAGGGCTTTTTCTTCGTGTCGTCTGCCATAATAATATTCTGTGATCTTTAAGTGAGATTAAACTTTGCCGGCCTTGGCATCTTTGTTGCGTTGCACGCCGACCGTCTTGCGGGGACCTTTGCGGGTGCGGGCGTTGGTGGAAGTGCGTTGGCCACGCACGGGAAGTCCTTTTTTATGGCGGATGCCACGATAACAGTTGATGGCCTGCAGGCGCTTCAGGTTCTGCTGCAACTCGCGGCGCAGATCCCCTTCAATCATGTAGCCATGGGCCTGGATGATCTGGATGACGCGGTTGATCTGCTGGCCGGTCAGATCCTTGGCGCGCAGGTTGGGGTCAACCTCGGCCTCGTCTAACACCTGCTTCGCGCGTGTCGCTCCGATTCCGTAAACGTATTGCAGAGAAGCTTCAATACGCTTCTCACCGGGGATATCTACTCCTAAAACTCGTGGCATATACTCTTTCTGATCAGCCCTGCCGTTGTTTCAAACGGGGGTTCTTTTTGTTGATGATATAAACTTTTCCCTTACGGCGAACCACTTGGCAGTCCGAAGTTCTTCTCTTTACTGATGCTTTCACTTTCATATCTTTTTATTGCTTTCGTGCTCTATGATCCTGCCATTTGACAAATCGTAAGGCGAGAATTCTACCAAAACTTTTGTTGCTGGCAAGAGTCTTATGAAGTCCATCCTCAATTTTCCTGCCAGGGTCACGACCATCTGATTACCGCTCTCCAGTTCCACCCGGTAACGGGTTTTGGAGATCGGTCCGATAACCGTTCCTTTTACCTGTAGGCGTGCACCTTTCTGCATGTCAATATCTCCGGATCACCCTCTGTCACCAGGACAGTGTGCTCAAAATGGGACGATGGCTTGGAATCCCTCGTCACCACCGTCCAACCATCTTTCAAAATTTTAACGTCGCATTTACCCATATTGACCATCGGTTCGATGGCCAGGGTCATCCCCGACTTAAGTAACGGGCCAGTCCCGGCTTTCCCGAAATTCGGGATCTGTGGCTCTTCATGCAGGCTGCGCCCCACCCCGTGTCCGACAAATTCCCTGACCACGCTGTAGCCAGACTTGGTCACATGTTTTTCAATGGCTGAACAAACATCCCCGAGACGCTGGCCGGCACGTGCGTTTTCGATCCCCAAATAAAGAGCTACTTCAGTTTCCTGCAAAAGTTTGCTGATTTCCGCAGAAACCGCTCCTACAGGTACCGTCATGGCTGTGTCCCCCACCCAACCGTCCAATAAAATGCCAACGTCCAGCTTGATAATATCGCCGTAGGTCAATTGACGGAGACCGCCAATTCCGTGCACCACTTCATCATTAACTGAGGCACAAATATGCCCGGGGAAACCACGGTAACCGAAAAAAGGGCTCTTTCCACCACGCTCCTTGATCAAACGGGCAGCTTCCGCGTCCAACTCGCCGGTTGTTGTGCCGGGTTGTACCATGGCAGCCAAATGGTCGAGAATCTCGCTTGCGGCGCGGCAACTTTTTTTCATTCCATCGATGTCGGAACCTTTTTTGATCGGAATCATAAAACCGGATCAGTGCTTGATCAGGCTGACCACGATGCCGCCGATCATGATAACGCCCACCAAAAGTAGCAGCCAAATGAGTTTGTCATCGGAAACGGAGGCACTTCCGGTGGTGCTGTTGAAGCTGCGTCCACGCATACGGCCTTTTTTCAGAAAGCCATCGTAGTGACGCTGCAAAAGGTGGGTTTCCGTCTGGCGCATGGTGTCCAGCATGACCCCCACAATGATCAAAAGACTGGTGCCTCCGAAGAACGAAGCCGTAATGTAAGGAACCTTCAATCCTGAGCTGATGATCATCGGCAGGATGGCCAAGGCGGTCAGAAAGATTGCTCCGGCAAAAGTCAGACGTGTCATCGAAAAATCAAGGAAGGAGGATGTCGGGGCTCCGGGACGGACACCAGGAATAAATCCACCATTTTTCTTCATATCATCCGCGATCTGGGTCGGATTAAAAACCATGGCCACCCAGAAATAGGAGAAGAAGAAAATCATGACAGCGTAAAGAGTCCAGTGCAGCCAACCCGCGCTCAACATTTCAGAGATTTTCTTTCCTGTCATCCAACCGGGAGCCACCATACTGATGAAGGCCGCTGGAAAGAGCAGAATGGCATTGGCAAAAATGATGGGCATGACACCCGAGTAGTTCACCTTCAAAGGAAGAAAGGAGCTCTGTCCACCAAAAACCTTATTGCCACGTACCTGGCGGGCATATTGTACACTCACCTTGCGCATGGCCTGCGTGATCATGATCGTAGCGGCAATGACCATAAAAAGGAATGCCAACAAAAGCACAAGAATGACAGGACTGAGTGCAACTTTACCGCTTTCCACAGGCGGATTGAAAACATTCCAGCCCGCGACGATGGCAGCGGGAAGTTCCGAAACGATACCCACTGCTATGATAAGGGAAATACCATTGCCGATACCTTTGTCCGTGATCTGCTCACCCAGCCACATCAAAAGCATGGTTCCCGCAGTCAGGGTAACAACGGTGGTAAAAATGAAGAACCAGCCCGGGGTGGCCACGAGATCGGATCCTCTCTCGATCATGATCGCCTTGATTCCTGGAAGAATCCCTTCGGGATTCTGAAAACTGAGAGCCAGGAAATAGCCTTGGACAATACACAGAAACAAGGTGCCCAGACGCGTGTATTGGGTGATTTTCTGGCGTCCTCCCTCTTCACGGGCCAGCTTGCCTAGTGAAGGAATCACACCCGTGGCCAACTGCATGATAATGCTGGCACTGATGTAAGGCATGATGGTCAGGGAAAAGATCGCACAGTTCTTTAAAGCTCCACCGCTGAACAGATTGAACATCCCAAGGACATTTCCTTGCGATTGGTTTTCAATCATGGTCCGAAAGTACTCGCCGAGGATTTCCGGATTGATGCCGGGCACAGGAATGGCTGCACCCAAACGGACAATAACGAGAAGAGCCAGCGTAAAAAGAATACGCTGACGCAGCTCGGGGATCTTAAAACAATTGATGAATGCTGAAAACATGGCTGGACGTGGTTTCCCGGCTTAACCAGCCTCAGGCTTTGGCTTCAGGAAGAGTCAGGGTCGAACCTGATTTTTCGATCTTGGCTTTGGCAGCTTCGCTGCAGGCCGTCGCCACAATATTGAGCTTCTTCTTCAGTTCACCCGAAGCAAGAATCTTCACACCATCATGGGTGCCGTTGCTAAGACCTTTGGCCTTCAATGCGGCAAGATCCACCGTGTCGCCATCATTAAAAATATTCAGGGCGGAGAGGTTAACCGGAACATAAACCGTTCCAAATTCGCTGTTGTTGAAACCGCGCTTGGGCAGACGACGATACAAGGGCCACTGGCCACCTTCAAAACCCAGACGAACAGAACCGCCGGAACGCGCTTTCTGTCCTTTATGGCCTTTGCCGGAGGTCTTGCCGTGGCCCGAGCTTTCGCCGCAGCCGAGACGCTTGGTGCGGTGCTTGGCACCTTTGGAAACTTTTAAATTGTGGAGTTGCATAATCAGGATTCCTTACTAACGAGTTGTTTGCCTCGTGCGCGGTAGATTTCCTCGCGGGGTGAGAGCTGGCGCAGACCGTCCAGGGTGGCTTTGACCACGTTGGAGGGATTGCCCGATCCAAGGGATTTGGCCAGGATGTCTTTGATCCCGGCAGCTTCAATGATGGCACGGGCACCACCACCAGCAATCAGACCGGTACCAGCCGAAGCGGGTTTGAGCAAAACTTTACTGCCACCGAACTGGCCGATGACTTCATGCGGAATAGTGGTTTTGTTGAGGCTGATGTTTTCCAGATTTTTCCGGGCATCTTCGTTGCCTTTGCGGATACAATCGGAAACTTCGTTCGCTTTTCCGAAACCGATACCGACACGGCCTTTACCGTCACCGACGACAACGAGGGCGCTGAAGCTAAAACGACGTCCGCCTTTGACCACTTTGGCGCAACGGTTGATGAAAACCACCTTTTCGATGAACTCAGGGGCTTCCTCGCGGCTTTTTTCGCCGCCACCACCCTTGTTGCGGGAGCTTTCGAGATAGCTTCCGCCGCCGCCGCCGCTGGGCGCGCCGCCTTCGGTGCGGCGATTGCCGCCACGTCCACGGTTACCACCACGATTGGCGGCAACAATTGAACCAGCCTGCGTTGTGCTGGCCGTGCTGCGGGGAGCTGCGGGCGCTGCAGCCGGAGCCGCTGCTTCAGGAGCTGCGCTCTCCACTGCGGGAGTTTCGGGGTTGTTGGAAATTTCTTTGGATTCGTCTGACATAGGATTTAGAAGTTAAGTCCACCTTCGCGGGCGGCGTCGGCCAAGGCTTTGACCTTGCCATGATATTTGTAACCGCCGCGGTCAAACACGACAGCTGCGACATTCTTGGCTTTGGCACGTTCGGCCAAAAGTTTGCCCACTTTGGCGGCACCGAGAACGTTCGGGCCGATTTTCTGGGAAGCGACACCTTTTTCCGTCGTGCTCACGCCGACGATGGTTTTGCTGCCGGAATCGTCGATGATCTGGGCATAAATATGCTGGCCGGTGAAGGACACACTCAAACGAGGACGGGTGGGTGTTCCGGAAATTTTTTTGCGGACGCGCAAATGGACGCGCCGACGCTTTGCTTTGTTGGTGGTTTGTGCTGATTTCATAGACAGTTCCTAAAATGTTAGACAGAAGCTTATTTGCTCTGGGCTGTCTTGCCTTCCTTGCGGCGCACGTTTTCACCGGCAAAACGGACACCCTTGCCCTTGTAGGGCTCAGGGGGATAGTAGGCGCGGATATCGGCGGCAACCTGGCCGACTTTTTGTTTGTCGACGCCTTCGATCTGGACTTTGGTTTGATCGGTGACGGTGACTTTGATATCCGAGGGAATCGGATAAAGCAAAGGATGGGAGTAGCCCAGGCTAAGGTTGAGGTTGGTTCCCTGAACAGCGGCCTTGAAACCGACGCCCTGGATTTCCAGGTTCTTCTTGAAACCATTGAGAGTACCTTCAACCATGTTGTTCACCAGGGAACGGACAAGGCCGTGAAGAGCGCGGAACTCGCGTGCCTCACTCGAGCGCTTGAAGACAACCTGCTTGTCCTCAATCTTCACCTCGACACCCTCGGGTGCCGTGTATTCCAATTTTCCTTTGGGCCCTTCCACGTTCACGCGGCGACCTTGGACTTGGACTTTCACCTTGTCCGGAATTAAAACTGCTTTATTGCCAATCCTCGACATAATCGTTTACCAGATATAGAGGAGCACTTCGCCCCCCACATTTTGTTTCTTTGCTTCACGGCCGGACATCACACCCTTCGGAGTTGACAGGATACTGACGCCTAGACCGCCTAAAACTTTGGGAATCTCACGGGCACCAACATAGATGCGGATACCGGGTTTCGAGACACGCTTGATGCCACGGATCGCTTTCTGGCGCTGGTTGGACTTCAAAGTCACTTTGAGTTTCTGGATTTTGCCTTCCTTGGTCAATTCAAAGTCCTCAATGAAACCTTCTTTTTTCAGCACGTCGGCCACATCCCCTTTGAGGCGGGAGTAGGGGGCGACGACTTCGGGTTTGGAAACCTTGTTCGCGTTGCGAAGGCTCGTCAGAAAATCAGCTAATGGGTCTGTCTGCATAATGGTTCTTTCTTAACAGTCCGGGATTACCAGCTGGCTTTCGTGACACCGGGGATTTCCCCCTTCAATGCCATTTCACGGAATTGGATGCGGCTGACGCCGAATTTTCTCATATAAGCGCGGCGCCGACCGGTGATACTGCAGCGGTTGTACTTCCGGCTGGAGAATTTCGGTTTGAGCTTCTGCTTGGCTATCCAGGATTTTTTGGCCATACGTTTCGGTTCTCTTGTCTCTATCTGACTTAGGCAGTCTTACGGTCTGCGAAGGGCAGTCCCATCAGGGACAGCAATTCTTTGGTTTCATCTTTCGTCTTGGCCGTGGTCACAATGGTCACGTCCATGCCGAGGTTGCGTTTAATCTTGTCCAGTTCGATTTCAGGAAAAATGGTGTGATCCTTGATCCCGAGTGTGTAGGCACCGCGCCCGTCAAAAGCACGGGCGGAGATGCCACGGAAGTCACGGATACGGGGCAAGGCCATACGGGTCAGGCGCAACAGGAATTCATACATGACCCGGCCGCGGAGGGTCACTTTGCAGCCGATTTCCTGGCCTTCACGCAATTTGAAGTTGGAAATGCTGGTTTTGGAAATGGTGCGGATGGGTTTCTGGCCGGTGATAAGAGTCACATCATGGATCGCATCTTCCAGGGCGTTCTTCACATCCTGGGCCGATGCTATACAGCAGTTGACCACGATCTTCTGGATCTTGGGCACCTGGTTGACATTCTTGTAACCGCGCGATGTTTTCAACGCGGGAACCACCTTCTCCAGGTATTCTTCTTTTAAATTGGTAACACTTGAGCTCATGACTTGTTATTCCTTGGTCTTGGAGGCTTTGACGGGCTTTTCCCCGGCGGCAACCAATTTCAAATTTGATACGTGGATGGAACCTTCGCGCTGTTCAAATCCACCTTTGGGATTGTTTTGCGTGGGACGGACAGATTTCTTGATCATGTGTACGCCCTCGATGATGACGCGGGCTTTCTTGGTCAGAATCTGCAGGATTTTACCCTGTTTTCCTTTGTGGGCTCCGCTGATGACAAGAACCTGATCGTTCTTCTTCACATGGTAGCGGCGGGGCACGGTGATATCACTGGTCTTTTTCATATAACCTCCGGAGCGAGGGAAATGATTTTCATGAAATTCTTCTCGCGCAATTCACGGGCGACAGGTCCGAAGATACGGGTGCCGCGCGGGTTTAAATCTTTATCGATGATGACGATGGCGTTGCTGTCAAAACGGAGGGTCGAACCGTCTTTACGCTTGATGGCCTGCTTGGTGCGGACGATCACGGCCCGAACCACATCACTCTTCTTCACTGTGCCTGTGGGAGCCGCCTCCTTCACGTTGCAGGTGATGACATCGCCGATGCGGGCGACCTGGGAGTTTTTCTTGCCGATGACACCAATCATCGTGGCCTTGCGGGCCCCGGTGTTGTCAGCGACATCCAACCATGAACGAATTTGAATCATACGCGTTACCTAAATTATTACTTGCTGATTACCTGAACCAGCTCCCAGCGCTTCAGTTTGCTGAGGGGGCGGGTTTCCGCGATGAGGACGGTGTCGCCGACTTTGGCTTTGCCTTCTTCATCATGGGCATAAAACTTGTTGGAGACCTTGACGATCTTCTTGAAACGGGGGTGGGGCACGCGGCGCACGACCTTTACAACGATGGTTTTCTGCATTTTGTCAGAAACCACCTCGCCGGTCTTTTCTTTGCGTGTGGCTTTCACCACTTTGTCTGCTGTAGCTGTTGTCATAACGTTGTCTTTAAATCCTCAGCCAGTTAAGCCGAAGCTTTGGCACCTTTGATCCGGCGGGTGCTGGATACAGTTTCAATACGCGCAATCGTCTTGCGGATTTCTTTCAGACGGCTGGGGCGTTCCAACTGGCCGCTCTGTTGCTGAATCCGCAGATTCAGGCGCTCCTGTTTCAGATCCTGGATTTTACTTTTCAGTTCCTGGTCACTCAGATTATTTACTTCTGCAATTTTCATACGCTCAATTTCCTGTCACGGCTGATAAAACGGGTGCCCATGGGGAGCTTGGACGCAGCCAGGCGAAGTGATTCGCGGGCGGTGGACTCCGGCAGACCATCAAGTTCAAACAAAATGTTGCCTGGACGAATCACGGCCACCCACTTGTCGGGGGCGCCTTTACCCTTACCCATCCGGGTTTCAGGCGGACGGGATGTGACGGACTTGTCAGGGAAAACACGGATCCAGAGCTTGCCCTTGCGCTTCATGTTGCGGGTCAGGGCGACACGGGCTGCTTCGATCTGGATGTTGGTCAACCAGTGACGTTCCAGAGTTTGCAATCCGAAAGAACCGAAGGCGAGAGTGGTTCCACGTGTTGCGTCGTGTGCGCGGCTGCGGCGCTGTGTTTTGCGGTATTTAACGCGTTTTGGAAGTAGTGGCATAAATCAATTGGCAGCGGGGGCTGCTTCCTCCTTCAGACAAATCCAGACTTTGATACCAATCTTGCCGGCCATGGTATTGGCTTCGGTGAAACCGTATTCAATATTGGCACGCAGGGTGTGCAGGGGAACTTTGCCTTCGCGATAAGGCTCGGAACGGGCAATTTCAGCGTTCTGCAAACGACCGGAGCAGCGCACTTTGATCCCGAGGGCACCGAAATCCATGGCGGTCTGCACGGCTTTTTTCATGGCGCGGCGGAAAGAGATACGACGTTCGAGCTGAACAGCGATATTTTCGGCCACGAGCTGGGCGTCAATTTCAGGATTCTTGACTTCCTTCACGTCAACCAGGACATCACGACCGGGAAGCATTTCGTTGATCTCGGTCTTGAGCTTGTCCAGTTCCGATGCCTTGCGCCCGATGACGAGGCCGGGACGTGCGGTGAACAGGTTCACACGGACACGGTTGGCGGCACGTTCAATGGTGATTTTGGAAATCGCGGCACCGACCAGACGTTTCTGGAGGAATTGGCGGATTTCATAATCTTCGTGAAGGAAGATCGGAAAATCTTTTTTGTTGGCATACCACATCGAGCGCCAATTGCGCTTGACGCCTACGCGGAATCCAAAGGGATGTACTTTCTGGCCCATACTAGTTTATTCCTGTGCTTTCTTGCGACGGGCCTGTGTTTTGGCGGCTGCCGCTTTTTTGGACTTGGCCTTGGGTGTTTCTTCCACCTCTTCGACCCGTTCTGTTAAAATGATTCGGACATGGCTGGTGCGTTTGTTGATCGGGGAGGCCGATCCACGGGCACGGGGCATGAAACGCTTGATCGTCGGGCCTTCACCCACGGTTGCTTCTTTAACCACCAGGTTCTGGGGGTTCATCGCGTTGTTGTTCTCCGCGTTGGCAATAGCCGACTTCAGGGTTTTGTAAATCACCCGGGCCGCTTTTTGCGGATAAAATTCCAGCATCTCCAGAGCACCCAATGCGGGCAGGCCCTGGATATGGCGTGTCACATTCCTCGCTTTAAAAGCGGAAATGCGCGTATATTTTGTCACAGCCTTAACTTCCATAATTTTTACTTTACTGTTTCCAAGCTCAGGCGGTCTCCCACCTGGACTTTTTCTTTCTCAATCACACCTTCTATCAAAGCAGTACTTAAATACTCTCTGACCTCAATCAGTCTTGCTCTCCCGATTACCTTGCTGTTTCGCAAGACACGGAAAGGCATCCCGATCCGGGCTTCCTGAGCCCTGCCAAAATTTGCAATAGCCTGTGTCCCATCCTCACTCAAGGCACTGATGACACCGGATCTCATGTCGGAAGCAATGGCCACTTTCTGTTCGCCGCCCATCGCAACCTTCACCGCTCTCACCGCGACTTCATACTCCGCTCGACGCTGGGCTTTATCCAGCGGACCGGCCTGTTGAAGGCGTTGCCCGGATACGATCAACTCATTGACCGATTCCTGCAACTTGAGACGGTTTTTCTCGCTCCGGTAAAGTTCCCCCACCAATCTCACCAGCTTGTCCTGCATGGCTTTTTCATTGGCGGTCAGGGCTTCCATACCGAGAGCTTCATGTTCGAGCTTGAGTTCAACCCACTTCCCGTGGAAGTAGTCCGACTCCGTCTGGGCCAAGGCGAGGCTTTCCTCCAACTGCCGCAGACGCTGCTCCAACTCCGCTTTGCTACTGTCTTGTAAAGAACGTTTAGGAGGCTCTTGTCCTCCAAGGTTCAACACTAGGCCGAACCAGATGATACCCAACAATTGGGCGACTTTTTTCACAATTACTTGGTGATCTTTTCCGTATGTCCACCGTGTCTCTTGAAGATACGTGTGAGCGAAAATTCACCGAGCTTGTGTCCGACCATGTTTTCAGTGACGAAAACCGAGTTGAACACCTTTCCATTGTGTACCAGAAACGTTTGACCAACGAAATCAGGCGTGACCATGGAACGGCGTGACCATGTTTTGATGGGCTTCTTGCCCTCTTCACGGATCTGCTTTTCCACTTTCCTCATCAGGTGAGCGTCCACAAAGGGACCTTTTTTCAAACTACGTGCCATAATATTTTCCTGTGTTCCGTTATGCTAAAATTTATTTCTTGGGGCGGCGAGTCAGGATGAAGCCATTCGAAGGCTTGTGTTTCCTGCGGGTTTTCAGTCCCTTGGCCACCTGGCCCCATGGTGACACCAGATGCTGGCGTCCGCCACCACCCTTACTCTTGGCTTCACCACCACCGTTTGGATGGTCAACAGGGTTCATCACCATACCGCGAACGCGGGGACGGCGACCAAGCCAGCGGTTACGACCAGCTTTGCCGAGCTTCACTTTTTCGTGGGAAGGATTGCTGACCTGGCCGATGACTGCGTAGCAAGTGCCGTGGATCTGACGAATTTCGCCGGAAGCCAGCTTCAACTGGGCGTATTCACCCGTCAGACCCATGAGGGTGGCGGAAGAACCGGCCGAGCGGACCATCTGGGCGCCACGGCCGGGGATGAGTTCGATGTTGTGGATGGCCATGCCAAGGGGGATGGCCTTCAAAGGGAGCGCATTGCCGACTTCAGGAGCTGCTGTGGGTCCGGAAACAACCTTCGTTCCAACAACCAGGTTGTTCGGAGCGATGATGTAGGATTTCTGCCCATCCTTGTATTCGATCAGTGCTATGCGGGCATTACGGTTCGGATCGTACTCGATACCGATGACGGATGCGGCTTCGCCATGGCGGTCACGCTTGAAGTCAATCACGCGATAGAATTTCTTGTGTCCACCGCCGCGGCGGCGGGAGGTCAGACGCCCGTTGTTATTGCGTCCACCGGTCTTTTTCAAGGGAAGGAGCAGGGATTTTTCCGGGGTCTTCTTCGTGATGGTGGAGAAGTCCGGGCCGGCGTGGTAACGCTGGGCGGGAGTCAGTGGTCTGAAAGTTTTGATGGCCATAATCTAGTTCTGGTTTGTGAAATTAAATCAGCTCAAGCGTTTCGCCGGCTTTCAGCGTCACGATGGCTTTTTTCCAGTTGGGTTTTTTTCCGAAAGCAGCGGTGCGCTCGCGTTTTTTCTTCCCGGTGACACGAAGGGTATTCACGGAATCAACCTTCTTGTTGAAGATTTTTTCAACGGCGTGGCGGATGTCCTGCTTGGTGGCCTTGAGATCCACTTCGAAAACATACTGGTTATGTTTTTCTTTCAGACCGCCAGCTTTTTCAGTGACGCGCGCGCGTTTAACGATGTCGTAAGGATTTTTCATGGCGTTTTATTTCAGGCGTTCGGAAAGAACCGAATAGGCGTCTTCAGCCAGAATCACCTGGCGGAAAGTGAGGATGTGTTCGGCGTTGACCAGGGCTGCTTCAATGACTTCAACTTTGGGCATGTTGCGGGAAGCCAGGATGGCATTCTTATCCACGCTCTTGGTGATAAAAAGGATCGAGCCGGTCAATTTATTGGTCTTGATCAGGTCAGAAAGTTTCTTGCTCTTGTGGTCGGTCAATCCGAGGGAAGGAACCGACTGCAGGCGTCCGGATTTGGCGGCTTCGCTGATGGCCTTGGTCAGAGCGCGGAGTTTGACGCTCTTGGAGAGACGGTGGGAATAGTCGCGGACGTGAGGTCCGAAAACCACACCACCACCGGTCCAGACCGGGGAGGAAGCGTAACCGGCGCGGGCATTACCCGTACCTTTTTGGCGCCAGGGTTTCTTACCGGAGGCAGCCACAGTTGCTTTGGTTTTAACCTGATGCGTTCCGGCGCGGCGATTGGCCTGATAGCCGACCACGACGTCGTGCAGAGTCTGGGTGGACTTGCCGTTTTCAATCAGCTTGATGTCCAAAGCAGCTTCAGCAGCTTTAAAATCGAGAGTTTTCAGTTTCATTTGGCGGCTTCCTTCTTGGCTTTGACAGCCTGACGAACGATAACGTAGCTGCCGTTGGCGCCCGGGATTGCTCCCTTGATGACGAGCAGGTTGTCGCTCTCACGAACCTGGATAACGCGCAGGTTCTGCACGGTGGCTTTGGTGTCGCCCATGTGACCGGGCATACGCTTGTTCTTGAAAATACGACCTGGCTTGTTACGGCAACCGATGGCGCCTGCGCGGCGGTGCATCATGGAACCGTGGGTTTCAGGCTGGCCACCGAACTTGTGACGTTTGACAACACCTTGGAAACCGCGGCCTTTGGAGAGACCGATAACGTCGACCAGCTGGCCGACAGCAAAACGGGTTACGGTAACAGCATCACCGAGATTCAGTTCTTCCCCTTCAAAATCGAATTCCTTGAGGAAACGCTTCGGGGTGGTGCTAGCCTTCTTGAAGTGACCCAGCAAAGGTTTGCTGGCAGTGCGCTCAGGCTGCTCATCATAGGCAAGCTGCACGGCGTTGTAACCGTCTTTTTCAGCGGCTTTTTTGACTTGTGTCACGATGTTCGGGCTGGCTTCGATCACAGTCACAGCCGTGGCTGCGCCTTTGTCGTCATAAACCCGGGTCATCCCGACTTTTTTACCTAAAATTCCAATGCTCATAGTGAATTCCGTTTGATCTCATCCCCGCTTTCGCCAGGGACTTGAAAAATTCTCAGATTTTAATGGTGATATCCACTCCGGCCGGGAGGTTGAGTTTCTTCAGTTCGTCCACGGTCTTGGCCGAAGGCTCCACGATGTCCAGAAGACGTTTGTGGGTGCGGATCTCAAACTGTTCCATGCTCTTCTTGTCAACGTGAGGTGAGCGGTTCACGGTGTAGCGCTCAATCTTGCTCGGCAGGGGCACGGGTCCGCTGACGCGGGAGCCGGTGCGGACCGCTGTTTCAGCAATCTCGTGTGCCGCCTTGTCGATAAGACGATAATCAAAACCTTTTAAACGGATGCGTATGCGTGTTCCAGCCATAGGATTAACCTTTCTTCTGTTCCAAAATCTGATTCAGGATCTGTGTCGGCACCTGTTCGAAGTGCGAGGGCTCCATTGAATACGCCGCACGACCGCGCGACAGGGAGCGGAGGGTGTTGACGTAACCAAACATTTCTGCCAAGGGCACGTCAGCCTGCAACACACAGGCGCCGCTTTTGGTTTCCATGGAGTTAATTTTGCCGCGGCGGCGATTGACGTCGCCAAGGATATCACCTTGATATTCTTCGGGGGTGATCACTTCCACCTTCATGATGGGTTCGAGCAAAATGGATTTGGCTTTGCCAAGCGCATCTTTCAACGCGAACTGGGCGGCCAGTTTGAAAGCCAATTCGTTGGAATCGACGTCATGGTAGGAACCGTCGAGAATGTTGACTTCAATGTCGATGACCTGGCTGCCGTTGATGATACCATTACCCAAGCCTTCTTCGACACCCTTCTTGGAAGGTCCGATGTATTCTTTGGGAATGTTGCCGCCGACAACCTTGCTTTCCACAACACGGCCTTTGCCGCGTTCGAGGGGAATGACTTCCAGAATGACGTGACCGTATTGACCGCGTCCACCGGACTGCTTGATCAATTTACCTTCGCCCTGGGCCTTCTGCAAAATGGTTTCACGATAGGCGATCTGGGGGGCACCGGCGTTGGTTTCAACGCTGAATTCACGCTTCAGACGGTCGCAAATGATTTCGAGGTGTAACTCGCCCATGCCCTTGATAATAGTCTGACCGGTTTCTTCGTTGGTCTGCACCATGAAGGTCGGATCTTCTTCAGCAAGACGTTGCAGACCACCACCGAGTTTTTCACGGTCGGCTTTGGTCTTGGGCTCAATGGCCATGCTGATAACAGGCTCAGGGAAGGAAGGTGGCTCGAGAACGATGGAGAAATCCTCGTCAACCAGGGTGTCCCCGGTGCGGATGTCCTTCATGCCCACAGTCGCCGCGATATCGCCAGCGAAAACTGTTTCAACTTCTTCGCGCTTATCGGCCTGAATCTGGATGATACGACTGACGCGTTCGCGTTTGTTGGTGCGGGGATTGTAGATGGTGTCGCCCTTGCTCAGCTTGCCAGAGTAAACACGGAAGAAGATGAGCTTTCCGACGAAAGGGTCGGACCAGAGCTTGAAAGCAAGACCGCAGAACTTGTGGTCATCTTTGGCCGGAGCTTCGATTTTGACCGAAGCATCATCCGGATCAAGGCCGACTGCAGCAGGAATATCGATCGGGCTGGGGAGGTAATCAATAACCGCATCGATCAGGGCCTGGACGCCTTTATTTTTGAAGGCGGAACCGCCAACCACGGGAACAATGTCGTTCGTCAGGACCAAGCGACGGATGGCCAGCTTCAGTTCGGCAGTGGAAGGAGTTTTTTCCTCGAGGAACATTGTTCCAACAATATCGTCCTTGTCGGCTACAGCTTCGATGAGGTCAGCCAGGGCTTTTTCAGCCATGGGCTTTAGTTCGGCAGGAATTTCTTCGATCTTGTAAGTGGAACCCAGGGTGCCGTCATCAAAATAAACAATGGCCTTCTGGTTGATGACGTCGATCTGACCTTTCAGGGTGTCTTCCTTGCCAAGGGGGATCAGAATAGGCCAGGCATTGGCTTTGAGCTTTTCACGCATTTCGCTAATAGCGTTGTTAAAGTTGGCTCCGGTGCGGTCCATCTTGTTGACGAAAGCGATACGGGGAACGTTGTACTTGGTCGCTTGGCGCCAAACGGTTTCAGACTGGGGCTGGACACCGGCCACACCGCAAAATACAGCAACAGCGCCGTCCAAGACACGCAGGGAACGTTCGACTTCAGCCGTGAAATCCACGTGGCCGGGAGTGTCGATGATGTTGACGCGGTTCCTGGTGCCTTCGAAGGACTTGAAGAGGCCGGGCTCGACCTTGACGGGCCAGAAACAAGTGGTGGCGGCCGAAGTGATGGTAATACCACGTTCGCGCTCCTGCTCCATCCAATCGGTGACGGTCGTGCCTTCATGCACTTCACCGATCTTGTGGATCATGCCGGTGTAGAAAAGAATACGCTCGGTCAGGGTGGTCTTACCCGCATCAATATGCGCGCAGATCCCGATGTTGCGGGTTCTTTCCAACGTAAATGCTCTTGTAAGTGCTGCTACTGCCATAATCGTATCGTTCTTAAAAAAATCTTATGAAATAAATAACCTGAAATCTTACCAGCGAAGATGTGCGAAAGCCTTGTTGGCCTGGGCCATGCGATGCACATCATCACGCTTCTTGACGGCGTTGCCCTGTCCGGCGGCAGCTTCCTTGATTTCGAAAGCCAAAGCCTTCGGCATCGGGGTGCCCTTCCGCTTGGAGGCAAACCCAACCAACCAACGAACAGCAAGAGCCAACTGGCGCTCGGGAGTGACTTCCATGGGAACTTGGTAAGTGGCACCACCAACACGGCGGGACTTGACTTCAAGACGGGGCTTGATCGTGTCCATGGCTTTTTCGAGGATTTCCAGAGGGTTCCCCTCTTTTTTGCCTTCATTAACCTTCTCAATGGCAGAATAAACAATACGGCGGGCCGTATTTTTCTTGCCGTCACGCATGACCGTGTTGACCAAGGCGGTCACCATGGGTGTTTCATACGTTGGATCGTTTGGAATTTCGCGTCTGACTGCTTTGCGTCTGCGTGCCATAAAATTGTCTTGTTGAGAGAGTTACGTTGAAATTATTTCTTGGCAGCGGCGTCGGCTGCACCCTTTTTGGGTTTCTTGACACCGTATTTGCTGCGGGAAACATTACGGGGAAGCTTATTGGTGTTGCTGGGGCCGACGGCTCCGAGAGCATCAAGGGTTCCACGAACGATGTGGTAACGGACACCGGGCAAATCCTTCACACGACCACCGCGAACCAGAACAATGGAGTGTTCCTGAAGATTGTGACCTTCACCCATAATATAAGCGATCACTTCCTGTCCGTTGGTCAAACGAACCTTGGCAACCTTACGGAGAGCGGAGTTGGGCTTCTTGGGAGTGCGGGTCATGACCTGCACACAAACGCCGCGACGCTGCGGACAATCGGCCAAAGCAGGAGCTTTGGTCTTGTTCTTCATCGCTGTTCTTCCTTTACGGACAAGCTGGTTAATCGTCGGCATCTTAAAACTTTCTTTAATTTCGTTATCGTTTTTCCCTTAAATGCAAAAAGCACGCCTGGCCAAAGGGCCACGCGTGCTTTGTCGACTCATTCGATGAGCCTGCACCACTCGCATGGAGGACGATAAAGTTGCCATTCTTACGAAAAGAGGGCCCTCAACCGTCACACGCCTTTGCATTGTTGTATCACTACAACCTCCCAATTAAGGGAAAGGGAATAAACGTTCTACGTGTTTCAGAAAAACTTGCAAGGGATTTTTTAAGAAAAGTAATTTATTTGCAAGAACCCACCTCGAAGCCTTGCCTTAGACTAGACCTGCCCATAAATAGTTGTCATTAAGCCATGCAAATTGAACGATAACTACTCCGACCACTAATCCTGAATCTTGCTATACCGCTAAAAGAAAAAAACTCCCGCACTCCATAGTGCAAAGCATGCCTTCAGTTTACTGATACTGGCCTCAAGTCTTATCGTTGATGCTTATCTTCATATCCTGTCAGGCCTGACCCTGAACCTATCCCTTTTCCGTGACAACTTCAGTTGAACCGTTGTTTACCAATCTGCTTCAGGGCTGGCTTGGATCGAAGTATTTAGATCGTCTCTGGAGAATCTGCCCGCCCGTCGCTGGTTTGGTTTGGGCCTCGATGCCAACGCCATCGCACACTTGGCCTGACTCTGCCCGGGAATTCTGGGGTTTACACCAGAAAAAAATTGACCTTCCCTTCACCGATGTTGTCACACCCGAGGGCATCAATGGTATTGAATTGGGGCGCATACTCTTGAAAAACAAATCTTCGCTCAAAGTTTTTTTATCAGAGGCTACAGTTCAGATGTAGATGAAACGAGCCCGCTCCAACAGGAGGGCATATATTTTATCAGCAAACCTTACAGCAGCAGGGAATTGGCCAAAGCTGTCCGCAAATCCCTGGTTCAACCCGCTCGGCCAGGCTCTTGATTTTCAGCTGGTTGCTTCATATCAATAACTATCCGGGGTAGCCGGATGAATTCCTGAAGCAGGGAGTCCACTTCCAAGGTGTATTCGGAAGCTAAAGCCCTTGAAAAGAGTTTGTTGCGTATTTTTTCACGTTCAGGCACTTTGATACGGACTAAGCTATGGGTGCCATTCTCGTTCTTGAAGACAGCCAGGTTCTGTTGACCAAGCTCACCAACGAGCTGAAGCAGCACTTCCCTGATCTGCAAATTCTTCCGGCCCGTTCCGTAGCCGAAGCCCAATTGCTGTTGAATGAATTTGAGATCAATATTTTCATTCTGGACATCTTTCTTCCCGACGGCAGCGGCATCGATTTTCTTTGCGATGTCAAAACGATCAGTCCCGAATCCCACGCCATAGTCATGACGGCCCAACAGGTTCCAGATCTCAAACAGCAGGCGGAGGAACTGGGCGTCATACGTTTTTTTCAGAAGCCGGTCGACACCAATTCCCTTTTCAAAGTCATCCAAAAAGTACTCAACCCCGAGCCGGCAACCCCGGCACCCGAATCCCCCCAGAGCTTTGTCGCCTCCCTTGGCGGCCTCTCCACCGTGGACATCATCCAGCTCAAATGCCTGGCCCGTTCGACCCAGGTTCTCAAATTCACCCGTGGCGACGGGAAAAGCGCCAAACTCTATTTCCAGCGGGGGGAAATCGTCCATGCCATCACCGACACCCAGCAGGGATTGGACGCTTTCAACGATGTTGTCAGTTGGAAGGGCGGACGGGTCGAGGAATCTGCCGAACCAATCGCCGAGCAAAGCATCCACAAAGGCTGGGAGAGCCTCCTTATGAATGCCGTCCGGATGATTGACGAAAATGCCGCGGCCGCCTGAAGCTGTTTAATTTTTAAAGGTAACCTATGGGACACACGATACTTGCCATTGATGACAGCCCGACGCTGCGAAAATTCATCACCAAACACCTGGGGATGCATTCTGCAAACTACGAAATTCTGACCGCAGCCGACGGAACGGAAGGTCTGGCCATGGCCAAGGAACGCAGGCCCCATGTCATCCTCCTCGACTTCATTCTCCCGGACATGAACGGCGAGGATGTGTGCAACAAGCTCAAAGATGATCCGGATACCTCGGAAATCCCCATCATCCTGATGAGCAGTTCCGCTCCGGATATTACACGGACTGAAGCCAAATTCAATATCGTCAAACGATCCCTCGTCAAACCCTTTTCACCCCAATTGTTGTGCGCGGCTGTCTCCTTTGTCCTCAAAGACGGCAAAGAGAGCAGCCCCTCCAGCGGAAAAACCGCACCGGCCCCGCCTCCGGCTCCCGCGGCAAAACCCGAATCGCTGCCCACCATGATGATTCCACGCGGGGAGAAAACAGCAGCCGCGCCCTCCCCTTCCCAAATCCTCTTGAAAGGAACCAGCTCCTGCTACTCGCTGATCTCAACCCTTCGCGGTATTGCAGGGAAGGGTTACAGCGGCGTTCTACGATTCCATCACCCCACCATCCACATGGAAGTCTACTTCAAGAGCGGACTTTTTGTGCTGGCAACCAGCAGGGATTGTGGTGCCTATTTCAAAGACGCCCCGATCGCCGTGTCCGAGGAGGAAAAACCGCTTCTGGAGGAACTCCAAAAGAAGCAATCAGAAACAGGCTACCCCGTGTTTTTACAAATGGCCGAGCGCCAACTGCTCCCCCAGGAAAACGCGGACCAGATGACGCTCCAATACGGTGCCTTCATGTTTGCCCTGGCCTGGACAGCCACGGATAGTGCGTTTGAATTTGAAGAAATCCAGGACATGCCCGACTTCCTCAGAACACGTGGCCCTCTGTTTAATAGCAGTGATGATTTCGCCCTCGAAACCCTGCGGCTCGTCGGCAATGAGTGCCTCACCGCGCTTGAATGGGGCCCACCGACTGGTGTTCCCGCATATACCAGGGCTGGCTACGAGCAAGTTCAGAGTCTGACCCTTAACGATGAAGAAGTCGCCTTTGCCAATCAGGTTGTCGTCGGTGGCCAGAACCTTGAAGCGATCGCGGCAGGCGCCAATATGGATATAGAAACCGCACACCGCGTGCTCTTCCGCTTTCTGGCCTTGGAAATATTCGACTATTGGACAGCAACAGCCTGACAACCGCTGCGGAAACCATAAAGGCAGAACATACATGGAACTTTGCCTCTTCAGGATTGACCAACAGGAATATGCGGTCCCGATGATTTCGGTCCGGGAGGTTCTGAACCGCCCCAGAATTTCCCCGATCCCACTGGCACCGGAAACCGTGTCTGGCATGACCCATTTCCGTGGGGAAGTTGTTCCCGTTTTTGCCGTAGACCGGATTTTGGGTGCGGAGGGAAGCCCTTTTTCCCGGCAACAGGAGCGCAGCCGCGTTTTGGTGGTAACCCAGGCCAACCGGGTTCTGGGAATCCAAGTGGATCAGGTCGATCAGATGACTCTGGAAGAAGCACCCTCCGATCTTTTTCCCGATGATGCCGGATCCATCCTGGAAAAACCTGCCTTCTACCATAACAGGACTTTCAGACCTGTTTCATTACCCTTTCTTTTTCGCTCCCTGCAACAAAGCCTTTCAACCATCACCCTGCAGCTTCTCAACTAACCCATCCACTTCAAGGTCTTATGGCAACAACCAATCAACCCAACGGAACGCTCCCCCCTCCTTCCGGGCTTACCGTCACACTCAAAATCGCTTTGGTCTCCATCGGGATCGGAAGCCTGGCCACCCTGATCACCGCCGCCATTGCGTATGTCCTCTTTGCGGGCGTCCAGGAAGAAACGGTCAAGAACAGCCTCGGCTCCCTCCGCACCATGCTCGAAAGCCGTCTGACGGCCCATGTTGAATCACTCAAGGCGGACTCCGAATCGCTTGCCCAGTCGGCAGGCGTAAGCCAGATTCTCTTGGCAAAATCCTCAGAAATGGCCGATCCGGTGCTTAACACCAATTTCGACACCTTTCATGGCAATTTGGTTCAGCACGCCAAGCGTCTGCGTTACCACGAAATCTACCTCTGCGATCCCAACGGAAAAATTCTCTACAGCACTCTGAATCCAAAAAGTGCCATTCCGGATTCCCCCATTTTTTCCACACTTTGCCGTGAAGTGGCCAAAGGAGGACAAACCAATGTCATAGCAACGCAAAGTGGAATTGAGAGCGGAGCCACCAGCCTGAAAGAACCTGCCATATACAGCGCTTCCGCCGTTCTTTCCGCCAACAGGGTCGCGGCCGTTCTCGTAACAGAAAGTCCTCTTTCCACCGTAAACGCCATCATGTCCTTTAATGACAGGCCCCAGGAAGTCGGACTCGGTCAGACCGGCGAAGCCTATCTCGTTGATAGTGAATTCAATGCCAGGACCCGTTTGAGAAAACCCGGCGAGACAAAAGTTTCCAGCGATGGAGTGCGCAATGCCGTCGGAGGAACCTCCGGATCCTCGGCATACGACAATTACGCGGGCCTGAAAGTTCTGGGATCCTACAACCGTCTCAAGGTCGATGGATTACCCTGGGGTATCCTTGTTGAACAAAACAAATCCGAAGCCCTTGCGCCCTCGCTTTCCGCAGCCCTCATGGTGGCGGGGGTGGTCATGGTGGTTATCATTCTTGTCGGCGCCATCGGATTCGCCTTCGCCAAAATCTTTGCCAAACCCATCGTTAATCTTGAAGAAACCATCCGCAGGGTATCCTCCGGCGACGAATCGGCACGCGCGGTGGTTGAAAGCAATGACGAGATCGGGCAGTTGGCCAATGCTCTCAACGAAATGATCGTGGAACGCAACGGTGTCAAAGACCGCATCTCCACGGAAAACAAACGCGTTCAGGCCAACATCCAGGACTTCCTTCTGGTTGTGGCGGACGCCTCCGAGGGAAAACTTGGCGTACGGGCCAAACGTACGGAAGGCCTGCTCGGCAACGTGGCCGATGCCCTCAACCGAATGCTGGAAAATGTCAGCGCACTGATCGGCGAAGCCAAAGGTGCCAGTTCGCAGGTGCAGGAATCCGCCGGCGAAATCGCTGCCTCGGCCCAGAACTTGGCTGATGGTGCCACCAGCCAGACCCAGCAGATTTCCCAGACAATTATTGAAGTGCAGAATCTGGCTGCGGAAGCCCAGGGCGTTTCCGAAAATTCCCATGAAGCCGCCCAAGCCGCCAGCCGCACCCGCCAGGCTGCGGAAGACGGGGCCAAGGCTGTCCTTGATGTCGTGGCTTACATGGAACGCCTCCAGGAAAGCGTCCAGACCAATGCCCGTAAAATTACCCGCCTGGGCGAACGCTCCCAGGAAATCTCCGGCATCGTCCGCTCAATCAGCGACATCTCCGCAGAGACCGACGTGCTGGCCATGAACGCCTCCATCGAGGCCGCGCGCGCCGGCGAACAGGGTAAAGGGTTCACCGTTGTCGCGGATCAGGTCCGCGCCCTGGCCGATCGCACCCGGCAGGCCACGGTGGAAATCGAAAAGCTGGTCATGGGCATCCAGTCAGAAACCTCCGAAGCCGTCAAACAAATGGAACGTGCCAACATCGAGGTGGAAAATGGAACCAGGCAGGTCTCCAGCGCCGGGGCTTCTCTTAGCAACATTGTGGAATCTTCCGTGGATTCCTCCACCCTGGCCAACCAGATCAGCCAGTCCGCTTTCCAGCAGGAGCAACGGGCCCAGGCCATGCTGCAGGCCATCATGGCCATCAACCAAATTGCCGAAGACACCCGCAACCGCACCTTGGATTTCCGGGAAACCAGTGACCTGTTGGCCACATTGGCCACAGAATTGAATAAGCAACTGGCCAACTTTGAAATAGGCCAACCAGGCCGTGAGGCATGATCCGACCCGATCTTCCTTCACCCCAAGACCAAAACCATGGCTGAAGAGTCTCCAGAAAAAAAAGCAGGCAAACCTATGTTACTGGGCAAACCTCCCATGCCCAAAGGAGGGCCTGCCCTCAAAGCCTCATCCACGTCCAAAAGTCTGCTCTCCGCAGCCCCCTCCGCCGCCACCCTCAGACTGATCCCCTCCCAGCCTGTGCCTCCGCTTCCCGATCCTGCCGCCTCGGATGATTATGTGGCCATCTTTAAGGAAGAAGCAGCCTCTTATCTCGTGGACATCGAAGCGGCACTACGGGAGCTTCATGAGGACATCACTGCGGAGAAACCATGGATCCTGCTCCGTGCGCGCTTCCACACCATCAAAGGCGCAGCCGCCACCATAGATCTTCCGAAAACGCAAAAAATAGCCACTGAAGCGGAAGATCTGGCATTGGCAGCCGTTGATCAGTTCGAGTTCCGTAACCTCAAGTCCTGGAATCTTTTCCTTCAATTAGCCAATGAAACTGCCGACAGCCTCGAACTTACGCTCCTCTCGCTTGTTAGTTCCATCGCAGATCCCGCCCCTTCCATAAATTCAGAAGCAACCCCACCGGCACCCGCTGCCTGGGACTCTGACCACAGGACATCCCTTTCGCTCATTCAGGTCGCCCAGCGCATTCTGGACGACTGGCAGGTGAAGCCGGAGCTTCCCTCTTATCAGGTCGAATTCAAGCAATGTCTGGACAAGCTCGGCCAGCTCCTGGGGCAACAGGGCGTGCAGGGACTCCCTCTCAGCTTCGACCAATTCAGCCACTTTGTGGAAAGCCTGCAACCCGGCCAGTTCACCGAACCCTTCTTCGTCGTTGCCCGCCGCTGTCTGGGTGATGCCTCCACCTATCTGGAAAGTTTATCCGCATCCCCTTGGCTGCCCTGGACCCGGAAATGGAGCTTTTATTTTTCCTCCCTCCGCGTCGCACTGGCAGCCGAAGCCAGACGGCCAGCGACTTTCACCACGGGTAGCGCTGTTTCGGAACCGATCGATCCCGAAATGCTTGAAGTCTTCACCCAGGAAGCCGTCACCCAGTTCGAGCAGATTGAAGCCGGACTGATCGCATGGGAAAATGGAACTGACATACCCACTCAGATCAAAACCATCCGCCGTTGTTTCCACACACTCAAAGGTGCCGCCAACAGTGTGGATCTTCGCAGCCTGGGCCATGGCTTTCATTTGCTGGAGGATTATCTTGATACCCTGAATCCCTCCGCAACTCCGGAAGCCATCTTCCAGTTCCTGCTCGGCTGCCTGGATCAGGCCAAGGATTATATTCAGAAACTCAATATATCCACTTCCACCACTTGGACACACGACTGGAAAAGCTCCCTGAACGTGCTAAAGCAGGATCCCCAACAAACTGTCCCCGCCCAGAATCCCGTCGATCTGGATATGCTGGAAACCTTTGTCGAAGAAGCTGTGGTCTTGTTCGAACAAATCGAAACCGCCGTTCTGGCCTGGGAAAAACTCGATAACGAAGAAAACCAGCGCGCTACCCTTCGCCGCTGCTTCCATACCCTCAAAGGTGCCGCCAACAGCATTGAACTCGCCTCGCTTGGCCATGCCTTCCACATACTGGAGGACTTCATGGACACGGTAAAAGCCAAAGAGCCTCCCATCGGACTTTTTGAAGTACTCCTCAAATGTTCCGATCAGGTTCGCGCCTACATTGAAGAGCTTTCCAAAAACAACTCCGCCATCTGGAGCCACGACTGGGCCCGGAGCATTGACGATCTCAAGAAAGGAAAAGTTCAGGGCGCATCCCTCGCGCCGGTCAAATCTGTTGAATCCGGATCAGGGGAAAAAACCGGCTCCGAAGAACGCCAAGTCGTGCGGGTGGAAGCCGAACGTCTCCGCCAGGTCATGCACCAGGTCAGCGAAATGATCGCCGACCACAGCAACTTCGAAAGCAATGCCGAACGCCTCCCTCCAGCGATGTTGCGTTGGAACCAAAGTGCACTCGAAATGGGAAAGATTTTGTTGTCCTTCGAAAACGATCTTGCTCCTCACCGGGGAGGCAATTCCAGATCTTCCGGGAAGCTCATGCGCCAGATGGAAGCAGCCTTGACCGAACTGACCAGAGAGTTCAAGGCCCAAGGTGAGCTGCGGGAGGAATTCAAAGCCCTTTTCGACTCCTTCAAGGAGGACAATCTCCAGTTCCGCCGCAACTCCCGGCGGCTGCAGAATGATCTCGCCTCCCTCAATATGGCTCCTGTCTCCGGTCTGTTCAGGCGTTTACAACGGGTTTTCCGCGATGCGCTCAAAGAAGAAAAAAAAGAGGCCGAGTTGCAGCTTGAAGGAGAACAGACTCTTCTGGATAAAACCGTTGTCGACGCACTCTATGGACCCCTGCTTCATGTCGTCCGCAACGCGGTCGCCCATGGCATCGAAACTCCTGACAAACGACAGGAACTTGAAAAAAACCGCATGGGCAATGTCCGGATCAGTGCCAAACCACTTTCCAACCAGGTTGTCATCGAAGTTCAGGACAACGGGAGTGGCATCCATGAAGCCATGGTCCGTAAACGGGCCATTGAACGCGGCATGATTCCGGCCGATGCACCGGATCTGAACCCTGATCAGATTGTTGAACTTCTCTTCCGTCCGGGCTTCAGCACCAAAGAAACCATCAGCTCCGTCGCCGGGCGCGGCGTGGGATTGGACGTGGTCAAAGGCGAAATCGAATCCATGAACGGTTCCGTCAACCTGGACTACAAAGTCGGTGTAGGCTCCACCTGGACAATCAAAGTCCCTCTCACCCTTTCCGCCTCCGAAGCCCTTATTGTCCAGGTCGGTAAGCAGAGGTTGGCTCTTCCCCTTGGATATGTGCAGCGCTGTGTCCGCATCCTCCCCGGCAACCGCCTCCAACGTCAGGGCATACCCAGTTACCAGGATGAGCGCGGTATTTTCCCCTGTATAGATCTGGGCGCCGTTTTAAAAATGGCTGGAGCCAGCAAGTCCAACCTCGGTGTACTTGTGGATTCAGGCCTGGTCCAGACTGTGTTTCTCGTCGATACCCTCATCGCACGCCGTGAAATCGTGACCAAAGACATCGGTTCGCTCATCGGAAGCCTCTCCTATCTATCCGGGGCCTATCTGGACAGCGACGGATCGTTGATCCCCATTTTGCAGATTCCTAACATCCTGCAGCGTCTGGCCGCAGAAATCACCCGCAGCACCACAACCCAACCTCTGCAAAATACGGAAGACAACTTAAACAACGACCCACTTCCCGCTCCTCCACAACAGGAGGAAACCTTGCAAAACATTCCCTCCCCTGTTGGCGAATTCATTCTGGGCAGGGTTCCAAAAATCCTGCTTTGCGACGATTCCGCCAGTGTGCGCAAAGTTCAGGAAAAGCAACTCCTCCAGATGGGCTACGTAGTCGCCACCGCCAACGACGGGCAGGAGGCCCTGGAACGACTCGAAACAGAAGATTTCGATCTGGTCATGACCGATCTTGAAATGCCCCGTATCGACGGCTTCGGTCTGGTCAAAGGAATCCGCTCCCTCGAAAGGCTCAACCAGTTGCCCGTCATTGTCATCACCTCAAGAGCTTTGGAAAAATTTGCCGGCGAAACCATCGAACTGGGAGCCACGGCCTGCCTGGGAAAACCCTTCGCCGCCGCCCAATTTGAACGCCTTATCCAGAACGAACCGAAGCTCTCGGGACTTCGCCGCCAATAAAGCTCCTAATTTAGATTGAACCAGCCCCTTGAAAAATCTACGATTTTGCCAAGCCTGACAAAAGGCAAACAAGCATGAACAACCTCGACTCCATCGATCAATGCCTCCGGAAAGCTCCTCTTTTTTCCTGGATGAGCACGGATAGCATCGGCTGGCTGGCCCATTATACCGAAGAACTCAGCTTTGCCGAAGGTGAGACGATCTACAGCCGGGGCAGTGGCTCCGATGCGCTTTATCTGTTAGTGGAGGGTGAGGTCACTTTTATTTCCGGAACTTCCGAGGATCCTGACGAGCAAACGGCTTCCACCTTGGAAGAAGGAGCGTTGTTCGGAGAGCTGTCGCTGCTTGAAAACAGGATGCGGGAATCTTCAGCCAGGGCCGCCCTGCCCACCAGGCTTTACAAAATCAAAGCCGACACCATCCAGGATTTCGCCAAAAAAAACCAGGATCAACATGCCATCCTGCTCACCAACCTGGCACGTGAACTGGCCCGAAAGATCCGTAACCTCAATGCCAAAAAGTCCAAAGGCCCGACTTCTATTGCAGCCTGATTCTTCCCCTCTTTTCACGTCATAACTTAACCACCAAATCACGACTTCATGATTTCCCAACTCGACGATCTCGTAGCCAAAGAGAAAATCTTCGCGGCCTTCAAACAGTTCCCTTTGTTCCAAGGCCTACCAGATGAAGTATTGGTAGTCTTCTTTGTTGCTGCCCAGGAGGAAATCTTCCGCAGCGGTCAGACTGTCATGAAGGAAGGTGATCACGGCCAGGAGCTCTACATCATCGGGGACGGTTCGGTGGATGTCCTCATCAACCATCAAAAGCCGGATCAAACCACGCTGGCCCATCTGAAAAAAGGAGATTTTTTCGGTGAGATGTGTGTCATTGAGCCTTCCCTTCGGTCAGCCAGTGTTGTGGCAACAGAAACCACGCTTCTATACTCCCTGAAGAGCACCAACCTGAACAAAGTGTATCAGGTCTGGCCTGAACAACAGTCCACCATCATGGCCAACCTGGCCCGCGAACTGTCACGCCGCGTGCAAAGCCTTGACCCCACCTACTTCGACCGCGCCTGGTAAGTGTTATCAGGCCCAGGCAAGTCTACAGCCTTGGTTCCGGTCGGATAGTCTCTAAATCGACGGGCAACAACACGTTCGTCAGCTTCCAAGTAAAAAAACCTTTTCGGCTCAAAACCAAGGTCACTGGCTGCTTCTCCTGTTCACCGGTGCTGAACATAAACTCCGTCATCGATTTCCAGGTGAAGCTGCGTTTTTTTCCGGCACTGGAATTCGCTGAAGTATTCGTATTGCCGCCCGTTGCAGATTGCCCTCCAATCGGTGCCCCCAGTTGCAGATCCAGGTTGGACCGGCCTTGCAGCAGGCGCTCCAAACCTTCGGGTGTCACCAAAAAATCCACAGCCTTGTCGGCCATAGCCGAGCTGAACAATGCCCCCAGAAATGCCCCGGCGTCCGTGTTCGCACTGCGCCGTTGCAGGGCTTTCCCCGCATCACCCTTGAGCTGGATTTTGATGTTTTTCCGGAGTTCCGGAAAATCCACATAGGAGGCCAATCTGCGTGTATCGCCAGCCTCCGCAGCAGCCTTGATATTCCAAAGCGTGTAATATGGCATTGCAACAAAAACCACCAAAAGCAAGAGGGCCAGAAGCACCCCCGATATCAGAAGAAAACGTTTGTTCAATAAAAGTTCAAAGGGGCATTTCATAAAAAATGTTCTTGGCGTTCAAAGTGTTTGCGGGGCTTCCATTCACCGTTACGAATTAAAAACATACAAATATACTAACTAACACAAAATAGACAAATCACAGACTTTTACCCTTTGGAAGGAGGGTAGACGTTTCCTGCGTTGGATTTTCCGGACTCACAATTTTAATTTAAAACGAAAAAAGCCATAATCAAGGCAGCCTGATCCCACCACGAATCGAACGTGGATCACAAGTTTAGGAAACTCGTGCTCTATCCTTTTGAGCTATGGGACCGAGGAAGTTACCATCTTAAAAAAGAATCCTTTCCTGAAAAGGCTTTTCTCTTCCGCAGCGGATGGAAACTTGGAATTTGAATTTAAGTCGTGTTTAAATACCCCATGCCCCTGCCCTCTCCCCTGTCCCGCTCGTTCTACCAGCGTGACCCCGTCACCTGCGCCCGTGAGCTTATCGGTTGCGAACTCCTTTGGAACAAGACCACGGGTGTTGTCCTTGAAACCGAGGCTTATGCCGAATTCGGGGACGAGGCCTGCCACACTTTCCGCCGTCCCTCCGCCCGAAAGTTCATTGCGGAGCATCCCGCCGGAACAGCTTATGTTTATCTGAATTACGGGATGTATTGGCTGTTTAATGTGCTGGTCAAAAGTCCCGTTTCCAACGGTTTTGTCCTGATCCGCGCCATCGAACCAACCTCGGGGCGGAGTTTGATGGAACAACGGCGATCCAGCACCAACCTGAAACAACTCTGCTCGGGTCCGGGCAAATTAAGTATGGCTTTTGGTATTCGGGGGTCGGATCACGGTACAGACCTCTGCGCCAAAGCCTCACGCTGCCTGCTGGCGGCTTCCGGGATTGTTGCGATCCAGGAAGATTGTCGCATCGGCATTTCAACGGCCCAGGACTATCCCTGGCGTTTTTTGCTGAAAGGTTCGCATCTGGTCAGCGTTCCCTGTCGAAAGGATAAAACGGTCCGATAGCTTATTTCTCCTCCCTCTGCGTTCTTAAAGATGTGCAGGGCACAAAAAAACCTGCGGGGTTGCCGCAGGTTTTTGCAGGATGGAAAGTATCCTGTCTGCCCGAAAAGCTTTAGGCTTTGGAGACTGCTTCTTTCTTTGCTTTGGCAGCAGCCTTGTTGGCAGCAGCGGCGGTCTTGTCCTGTTTGACTTCCATGGCACCTTTTCGTCCACGGAGGTAGTACAAACGGGAACGGCGAACTTTACCAACGGTTTCCACAACGATTTTCTCGATGTAAGGGGAATGGAGGGGGAACACACGCTCAACGCCTTCACCGTAACTGATACGGCGGACGGTGAAGAGTTCGTTCATGCCGCGGCCTTTGCGGGCAATGACGATTCCTTGGAACTTCTGGATACGTTCCTTATCGCCTTCTTTTACACGGGTGGAAATATTCACCGTGTCGCCGATGTTAAACTTCGGCACATCACTTTTCATTTGTTCCTGCTCAATCTTATCAATCAGTTTCATAAACTTTATCCTGTCCTTCTTCGTTCATCATTCAGACTGCTGGCGACGCTCCCGCGTTCGCTTCCCGGCCTGTTCTTTTCTCCAGGCGGCAATGGCCGCATGGTTTCCCTGCATTAAAATGTCCGGCACTGCTTTACCCCTGAACTCGGCCGGCCGCGTGTATTGCGGGCCTTCAAGTTCCTCCTCCAAGGCAAACGATTCGGTTTGCGATGACTCGTCATTCCCCAAAACACCGGGAATGAGCCGGATCACCGCGTCCATGACAATCAAGGCGGCGATCGTTCCGTTGGTCAGGACGTAATCGCCGATGGATAATTCCTCGTCGATCCAGCCCTCACGCACCCGTTCGTCGATGCCCTCATAATGTCCGCTGACAAAGATCAATCGTGGCTCCAGCGCCAGACGCCTGGCCACGGCCTGGTCAAACTTTCGCCCTTCCGGCGTCAGATAAATGACGCGTCCGGGTTCCGGTTCCAAGCTGCGTGTGTGCTCAATGGCTTCCACCAGCGGCTCACACTTCATCACCATCCCGGGTCCGCCTCCAAAAGGCCTGTCATCGACCGTCCGATGTTTGTCCTTCGCAAAATCGCGGATGTTGATCTGCCGGACTGAAACCAAATTCTGTTTCTGGGCCCGGTCCAGGATGCTGGTCCCCAAGGGGCTTTCCAGCATCTCCGGAAACAAGGTCAACACGTCGATCTTCACCGAACTACGCGCCTGCCTCGTCCATCACTTCCACTACAATACGTTTTCCAGACTTGCTGGCCGAGTTCAACAGGTTCCGGATCGCACCAATGGTGCGGCCCTTTTTCCCGATAACCCGTCCGATGTCTGCCGGATTCAGTCGGATTTTATAGGAGACGGTCCCTTCGGTTTCCGTTTCCTGCACATCGACTTCCTCCGCATACTGGACCAGCGACGAAACCACAAATTCTACGAAATATTTCATAGAGTTTTGTGGTTGAAATCCTCCGTCCGCGACCTGCTCTGGCGGCTTAAGCCGCAGCAGCAGTGGTCTTCTTCGCTTTCTTGATCAGGGTCTTGACGGTATCCGTGGCACGTGCGCCCTGGCTTAGCCAGTACTCGACACGATCCAACTTGAGCGGGGATTCCTGATTCTTGCCGACGGGGTCATAGGAACCCAGCAGCTCGATGAATTTTCCATCACGGGCGCGGGCTTTGTCCGCCACCACAATACGGTAGAAGGGACGATTTTTTGTCCCTTCACGACGAAGTCTAATTACTGTTGCCATACTTGTTTCCTCATTCTTTCGCTAAAACTGAAAGTTCCGGCTTCCCAGGAGCTTTTTCAGCTTGTTCTCCTGATTCCCACCGCGGGTCAGTTTGCCCATCATTTTCTTCATTCCCTGAAAGCGCTGCAACAGCTGGTTCACCTCTGTCACACTTGTTCCGCTTCCTGCAGCTATGCGCTGCCGACGTTTGGCGTTAAGAACTTCCGGCTTTCTCCGCTCCTGTTTGGTCATGGAGCAGATGATCGCTTCAGTCTGTTTCAACACTTTCTCGTCCAAAGATAAATTTTGCATACTACTTGCCCCAGGGATCATGCCAAGCAGATTTTGCAAAGGACCCAACTTTTTTAGCTGTTTCATCTGGTCCATGAAGTCCTGCAGGTCAAAAGAGTTCGATTTTAGCTTGGCTTCCATCCGCGCGGCATCTTCCAGGTTGATCTCTTCGGTGACCTTCTGGGCTAAGCCGTAAAGATCTCCCATGCCCAGAAGTCGCTTGACCAACCTTTCAGGCATGAATGGCTCAAATTGATCCGTCCTCTCGCCCGTTCCCAAGAACTTGATCGGAGCTCCGCTGACCGCATGCAACGAGAAAGCTGCCCCCCCTCGCGCATCTCCATCAAACTTCGATAAAACCAAGCCTGTCAGGGACATAGCTTTCTTGAAAGCATCGGCAATCTCCACCGCCGCCTGCCCCATGGCCGCATCTGCCACGAGCAACGCTTCCTCAGGTTGGATCAGCTCGGCACACTCCTTGAGTTCGCCCAGAAGCTCCTCGTTCACATCCGTTCGTCCGGCCAAATCGTAAACGGTAACGGTGTAGTTGCCTTCAATTGCCCGGTTTAACGCAGCTTTCAGGTGTTGCTGTAAAGTAAGTCCCGCTTCGGGAGCCAGTACATCCACTCCGGCTTGAGCCCCAAGGGTTTGCAACTGCTTCACCGCCGCCGGACGGGTTAAATCACCCGCCACCAAAAGAACCTTCTCCTTTTCTGCCTTGAGGTAAACTGCCAATTTCCCCGCCGTAGTCGTTTTCCCGGCTCCGTTCAACCCGCAAAGAGCTATTTTCAGGGGCCGCTTGCCGTTAAGCTCCAAATCCCCCTCACCCAGAAGGCGGATCATCTCGTCATGGACAATTTTAACAAAAAGATCCCCGGGCCGGATACTGGACTGTACTTCCTCACCCAAAGCCTGTTCCTTCACCCGGTCGCAGAACTCTTTGGTGACCTTATAATTCACATCCGCCGCCAGCATCGCCAGACGGACTTCCCGAAGGGCTTCCGAGACATTGCTCTCGGAAAGTTTCCCGTAACCTCTCAGGATTTTGAATACCCCCTGCAATTTGTCACCCAGTAAACTCATAAACTAAAACTCAGACGGCCGGGAATTGTTCCTCAATCTCTTCCATGATCACATGCAGAAGCCATGTATGGATTTCCTGAATGCGGGCGGTATTCGAGCTGGGAATAACAAGGGTATAATCAGCCATTGCCTTCCCTTTGCCACCGTCCTTGCCTGTGAGAAGGATTGTAAACAGGCCTTTGGCTTTGGCTGTGCCCAGGGCCTGAAGGATGTTCCCGGAATTCCCGCTGGTACTGAAGGCCACCAGGATGTCCCCCGCTTTGCCCAAGGCTTCCAGCTGACGGGCATAGACATAATCAAAATTCCAGTCATTGGCGATACAGGTGATGGCCGTCACGTCGGCATTGAGGCAGACGGCGGGAAGGGCCGGGCGATTACTTCGGTAGCGCCCCACCAGTTCTTCACAGAGATGCAGGGCATCCGAGGCGCTTCCCCCGTTCCCGCAGGCAAAAACCGTGTTTCCTTTCTGAAAGCAGGAGGTGAACAAAGGGAGCAGGGCTTCCACCTGGGGTAAAAGTTGTTCCATTTTGACAGCAAGCTCTTGTAACTCTTTCAGTTGCACTTTAAGATCAGCCATAAAACAAGAATCTATCGCATGACCTCTTTCCCTGCCAGTCCTTTCATCGAATCCAATGAGGATTCAGAAGTATCCGGACTCCACTTTCCAATTTCCACTTGTAATTGACCCCCGAAAACTATGCTCTTGACTGAAGAAGTTCGCTCTTCGCTTTCTTTGCGTCCTTCTGTTAAAGTCTCCTCTCTAGAATCCAGGCATGAAAATTCTCGATCGTTACCTTCTGATCTCACTTCTTCTGCCCTTTATCTTCTGCCTGGGCTGCTTCTTCTGCCTTTGGATCATCTTTGATCTTTTTGACATCGTGGGTGACCTGGTGAAAGCCAAGGCCTCCCCTTGGTTCATCATCCAGTATTACGGAGTGCAGGTTCCACGGGTCGCGCAGATCATTCTGCCACCCTCTTTTTTCTTCAGCTGTGTCTATCTCCTGGCCTACATGTCGGCCCGCAGGGAACTCGTCGCCACCATGGCTGCCGGACTCAGTCTCACCCGGATTGCCATCCCCTTTTTCGTCTTCTCCCTTTTCGTCAGCACTCTCCAATACGCACTCTACTTCGACCTGACACCCGGCTCTAAAAAACGGGTGGATGCACTGGAAAACAGCCTGCACCATCGGACCGAAGCCAAGGACATCTTCCAGAAAGTCCTCTACAAGAATCCCACCAACGGCACCATGTGGTTTATCTCTGAAATCAATGTTAGTGATGGAACCTTCAAGCAGGCCGAAATCCTGAGCATTGACGAAATTGGACGTGATAAAGAAAAATGGTTTGTTGCCCGTGGCACTTTCAAGGAAAAGTACTGGGACCTGTTCAATATCCGCAAAGTCAGCTTCAAATCCGACGGCTCCGCACACCCTCCCCAGGATTTGGATCAGTTGGATGCACTCTTCCTGACGGAAAGCCCTGAACAGCTGGTGGCCACTCTCCGTCCGCCGGAACAATTCCCCTGGATCGAACTCTACCGCTTCACGCACGCGAAATACCGACCCTCACCGAACCGTATGGCACCTTATCAGATGGAATACTTCTACCGCATGACCTATCCCCTTGTTTCACCCATCCTGTGCCTCTTCGCCTTTGCTTTCGCCATCTCCTTCGAACGCCATGCCAGAACCAGTTCTCTCATGGCCTGCCTTCTTGTGCTCTTCGGATTGCTGATCAGCCTCAACATCTCCGTGGCTCTGGGAAATGGTAAACGTCTGGATCCCGCCCTGGCCGCATGGTCCACTATTCTACTTTTCGGCGCGGCCGGTCTCTGGCTCTTCGCCAATAAAGTCGGCTGGATCTGGGAAGCCACTTCCGCCTTCAAAAAAGCCAAAGCCTGATTTCAGAATTTTTAACGCCAAGACGCCAAGGCGCAGAGACGCTATTTGAGAAGAAACGTGCTCTCTTTTGAAGTCCTACACCTTCAGGGCTTTCTTGTAAATCAGCCTTAAAATTTAAAAGTCTTAACTTACGTCTTAAACCCTTGCCTCTGCTATCGCAGCTGGATGAGTCGACGTATAATTGCCTCCTAAGTGTTGCGTCTTTGCGTTAAATTCCTCATTTCCTTCCTTAAAATCTTGCCAGCCGCGTCCATTGTCCGGACACTCGTTGCCTATCACGGGCTCGTGGTGAAATTGGCAGACACGACAGATTTAGGATCTGTTGCCGCAAGGCGTGTGGGTTCAAGTCCCTCCGGGCCCATTCGACCTTTCCCTCTGAAAACCACGGATCAACACGGATTTTTTGAAAGAAATTTCAACCCGAATCTCCTCCATGTCTTCCTCTGACAAACATTCCAGGACCCTTCATCTCCTTAGCTTTCTGTCCGCACTGAGCTTCCTGGGCCTTCTCTTGTACCTTGCCTTCCTCCAACTCCATATGGAATGGAATTGGCAATCCCTCCTCCCTTACTGGCCCAAATTCTTGCAGGGACTTTGGGTCACCATCTGGGTTTCAGCTGCTGCCATGATCCTCAGCCTGGCCATCGGCCTCATCACCGCCCTCATCCGCCGCCAACCCTTTCTGCCCCTGCGTTACCTCTCGCTCATTTACACGGAAGTCATCCGGGGCACCCCCCTCCTTGTCCAAATCCTGATTTTTTTCTACGTGGTCGCCGACGCAGCAGGACTGCAAAACCGTTACATCGCCGGCATCCTCATCCTCTCCCTCTTCAGCGGTGCTTATCTCTCCGAAATCATACGCGCGGGAATCGAGAGCATCAGTGCCTCACAGATCGAATCCGCCCGCGCTATCGGACTGACTCCGCTACAAATCTACCGCCACGTCGTTTTCCCCCAGGCCCTCCGCCAATCCCTTCCCGCCATGGCCGGACAGTTCGCCTCCCTGATCAAGGATTCCTCGCTTCTATCCATCATCTCCATCAGCGAAATCACCCTGAATGCCCAGGAAATCAATTCCTTCACCTACAGCACGCTTGAATCCTATTTGCCCTTGGCCGCCGCTTATCTGTTGCTGACACTGCCCATCATGTGGTGGTCCAGAACCCTCGAGAAACAATTCAGTTATGAAACTTGAACTTGAAAGTCTGAATAAAAGCTTCAGTGGCCAAGCAGTGCTGAAGGATCTCGGCTACAGCTGCGACTCCTGCCAATCCCTCGTGCTGCTCGGAGCTTCCGGATGCGGCAAGTCCACCCTGCTCCGCATCCTGGCCGGGCTTCTCCCCGCCGACACAGGTTACATCCGGTTTAATGGCGAAGTGTTATCTCCGGCTGAAAACACCCTGCGGGAATACCGGAAAAAACTGGGAATCGTTTTCCAGTCATCCAATCTCTTCCCCCACCTCAGCGCCTACGACAACCTCCTCCTTCCCTTGGAAAAAGTACATGGCTACACCAAAGAGCGGGCCCGCTCACGCATCGATTCTCTTTTAAAACACTTCCAACTGGGCGCGCATGCCTACAAAAAACCAGGACAACTCTCAGGCGGGCAGCGCCAGCGCATTGCCATAGCCCGCGCCCTCGCCCACGAGCCCGGCCTGCTTTTACTGGATGAACCCACTTCCGCCCTCGACCCTGAAATGGCCGCAGAAGTGCTCAACACCATTGAGGAGCTGAAAAAAGAAGGAACCGATTTTATTCTCGTCACCCACCAGATCCCTTTTGCCCGGCGGGTGGCGGATCAGGTGCTTTTTCTAAATAACGGAGGTAACCACGAATCCGGTCCGGCCTCAAGTGTCCTCGGGAATCCCGGAACCCCTCTCCTGAAGGAATTTCTACAACGCCACTTCGATTATTAGGCTCTCTCTGTCGGGGCGGGGGCTGCGCGCCCATTCCCTGCCGCGAGCTTGGGGCCCACGTCCCTACACTCCCGGAGCCGCAATCAAAAATGTTTGGCAGCTTCCCTCAACATCTTGTCATCCACGTCAGGCCCCACACAGGCCAGGGTCATCCGTCCAGGCTGGAAAAGTTCACGCGCCACGGCTGACACCTGCTCCGGTGTCACCGCCTGGATCTCCTCCAGCATTTCCTTCATCGGCTGCACCCGGCCCAGGCCGATGATTGATTCCCCCATCCACATCATGCGGTTGGAAGTGCTTTCCATGCTGAGCTTCATCTGACCCATGAGAAAATCCTTGGCCCGCCTCAATTCCGCCATCGAAGGTTTGCTTTGGCCAATACGTTGGAATTCCCGGGCCGTCAGCTTCATGGCCGCGCCCAGCTTCGGGGTATCCAGTCCTGCCTGTAGATAAAAAGCCCCGCAGTCATGGAAATGATTGGTCGAGGTATGCACCGAATAGGCCAAACCATGTTTTTCCCTCAAGATCTGGAAAAGCCTCGAGCTCATGTTTTCACCCAGAATGATACTCAACACTTTTTCCGCATAACGCTTGGGACTTTGGCGGGGCAGCCCATGAATACCAAGGGCCACATTGCATTGTTGCACAGGGCGGGGAATGGCCAGGGTTTTGATCCGGCCCGAAGACACTCTCTTGACCCGCTGATAACTAGAACGATCCGGACAAACCTTCCGCCCTTTCGTATAGGCTTCCACTTTGTTCCTCACCTTTTCCGGGGAAAAAGATCCTGCCATCGACAGTGTCAGACTCCCCGGATGATAATGATTTTTCCAAAACGCCGCCAAATCTGCGCGTTTCATGGCCGAAACAGAGGTCGGCGTGCCGGCAATCGGCCTACCCAGACTGTTTCCCGACCAGAGGGCCTCGTTCAAACGATCCATCACCAGCGAGGAGGGCTGGTCTTCATACATCCTGATTTCTTCAAGAATCACACCCCGCTCACGCTCCACTTCCAAGGCAGGCAAAGTAGAATGCCAGAGCATGTCAAAAAGGACATCGAGAACCAGATCGGCATGGTCGGCATCCATCCGGGCATAATAGCAGGTCATTTCCTCCGATGTGAAAGCGTTAAGGTCCCCTCCTTTGCCTTCGACCTCCTGTGAAATACCCAATGCGTTGCGCTGACGGGTGCCCTTGAACATCATGTGTTCCAGAAAATGAGCTCCGCCCTGGAGTTTGGCCGGTTCATGACGGGAACCCACGCCGAACCAGAGCCCCACGCTGACGCTTTCCACCTCGTCCATCGGACAGAACGCAAAACGTGCAGTACCGATCTTACCCGTTGTAACATTCAACATAAGCTAAATACCCTAAAGTTTTCAGTACCCGGTTACAAGTGCTCAGTATTTTATCCGCGATACAACCCCGTGTCACCAAACCGGTTTCTCTTCTCCTCAAATTTCAGCCTTTCAGTATTTCGGTGTTTCAGTATTTTTAGACCAATGTCTTTGCAATCGCGGCTCCAATGGGAACTGAAAGAACGGCAACTTCTCGCCCCCTGCGCCCAGTTGAGTCCCGAGAGCCGGGGACGAACCCACCCCGAAACAGTTCACGTTTATCGATCCGAATTCCAGCGCGACCGCGACCGTATCATCCACAGTTCCGCTTTCCGCCGACTCGAATACAAAACACAGGTCGTGCTCAACGGTAGTGGCGATCACTTCCGCACCCGTCTGACACATACCATCGAGGTGGCCGCCATTTCACGCAGCACCGCCCGCACGCTGGCGCTGAATGAAGACCTGGCCGAAGCCGTCGCCCTGGCCCACGACCTCGGTCATCCGCCTTTCGGACATCCGGGCGAGCACACATTAAACCAGTTGATGCGCGACCACGGCGGTTTTGAACACAATCGGCAAAGTCTTCGTGTGGTGGAAGAACTTGAGATGAAGTATCCCGAGTTCAACGGCTTGAACCTCTCCTGGGAGGTTAGGGAAGGATTGTGCAAAGGTTTCCGGGAGAGTTTTGGAGGGGGGCTGCAGCCTAGCCTGGAAGCCCAGGTCGCGGATTCTGCCGACGAAATCGCCTATTGCTGCAGCGACCTGGACGACGCCTTGGAAAATGAACTCATCCGGCCGGAAGACCTGAAGGAAATTAAAATCTGGCAGGAACTGGAAGAGTCCGTTCAAAAACAGTATTCCAAACTGGATTTTGAGAGAAAACGCCGTTATCTCATCCGCTGCCTAATCGATCTCCTGGTGGACGACCTTTGCCTTCAATCGGCCACCAATATCGAGGAATCCAAAATTCAGAGTGCCGAGGAAGTGCGGAAACTTACCAGACGTCTGGTGGGTTTTTCCATGAAACTGAGGCCCCAGATTCAGAACCTGCGGGATTTTCTCCACCAACACTTTTATTACAATCCAACTGTCGCACGTATCAACCAGCGGGCCTGCCAGGTCTTGCAGGCACTCTTTGAATTCTACCATCACCACCCCCACCTCATAGGTTCCAAATCCGCCCTGCGCATCAAGAAGGACGGACTCTCCCGGGCCGTCGCCGATTATGTTTCTGGTATGACTGATATCTACGCACTCAAGATGTACGCCAAACACATCGGCACAGATGATTTGCTGAAAGAACTGCTTCCTCCCGGATAGCACAATCAAAGAAAAACGATCCGCCTGATCCCGAAAGCTGTCGTAACTAAAAAACCATCTTTAATATACCGTGAAGCTTCCTCTCCCCGCCTACCTCGTCGGCTTGATCATTTCCCTGCTGATCCTCCCTGTTCTCATCTTGGGATGCACCTACTTTTACACCAAATCCCAACCACGGATCTATTCCTCATCGGCACTTATCGTGCTAGACAAAAAAACTGCACTCAATGCCCAACTTGGTGAACGGGAAGACTCCCCTGTCCGCTCTATCGATCTGCAAACGGAGTTCGAAATCATCCAGTCGAAAAAGATTCTTCTTCCCGTCCTTGAGGAACAAAAGTTCGGTGAATCTTTGGTCTTGGCCTCAGGACTTCCTGCGGATACCTACAGAGGTAAGGAAGACTTCCTTTACAAACGTTTTAAAGCTGAGCATTTGCGCGTGCAACCCTACCGCAACACACGTTTCATCGAAATCACTGTTTTTTCCGAAGAACCCAGACAGGCTAAAAACACCGCAAACGCTATAGCGCGCAACTATATTGATTACAGAAAAGGCGAGACTGGGAATGTTTTCGGAGTTGATTTGATCAGTGAAGCGGAAGAAGGTGTGTCCCCTATCAAACCCAACTTCAAGCTCAATGTGGCACTCGCCCTCGTGATCGGATTCGTAGTGGGGGGAATCTTCAGCATCGCTCTCAGCATCTGGTATTTTGCCACCAAGGCAAAACCGCCCGCCCTACCCCGCACACCTGCCGCCTGAGTCCCCCTCAACTCTGCCAGCCCTGCAAAATCCTGAGGTAATTTCCTCTTTCATAGGCCGCAGGTTCCGGGCAATTACGCATGCTCATGGCTCCTTTCAACTGCTCAACGGATTCGTAATCGTGCTCGTTCATCCACGTTTTGAGACGTTCCAGTAGAATATGCAGATAACCTGGTCCATGCTTGAGCAGGCAGGACACCATCTGGATCGCATCCGCCCCGGCCAGGATGGCTTTGACCACATCTTCCAAGTGATGTACTCCGCCCGTGCAGCCCAGGCTCACATTCACTTTTTCCCGCAAGGCCGCCAGCCAACGCAATCGCAACAAAAGCTCATTCGACTGCGAAAGCTGAAGCACGGGCTTCGCCTCCATCTGTTCAGGATCGATATCCGGCTGATAGAAACGATTGAACAACACCAGACCGTCCGCACCCGCCTCCGCCGCCTGCCTGGCCACATGACCGAAGGAGGTGTAGAAGGGCGATAGCTTGACCGCCAAAGGAATTGAAATCACAGCACGTACATCCCTGATGGTATCGACCAGCTGCCTTTCGACTTCCGCACCTGATTCGTCAACCCGCATGGCTGGATAATAAAAATTTAATTCGAGGGCATCCGCCCCCGCATCCTCCAGGATTTCAGCATAATGCGTCCACCCACCGGGAGTCGTTCCATTGAGCGAGGCGATCACCGGAATACCTACCGTCTTTTTCAACCAGCGCAGATGTTGCAGATAGCGGTTGGGCTCAAAGCTGTATTCGTGAATCGATGGAAAATAGGAAGCCGCTTCGGCAAAAACATCCTCATGGTCTTCGACGTGTTTTTCCATACCCAACATTTCCTGGTGTAACTGCTCCTCGAAGAGGGAATGCATCACGATAGCGGAAGCACCCGCCTGCTCCAACGCGACGACCGTATCTTGCTTGTCTGCCAGGGGGCTGGCTCCAACAATGAAAGGGTTTTTCAAGGGAAGTCCAAGATAGGTTGTGCTGAGATCAGGACATTTCATGAGGCCTCCTTGGCCGCAACTGTGTTCATTTGTAGGTCAGCCAACTGCCGGTAAAGCTGCTGCCTGGCCTTTATTCGCGCCGAGGCCTGTCCGTGCAACTCGAGAAAACGTTCAGGATCACTTTGCTCCAGGATTCGGAATCGGGCTTCGTTCTCGGTATAACGTCCCAAAGGAACCGTGGCGTCGCCGGAATCCAACTGTAGCGGGGAAAGTCCCTGCGCTGTCCGGCGGGGATCAAAGCGGTAAAGAGGCCAGTAACCGGAATCGACTGCCAGTTTCTGTTGCTCCAGGCCATGTTGCATGCCGTAACCGTGGGCAATGCAGTGACTGTAGGCGATGATGAGCGAAGTGCCGGGATAAGCTTCGGCCTCGTTGAGCACTTTTACCGTCTGGGAGTCCTTGGCCCCGAAAGCGATCCTCGCCACATACACATCCCCATAAGTCATGGCAATCATTCCTAGATCTTTTTTGCCTTTGGCTTTCCCGTTTACAGCAAACTTGGCCACTGCCCCCAGCGGTGTGGATTTGGAGGCCTGCCCGCCCGTGTTGGAATAGACCTCTGTATCGAGAACCAGGATGTTCACCTTGAGTCCAAGGGACAGGACATGATCCAGCCCCCCGTAACCGATGTCGTAAGCCCAGCCGTCTCCCCCGATGATCCAGACACTTTTTTTCACCAGTGCTTCGGAAAAACAGTGTATCTGCTCCCGCACTTCTGTAGGTAGCGTTGAGCAGCACCTGAGCAATTCGACCACACGTTCCCGCTGGGCCGCGATCCCTTTTTCCGTGCTCTGATCCGCTTGTAAAAGACTATCCACCAAACCTGCGCCAAGCGTCGAACTCCAGGTTTTGATCAGAGAGCGGATACGTTCCTCTTTGCGGTCAAGGGCGAAACGCATGCCCAGGCCGAACTCGGCATTGTCCTCGAAAAGCGAATTGGCCCAGGCCGGCCCCCGGCCCTGTGCATTGGTGGAATAGGGTGTGGTGGGAAGATTCCCCCCGTAGATGGAAGAACATCCGGTGGCATTGGCAATGAGAGCCCGGTCTCCGAACAATTGCGAAACCAGCTTGATATAAGGTGTCTCCCCACAGCCCGCACAGGCACCCGAAAATTCAAACAAGGGTTCCAGAAACTGGGAGGCTTTGACTTCGTCGGTTTTAAGCAAAGTCCGATCCACATTGGGTAGCTTGAGAAAATAGGAGAAATTGAGTTTTTCCTGCCAGCGCAGCTCGCTTTGAGGAACAGGACTGAGAGCCTTGCGTTTGGGATTTGTCTTGTCTTTGGCTGGGCAGACCTCGATGCAAAGACCGCAACCGGTGCAGTCCTCCGCCGCCAGTTGCAGGGTGTAACGGTGGCCGTCGTGCTCGCGCGATCGGAAAGGCGCGGACTTGAACCCCTGAGGGGCCTTGGCCAATTCGGATTCCGGATAAAATTTGGCGCGCAGGGAGGCATGCGGACAAACCAAGGCACACTTGTTGCACTGGATACAAAGAACCGGATCCCAAAGAGGAACGTCCGCTGCCAGATTCCGCTTTTCCCAGCGGCTTGTATTAAGGGGCCAGGTTCCATCCGCAGGCAGTACACTAACAGGAAGCTCATCCCCCCTGCCCGCCATCATCACACCGGTAACCTGATGAATAAAGGCATCGGCATCGGGAGGAATCAACATGGGACGCCCATGAATGGAATCGATTTTCCCTTCATGCCTCAATTCCTGCAGGTTCTCCAGCGTGCGGTCGACGGCATCAAAGTTTTTTTTCACCATCGCTTCGCCCTTCCTGGCGTAGCTTTTTTGAATGGCTTTTTTGATCTGGGCAATCGCTTCCTCCCTAAGAAGAACGCCGGAAACCGCAAAAAAGCAGGTCTGCATGACCGTATTGATTCGGCCTCCCATCCCGCTTTCCCGTGCGACACGGTAGGCATCAATGATGTAAAGCTTCAATCCCCGGTCCACAATGAGCTTCTGGGATTCACGACTGAACTGCTCCCAGATTCTGTCCGCCGGATAAGGACTGTTGATAAGACAGACGGCTCCCGGGGCCGCGTGTGCGAGAACTTCATTCTTTTCCAACAAGTCCCACTGATGACAGGCCACAAAGCGGGCTGTGCCCTTGGCAATAACATACGGTGCCCGGATGGCACGGGGGCCGAAGCGCAGATGCGAGATTGTGACGGCACCGGATTTTTTGGAATCATAGACAAAATAACCCTGGGCCCTGAGTCCTGTTTCCATTCCGATGATTTTGATCGTGTTCTTGTTGGCTCCCACGGTTCCATCCGATCCCAGGCCGTAGAAAACTGCGTTGATGGTTTCGGGATCGTCCACCTGGAACCCCTCCTCCAAATCAAGTGACATGCCAGTGACATCATCCATGATACCCACTGTAAAGGAGTGTCGCGGCATGGCCTGAAGCATCTCGTCAAAAACAGCCTTGGCCATGGCAGGGGTGAATTCCTTGGAACCCAGACCGTAACGGCCACCAATGACCCGGGGCAATATTGCCGTCCTCGCTGCCTGTCGACAGGCCAGGGAAGTAACCACATCTTGGAAAAGCGGTTCCCCCACCGAGCCGGGTTCTTTCGTGCGGTCCAGCACGGCGATGTTTACCACACTGGAAGGCAATACCTGAAGAAACGTCTCCACAGGGAAAGGACGATAAAGACGCACCACCAGAACTCCCGTGCGGCGTCCATCAATATTCAATTTCCTGCTGGTCTCAATCACTGTTTCTGCCGCCGATCCCATGACGACCACGACCTCCGTGGCCCGGGGATCCCCCACATAATCCACCAGATGGTAAGAACGTCCGGTCAGTCCGGCAAAACGATCCATCACCTGCCGGACGCGCTCTGGAGCCTCAAGATAATAGGAATTCACACGTTCGCGGGTCTGAAAGAAGACGTCCGGATTTTGGGCTGTTCCACGGATGACCGGCCGCTCCGGACTGAGTCCTCTCGCATAAAAATCTGCCAGGGCTTTGGTATCCAGCATTGCCTTGAGATCAGCATCGGAGAGGATTTCCAACTGGTTGATCTCGTGTGAAGTACGGAAACCGTCGAAAAAATGAAGAAAAGGCAGCCGGGTCTCGAGGGTGGCGGCGTGGGAAATGCAGGCCATATCGTGCGACTCCTGCACATTCGACGAACAGAGCATGGCGAAACCCGTGGGCCTGACGGCCATAACATCCGAGTGATCTCCAAAGATGGAAAGCCCGCTGGTGGCAACCGCCCGCGCTGCAACGTGCAGGCAAAAGGGTGTGAGTTCGCCAGCCATCTTATACATGGCTGGTATCATGAGCAGCAAGCCCTGCGAAGCCGTAAAGGAGGTGGAAAGACAACCGGCCTGAAGCATCCCGTGGAGAGCACCCGCCACCCCGGCTTCCGACTGCATTTCCACCACACCTGGCACTTCGCCCCAAATATTGGGCTTTGCTGTGGCAGCCCACTCGTCACAGGACTCACCCATGGGAGTCGATGGTGTAATGGGATAAATGGCTATGGCCTGACTGAGCCGGTAGGCCACGGAAGCCGCTGCCTCGTTGCCATCCATGATGGCCAGTGGACGCTGAACCGGCAGGGAGGGCTTATGTTCCCTTGAAACCCCCGGACCAGACAAAACAGCTGAACTCATGAACCAAGCCTATCTAATGTTTAGTTAATTGTAAATTAGTTTTATTAATGTATGAGAGCCGCAACTTAGAGAATTAGCTGTGGTTATAGCCTTCTTGTTTCGTGAGCCGTCAATCAGCGCCAAGAAACTTCGCCCTCAGAACATTAGTCTCTTCTTGTCTGAAGGAGGGATCTCCACCTAAGTTGGTGCTGCCTTGTGTCTAACGGAACACCTGCAACCATGAAAACCATTCTCTTTCTCGCCTCCCTGATCCTCACGCTCTCCACCCTTCCGTCCCAGGCCCAAGAACAGAAGCCCTCTCCAGGCAAAGTCGAAATCATTCGCATCCTGGCTGGTTCTCCCACGCCAGTAACTGACAGGCGTGGCATCACTTGGGAAGCTGCCCGGGGTTTTAGCGGCGGCGAAACCGTCACCCGCATTCTCCCGGAACTTCCGGAAATTTATCAGAGCGAACGCTACGGCGACTTCAGCTTCTCGGAGCCCCTGCAAAACGGGAAATACCGGATCACTCTTCATTTTTGCGAATCCTACCACAAAAGCTGGGTCGAAGCCCGGGGTAAACGAAGTTTTAATGTCCAGATCGAAAACACCATCACTAATATCAAGGATCTCAGTATCGCTGCCGAAGGCTTCCGGAAACCCTTGGTCAAACTTTTTGAAGTGACTGTCCGGGATGGAAAACTCGATATTTCCTTTAAAGCCACACCGAAAAACCCGGCGGATTATGATCCGGGCTGCCTCAATGCCATCGAAATCGAATGGCTCAGTAAACAGACGGGGCTCAGGCAACCCGGCGCTAAAATGGATCAGGTCGAGCTGTACAAGGATTAGGTCCTTCAAGAGCAGCCTTGGCTCTCTACACCGCCCGCCCGAACTTTTTTTCCAGTTCACCGCGGCTGAGAAGAATCATCGTCGGGCGACCATGAGGGCAGGTGTAGGGCAGATCGCACTTATGAAGGTCAATGACCAGTTTTTCCAGCTCAACCCTACCCAGAATATCATTTGCCTTCACCGCATGTCGGCACACGGTTTTGACCACAATTTCCTCGCTAAGCTTACGCTGCTTACGGGTCTCCCCTCCCGCCTCCATCAAATCCACCACCATGCTGCGGAAAAAGTCTTCGATATGCTGGGTTTTGATCATCGGTGGCAAGGCATCAATCATAAAGGTATGCCCTCCGAGGGAGGCCACGCCTAAACCCACAGCCTGTAACCCCTCCACATTTTGCCGGATGAAATCCGACTGCTCAGGCGGCAATTCCACCGTCACCGGAACCAAAAGCCGCTGGCTGACCACTTCTTCATGCGCCACACGCGCCAACATCTGCTCAAAGAGCACCCTCTCATGGGCGGCATGCTGGTCGATCAACACAATCCCGTTCGGCCCTTCCGCCACCACATACAAGCCCAGCATCAGGCCAATGATTTTCAGGTCGTGATTTTTTTCATCGGGAAGTACAACGTCACGCTCCGTTTCCTGCCAGCGAACCGAAGGAAGCAGCTCCCGCGTCGGGGAACCAACATCAAAAAAACCGGTTTGCAGCGGAGGATTCTGTTTGGAGAGAACCGGCGCAGGCAGCCCCTTGAAACTCGGAGCTTCGGGAATCTTCGACAAGGGCAGTACAGCCGGGGAAACCGAGGCTTTGAACGGTTGCGCCAGGGGAACTTCCAGTGGTTGCCGGGATCCAGCCCGGAGAGCGGCACCGACCGAATCCGTGATGAAAGCCCTCACCTGCATGTCGTCTCTAAACCTGACTTCGCGCTTGGCCGGATGAACGTTCACATCCACCCGGGCAGGATCCAGATCAAAGAACAAAATCAGCACAGGGAAACGTCCCCTCATCAGGGAATTATGATATCCCTCCAACACAGCGTAATTGAGGGTCGGGCTCTGCACCGGTCGCCCGTTGACGAAGAGATGGTGCTCTTGGCGATTGCCCCGGCTGACACCGGGCTGGCCGATAAAACCACGCAGACGCATGGAACCCTCCCCCGCCTCCACCGGTAGCATGTGTTCCATCCAGTCCCGGCCATAGATCTGAAGCAGCCGTTGCCGGAGACCCGTGGCAGCGGGGTAATGCTGCGGAGGGAGATCGTCCAGACTGAGGCTGAATCCCACTTCCGGACGTGACAGCACGGCCAAACGAACCGTCTGTTCGACATGCGCTTTCTCCGTGTCGTCCGAACGTAGAAATTTACGGCGTCCCGGAGTGTGCAGAAACAAGGATCTCACCTCCACCGAGGTCCCGACCGCACAGCCCGCTTCTTTGACCGAGAGCAGCTTTCCGCCATCCACCGTGATCTCCGTTCCGGAAATAGCCTCCGGCTCCCGGGCCAACAAACGGAAACGACAGACGGATGCGATACTGGGCAGGGCTTCCCCGCGGAATCCAAATGTGGCGATGGTGAGAAGATCCTCAGAACTGCGTATCTTGCTGGTGGCATGTCGTTCGAGACAAAGAAGAGCATCGTCGTAACTCATGCCACTACCGTTGTCGCTGACCCTTATCAGCCCCTTCCCTCCCCGCTCCGCCGCTACATCAATACGGGTGGCACCCGCATCCAGGGCATTGTCGAGGAGTTCTTTGACGACCGAGGCCGGACGCTCTATCACCTCACCAGCCGCAATGCGGTTGGCCACGGTTTCTTCAAGGAGGTGGATACGGTTGGCCATGAAAATTTACAATACACGCGAACAACGCGAAACGTCGCTAAAACTCCCAACACGTAGCGAACAGGTTTGCCCGAGTCCAACAAGTATACTTCACAAATACTTTTCCTCTATTCTCTGCGTGTTTCCCGCGCGATACTAATCCCCTTTGTAACCCAGCACAGAGAGCACACGCTCCAGATCAGATTCGTTGTAGTACTCGATTTCCAAATGACCTTTACTACGGGTGCCCACCAGTTTGATCTTGGTGCCCAGCAGACGTTGCAATCGCAGTTCCAGATCCCGCCAGTCAGCCCCGGAAAAGCCCCCGGCTTTCTTTTTTCCGGAAGGAACTGAGCCTGTGCGCGACTTGCCGAGCTCCGAAACCAGCTTCTCCGTTTCCCGCACGGAAAGGTCCCGTTTGATCACCTCGCGGGCGGCAGCGTTTTGTTGGGTATGGTTGGGTAGCGAAAGCAGAACCTTGGCATGACCAACACTTAGCTGGCGGTGGCGAACCAATTCTTTGACATCCGAACCAAGACCGGTCAGGCGCACGGCGTTGGCGACGGTCGCGCGGTTTTTACCGACCTTCTGGGCAATCTGTTCCTGGGTCAGTTTGAAACGTTCCGCCAGCAGGGCATAACCGTCCGCTTCTTCAATCGGGTTGAGATCGGAACGCTGCAGATTCTCCACCATGGCCACTTCCAAAACTTCCAGATCATCAGCTATACGGACAATAACGGGAACTTCCTTGAGCCCAGCCTGGCGCGAAGCCCTCCAACGGCGTTCCCCGGCGATCAGTTCAAATTTCTCTCCTACTTTCCGGACGATCAGAGGCTGGATCACGCCGTGCTCCTTGACGGAAGCCACCAAATCAGCCAGGTCCTGCTCGGCAAAAGTTTTGCGGGGCTGAAGCGGGCTGGCTTCGACCCGGTCGAGAGCCACTTGTTGTACACGTTCGCCCGTTTGGGGTTCAGGTGCGGCCACCGCCACCGTTGTATTACCTCCAATGAGGGCGCCCAGTCCTTTGCCTAAAGCATTTCGTGCCATAAGCTAAAAACCTAGGCGGAGCCGTGCCGGTGGTCAATCGGCGATCCACCCGTAGTCCTGCGTATTCCGCTTTCTATCGGAACCCCAAGAAATCCCATTGCCCGTAACGCCCCTCTCTTCCAGACTCTGGATGTGAAAATTCCGGCCAAAGCCATCGTACTGCTTGTACTGCCTTTTTTTCTCAACGACTTAGCCGTCGTTTTTTTGAAGCTTGCCGTGATGCCCACGGAGTCACTGGCTTACTTTTACCACAAAATGCCCTGGATCGGCGAAACCCTTGTCGCCTGGCAACCTGCCTCCCTTGCCATTTCCCCTTACCGCCTGCCCTTGCTTTGGGGACAGGATTTGATCGTCTTCGTGGCCATCCCTGCTGTTTTTTTCTTCTTCTTTTTTAAAAAGCAATTGCTCGACCGGAAAAGTCTCGGCTTGGGATCCCTGCCTTCACTTTGGGACTGTGGCTACAGCCTGATCCTGGCCCTGCAACTTTTTTTGGTCGCCAAATTTATCCGCTACGTTCTGCTTGAGATTCATCCGCCTCTGGAAATTTTTGGCTGGTTCAATTATGATTTCCCTCCATCGTTTCCCTGGCAAATCCTCACGATCCTCTACGCCTGCGTCAGTGCTGCGGTCGTGGAGGAACTGATTTTCCGGGGTCTGCTCATCCCCTGGCTGCAATCACGGGGCTGGAACACCTGGGCCGCCATCCTGATTTCCGCTTTTCTTTTTGCCGGAATCCACTGGTGCCAGGGACCTGTTCAACTGGCCTCAACCTTTGTCTTCGGTCTGATCACCGGAATTACATTCTCCAGTTCGGGGAAATTATGGCCCTTGATTCTGGCCCATTTTTTTATCAATCTGGCTGCATTCTGGCCCTCGTCCTGACGGAGAACCCAACCATTTACGCCAGCACGCTGCGTGTTTAAGGAATCAACGAATCTCCAGATGCTCCATGATTTCGTTACTGGTTACGTGGCTTTTCTCAATAAGAAGTATCCCCAGTTTCGCCACCAACTTCCTGAACAGAAGTAGTGAATCGGGCGCCAAGGTATGATGGGATGGACGAAAGGAATTACGGCGGGTGGCTGGGCGGAGGCGCAGGCCCCTTTCTGAACTGATACGAGTCAAGCGGGCAACGCGGCCAGCGGCCCTGAAAACGGCGGCCCGGCGGGTTGCGTTGAAAACAGCCCGGCACCTTTGTTGTCCGCCAAAGAACGGACCTGCCTCTGGCACGACCCGTTGGTCGCTGGTATAATTGATACAAACTACCTCCCTGAGCTGCGGCGGCGGGCTGTTTTGCACGAAACCAACCCGTCACACCTTGGCGCTCGGACCACTAGTGTCCTGTTAGCGAAAAATCCTGTTGATCCTTCAACTCAGGAAACCGCTTTCCAGGCCTTGGCCAGACCCTTGTCCTTGCTCTTGAAACGCTTCACGATCCGTTGGGTTCCGCTCTTGTCCTTCACCTTGAAACAGCCGTTGACTGTGGCTTCCACAACCTCAACAATCCAGGTCATTTTCCACTTGTCCGGACCCTCGTGGGGAACGTAAAGAATCTCCGAAACTTTCGGCGGTTCATAATGTTGGGGTTGTATATTCATGTGATATTTCGAACTTAGCCTGAAAATGATCCACGTCGAGTGGCGTCTTTTTTCCAAGCTACAAAAAAAGCCGCCCCTCTTTTGGAGGGAGCAGCTTGTTGCAAGAGTTGCAATGATCAGCTCTGGGGGTCTTTCTTGTCCTGCTTCTTTTCTTTCATTTCTTTTTTCATTAGGTCGCGCTTGGCGTTCTGCTCCGTCGTCAGTAGGCCATTGATTTTCTGGTCCGAGGCCTTTCGAATTTCCATTATCTTGGATTTGCGATCCTCCTTGGAGAGACCCTGGTCTTCCTTAAGCAGCCTCATGGCTGCCATATCCTGTTTGTGGATGGCAGCGATTTTTTCAGCCTGCTCATCAGTCAGAGCAAGTTCCTTTTTCATGTGTTCGGACCGCTCTTTCATTTTTTCAGCCCTTTCCTTCTGGGGTTTGCCGTCGGAAGGGGCCGCACCGGGGGGTTTTTGATCCGGCTGGGCATGGAGGCTGCCCAGCGGTAGGGCAAGAGACAGAAGGGTGACTAGCATGTAATATCTGGATGATTTCATAGTTTTTTGTGGATTAGGTTTACAGACATTGAACCGCTGCCAGCAAAAAAAGTTGCTCTCCAACCTTGGAAAAAGTTGAATCTGTGCTTTACTGGGGAAATGGATAGGACAAAAGGTTTCCCATCGCCACCTTTCCGCCGCAAGGCCTTCAGCATGCCTGAATTACTCGTTCTCAGCGCCCTTCTTTTTTTGACCGCCTTTGTGGCCCTGCCCGCAGCTTATCCCTATTTCATGAAAGCACATCGTCAGGCTGGAACGATCAAACTTTGGGAGCAAAACACGAACGCTCTTAACCAACAGTCTGCGCCACTTAATGAATAAATAGGCCCTAAAAAAGGCAGCGCCGCCTTCCCTATCATGGGCCCTTTTCCACAATTAAGGGATACCTGTTCCATTCTTTCAGGTCGTAATGCCACCACTCAGCCGGCACCCCGTGAAAGCCGTTGGCGAACATGGCCTTCCTTAAAACTGTTCCATGTTTCCTGGCTTTCTCCGGCAATTCCGAAAAATTGTGGTCAGCCCGCAGGGTGAATTCGTCAAAAGCAGAAGGCATTTCCACCCTCAGACCTCTCAATGTAGCCAGGGTCACGTCCACCGTCGTGCCCCGGGTGTGTCGGGATCCCTGCTTGGGAGGCGCAACAAAATTGGCATTGGGAAAGGCCTCCCAAAGCTTTTGCTGGGCCCAGGCCGGGCGGTAAGCGTCAAGAATCACCAACTGAAAGCCCTGTTTGTTCAAGGTCTTTTGCACCCCTTTCAGAGCCCTTATGGTCTCAGGACGAAGCCAGGCGGTGTTGTCGCGGTAAATCACTTTGCCGGTAAAATTACCGGCGGTGGCATAACGCAGATCAATAAGTAGTCCGGGAATCTCCAGATCCAACCTTCGAAGTTCCGGAGCCGGTGGCCTGGGCTCCATGCCCCGGCATTCAAAGCTGAACACCAGAAGTAACAGCAAAACACGAAAAGAATCATTCAGCATACCTGCTTTTTCCATGAATTTTGTCCCCTGGCAATCCCATAGCTTGACGCACCCCCGATCACCCCTGATGATCGGGGAAATGGTTCCCGATACAGATCCCCTTCCCGTCAACGATTTTCTTCAAATCACCAAGGATCAGCTCAACCAGCTCCCGCTGATGCGTTACGACGGCCCCATCGAAATCGTCCGCAACGGAGAGGAATTGGAGCGTTTTCTGACGGAAATCCTCTCGGAACAGGTCCTGGGCTTTGATACGGAAACACGCCCCAGCTTCCGTAAAGGCCAAAACTACCTTCCCTGCCTTGTGCAGATAGCCACACGGCATTGTGTTTTTCTTATTCAAATTCAGGACGGTACAATGAGTGAGGCCTTGGCCCGCATTCTGGAATGGCCGGCATCGATCAAGGCCGGCATCGCCCTCAATCAGGACATGTCAAAACTCAGGCAACTGGGTGATTTCTCCGACCAATCCGTGCTCGATCTCTCCAAGGTGGCTTCGAAGCTCGGGATCAAGACCACCGGTCTGCGCAATCTCACCGGCATTCTGCTGAACGGACGGATTTCCAAGGGGGCTCAGGTCACGGATTGGAGCAAACTTCACCTGAGCGAAGCCCAGATCAGTTATGCCGCCACGGATGCCTGGATCAGCCGCGAACTATATTTTGCCCTCAAACAAATCCCGGATGCGGAACCCGTTTTCGCCAGCCTGGCCTGAGTTGTAATTTGTAGGGGCGTGGGCTCCACAACTGGGGCCGAGAAATGAGCGTGGGGCCGGTGCTCCGACAGAAACATTAATTAAACCGCCAAGGCAGTCTTGAGCACTTCGCTCAGGCGCTCGCGATTGTAAGGTTTGGCAATGACCGCAGAGAAACCGAAAGGCTTGGGATCCTGCATAACCGGCTGGTCAATGTAACCGCTGGAGGCGATCGCCACCACAGAGGGATCCAGTTGCTTGAGGGTATGCACCGCTGCAGCACCACCCACCCCGTGGGGAATAAGAAGATCCATGATCACCGCGTCAAAGCGCCAGCCTTCCTTGACGGCCTGGCCGTAGACATCAATGACCTCTTTGCCATCCTTGGCCACAGTCACTTCGTAGCCCAACTGCCGCAGCAACGTGCCGACAAACTTGCGCACCAGTTCCTCGTCATCCATGAACAACACCTTCTGCGGTCCCCGGGTTGTCCTGATCACCGTAGGCATCACGGACGGAACATTTGTTTTCATGGTCGGCACATACATGCTCACCTTGGTTCCCTGGCCCAGCTTGGAATCCACGTTGATGGTTCCACCATGGCGCGACAGAATGGAAAGGGCCGAAGTCAGACCAAGGCCCGAACGCTCGGGTTTCGTGCTGAAATACGGTTCAAAAATACGGTCAACTGCTCCGGGATCAACCCCCGAACCCTCATCCTCCACAAGGACACAAAGGTACTCACCAGGTGGAAGCTGGGGAGGACGGCTCTCGGAATCCAAGGCAAATAACACTTTGGATGAGGACACTGTAACCTTACCCGCTCCCCTCATCGCATCCACCGCATTATCGATGACCGCCCTGACGGCCCGGCAGAACGATGCTTGTTCCAACCTGATCTGCTCAAGGCCGGCCGGGATCAGAATCTCGGATTTGGTCGCTTTGTTCGAGAGGGCCGAACTGACAACACCTTTCAACATAGGCTCCAAAGATACCGGAACCATTTCTTCCGGTTCGTCCATCCCCAGGCTGAGCAGTCGCGCCACGACCTGTTGGGCCTGGCGGGTGGATACATCCGCACGCTCCAGATGGGAACGGACAATCTCCTTCTGTCCAGAGGCGTTCTGCGCCGCTTTGATGTGCTCAATCAGATTTTCCAGAATGTTTTTGAATTCATGGCCAACGCCGGTGGCCAGGGATGAGACAGCCTCGATTTTTTTCGCCTTGATGAGTTCGTCCTCCATCTTCTTCCGGCCGCTGACATCGCGGGCCACCAGAACAAGGCACTCCACATCCCCTTTCTCATTGGTGACGATTCTAGCCTGCGACTCGAGCAATATCCAGTGCCCTTTTTTATGGCGCATCCGGTATTCCACTTTTCGTCCCATCCCCGTCTGCAGGGATTCCTGGAAAACCTGCTTAACCAGAGGCAGATCCTCCTCATGGACTTCCGCCAGGGAGTAACTTCCCTCCAATGTTTCCGGATTGTAGCCAAGGGTGGTGAAATACGCTTGGTTGTTCCAGACACGGGTGCCGTCCGGACGGACCACAGCAAGAAGATCGGCAACATTGTCAGTAATGAGTTTAAAAAGCTGCTCAACCTTTCCAACTTCAACCCGCTCATCACGCAGCTGCTTCAATTCCACCAACAAGTGGGGTATTTCACTTTTCGGGACAAATTCATCTGGTTCAGCAGTTTCCATCGTCACACCCTTAGTCCCCTTTGGAGCTAGAGCTGTGCCATAAAATTAAATTAGTGCGATGTATCTTCTTAACACACAAAATAATTGTGAATAAGCAGGATACAGAAAGTCCAGGTAGGCATTTTTTTCCCTTTACAGTCTAATTTGCCGACTGATTCAAAGCTTTTCCGGCCAGCCCCGACTTTTGATGTAATCCTGTAGAGACTGCTTTAGTAGCCTCGCACTCTCTTTGGCTTCCAGAGCCAGATAAACCTCGTCACCTATTGATTCAGAACTATCCGCCAACGGATCCGGAAATACCTCTTTCGCCACAATCGAATAGGTCAGAAATGGCTGCACAAGTGAACGGCTCGGATCAAAAACGAAGACCGTGCATTCCACCAAAGGCCTCCTCTTAGAATCTTTCAACGCCGGATCCGGCAGCAGAACCCGGTGTATACGCCCCTGCACCAGCCAGGTATTTTCCCCTTCACCGGCCTGGGCTTTGGAAGTAGGTGCCACCTGTTGCAGCTCCTGAACAAAAGCTGTGGCGAGGCGTTCCGGGAAATCATTCTTGATCGCCGATTCTACGGCAGCAGAAACCTCCAGGCCCCAGATACAGTCTTTGCTGTCAAAAGGCAGCACTACAATTTTCTCCACTCTCAGCCGGGGGGCAGGACCGCTGGTGGCCTGCAAGGTTTTGGTCGAGATGGAGCCGCAGGCCGTCAACATGAAGGCCAGCCCGCAAAACAGGAAACGTGGATATCGCAAAATCACAGCAACACCTTAGTACAAAGAATCCCCCGAGTTAAAGACCAATCGACGCCATTCCGGCTGGTTATGAAAATCCGGCCTCCCATGATCGGAAGTCGAGGACACCACCGGCTCTTCCGCAGCCCTGGTGTAATCATAACGGCAAAACGAAGCAGTCCAGATATCCCCCACCTCCCATTGCTTGTTCTCGCACAACCGGCCCAGCGGAATGGAAACCATGACCCGCCACCGCTCCGACTCCCTCAGGATTTCTGCGCGGCTTTCGATGATTTTATCGGGTAGTAAACGACGGGTAAAGGCTCCACTCTTTTCCGCCAGGGAAACCGGATCGTAAAAATCGGCCATATTTGGAAGGCGCAACTGGAGGATCTGGTTATCCGGCGTGACGTGGAATTCATAATAAGCCTCCTGCCCTGCCGGTCTCAGAAAAATCTCAAAAGCATCGCCGGTCATCCAGGTGCGCTGGTTCATTGAAGTGGCCGTGTTGAAAATATCGATATCTTCCATCTCCGCAACCACGTAAAGATGTACGCCGTCATGAGCCGCACCTGCGGTCGCACCGTAGAAAGGTCGTGCCGCCGGAGCGCGTTTGGGTTGCTTTAACGGAACCGCTAAACCCTGACGGAGCCTGGCCAGTTCGGTCCCAAAATCCCAGGAAAAGGGATCAGTCAAACAGGAACAAACAATGGAAGACATTCCGCTCCAGCATGAAAACCTCTCCTCAGCGGTCAAGCATATCCCACAGACCTGCCTTTTTTCCAAACGTAGTCAATCGGCCCCACTTCGTAGCACAGCTCAAACCGGGCTCCACTGCCCTGTAAAAAATCGAAGTTCTGCTCCTTTACCCGCACCAATCTGTGTTTCCAGGCCCGCTCATCACGTTCAATGTCTACCACCTGCACCAGTCCCTTGGCTGGAAAACCTATGCCCTTGGGCTTGTATTTTAAAAACGCCTCCGCCTCCCTGATGCCCGCAAAAACACTCCCCTCTTCAGGCTGGGACACGTCCCCTTTTTCAATGCGCAATACCGCGTCCGAGCCGTGAGAGCATATCCGGAAAGTTTTTTCCTCTGCCTGCGTAGCATTCTCCTCGAATTGGAGTTTGGCAGAGTGAAAACGAAAATCAGTAAGTTTGTTTCCAACAGTCACAAGCCAGTCTTTATCACAATCGCTACGCAGGAAATACAGTCCTTCCTCGTAGTCCCCTTCCCGGCTGCGGAACCTGACATAAATACGATAGGCCACATGCCAGTAGGAAAAACCAAAAAGACCGGGCAAAGGCCACGGTCTCATGTCCTTGATGCGGCAGATGACCACATTATAGAATCCAAAGCCTTCACGACTGACTGCTTCCAATGGAGGCGGAAGAAGCGCGTTTATTTCCGACAATGGTGCACGGTAGGCCAGAAGCCAACAGCGTTCGATCCGTCCCCACATGGTGAATGGATTTTTGATCTGCATTACAGGCCCCAGGCGGTTTTGATCGCCACAAAGGAAAGCACTCCCACACCGTTCAGAACCAGCATCCAGAGAGTGAGAAGTTTCCCAAAGGAAACCCCTGTCTTCATCAACTGCATGCTCCAGACAGAGAACATCAAAAGATTCGAAAAAAGGATCCAACCACCATTAAGCACCAACACCGTGTCGGCAAAAATCCCGCTTTGCGTTTTGAGCCAGAGATTCAGAAGCGCACCCAGCAAAAGCCAGACTTCCCCCCAGAACATGCTGACAAGACAGACATGGGCCAGAAAAAAGGGATTCTTCCTTGTGACTACAACAAGAGCAAAGCCCAGACAGCACCAGCCTATCCCGGCAGGTAACGCCACCAACACGCCCCCTTCCCAACCCATGGGAAGGGCCGCAGTCCTGACCACCGAGTAGCCATAAATCAGCGACCCAAAGACCGCCATCAACGTCATGACGGGCCACGCCACCCAAGGAATGGACGACCAGGTCCATTCCTGATTCTGCCGTAGGGAAGCCTGCTCCCTGAAATGCATCACACTAAGCCAAAGTTCCTTCATAAATTTTTTTCCTTCCGAAATCTCCTCCACCAGAAGGAATGGCAGTTTGTGCGGGAGTGAGATCCCCATTTCATGTTAACCATTGCGTATTCGAGTTTCACAGAAACACACCCGCCATTCGCATCATCACATCCCGCACAAAGGAAACCGGAAAAAGTAAGGGCAAGGGCAGCAGGATGATGGCGAAAACCAATACCCTTGGAAATCCGCGAAAATCTTTCAGCCTTCCTTCCGCCAAAACCATAAAACCCTGTAGCAGAAAATAACAGAGCGGCCCACCATAACCCTTTCCGAGCGGCAGCGTAATGGCGGCCTCATGCAGCAATCCCGAAACCCCAAAAACGGCCATGACGGCGGTAGTCCGTCCTGCCTTCTTTATCATGGGACGCGATATCGACTGGCTTAACATCTCACTAAAAATCCGGTTCCAACGGCGACTCCAGAAATCACCCACCCCTGTCGCATTCCACGGTTCAAAAAAAGGCTGCCTGACCTTCCAACCTTTATACCGGTAAAAAGCTGTAATCAAAGTAAAGAGCCCGAAATGAAGCAACAAACTCCAGCCTACCATGACGGAAACCATTTTCAGGAACAAAGGAAACTCCAATTGGGCTACAAGAAGTAAAAGAGCTCCGGAGAAAAGACGGACACTCCCCTCCTTCAATAGCAAATCCGCAGGAAGGCTTTCAGCATCCGGGCCTTTCGAAAAAAGCGAGGGCCTCATCCCGGGCCAACACAGAAACCAAAGAAGGTTTTTCCCCGACGGCCTTGTTTGCCTTGGCGTAAAGAAAAAAACAACAAACTTCATCCCCACAAAAAGCAGCCCTACAATCGCAAGCATGCGGATGACGGGGGTGCTGTTGATCGTCAAAAAATGTGCCAGAACCACAGTCAATATCGGAACCAACCAAACCAGAAATAAAAAATTCCTCAGTTTTATCATACTCGCTGCTTTAAAAAACGTTCTCCATGATCTCTTTGTATAAAAACTCTTTCTTTGCGTCTTGTGCCTCTTGGCGCTCTTTGCATTAAATCCCCATTCTTCATTCAAAAAACAAAGTTTATCCAAGCCGCATACCCATATACCACCGTCAGGTAAACAAAACTTCCCACCAAAACAAACTCTGCAATGGTGATCCAGCATCCTTTCGGGGCCGAGGCCCGGTCGAAATAGGTGAATTGCAGGATAATCCTGGCCAACCAATAGAGACAAAGATAAATACTCATGCACTTAGCGAGGTAACTTCCGTCCGCCAGGGCCGAAGGTTTACCTAGGCAAAGAATCGCGAAGAAAATATTCGCGGAGAAAATATATCCCGCATAGGTCCAGAAGATCTGCCGGGTCAGCGGCCGGACCGAAATCAGGTCACGGTCCCATTTGAAAATGAAGGGGACCACCGCCCCCGCTCCCACCAGGATCAATTGGACCATTCCGGCACCAAAAATGAGAAGATCGATTGTTTTCATGCGTTTTGTTCCTTCGATTTGGGCGGTAAATAATCAGCCTCGCGATTGCTGACATAAAAAGAAAGGAAAGTCGCCAAAACAGGGGTTGGTGTCCAGACCAGCACCGAGGGCTCTTTGAAGGCAGCGGCGATCCAAAGGGTGAAGAGTGCGCCGGTCAGGTTATAAAAACCGCTCGCCTTCCAGAAGCTGCGGTTGCCGAACCAGGCCTGCCTCCCAAACGAATAACGGATGTTCCCGCTCCAGAACCAAACACCGGTGAGCAAGAGAAGGCTTACAAATAGACAAATGAGATGTAATTTAGAAGGAAGCTTTTCGAGCGAATCCACCTTTGACATCAACACAGACCCGAAAACCAAAATCCCGTAAAGGGCCGGCAAGAGCCCGATCAATCCCACCACCGTAAACATCCATCCGATTTTTTTTTTCATATTGTCTCCTTCATTCCTCCAAATCTCCTTTATCAAGAGGAGTCACATCCCGTGCCGAGGTGTGCTCCCCCATTCTTCAATCATCATTCAAGCTTTTCCTTAAACTTCCCACTTTTTCTCTTTTCGGAGGGCCCAGCTCCGTCTGGGCCGTTCCCCACAATCCCGGACGAGACAGAGCTCGTCCCTCCGTATTCTGTGTTCTAACCCCTAACCTCTCACTTCTGCTTGCACTCCCCATCACACTGACACAACCATCGCCCACTATCGCAGGACTCCAGTTCCTGCTTGAGATCCTCATCCGAAGCCTTCACTCCTTTTCCCAGCAAGGTGGAAATCGCCAGACGATTCCGCGCCACAGTCTCGTAGGCCTTGCGCGCAAAGGGCCGCAGCAACGGATGACTCAGGCGGGCCGACAGCTCGCGATACTCCTTCAACGCATACAGACACATGATCCAGGCATCCGAGCCCTGGTAAACCGATCCGTCATCGCCCAGGACCAGCAGCTGTTCCACCAGGCGATACTGTTGGAGGGTCGGGAAGCGCTCTTCCAACCCGGGCGTCTGCAGGGCAATTAATTCCAGCTCAAGAAAAGCGGGCTGCAGCTGCAACCATTCACTGCACTCACGGCAGATCCCGCACCCAGCATCGTAAAAAACTGTCAGTTTTTTCATCATTTCTCCTTTTTTTGGAGGGCCCAGCTCCGTCTGGGCCGTTCCCCAATGTCTTCTTGATTATGTATTTTAAGTTTTAAGGGTTTAATCATTTCACGCTGACGAAGGCAGCGGAGGAGGCAAATTCCTCAGCATCGCTTTCCGGCGCATCCTCGAAAACACGTAAAGGTTGAAAAAATGCATCGCCCCCAGCACCAGTAGCACCGTTCCAATTTTGCCGCTAAGGATCTCGAAGCTCACCTGCACCGTCCGGATGCTTTCGCTGGTTTTCAGGACGAAGCTGATGAACCCGATGTTGATGAGGTAAAAACCCACCACCAATAGATGATTGACCGAATTGGCCAGGGCCTCATTGCCCTCAAAGGCATCCACCAGAAATACCCTTCCATTTTTATGGAGGGTATAGGCCACCCAAATGGTAAGGCCCAGGCTCAACACCAGATAACTCACATATGTCCATACAACTGCATTCATCGTCATTCCTTTCGTTATTATATTTTCAGTAAAAATTGAAAGTTATATTCAAAAAAAATCATTTGATCATCCTCAGGGCCAAAGGCATCAGTTGACTCTCCGAGCCATTGGCCACTTTCTCCATCACCTTATTGGCCACAGACACAAAATCGCTCAGTGCCGCAATCTGCTTCTGGAATACTTCTGCTTCTTCGCCCTTGAGACCTTTGGTCGCCTGACGGCATTTCACCAGAACCTCCAGCGCAGGATCAATCTCCCGGCGCTTCCGCTCCCGCACGATGATACAGAACATCTTCCAGACATCTTTTTCCGATTCGAAATATTCCTTCCGCTCCCCCTTACGGATCACACTCCGGACGAGCCCCCAGCCCACCAGTTCGCGCAGGTTGCTGTGCGCATTGCCCCGGCTGATCTTCAGTTCCTCCATCACCTCGTCCGTGGTCAAAGGCTTCGGGGTCACCATGAGCAGCGCGTGAATCTGGGCCATGGTTCGATTAATCCCCCAGGCAGAGCCGATCGCCCCCCACTGGGTGACAAAAACATCCTTGGCCTCGATCAGTGCGGTTTTAGTGTCCTCTGCCATATTGTATTTTCAATAATTACTGAAAATACTGACTTTGTCAAGGCCTATTGCAAATGCTTACCGCAACTTGTCTCCGACCACTACGAGCCTGATCAATGGTTCAATCCAAAATGGAACTTATAAGCCAGAAAACCAACGTTTCCTTTTCTCTTTAACAAAATCCTCCCATCTCAACTCCTAAATCAAAAATACTTCATGCTCTCTTTGTAAAAAAGTTCTTACTTCTGACCCTTCGCGTTCCGTTGCGATCTTCCTGTTAATAATCCCCCGTTTCCCCGTTTCCAACGCCCTTAATCACAATATTTTAACATTTTTTGGCAAAAAGACCTTTCCTCGCCCCTTCCCCTTGTGTACGTTTTTGCACTTATGGAAATCTCAGAACGTGTAGAAAAGTTGTCGCCCTCCCTGACCTTGGCCGTGGACGCCAAGGCCAAAGCCCTTAAAGCCGAAGGCGTGGATATCATTGCCTTTGCTGCCGGAGAGCCCGATTTCGATACCCCCGAGCACATCAAAGCTGCCGCCATGGGTTCTCTCGATGCCGGCTTCACCAAGTATACCCCCGCCGCCGGTATCCCCGAACTGCGCAGCGCCATCAGCGAAAAACTGAAAGCCGACAACAATCTCGACTACGAGGCCTCCCAGATCATCGTCACCTGCGGTGCCAAACACGCCTGCTACAACGCCCTCCTCGCCACCATCAACCCCGGCGACGAAGTCCTCATCCCAGCCCCTTACTGGACCAGTTACCCTGAAATGGTGAAACTCGTCGGCGGCGAACCCATCATTGTCCCCACCACGGCCGAGAGCGGTTACAAAATCACTCCCGGACAGTTCCTGGAATACATGAGCCCCCTGACCAAGATGCTCATCCTGAACACCCCCGGCAACCCCACCGGCACCGTTTACAACGAAAACGAACTCGCCGCTCTGGCCGATGTCGCTCTCGACGAAGACATGCTCATCCTCTCGGACGAAATCTACGAGAAGCTCGTCTATGACGGAGCCAAGCACGTCTCCATCGCCAGCTTCAGCAAGGACATCTACGACAAGGTCCTCACGATCAATGGATTCAGCAAGCCCTACTCCATGACCGGATGGCGCCTTGGCTACGTCGCGGCTCCGAAGAACATCGCGGCCAAGATCGATTCCCTCCAGAGCCACTCGACCTCGAACGCAACCTCCTTCGCCCAGAAAGGCGCTCTTGCCGCTTACAAGGGACCCCAGGACTGCGTGGAAGAAATGCTGGCCGAATACACCAAACGCCGCGCCCGCGTCTGCGAAATCCTCGATGGCATCACCAACCTCAGTTATGTCAAACCTATGGGAGCTTTTTACTTCCTGGTTGATATCTCCGAAACCGGCATGACCTCCACGAAGTTCGCAGAAGACCTGCTTTCCGAAGAAAAAGTTGCCGTTGTTCCCGGTCTTGCCTTCGGTGATGACAAGACCATCCGCATCTCCTACGCCACGAGCATGGAGAACATTGAAAAAGGACTACAGCGCCTCAAGAAATTCGTTTCCTGATCCGTTTCATCCTGCAAAAACCCCGCCCTTCAAGGCGGGGTTTTTTGTTTAAAAAGGCCTTGGGAAATTAACGCAAACGGCTTAAGTCGCTAAGACGCTGTAAAAAAAGCCTATCTTATTAATTCCAAAAAAAATCCTGATTACGTCTTATATCCCTTGCTTCCTTCGGACTATCAAAATCGGCGTATAATTGCCTCATCAGTGTTGCACCTTTGCGTCTTTAACCCGTTGCGCTCTTTGCGTTAAAAAACTCCCTGTAAAAATATCCATTTTATCCGCGAAATCCGCTTGCCCCATTACCTTAGCCGGGGTGGTTAAAAAATATTCCACTTCCTACTTGCGTCTTAAACCCTTTGCATCTTTGCGTTAAAATTCTCTGTCTTAAATGAAAATCACCATGTCCAACCTCGTCACTCGTTTCAACACCCTGAAACAGCAAGCGAGGAAAAACTTTAACGCAAAGACGCAAAGAGTTTAAGTCGCTATAATACAAAATTTTTTTTTCATATTAACTCTCAAAACACACAAATCCCACTTGCGTCTTATGCCCTTTGCGTCTTTGCGTTAAAATTCCCATTCCCTCTTTATAAAAAACGTTCCCCGTAAATTCCTTGTAAAAACATGCCTTCCTACTTCGCGTCTTAAACCCTTTGCGTCTTTGCGTTAAAATCCCCATTCCCTCTTTGTAAAAAACATTCCCCATAAACTCCTTGTAAAAACATTCCTTCCTACTTTGCGCCTTAAACCCTTTGCGTCTTTGCGTTAAAATTCCCATTCCCTCTTTATAAAAAACGTTCCCCATAAACTCCTTGTAAAAAGATTCCTTCCTACTTCGCACCTTAAACCCTTTGCGTCTTTGCGTTAAAATCCCCATTCCCTCTTTATAAAAAACGTTCCCCGTAAATTCCTTGTAAAAAGATTCCTTCCTACTTCGCGCCTTAAACCCTTTGCGTCTTTGCGTTAAAATCCCCATTCCCTCTTTATAAAAAACATTCCCCATAAACTCCTTGTAAAAACATTCCTTCCTACTTCGCGTCTTAAACCCTTTGCGTCTTTGCGTTAAACTCTTACTCTGTGCGCTACACCCTTCATGTACGACTCCCCCCTCAGCACCTTCGGCATCTTGTATGTCATCAGCGAATGGGTCATCCGCATCCTCATGCTTTTCTACGTCCCGCGGCGCCGTTCCTCCGCCGCGACCCGCACCTGGCTCCTGCTCATCTTTTTCCTCCCCATCCCCGGCCTGCTCCTCTACATCATCATCGGAAAAATCCAACTCCCCGCCTACCGCATCGCCATCCAACATGCCGCCTCACGCAAAATCCTCGAACTACAAAGCAAACTCCTGCCCGCCGGCATCACCCCGCCCATCCCCGAATACCTACTCCCCTGCTATCAACTCGCCTGCAAGCTTGGTGACTTCCGGGCCGTCGAAGGCAACCACATCGAGATCCTCCGCGACTACGAAGAATCCCTCGACAAATTGATCGAAGATATCGAAAAGGCCAAAACCAGCGTCCATCTCCTCACCTATATTTTCGGCGACGACCGCATTGGCCAGCGTTTTGCCGAAGCCCTCGCTTCCGCCGTCCAGCGTGGCGTCCACTGCCGCCTCCTCATCGATAGCGTCGGCTCCCATGAAGCCTTTGACCGCCTCGTCCCCTGGATGCGCGAACAAAAGGTCGAAGTGATCGAAGTCCTGCCCGTAGGCCTCTTCCGCAGCAAGGCCGCCCGGCTCGACCTACGCAACCACCGCAAGATCGGCATCATCGACCACCAGATCGGTTACATTGGATCCCAGAACCTTGTCGCCCCGGATTTTGTCGAGGACCACCCCAACGAAGAAGTCGTTGCCCGCGTCACCGGCCCCGTCGTGGCACAAATTGAAGCCCTCTTCTACGCCGACCACTATGTCGAAACCGAGGTGGAACTCCCCGGCGTCCAGAACCTGGTCATTCCGGAAAAAACCGGCAGTACCTCCGCCCAGCTTTTCCCCAGCGGCCCCGCCTATCCCCGCGCCAACCATCAGGAACTACTTGTCGCCCTCATCCACAGTGCCCGTGAAGAGCTATCCATCGTCACACCCTACTTTGTCCCAGACGACATCTTCCTCCATGCCCTGCGCACCGCCCGGGATCGTAACGTAAAAATCGATATCATCGTGCCCCTCAACGCCGACAACCGCTTCACTAGATTGGCCCAGGAATCACACTACGAGGAATTGCTCGACTGCGGCATCGGAATCCACCGCTACCGTAAGGGCTTTCTCCACGCCAAACACATCCTCATCGACCACACCATGGCCGTCATCGGTTCCACCAACATCGACATTCGCTCCTTCGCCCTCAATGCCGAGGCCAGCCTTCTCGTCTACGAACGCGCCGCCGTAATCGAACTGGAAAATCTCAACCAACGTTATCTTCGCGACAGCGACCCCGTGGACATCAACACTTGGAAACAGCGTCCCGCCTGGAAACAGGTTCTCGAAAGCCTGGCCCGTCTCGCCGATTCACTGCTTTAAGACGCAGAGACGGTAAAATACCTGAAACGAAATCTTGGTTCTTCTTTCTTTAGAGCTTAAAAACTTCGCGTTTTAACCCCTTTGCGTCTTTGCGTAAAATTCCTCTTTCCCTCTTTGTAAAAAAGTTCCCCATGAACTCATTGTCAAAAATTCCCCTCATACCTTGGCGAACCTTCGAGATCTTCCAGTTCAAATCCCCTTTGTTCTTGCCTTTTGTCGTCTAAATACCAATAACAAGGCCCATGAATTCCCGTCCGGTCAGACGGTCCCTCGCTATCCTGACCGCCATCCTCGGCCTCAATGTTACAATCCCATGTCAGACGCAAGCCTCGGAATCACGTGAGCTCATCGTCGTCTCCCCCCATTGGGAAGGTATCCAATACGAGTTCGGCAAGGCTTTCGAAGCCCATTACCTGAAACAGACCGGCACCCCGGTCAAAGTCCGCTGGCGCGATGTCGGCGGCGGCACCTCCCAGATTGAAAAAGCCATCGACGCCGGCTTCAAAGCCAACCCAGCCTCCTGCGGCATCGACATCTTCTTCGGCGGAGGCGTCGATCCGTATGAAAGTCAGAAACGCAAAGGCCAACTCCAGCCCTACAAACTTCCCGAAGCCATCCTCTCCCGGATCCCCCACGCCGTCGGCGGTTTCGAAATCGTCGATCGCGACTTCATGTTCTATGGGGCCGCCCTCTCCTCCTTCGGAATCCTGGAAAACCGCAAGGTCATCGAGTTCACCAAACTTCCCCCCGTCGTCACCTGGGAAGACCTTTGCCAACCCGAACTCAATGGCTGGGTATCATCCGCCGATCCCCGTAAAAGCGGTGCCGTCCATATGATCTACGAAATCATCCTCCAGGCCTACGGCTGGGAAAAAGGCTGGGCCGTCATCTACCAGATGAGCGGCAACGTAAAATCCTTCCTCCCCGCCAGTTCCGGCCCTACCAAGGAAGTCGCCGCCGGCGATGCCGCCTACGCCGTCTCCATCGACATCAACGGCCTCACCCAGCAATCCTTCCTCGGCAAAGACAACGTCGTCTTTAAAATCCCCCCCGGCGTCTCCGTCATCAACCCCGATGGCATCGCCATCCTCAAAGGTGCCCCCAACCTTGACGTCGCCCAGGCCTTCCTCGACTTCACCATGGGCCTGGAAGGCCAATCCCTCTGGATGAAACCAACTGGCTCCCCCGGCGGTGCCGAAAAATTCAACATCACCCGGATGGGCGTGATCCCCGCTTTCTACGAAGGCGACATGAGCCAGCTACTCGTACCAGTCAACCCCTTCGTCATAGATTACCCCTTCCAATACAACACCCCCAAGGGCAGTAAACGCTGGAGCGTCGTCAACGATCTCATCGGGCAAAGCATCATCGACGTCCACTCCCACCTCCGCAGAGCCTGGGCCGCCATCAACAAACTGCCCGCAGACCAGAGAGCCCTCCTCCTCGCCGAATTCCACAAACCCCTCGTCACAGAATCCGAGGCTGACGACTGCGCCGCCTACTGGAGAAAAGATCCCGTTCGCGCCCGCAGAATGGCCAACCAGTGGATGAGTGAATCCGTCACCCGTTTCAACACCCTGGAACAACGAGCGGGGAAAACTTTAACGCAAAGACGCTAAGGGTTTAAGTCGCTATAAAACAAAATCTTTTTTTCATGTTAACTCTCAAAACCTACAAATCCTACTTGCGTCTTATGCCCTTTGGCGTCTTTGCATTAAAAACCTTTCCGAACATCCGCGAAATCCGCTTGCCCCATTACCTTAGTCGGGGTGATTAAAAAATATTCCACTTCTTACTTGCGTCTTAAACCCTTTGCGTCTTTGCGTTAAAATCCCCATTCCCTCTTTATAAAAAACGTTCCCCGTAAATTCCCTGTAAAAACATTCCTTCCTACTTGCACCTTAAACCCTTTGCATCTTTGCGTTAAAAATCCCCTGATTAAATGAAAATCACCATCTCCAACCTCGTCACCTCTTTCAACACCCTGAAACAACAAGCGAGGAAAAACTTTAACGCAAAGACGCAAAGAGTTTAAGTCGCTATATAACAAAATCTTTTTTTCATGTTAACTCTCAAAACACACAAATCCTACTTGCGTCTTATGCCCTTTGCGTCTTTGCGTTAAAATCCCCATACCCTCTTTATAAAAAACGTTCCCCGTAAATTCCTTGGAAAAAACATTCCTTCCTACTTGCGTCTTAAACCCTTTGCACCTTTGCGTTAAAAATCCCCTGTCTTAATGAAAATCACCATCTCCAACCTCGTCAAACGCTTCGGCACCACCACCATCGTCGATCACGTCAACCTCGAGATCAAATCCGGTGAGATGTTTTTCCTCCTCGGCTCATCCGGCTGCGGCAAGACCACCATCCTCCGTATGTTGGCCGGGTTCTACGACCCCGAAGAAGGCGACATCCGTTTCGGCGACAAATCCATGATCGGCACCCCGCCCCACAAGCGCAACACTGCCATGGTCTTCCAGAACTACGCCATCTGGCCCCACCTCTCGGTCTTCGAAAACGTCGCCTACGGCCTGCGCGTGCGAAAGCTCTCCGATGCGGATCTTAAGAAACGCGTCACCGATGCCCTGAAATACGTGAAGATGGATCACCTGGCCGAGCGCAAACCAACCGCCCTATCCGGTGGCCAGCAACAACGCGTTGCTCTGGCCCGCGCCATGGTTGTCAATCCCGACCTGCTCCTCTTCGACGAGCCCCTCAGCAACCTCGATGCCAAACTGAGAATTGAATTGCGGGACGAAATCAAAAAACTCCACGCCGTGACGAAAATCACCAGCCTCTACGTCACCCATGACCAAGAAGAGGCATTGTCCCTGGCGGACCGCATTGCCGTCATGAGCGCCGGCAAGATCGAACAGATCGGCACTCCGCAAGAGATCTATAATCAACCCGCCAACGCCTTCGTCGCCAAATTCATCGGCGAGATCAACATCTACGAAGGCAACAGCCCACTGGGAAAAAAACTTGGCGGCCAACCCGGCCAACAAGTAGCTTTCAGACCGGAAAAAACAGAAATCTGGAGGGACGACCTCCGTGTCGTCCGTGCCTCCGACCCCGTCATCCTGATCCCGCCACAGCGGGAGAAGAACCCACAGGCCCCACCAACCGACACCGTTACAATCCAAGGCCGCGTGGTCTATTCCAGCTACCTCGGCAGCAAAAACCAAGTCGTCCTCAAAACCCCCGAAGGCGAAGAAGTCAAAGCCTGGCTCCCCGACTACTACGCCGAAGGCGCCGAAATCACGATCCAAGTCCAAACGAAAGACGTTTTGAATTTTTAACGCAAAGAGTTTAAGTCGCTAAGACGCTATTTTAAAGACTTTCTTATTTTATAAATGCCCTCAGAACCTCATTTAACGATCCCCATGAACTTTTTGTTGAAAATGCTCTTTCCCCCTTGCGTCTTATGCCCCTTGGCGTCTTTGCGTTAAAATTCCCATTTCCTCTTTGTAAAAAACGTTCCCCGTGAACTCCTTATAAAAACATTTCTTCCTACTTTGCGTCTTAAACCCGTTGCGCTCTTTGCGTTAAAATCATCCCCGTGAAAAAAGTACTCCTGCCCTTTCTCATCATCTTCTTCGGATTATTCCTCATCTATCCGTTGAGCATCCTCCTGTCCGGCGCCTTCTTCATCGAAGCCGAAGGCGGCACCCGGACCTTCTCCCTACAGTATTTCCAAGTCATCTTCGAAAACCCCTTCTACCGCGAGTGCTTCCAAAACAGCCTTGTCATCGCCGTCCTCACCACGATCGCCTGCCTTCTCATTGCCGTCCCCCTCGCCTACTTCTTCCTCCGCTGCCAGTTCCCCGGGAAACTCATCCTTAGCACGCTTTTGCTGGTGCCACTTATTCTTCCCCCCTTCGTCGGCGCCATCGGACTCAAACAATTTTTTGCCCGCTTCGGCAGCCTGAACCTGCTTCTCTCCGAGTTCGGTCTCGTTGACCTGCAAAATCCGCCCGATTGGTTCGGATCCGGCGGCTTCATCGGAATTATCCTGCTCCAGGTCCTGCACCTTTACCCCATCATGTATCTCAGCGTTCAGGCTGCCCTGGCCAACCTCGACCCCAGCCTGCGCGATGCCGCCCGCAACCTGGGAGCAGGCGGCTGGCGGATTTTCCGAAGCGTCACCTTCCCACTCGCTCTGCCGGGCATCTTTGCCGGGTCGTCCATTGTCTTCGTGGCCGCCTTCACCGATCTGGGGGTTCCCTTGATGTTCGATTTCCAGACCACCGTCCCCAGCCAGATCTTTAATCTGGTGACGCAGTCCGACAACCCTCTGGGTTACGCTCTGGTCGTACTGACGCTGATACTGGTATCGGTGCTCTTCCTCATTGGGAAAAAATTTGGCGAAGGCAATTTCGCCATGATGGGCCGTTCGGCCTCTTACGACGACACCACCAAGCTCGTTGGCTGGAAAGGCTACGCCGTCACCGCAGGTGTCCTACTGCTTATTGGAATATCCCTGCTCCCGCACATCGGGGTCATCATCCAATCCTTCTCCGCCAAGTGGTTCATGAGCGTCATGCCCAGCGAGTATTCGGTTGAGTATTACAAAGAAGTATTCTCGCTGCCCCTGACCCTCAACAGCATGAGAAATTCCCTGATCTACGCCACCTCCTCAGCCATGTTCGACCTGGTCCTGGGTCTGGGAATTGCCTACCTTCTGGCGAGAGAAAACTTCCGAGGCAAAGCTGTGTTGGATGTCGTCTCCATGCTCCCCCTGGCTCTCCCCGGCCTCGTCCTGGCCTTTGCCTTCTATGTCGCCTTCAGCCGCCCGCCCTTCAACGCCATCAGTTGGATCGATCCACGAAACAACCCCACCCTGCTCCTCATCATCGCCTACTCGATTCACCGCTTACCTTACATCGTAAGAAGCGCCTATGCCGGCTTCCAACAGACCTCCGTTAACCTTGAAGAAGCCTCCGCCAACCTCGGCTGCCCACCTTGGAAAACACTGCTCAAGATCAGCCTCCCCCTCATCAGCGCCAACCTTATTGCCGGAACCATCCTGACCTTCAGCTTCGCCATGCTGGACGTCAGCAACGGTATGATCCTGGCCCAGGAAGGCAGCTTCTATCCCGTCACAAAGGCAATCTACGCTCTCATGGGACGTATTACGCCCACAGCACCGGCCATAGCGTGTGCCCTCGGCGTCCTCGCCATGGCTTTCCTGGCTCTTTCCCTCTACGGCGCGTCCAAGCTGTTGGGAAACAAAATGGGGCAATTGTTTAAAGCGTGAGGTAAGTTGTCAGTAATCCGTACGGTCCGCTTTCAGTCTTCAGTTCCCGAAACTGTGGTAAAGGGGTCAGCCAATCAATATTGACATCCTTGTAATGCTTTCCATGCTCTTTTGCAGTTTGCGGTCACTTTTGAGGCTTCGCCGCATTTCACTCGCAAGCCGACATGTTCCCGACCGCGTTCCCGTGCTCAACTGTTCGCTGATCCAATCCAGCCTCATTGTCGTTTCGCCCTGGATCATGGCCGCAAGTAGACCTTTCCTCCAATCCCCCTTGCGGGCTCTTTTCAACTCTTCTGCATCCATCGCAAA